>Ga0068860_100003013_pt1 | contig 17404 bp, 11 predicted proteins | sample KBSSwiS32_FD_66597 | JGI IMG/M metagenome (GOLD analysis project Ga0068860, IMG submission 66597) | Switchgrass rhizosphere microbial communities from Kellogg Biological Station, Michigan, USA - KBS Switchgrass S3-2 | ecosystem: Host-associated > Plants > Roots > Rhizosphere > Soil ... | reverse complement strand
TATTAAGACACGGGAACCAGGCGCAGATCGAGCTGCGCAAGACATTCATTTTTTTGCTCGCAGCCGCTTTGAATTGCGGTCTCGTTCCGTCGCGTCAAGGCCTGCAGGAACCGCCCGTTGATCCCTGGGTAGAGCTCGAGTCCCCGAGCGTCCATCTGATGATACTGTCCGCGACAGATCTTATAGACGGTGATTGTTCTTAGGAACAGATCGAGAAGCACATTTCCGGACAGCCAGCTGATGTTCTTTTCCATTTCGATCACGTCCAACAGCGTCACGGTCCCGGCTGCCTCGCCTTTTTGTTGCAACTCCAGGAGGTGTTGGTCCGAGTCGTTTCGCATGTTTCGCACGGCCATCACGGCCACTGCGGTGCGCAATGGGCGCTCAAAATCGAGAATGTTACGTACAGGCAGTTTTTGATCGAGCAACCACAAGGCGATCAGACGCGTTACGGGGCCTGGCTTGGGACAGGTAAGAAAAAGGCCGCGGCCACGGCCGCGACGGGTTTCGACGAGGGATTGGGCTTCGAGGATGCGGATCGCCTGACGGACGACCGGGCGGCACGAATTGAACTGCTCGCACAACCCTTCCTCGTGCCCCAGGCGCAGTATCTCGCCACCAACAGTCGGCGCCTGAGAGTTGAGAATTCGGCTAGCCAACTGTTGCGCAATCCTCTCGGCACGCGGCCGGCAGCGTTGCGCGTGAGACCGCGGGCTCTGCGGCTGAACCCAGGCAGCGAGACGGTCCACCACCTGGCTCATCAGCTCGATGATCGCGGCTCCCGGGCTTTCAATCGGGACAGCCGACCGCACGAAATCCACTGCCTCCCGTGATTCCTGGACCGCTGCCGGAGTGACGCGGCTGTAGATTGCGTATTGAGACACTACATCGACGAGGTGCTCTGAGCTCGGCGGAAGCATGAGAAGGCCGCCCTTCGGTCCGGGTTTCGCCCGGATGATCTCGCGCGACTGAAGTATACGGACGGCCTCGTTGCGCACGGAGCGGCTCACGTGGGCGCGATTCAGAATGCTTTCCGTATTGGCAGGCGGCCCGCTCAATGCGCCCCGACCTCGAAGAAGCTCGTGCTCAAAGTCGCAAACCAGCCGCACGGCCTGGTTCATGGAACCCAGATCATCGCCCGTGGCCGCCTCAATCAACGTCTGTCGCGCTGGTTCGATGGACATGGAGGCTCCTCGCTCTGTCCCCCGAGATTATAGGCGTTTTCTGGATCCGGAACGCCCCCCTGCATGTTTCAGCTGGGAAAATGGGTTGCCTGTCCTGCGACGATGTACCAGGTTATCAGCAATGCGCAGATCAAAGCGCCGGGCAGATGGCTGCGAGTACGCCGAAACGTGAATGTTGAGATGATCGCAACAGTGGCCAGAACGGGTACGAACTGTATGGCAATGATGATCCTCAGGGCATCGAATCGAAACAGTGTCAGGAGCCGGTCGGTGGAAAACAGCCAGCCATATTCGAGAGTCAGAAACAGAATCAGCCCGGCGGTCATTGCTGCGCCATTGCTGAGGTACTGAGCGGCAGCGCTGTCGCCCCGAATCTGCAGCCTGGCGTGCAGGGAGCGCAGTGCCAGAACGAAATAGATGGTGAAAGGAATCAGATAGGCCGGAAACGCCGTCGCCTGGCCCGGGCTCATGAGCTTGAGGGCGATGAACCAGATCCGGAAGTCGATCTTGAAAAGGAAGTCCACCACGGCCGAGGCAACATACGCGCTGGCCACGGTCAGGAGCGCTATCACGATGGATCGAGCCCAGTCTGAATTGATCTGTGGTGTCGCACGACCTGGCAGGAACGACAGGGCGTGGAGGATCAGGCCGTTCAGTACGGCCCAAGTGGCGATTTCATTGGTGAAGGACTGCGGAAACCAACGCGAAGGCGGGAAGACGTGATTTCCGAGCTCAAAAAATGGAAGGAGTGTCAGCACGGGGATCAGCGTGCCGCCGACGAAGGCAATCCACCATCGCGTATCTCGATGATGACCAGGGCCACCGCCATTCACGCCTGAGCGCAGGGCGGCGAAATAGGGTAGATCCAGCAGTAAATCGAACACCCCCAGCAGCAGCAAGACCAGTCCGATGAGGGCGGTGCAGGTTCCTATCTCTTTCCAATACCAGATCTGATCGTCATCCGGTCTCGGAGTTCCACCCCGCAGGGTGCGTCCAAACCAATACAGACTGTGGCCGATCGCCACGGTGGAAATGTGGTCCATCGGGTGAGTGATACCCGGCGTAAAGAGGATGCGAGCGGTACCTGCTTCGATGGAGCCATAGAGGCGGCCCGGCTCGATCGGAGTGTTGGATCCGAAGAGCGTGCGCAGCTTCGGGCTCTGAGTGACTTCCCGGGCAGTCGGCACGCCCCACATGACCGCCGAGAATTCGTCAAATCGACTGAATACAACAGCCAGATTGCGGGGAAATGTGGACGTACCCACGGGCGCGAACGGCGCGCCGGTACTCGACCCCTCGAGCACCATCGACTTGTATCCGGCGGGAAAGGCCGCGGCCGCATTCCCGACCGCCCAGCCGCCCATGCTATGTCCCTCCAGGCCGATATTGTCGGGGTCCACAATGTCCAGGCCGCGCAGGTATTTCAGCCCATCGGGGGCGCCAAACCCATCTGCGCTGACGGGTGGAGCGCTGTAGCCGTGGCCGCGCTGATCGAGTGCAAGCACCACGTAACCGCGCCTCGAGAGCTCGATTGCGAACCCGTCCTGGGCTTCCCGGGAATTGAAGTACCCGTGAACTGCCAGAATGCCCGGCGCCGGCGTTTTGGCAGTAGCGTTCGGGGGAACGTAGAGGAGGGCACTCATCCCAACAGCGCCAGTGCCTGCAAAGCGAACATCCAGAATGCGGATGCCGCCGCCCGTTTGGATGAAGTGGGCGAGAAGACCGCCCGCCAAAATCAAAGCCACGCCGAGCCACAGCATTCGCCGTTTGGACCAGAGGGTCCGTTCATCGTACAAGTCAGGCATCACTACCCCCCGCGCCCGTCCCCACCGACTGGCGCTCCCCCCGCGACCGAATGTCGCCTGGTCTTATGGCGCAGTTGGCGCGCCGGAAATAGCCATCACAATTAACGTGCGCGCCCCACCGGCCGGCTTGTTTCGGTTTGCCCGGTGGGCGACGATGTTGGAGGGGCGGCCATGGGCGTTCATTTGCGCTCAGGGCGCCGTTAGTTTTCCACATTACCGATCGCTGTGACTATATGACCAGGTGGGAATTCGGAATGTTCAGAACGAGTTTGCTCCTCAATGCCTGCGTTGCTGCAGCTTCAATGCTGGCGGCCACCGACCTCCGGGCTGCCGGCGTCGATGTTTCCAAGGCGTGCGAGTCGCTTACGTCATTTAAGGCGCCTGGTTTCGACATGACCGTCACGCAAGCGGTGACTGTTTCGGAGGGGCCCGCTCCGGCAACACCATTCGGTCCGACGTTCCTTGGAGGATTGCCCGCATACTGCCGAGTTGATGGCGTGATCGACGCGCGTACCGGCCAGGATGGGAGGCCGTACGCCATTGGTTTTGCAGTTGCATTGCCCCAGAACTGGAACGGTCGCCTCCTGATGCAGGGCGGCGGTGGCCTCAACGGAAAAGTCGCGTTGCCGATCGGCAATGTTGCGGCGGGCGATGTGCCTGCATTGGCGCGTGGCTTCGCCGTCGTCACTACCGATAGTGGTCACAAGAGCTCGACCGCTTTCGATGCGACCTTCTTTGCGGATCAGGAAGCGGCTGTGAATTTCTTGTATCAGGCCGTTGGGAAAGTCGCTCAGGTTGGAAAGCAGGTCGTGATGGCGTACTACGGACGCGCAGCGGCACACTCGTACTTCATGGGGTGCTCAACTGGTGGCCGCGAGGCAATGCTCATGTCGCAGCGGTATCCCCGTTTCTTCGATGGAATCGTCGCTGGTGCTCCGGCCATGCGTACGAGCTACTCCAATCTTGCAGACAAGTGGATCGCGGTTTCACTGAATCAGGTAGCGCCCAAAGACGAGCTCGGCAGGCCGCAAACCGCGCGCGCCTTGTCAGACAGTGACCGCAAGCTCGTCGTTGACTCGCTACTCCGGGCTTGCGATGCCAACGACGGAATTGCCGACGGGATGATCTCCGATCCGATGGGTTGTCGATTCAATCCGGCCGAGCTCGCCTGCAAGGGCCCGAAGACAGCTTCATGTCTGAGGCGCGATCAGGTTGCGGCTCTGGCCAAGGGGTTCGCGGGACCCAAGGATTCGCGGGGAAATCCGGTATACCCGGGGTTTTGGTTCGATACCGGCATTGCCGATACGCAGGGTATTCCGGGACTTCTCAACCCGGGCCCGAGCCCCGTGGGTGGGCCGGTTTTCTCGACCGAGATGGATGTCGATCAGGAGGCAAGGCTGGCCGCCACAGCGAACGCTGCGCTTGGGGACACTGCCGGCTGGACCCAACTCGACACATTCTCGGGGCACGGCGGCAAGCTCATCTTCTTTCATGGCGTGAGCGATCCCTGGTTCTCCGCACAGGAAACTACACGTTATTACCAGCAACTTGCGCAGGCCAGCGGTGGGCTCGACGCAGTCTCGCAGTGGAGCAGATTGTTTCTCGTGCCGGGGATGGGGCATTGTGCCGGCGGTTCGGCCGCACTCGATCATTTCGATTTGATCGATCCGATCGTGAACTGGGTTGAGAAGAACGAAGCGCCGCAGTCGGTGTTGGCGACCGGTAAGGCATTCCCGAAACGCAGCAGGCCGCTGTGCCCGTACCCCCAGCACGCTCACTACAAGGGCTCGGGTGATTCGGAAAAAGCCGCGAACTTCGCGTGCCGGGCGCCCTGAAAGCAGCAGGGGCGCCGAAGCGCCCCTGCAGTTATCGCCTCTAGCGATCGAAGGTCAATCGTTGTCGCGCATGGCCGTCCTGCGCGGATGACTACCATTACGGATCATCGGATAGGGCTGTGACCCCATCAGACCCTTCCAGAGCACCTTGTTATACGCAGCAGGCGGCACCTGGTCAGCGTCCGTGAAGTCGAACCCGACAGTGGCCTTCGCCCAGTACGACGCATCATGTGTCGGCTTCACGTCCGGGCCTGGCTCGTACGCCACCGTGGCTGCGGCCGGTCCGAACAGAGTCGTCGTCTTGAGGACGGTTGACGCCGTTGCCGTGAAGTCCCAATTGCCCGAAGAGCGGGTATCGAACACCTTCGCCATCGGCCGTTGATAGGCCGTGTTCAGGTTGATGTGCGGAGCACCCAGGATGTCTTCGATGGTACGGAGCACGTTGACCTGCGAGTAGTGCTGGCTCACAACCGCTTTCTTCTTCACATACGGGCCCACCATGTAGGTCGTGGCGCGATGTGAATCGACGTGGTCCGGGCCGTCCTGGCAATCGTCTTCCGTGACGATGATCAGCGTGTCGGCAGCGTACGCGCTCTGCGCGACTGCCTGAACGAGCAGTCCGACCGAATAGTCGTCATCCGCCTGCTGAGTCTCCGGCGTGTTCACACCACCCAGCGCCGTGCCGAAGGAGCCCGTGTGATCGTGGCTCAAGCGTACCAGTGAGAGGTTGGGCAGGTTCTTGTTGGCAACGAACTGATCAAACTCGCGCTTCCATTCGTTGTACCGCCAGTAGTCAGGATAGTTCTGATCGTAACCGCGGAAGTACACATCGGTCAGCGAGGCCAGGGACGGAACCAGCGAAGCTACCTGCACGATCTTGGAGCCGAACGGATCGCTCACAGGCGCCGCCTGGGTTCCAATGCTGCCAATGTTGTTCGTGAGGAAGCCGTAGTTGCGAACCGTTCCACCGGACTGCAGCACTGCATCGAAGATGTAGCCGTTCTGAATGCCGAACGGAGCATCGCTCGAGGCGTGGTTGCCTTTTCCGGGCAACACGTTGGACGTGCCGCCGGGGAGGGCAGCCGTAGCCGTGCTGTAGTTGGTGGTGCCAGCAGGACCGCCTGCAGCATCACGCTGCGCAACAGTGCCCCAGTTCACCGGTACGCCACGATTTGATCCTTCGGACTCGTAGGACAAACCACGGTTGACAGAGGCGTAGTTGATCTGCTGCGTGATCGTTTCGGTGTTGGTAACACGGCCCTGCAACGCCCAGGACCATCCGTCCATGCTGCCGTCACCCGGATCCGTGAAGTTGTCCAACGTGACGAAGTTGGTCGCGAGGTTGTGGAAGTTCGGGGTGATGGCCTTGCCGAACTGCGTGATCGACGGGTCGCCGTTTGCGCCGTTCGTCAGATCGCCCAGGATCTGATCGTACGTGCGGTTTTCCTTGACGATGTAGATCACGTGCTTGATGTGCTTGCGCACGAACTTCATGACCTCGGCGTCATCTTCCGAAGGCTCCGCCCCGTAGAAGTTGTTCTGAGCCACTTTCGCCGTGTAGAAGGGCAGCTCGAGCCAGTTCGGCACCGGGGCGCTGACCAGCGAGGCGCGCTCGAGTTGGAACTGGTACTGGTTGGAGGCCCGCGCGTTGGCGGCGGCGGCCGCGTTTCCACCGGGGTAGGTGATGCTCGTCAACAGTGCGGTGTTGCCATACAAGTGTCCCGGATTGGGTCCCGTGACGCTCTTGCCGTTGATGATGTACATCTGGCTGCCATCGGCACTGAAGCTGATGTCGTGCGGCTCGTAAGCCGTAGGAATCAGACCGACCACCTTGTTGGCGAAGTGGCCGTTCAGCGGGATGACTGCAATCGAATTTGCGCCGGAGTTGACGGCGTACAGTGAGTTGCCATCCGGGGAGAGCGAGACCGCGAATGTGGCCGCGCCGCTGTAGTGCGGAGCATCGTGATCGTGGTCGTGGCCCCAGTCGCCGCCGCGGTCATTGTCATCGGCATGCGGGAAGCCATGTCCATGATCGTCATGGGAGCTCAGCATGCCGGCTGGCGCCCGTGCGTCAATCTTGGCAACGACCTTGTTGCTCCGCGTATCAATCACCGCAACCTGGTCGGCATTGTCCTGCGCCACATACAGACGGCTTCCGGACCGATCTAGCGTCAGACCTAAACCGTTGCCATCGAGCTTGATGCGGGTGATCAGATGGCCGGCGCTGCGAGAGGAGATGTCGACCGCTACGACTTCACGATCGCGATCAGATGAGACGTAGACAACGTTGTTGCCCTTGACTGCAACCCCGAACGGAAACGTTCCGCCAACGCCAGCATCGATGCCTTCATTGTTCGTGAAGAACGGACGCAGGTCATGTTCGAAGAGCACCGTGCGCGTGGTGGTGTCGATGACGCTGATGGAGTCGTTATAGTTGTTGGCAACGACCAGGGTCTTGCCGTCAGCCGAGATTCCCAAGCCACTGGCATTGGGCTGAACGCTGATGCCGACACCCTTGCCGGCGTGTCCCAGGGCAATCGTTCCCGCGAGTGACCAGGTCCCGTTTGCCACGGTGTACGCGTAGACCGAATCGTCCTTGCCGCCGGCGGCATAGAGCATCTTGCCATCCGGCGAGAAGATCAGGCCCACGTGGGCGTTGGTCTGCTGGATAACCTGCGAGAGAACCGGCTTTGCCTTGTTCTTGCCCGCAACGTTGTAGATGAAGATGAACTGCGTCGAGGCCGCTGTGTCCACCGTGCCATCGGTCTTGTACAGCGAGTTCTGGCCGGCGCAAATGACGGCCAGTGTCTTTCCGTCCGGACTCAATTGTGACTTGACCGCCTCGCCGGCGACGAAATCAGGGTAGGCGGAGAGATTGGGGTTCAGGAACTGCTGAACCGCGCCGCGCACGTAGGTCGGCGTGACGTATTGACCACTTGGTATCTGAATCGGCAGCGACCGGCTGCGATCCTCCACGTCAGCATGCGCCAGCGGCATCTGCGCCGCTGAGGCAAAAAGCGCGAGCCCGCAGAGGCTTCGCAATGTTGGCTTCTTTGTCATGTCATCTCCCATGGTAGACCGGGCCGGAACGCTGTCTCGAGCGCTCGTAAGGCAAAGTGTGTTGATCCCAGATGACAATCAGATGTAGCGGAGATGTCCGTTGAATCAAACTCCCCCTATTTGTCGTAGGTTGGTCCTGCGAAGGAGCGATTTCGCATCCGGCCAACGTCTCGCTCCAGGTCAGGACGAGCCGGCGGACGCGGCGGCCTTGATTGACGGGGCGGCGGTCAGGCTGGTTCACTGCAGGCGTCGTAGACCAGCGGATACCAGTCACCGTGTGGACGCTGACCGAGCTTGAGGCCCGTCTGCGCCGCAGCGGGGTGTTGAATCGCGCGCTCGTAGCAGTGGGGCAGGAAGCGGACGTCATCTCCCAGCCACCGGGTTGTCATGGCAACTCTGCGCGGATGTCTCCCGTTTCCGTTATTACCCCTCGCGCCGTGAATGGTGGAGGGATGCAGGAGGATGGCATCACCGGCCTGGCAGTCCCAGGTCAGAACTTTGGCGGTACCGTCGGCAATCAACGCGTCGAAATCAGGAAGGTCGACGAAGCCATCCTGACTTCCGTCCGGGGGCTTCGGGAGCTCGGGGGAACGGTAGTAGCCCTGATTGGCCCGGTGGCTGCCATCAATGAACATCAAGCGGCTCAGCGTTGAGTCTGTAGGTGTGAGCGCGAGCCACAGAGACGGCATCAGGTCTCCTCGGAAGGCAAACGTGGGAACATCGTGATGCCAGGGCGTTCCTATCCCTGTTTTGCCGTCCGCGGTCCCGAAGTGTACGAAAGTCAGGTCGAACCAGAATCGCAGTGTGCGGGTCCCGACGATGTTCGCAATCGGCTTCGCGACGGCTCGCTGCAGTAACACATCGCGCACGTCCGCGCTGTCGCGCCAGAGATAGCGCATTGTGAGCCGGCCTTCCGACCGCTGAAACGGGAACAGCCGGTCAGGGGTTTGTGCCTGGTCGATTGTGGTGTCAACGATATTCTGCAGCCGGCTCAGCTCCTCGTGTCCCAGGAAGCCCGGCAGGTGGACGGCGCCATGCTCGCCGTAGTCCGCGGCGAGCTTACAAATGTCATACGCGTCGTAATGTTTGATCACAGGTGATAGCGGATTGTGAAGATGGCACGGCGCTCGTCACCGGGAACCGCACGACCGGCATTGACTGCCGCAAAGTAGTCACGGTTGAAGAGGTTCTGAATGTTCACCCTGAAGTCCCAGTTGCCCGCGAGGTAGGCAGCGGTGGCATCAAACCGGGTGTAGCCGGCAGCGCTGCCATAGAGGGTGAAGGGACTGTTGATCACATACTGACGCGAAGAGTATTTCAGACCGCCACCGACCTGGAATCGTCCGGTGTCCAATTGGAGGAAGTCGTACGTCGTCCAGAGGCTGGCCGAGCTGCGCGCGATTTCCGGGATCGTCTGCCCAACAGCACGCGGAATCGGCGAGGACTGGATCTTTCCATCGAGCCACGTGTAGGCGGCGAGCGCCTGCCACGTCGAGGTCAGATGTCCAACCAGCTTGAGATCGGAGCCGATGACGCGCTCCTTGCCGTTCACACCGATGTCTCCGGTGACGGGATCGGTAAACCGGGTTCGATATTTTTCTTCGTCAAACACTGCCGCGGAGACCGACAGCCGCTTCGCCAGGAGGTCGAGCTTCGTACCCACCTCGGCGACCCGGGTTTCCTCCGGCTTCAGGCCTCCGCCTTCCACAAAGGCTTTGACCTGCGCCGTCGAGGTCGGAAGCTGCCCCGTCGTGGCGGCTCCTTCGAGCGCCTGCGGATTGAATGCGGTGCTGTAGGAAACGTAGTAGCTCTGCCAATCGGTGGGTTGCCAGATCACACCCACGCGCGGGCTGAACAGCTTGTCCCGGTGGCTGAAGGGGAGGGCGCTGATCAGCGGCTGATTGAGTGCAGCGGCGTTGGCAGCCTGTACGGCGGCCGTCCTCGCCGGATTGGTGTTGGAGGTCACCAGCGCGGGATAGCTATAGACCGCGTACGTCTGGCTGGCATTGAAATCATCATGGCGCAAACCCGCGACCAACTTCCAGTTCGGGCCGAAGCTCAGGGTATCATTCAAATACCCCGCAACCGTGGTGGCACCAATGCTCGTGATGTTGCCCGGTACCTGGTAGACGTTCGCGCCAGAGGGAAAGGGCTGCGTGTTTGTCGAGCCCAGGTTGATGATGCCCGCCAGATTGGCGCCCAGTGACGCGCCGTTGTTCAGGTTGAAATTGTAGTTGTTGAAGAACGTCTGGTCATACTCGTCACGGCCAAATTCACCGCCGACGACGAGCTCGTGGTGCACGGGGCCCGTGCTGAAAGTGAGCAATAAATCCGTCTGGTTGAAGATCGATGTGTCCCGCGCCGTACGCTGCTTCTGTTGAGGCGCAATGTAGAGCTGATCGAGCGGTGTCGTCGGAGGCGCGAGGAGGGTTGCCGGCTGCACCTGCTGCCAGTTGCCGTTGGCGTCCAGCACTTCGAAGGCGGTATTCAGCGGCGAAGTATTCTGATTGACGTTGTAAACGCCATACTGCGTGACGCTGCGAACCAGGATGTTCGGCTGGAACGTGTGCGAGATGCCGATGTTGTAGATGTTCACATCGGTCCGCACGATGGAGTTGGTGTACTGGAAGGACCGATCGAAGGGCGCCTTCATGGGCTGAAGAATGGGATCGTCCTCGAACTGAAAGAGCGGGACGCCGTAGTCGACGTGGTCCTTGTTGTGCTGGGTGAGCCAGGACAGGTTCACTTGCGTGGGTGTTCCAATACCGAACGCGATCGAAGGAGATGCGCCGTAGCTGCGTGTGTTGACGTTCGGGCGCGTACCGTCGATGTCCTGATCCATCAGAAGGAGGCGCACTGCCGAGTCCTGTCCCAGGGGCGCGCCTACGTCGGCTATTCCACGAATGTAATGATCCGTTCCGCCGGACACGCTCACGCTGGCGATGGGCTCCAACTGGGGCTTTTTGGTGACCTGATTGATGATGCCGCCGGTGCTGCCGTGACCGAAGAGGAGGGAAGCCGCGCCCTCGAGCACCTCAATGCGCTCGAGCGCGAAGGTGTCACGGTAGTACTGGCCACGATCCCGGATGCCATCCAGATAAATGTCGGTGCGCGCCGGGAATCCACGCAGATTGATGTTGTTTCCGGTGGCGGTGTCCGCCGACGGGGTGAGGACGATGCCCGGGACATTGTCGAGCGCGTCATACAGCGAAGCGTCCGCTCGAGTTGTCATCAACTCCTGCGTGATGACGGTGAGCTGTTGCGGGACATCGCGCGCCGGCGTGGGAAATTTGCTACCCACCGTGGATTCCTGCGCCAGAAACCCGCTGTCGCGGTCTGACTGGACCGTTATGGTCCTTCGATTGACCGTCTCGGCGTTCGCCGCACTGTCTACATCGTCATCCGGGGCCGCGCGAGCGGCAGATGTGAGGAAAAAAAGCACTACGCACAATGGCAAGCAGCAGGATAGTCTCGTTCTCATTATTCAGCGCAAATCCATAACCCGATCGCGGGACAGCCCCGCAACTTATCGGCGCTGTGTTACTCGCTGATGTCTGTCTTTGGCCATTCGTCGACTAGCCGATGTGCGTTAACAACATTGAAATGCTGAACGACTACATTTCGATGTTCATAAAGAGACCGTCAGGGGCGCCATGGCCGATGTACCGATTCCTCCCGCCGCGGGTATGACGGCCCCGCAAGTCAGATCCGCGGGACTTCCCGGCGCTGTTTGGGCTCTTGGTCTGACGAGCCTTTTAATGGATATCTCGTCGGAGACCATTCACTCGGTGCTCCCGACATTCCTCGTGGTCGGGCTCGGCACATCCGCTGTGTATCTGGGTGTCATCGAAGGCGTTGCCGAAGCCACCGCCTCGATCGTGAAAGTCTTCTCAGGCGTGTTGTCTGATTACATGGGGCGCCGCAAGCCCCTCGCGCTGCTCGGCTACGGAATGGCGGCGCTGACCAAGCCTCTGTTTCCGCTGGCATCGAGTGCCGGCACGGTATTCCTGGCGCGCTTCATTGATCGCATCGGAAAGGGAATTCGAGGTGCGCCCCGTGACGCGCTGGTAGCGGACGTGACTCCTCCTGATCAGCGTGGCGCGGCATTCGGCCTACGGCAGTCGCTCGACACCGTTGGCGCCTTCGCAGGCCCGGTGTTGGCAATGATCCTCGCCGTAGCTTTTACAGGTGAGCTGCGTACTGTTCTTTGGATCGCAGTCATACCTGCTTTCCTGTCAGTGATTGTTCTGTGGATTGGCGTTCGCGAGCCGAAAGTCCAATCGGAGCCTGGCGCAAAGCCACGCAGTGTCAACCTGAACGTGCGCGCGATGCCGGCGAGCTTCTGGGTCGTATGCACGGTGGCGAGCGTGTTCATGCTCTCGCGATTTTCCGAGGCATTCCTCGTGTTGGTCGGGACTCGCGCAGGACTGACTCCGGCGTTCGCGCCCATCGCGCTCGTTGCCATGAACCTGGCCTACCTGCTGTCCGCCTATCCAGTTGGCAAGCTTTCGGATCGAATGGAGAAGCCGCAACTTCTGGTGTTTGGCTGCGCCATTCTCGCAATGGCCAATTTCACGCTGGCATTCGCGTCAACCCCCGTGCTGCTCGTCGTGGGATCGCTGTTGTGGGGTCTGCATATGGGGTTCACCGAAGGGATCTTTGCGGCGATGGTCGCCAATAGCGCGCCGAAGGATCAGCGTGGTAGTGCGTTCGGTATCTTCAACCTCCTGCGCGGCCTGGTGCTCCTGGCAGCAAGCGTGGCCGCGGGCATTCTGTGGGACAAGGTTGGGCCACAAGCGACGTTCGGATTCGGGAGCGCGCTTGCCGTTGCGACGGTTGTGGCGCTCTGGTTGGCGCGGCCGCACTGGCGAACGACGTGATGCGATCGCACGCAGGGCCCATGTCGAGGGCGTCAGCGGCGATTGTCAGTCCCGACCCGGTCTCGGTGTCGCGCACACTGCGATACGATCAGACCTTCTTCAGGCGCTTGTATCAGCTTTCCAAACCCTACTGGGTCCGCAAGGGGTCGATCGGGTCCTGGCTGGCCCTGCTGTTCCTGCTCGGCACAGTGGTGGCCTACAGCGTCTGCGGTGCCTGGATCACGGAGCTGACGAAGGATCAGACCAACGCGCTCGTCAACCGGGACATCTCGGCATTCTGGCATTTGCTCGCGGTCGTCGCCGTCCTGACGGGAGTGCGCTACGTCATTTCCACGATTCAGACGGCCGTCGACAACTGTCTCGACCTCCATTGGCACCAGTGGCTGGGTGAGTACTTTCTGAGCCGGTATTTCAATCGCAGGGCGTACTACAAGATCACCGTCGACCGGACGGTGGACAATGCTGATCAGCGCATGCAGGAGGAGTTGTCCCCGTTCTGCACGATGATGTCGTCATTTCCGCGATTGGGTCTGGGCACGCTCGTGGATGCCGCCGTACAGCTGTCCCTGATGCTGTCCATCTCCCAGGAGCTGTTCTGGACTGTGACTACGTTTGTGGTCATCAAGTTCGGCCTGTTGGTATGGATCTACAATCCCGTCATCGAACAGAACTACAAGGTCGTCGATGCCGAGGGTGATTTCAGGGCCAGCATTCGTCACGTGATGACCAATGCCGAAACTGTTGCGTTATACGGTGGGGAGGACCCTGAGCGGTGGGTCATCATCAAACATCTGAGGAGCGCTGTGCGGTTACGCTTGCGGCGCGCACTGTATGCGATGTGGATCAATCTTGCTCAAGGTGGCTTCAGCACCATTTGGCTGGTGTTGCCGTTCGTGTTTCTGGCGCCCGCGTATTTCCGGCACGAGCTCGAATATGGAACCATCGCCCAGGGCATTGCCGCGACGGCGCTGTTGTTGCAGTCGCTGTCATTGTTCATGCAGTTCATTCCGACTCTGAGCCTGAGCTCACACAAGGTAGCGCGGCTCGGCGAAATCGCCGAGGCCTTTGACGTGCTCGAAGCGTCGAATCCCACCCGGCAGCCGGGGATCGTTGAGTTCAAACAGGGGCGCGATATCCGCCTCGATAACATCGATTTGACCACCCCGGGCGGTGAACAGCTCATTGTGTCGAAGTTGTCGATGCACGTCGGGCCAGGGGATAACTGGGTGATCTCGGGGCGGACCGGGGTTGGCAAGAGCTCGTTGCTGCGGTTGATGGCGGGGTTGTGGTGCAAGGGGAATGGGGCTGTCACCATGCCGCCGTCTTCTGAAATGCTGTTTCTGCCCCAGAAGCCTTACATGTTGCCGGGAACGCTGCGTGAGCAGCTCTTCTATCCGCACAAGCCTTCGGACCGGACCGACGCTCAGTTGCAATCGCTGCTGGAGCGGGTCTGTCTTGCGGACCTTGCTGCGCGCTGTGGAGGCTTCGACACCTCGACCGACTGGTCGCGGGTTTTGTCGCTCGGCGAACAACAACGAATTGCGATCGCGCGGGCTCTGCTCATTCAGCCACGCTTTCTGTTCCTGGATGAAGCAACCAGTGCCGTTGATTTCGCGACCGAACGGTCGCTCTATGGAGCGCTCGGGGCTTCAGGCATTACTTGTGTCAGCGTGGGGCATCGCGAGTCGCTTCTCAACTTTCACCAGCATGAGCTTCGATTGTTGGGACTCGGGAGGTGGCAGGTGCGGCATGTTGGTACCGGTGCCGCTGGTACCGGTGCTGCTGCCGTTGGCCTCGGTGCCGTTGCTCCCACGGCCGTTAGTCCCGCTCCCGTTCGTGCCGGTGTCGTTGCTGCTGCCGCAGGAGCCGTCGCCGGTGTTGCTGTTACTGCCGTTGCCGCGAGTGCGGTGACTGCCCGTGCTTCGGCCTCACAAGAGTGCGCGGCGGCGGCTTCGTAGCAGGAGCGTTACGGCGGCGGCTTCGTTGTAGGAATACGCAGCCACCTCGCAGGGCTTTAAGGCGTTGCGCCTGCGGACGCGCCGGCTGGTTGCCTTCGCCGCCCTCGCTGCCTGAGCGGTCGCCGCTGCAGGTACATCATCCAGCCTGTAACACCGAACACTGGCAGCATCAGGGCGCCCAGTGTCATGGCGATTCGGCCTGGCAGGCCGAGGTACGTTCCCATGTGCAACGGGTAAATGGCGGCCAGGAATTTCCCGCCGGCCGATTTCGCTTCGTGACGCTCATCTTCGAGGATGGCGCCGTTTGAAAGTTGCACCAACATCCGATTCCGCGCTCGTTCGTGTGGTGGGTTGGCGTCCAACCAGTTGAGCGACAGCGTTCGTGTGTTGCCTGACGGTACGCGAATCTGAACTTCCGACCACGCGGGCACTTTCTCCACGAACGTATGCCAGGCCGATGTCATATCGACATTGGCTGATGGACCCCTGAGAAGGTTTCCGGCGCGTTCCGCTGAACGGGGTGGTGAGCCCAGTGCTGCGTCGATAGGGTCCCTCACAGCATCGAATGACCAGTAAATGCCGGTGCACGTCGACACGAGGTAAAGGACAAGCGCAACGGTTCCGATCACCGAGTGCAGGCCGCGCAGGAACGATCTCCCAGTGAGCGCCGTATCGAAGGTGAACCAGGCTCGCCAGTTGAGCGCTCGCTTCGGCCATCTGAGGTAGATCCCTGTCAATGCCAGAGTCAACAACATCGAGGCGAGAATGCCCGCGACGATGCGGCCGGGTTCGCGCGGCAGCAAAAGCCAACGATGCAGGCTCTCTACCCACTCGAAAAACTCCGCTCCTTTCGCCGGTGGTAATGCTGATCCGCTGTACGGGTCGAGGTAGACCGTTTCGCCGCGTCGTTCGCCTTCGCGTGGCGCGAAGTTGATTCGGGTGGCCTGGCCGGTGTTTGAGAACAGGGTAACCGCCGCGACCGGTCGGTCGCCGAATGACTGTCGGACGGCATTGAGCACCTGCTGTGGTTGCAGCGGCTCCACAGTTTGCAATGGCACGTGAGTTTGCAATGGCACGTGCCGACTGCCTGGATTCATGGCGTCGAGGATCTCTTCGCGAAACGACAAGGTCGCTCCCGAAAGCCCGATCAGCATGAGCAGGGTGCCCGCCGTGATGCCGATGAACCAATGCACCTGGGACAAGGCTTGCCGCACCCGGGCGAGCGCGATCCGGCGGGAACCGCGGCGCTTCAATGCATTGCGTCGCTTCAATGAATGGTGGGGCTTCGATGAATCGCGGGGCCCGGGTGTCAATGTGTCGCGAGGTGTCAACGAATTACGAGGCGTGGACGAATCGCGAGGCGGCGCTCGGGTCACGATGGGGCGGCACCAAGGTCTAGACGAGAATGCTTCTCATTCTACATTGGCGCTCGACTGCGGCACAACGTCGACGCTCGGCCGCGACAGCGGGACGCCCGGGCGATGTTGGTTGCGTGTCCCCGTTCGATCACCGCTTTGGCGATGGCTATGCTCACCGAGTCGATCGCCATCACGAGCGTTCTGGCGCCGCAGATCGTGAAGCCGGATGCTTCGGGCGAAGCAATCGACGCTGCGCTCGTTGGCATCACTAAGCATGGCGATGCGCCGTTGGAGGGATTCCAGACCGTGCGGCGCTCGGCATCGAACGAGCGTGCGGCCCCAAATCGCTCGTCAGCAGATCGAGCGCCACCATCAAAAAATATCGCGGGGTCTTTGAGCGGGGCGCTCGCGCCCCAACGTACTGGGTGATGTGGGCGCTCATTGCCGGTTTTCAGATGATGCGCCAGATGGTGGGGCACGCGGCCCTGGCGAAGCGGAGCCGAAGGCCCTGACAAAGTGCTCGGCCCCTTGTTTGAGCATTTGCCGGCCTGACCCCGCGGACGGCATACGTGGTAGGATCGCCGGCCCCGCGAAGGGCGGGGGTCGGTTACTGCACGCCTTTTCAGTTGTGGTGGCCCGTATCGGCTTCTCCGCGACGACCAGTCGTGAATTCCGTCAGGGCCGGAAGGCAGCAGCGGCAGCGATGATGTCGGGTGCCGGAGTTCCGGCTGATACGGGTCATCTCCACGCGCTGCGCGGGATTCTACGGGGATCCGCGTAGGGCGCGGACCCCGCGAAGACGTAGCGGCGCTGGCGCGCCGGGGAAGAAGGGTAGATTGGCCTACACTGCGCTGGCGCGGACATGGCGCCCCAAAAAATTTGCAGAGCTCGTCGGACAGGAGCATGTGCGCCGGGCGCTTACGAACGCGCTCGAGACCGGACGGGTCCATCACGCGTTTCTATTTACCGGCACTCGCGGCGTCGGCAAGACCACCATCGCGCGCATTTTCGCCAAATGCCTCAACTGCGAGGTCGGCGTTACCGCGACCCCCTGCGGAACCTGCGGCGCATGCCGTGAAATTGATTCCGGACGATTCGTCGACCTGGTTGAGGTCGACGCGGCGTCGAATACCAAAGTCGATGACACGCGCGAGCTGCTGGACAACGTGCAGTACGCGCCGGCGAGAGGCCGCTACAAGGTCTACCTCATCGACGAAGTGCACATGCTCTCGACGCACTCTTTCAACGCATTGCTGAAGACGCTGGAAGAGCCGCCGCCTCACGTGAAGTTTCTGCTGGCGACGACTGATCCGCAGAAGCTGCC
>Ga0068860_100003010_pt1 | contig 17411 bp, 15 predicted proteins | sample KBSSwiS32_FD_66597 | JGI IMG/M metagenome (GOLD analysis project Ga0068860, IMG submission 66597) | Switchgrass rhizosphere microbial communities from Kellogg Biological Station, Michigan, USA - KBS Switchgrass S3-2 | ecosystem: Host-associated > Plants > Roots > Rhizosphere > Soil ... | reverse complement strand
CTGCTGCAATAATATATTTTACGCCGGCCATAGCGGGGTATTGTTGTTCAATCGCCTTAACCAGTTCATCGGTATCCGCAACATCGCCGATTAAGATTTTCCCCCTGCGGGCAATATCCGTTAGCTGTCCAAATAAAATAACTTCTACCTGCACGATCAGTTCTTTTCTTGTTTTTGAATCAATTTATAATCTTCCTCTGTATCTATGTCAATTGCGCCCCGGGCGAAATCAACCACCGCCAGGCTATCTGCATGGTTCATAATTATTTTTTTTGCACCCGTATCTCCTTTCAATTGTAATAATTCTGGAAATAATTGTTTTCCAAAAACGGCCGGAATCCCTTTGGTGCCTCCATAACTGCTGGCTACAATATCAAATCCTGTTTCCGCCTGTAAAGTTACCAGTTTATCCAGTAAAGCCGTGTTGATATAAGGTTGGTCACAAACCATCAGCAGTGCGGTTTGAACCGATGAATGTTTTTTTAATAAATACTGCAATCCACAACGGATGGATGATGCCATACCCTCCTGCCAATGCTCATTTATTACAAAGGAAAGTTTTGTGTCTTGGATAGACGGTTGTATGGTCGCTGCATCAGCACCCAATACCACTATCACATGGGCGGCTATCGACTGCAAGGCTTCACCAATACAATGTTCCAGCAGGGTAGACTGCTTAAACAATAAGGTTTGCTTGGGTTTTCCCAGGCGGGAGGAGGATCCCGCGGCGAGTATAATTATAGCGCACCGATCGCTCATCTCAATTATTAATCAAATGGAACTATTTTTAAGGCAGGTAGGCGCCTTTATCTATCCAGGCCTTAAAATTTTTTGCAAAGTCTGCGTGGCTTAATGGTGGAAGTGTGCGGCCATCTCCCGGTTTCCACCCACCCAGCACCAGTTGATCACTGGTAACATGATCTATCAGTTGACCAAGGGTTTTATTTCCATTGCGCTTGGGATCCTTTAGTTGCGCAGCAAGCTCCCGGGGAGATTTTCCCTGGAAAACCATTTTCATATTAGCCGGCGGCAGGTGCCATTTGGCATTGCCCGGTGGCATGTTTAAGCCCGGCGTATTCTGTGGCTGGTGGCAGTTGGCGCATTTCAGCGCATAAACACCTTTGCCGTCAACTCCTCTTTTAACGCCCTGTGTATGCAGGTGACTATCGTCTCCCTGCAACGGTATATCGCCCGAAGGATGGCAGTTCATGCAACGCGGGCTCATTAAAACTCTATAGGCCGCAAGGAACGCTTTTTTTGATCCGATGCTGTCTTTTACCGGCGGAGTCATCCGTCCGCGATCTTTTATTGCATCCGCTGATTCGTCTCCTTTATTGAACAAACCCACGAATGAGGAAAAAACACTGAATATGATTAACATCAGTACAATAGTGATAGACAAGCCTGTTCTTTTTAATTTCATACTTGTTTCAGGTTAATGTTTGCAATAGGAAGCTTTCTCAAACGTTTACCAGTAGCCGCAAAAATGGCATTGGCAATTGCCGGCGCTGTAGGCGGCACACAGGGCTCGCCTGCACCTCCCATTGCACCGGTACTGGGTACAATATGCACTTCAATTGCGGGCGCTTCATTCATGCGCGCAATGCGGTAGTCGTGAAAATTACCTTGCTGCACCATTCCTTTATCGAGTGTGATTTCTCCATAAAGTGCCATGGTAATGCCGAAAATAATCCCGCTTTCCATCTGGGCGCGTACACCATCGGGGTTGACTGCCAGCCCGCAATCGATGGCGCAAACCACCTTATGTATTTTCAATTTTCCCCGCTCATCAACAGAAACCTCTGCCACCTGTGCCACAAAACTTTTGAAGGCTTCGTGTACAGCCACACCCTGAAAATGCCCTTTTGGTAGCGGCTTGCCCCAGTTTGCTTTTTCAGCTGCCAGGTTTAAGGCCGCCAGATGCCTTTCATGATCCTGGAGCAAATGCTGGCGATAGGCTACGGGGTCTTTGCCTGCCTGGTGCGCCAAATCATCTATCATGGTTTCCATTACATAACCGGTATGCGTGTGCCCAACCGAGCGAAACCACAATACATGCACCGGGATCCGCGGGCTATGCAATCCAATATAAGCATCTGCAATGCTTTTCATATAAGGAGAATCGTTCACACCTTCCACAGATGATCCATCAATGGGATCTTTTGATTCAAAGGGCGTACCAGCCGTAATAGACTGGCCAACGATGGTTTGCTGCCATGCAATGGGATAGCCCTCCGTATTAACGCCAATGCGCATACGATGCAGAAAAGCAGGCCGGTAATAGGCTGCGCGCATATCGTCTTCTCTTGTCCATACCATCTTTATCGCTTTGCCGCTTGCCTTGGCAATGTATACGGCTTCTGAAACAAAATCTGATGTGGGCGTAGCGCGGCGGCCAAAACCACCACCCAGGTAAGGAGTTTGGATATCTACCTGCTCTGTTGTAAAACCCAGTATTTTAGCTGCAGCCGCCTGGTCAATCATGGGCATCTGCGTGCCGGTCCAGATTTCACATTTGTTATCAGTTATTTTTACGGTGCAGTTAATGGGCTCCATGGCAGCGTGTGCCAGGTAAGGCAGAAAATATTCCGCCTCCATAATTTTGCTGGCTTTGGCCAGGCCCGTTTCCACGTTTCCTTTTTCGAGTGCAGGTAAACCTTTCTCGTTGGCCAGCTTGCGATAGTTTTCCAATTGAGCTGGACTGTTTAAACCGGTATTCGGTCCCGGATCCCAAACTATTTTCAGTGCATCCCGTCCTTTTTTTGCCGCCCAGAAATGATCGGCAATAACGGCAATACCGGTCGGTATCTCCACTACATCACGTACACCCGCAACCGCTTTTGCGGCGCTGGCATCAAACGAAATAACTTTGCCGCCGATCGCCGGTGAATGTGCCACCACAGCTGTCAGCAAACCAGGGAAATGAACATCCATACCGTATTTTGCACTGCCATTCACTTTGTCAGGAGCATCCAGTCTTTTTATGCCTTTACCGATGTATTTCCATTGCTCCGGTTTTCTTAATTCTACTTTACCGGGTGCCGGTAAGGCTGCAGCAGCCGTGGCAAGCTCGCCGTAGCTGGCTTTTTGATTACCGCAGATCACCATCCCGTTTTCTGTACGGCAGTCTTCCGGTTTTACTTTGAATTTTTCTGCCGCGGCCTGTATCAATAAAATTCTTGCCGTAGCGCCTGCCTGCCGGTAGCGATCAAATTCTGACCAGGTAGAGCTGGAGCCACCTGTGATTTGCAAACCATACGCGGTGTGTATATAAGATTTGCCCGCAGGACTATGTTCAATCGTAATGTTTTTCCAGTCGGCATCCAGTTCTTCTGCAATCAGCATACTCAGTGTTGTCCAGATGCCCTGCCCCATTTCTACGTGGGAAAGAATAATGTTGACACTATCGTCTACGCCTACCCGTAAAAATGCACTGGGTGCGAAATAAAGATTCGGCGTTCCGGTATTTAATTTTTTCAGCGTTTTGGCATTGACAGGAAGCATAAAGGAAATAATGAGCCCCCCTCCTGCCATGGCGCCCGATTTTAGAAACTGGCGGCGATCCATTTGTATTGTATTACTCATTTGATACCTCCTTCTTTTTGAAGTTTTGCTGCAAGGTGAATGGCTTTCCGGATACGCGGGTAAGTACCGCAGCGACAAATATTTCCGCTCATGGCGTCATCAATATCGCTGTCTGTTGGATTTGGGTTTTCGCGCAGCAGTACAGCGGCGGACATTAACTGGCCCGACTGGCAATAACCGCATTGGGGAACATCTTCCTCCAGCCAGGCACGTTGTAAAACATGCGAGGTGTCGGGCGACAAACCCTCTACCGTGGTTATTTGCTGACCGGCGGCCCGCGATACCAGCGTAACACAGGATCTAACAGCCTCACCATTGAGATGGACCGTGCAGGCTCCGCACTGGGCCATACCACAGCCAAATTTTGTTCCGGTGAGCCCAATTACATCACGAATTACCCAAAGCAGGGGCATGTCGGCAGGAACATCGGCTTCATATTCTTTTCCGTTGATGATAAACTTTGCCATACATTAATTTTTGAGTGAATTGAGCAGCAAAGAAGAACGCTCCTTAAAGTTACGCCATTCAAGGAAGAAAATATTCAAAATAAGTTATGGGCAACAAAGGGCGATGCTGAGCAGCCAATGCCTGCTTAGCAGTGAATTTTACCAAGTGTATCGGTGGGAAAAAAAATACCCCGCTCGCTGTTATTCAGCGTACTTTTTAAAGATCGAACTGGCTACATGGCCACCAAATCCGAATGTATTGTTTAGCGCATAGTGTACAGGTTGGCTAATTGATTTACCCAATATGATGTTCAGACCAGCGGGGATCTTATCATCCAGCTCCTCCGTATTGATGGTTGCCGGAATGATGTCGTTTTTCACCGCGAGTATGCTTATGATACTTTCAATGGCACCTGCAGCACCCAACAGATGACCCGTCATGGATTTGGAAGCACTGATAGCCGCGGTTGATTCGCCAAATGCCCTTTTTATACCGTGTAATTCACTGATATCGCCCAAGGGTGTGGAAGTAGCATGCACATTGATATAATCTATTTTGGTTGCCGGCAGGTTTGCGTCTGAAAGCGCTTTTGTAATGCCCAGCCATGCACCCAGGCCATCGGGAGGCGTACCCGTCAGGTGATATGCATCGCCCGCCATACCGCCACCCACCATTTCTGCATAGATGGTCGCCCCGCGTTTTTTTGCGTGTTCATATTCTTCCATAATCAGCGCTCCTGCACCTTCGCCCATCACAAATCCATCCCTGGTTTTATCGAACGGCCGCGATGCCGTTGCATAGTGTTCATTGTTCTTTGATAGCGCCTGCGCCGAATTAAAACCGCCTACAGAGGAGGGTGTAATGGCCGCTTCCGACCCACCCGCTACCATAATAGTTGCCTTGCCCAGGCGAATGGTATCAAACGCATTAATGATAGCTGTGTTGGAAGATGCACAGGCCGAAACCGTGCAGTAATTGGGACCATGCAATTTATGCCGTATCGAAATAACGCCCGCAGCTATATCCACTATCATCTTAGGAATAAAGTAAGGGTTAAACCTGGGCGTGCCATCACCGGTATGAAATTCTCTGAGCTGCTCTTCAAAGGTGCCAATACCGCCATTGCCGGAAGCCCATATCACACCTATTTCGTAGCGTTCACGCTCCTCCATGATAGTAAAGTCAAGTCCCGCATCCTTAATAGCCTCATCAGTTGCAGCAATCGCATACTGCGTAAAGAGATCATATTTTTTTATCTCTTTTTTATCCATGTATGCTTCGGCGTTAAACCCCCTGACTTCACAGGCAAAATTTGTCTTAAACTTGCCGGTATCAAATTTTGTAATAGGCCCCGCACCACTTTTTCCATTCACAATATTTGTCCAAAATTCCTTCACCGAATTACCCAGCGGGGTTAATGCCCCCAAGCCGGTTATAACTACTCTTTTCATATTGATTGTTTCCGTCCTGCGCTGATATTAAAAAATAAGTTGCGAAATTAAGCAGCAATTGATTGAACGGCAAGTATATTATTGCCTGCCAGAAGGACTGAGCCAGGCTGGTAAGGTTGAATGCCAGATTTTAACAATATTTAGACAAATAATGGCCGCTGCAAACTGCGGGACTCACATTTTCATTTTCGTCATACCCGGATAGATTCTAACAAACAGTTCGGCGGCCAAGGGGTTATTTCCATAAAATTTATCAAGGCCTGATGGCGCTTGATACAAGCTTCCCTGCGCACCCAGTGCCAGCCTTGTTTGGCCAATCTTCAATAGATCGTAATTGAGCCCAATGGTAAATGCATTTATGGGAAACAGTATATTTTCACCAAATACTGTTTCATCCAATGCCAGTTCTTCAACAGATTTTTGTACCCACTCGTACCGGCCATGCAGCGCAAGTCTCTTCATGCGCCAGGAGAGTTCTCCAAGAACTGCCTGTTCTGCGTTGTGCCCGGGCGTTTTATTCATTCCCCATAGTAATGTTGTATTCAATGTTCCGCCTGATGGCAATTGTTTGCTAAAAATAGCAGATGCAGTGGTTCGGTGCAGATCTTCGCCGGGATGTAATGCTTCGGGACTTTTTATAAACCCATGTGAAACCTGCAATGCCCAATTGACAGAAGGATTGAATGATAGCCGCCCACTCCAGGAATCGAACCTTGGCTTATCGAAATTAAAGCGCTTATCATCGGGTTCGCGACCGGTAAAAGAAGATCCCTCCAGTTTAAAATTATTATAACGTATACCAATGGTGGCTACGCCAAATGTGATATGCGTGGCATCGGCCCAGTGGTGCGACAGGGGTGCATCGGGATTATCCAGTGCTGAAGGCCGGTGCATAAAAGCTACCGGGCCAAGCGCCGGTTCGCCCGGGTAACCAGCATACACAAAAACATCCAGCTTGTTTGACAGCGCCTGTATGTAACCAAGGGATAGCTCGGAAAACAGGTCGTGCGGATGCTGGCGATCTACGATGGGATTGCCTTTGTATGCTTCGCCACTCTGGAACAAGAGCGGGTAGCCATTGCTGCCGGTTACCGCATCGAGCGAGAGCATACTGCTGAAATGAAACAGCCCATGTTTGCCAACTGGTCTTTGTCCCATGAACATGAGCCAATCGGGCGCATCAAATTTCTCATTGCCTCTTGATCCTTTACTGGTAATATCCTGCTTATTATAACGCAGGAACAAATTTCCGTGCAGCATGTACATCCATTTACCGGAATGGAACATATATCCATACATCGGTGAAGCATCGGGCAACCAACCCGTACCCGAGCCATTCCTGCTCATCGGCAGGTTACGTGAAAATGAATGGCTCATGTCGTGATCCATGTCCATGTCTTCGTCCATATTCATATTATGATCCATAGACATGCTGTCAGCCATGTTCATATTTTGCATGGAGCTGTCATGTTGCACCTGGTGTTTGTGCTGCGCCTGCAAAGGCAGGAGAACTATTATTTGTAATGCCGCAGCGAGGTAAAGTCCTTTCATAGTTTTGTTTTTACAGCATCGTCTTTTTATATCATGGTAAGCAGCATAGTTATACTCATACCAACCATCAGGCCATCTTCAATTACAGTAACAGTGCTCATTGGCAGGTTGAAAACAGCACCCAGGCAGGCGCATTGTATTGCACGTTTGTTCAACACGCTTTGCAGCACGCCGATGGTACTTACCAGCATGATGACCAGTGTAATGATGCTGGTTAACGCATATCCCGGTGCCAGCAAATAAGCGATACCCAGTCCCAACTCTGTAAAAGGGTAAATATATCCCCAGCCTTTCCAGCTCTTCGCAACAATATCGTACATGGCGTAACTGTTGGCAAATGCTTTTATATCGAGCATTTTGAAAAAAGAAAATACCAGGAAAAACCCGGCCATAAAATGCTGCATCCATACCAGCAGGCTAAAAGACCTGCCAGGACCCTGTACAATCAGGGTGATAAGCACGAGGTAAAAGAAGATGAGCAATACCGGTTTGTAAGTATGAAACCAGGAAGCAGTAACCGGCATCCGGTCATCGTTCGCTGTTATCTTGTAATTGCCTGCTTTGTGTACCGCAGTCTGCAATTCTTTCAAAGGAATGTGCTTCTGCATAACGATGGTGGCCTGTGGCTTTTCCAGTTGTATATCGGCCGACTCAATACCCGCAGTACTTAGCAGGCTGCTTTTTACTTTGGCTACACAATTTTTACAGGTCATTCCTTCGATTGTATATGAATGTGTCATTGCAATAAAATTTATACTGCAAAGTTACCGGGCCTTTGTGCCGGCAGGGTTATACAATCCTGTAAATGATTTATAGTATTTTGGCCGCTATAGGCTGTCAAGTGTTCTGCGTGCAATGCTGCGATTGGCCCTAAACCAGGATGGTGTAAAGCCGGTTTCTTTTTTGAATTGCGCAGAAAGATGGGCCACGCTGCTATACCCCATTTGAAATGCTATCTCAGTTAAGTTCATTTCGCCGTAGGCAAGAAGTTCTTTTATCTTTTCAATTTTCTGGCCAATGCTGTATTTCTCGATAGTAATGCCTTCTACCTCAGAAAACAAGCGGCTCAGGGAAGCATAATCTTTATGAAGCGCGGATGATAGTAATGCAGACAGGTTATATTTTGCGTGGGACCCGTTATAATGCACCTGGTTGATGATAAGCGTTTTTATTTTTGTTATAAGCTTTGATTTGGCATCATCCAGCAACTCAAACCCTGCAGCCGTCAACCCATTGCCAATGGATGCACTTTGTTTAACGGAAAGCGGGGCATCCAGCAACACTTCTCCCAGCGATACCGATTGATAGGATACTTTCTCTTTATCGAGTACCTGTTTTACGGCTGCAATACAACGGTTGCAGACCATATTCTTAATATAAATCTTCCTGTCTTCTTTTTTTTCTTTCATATCATTAAAGATACAAAGCCGGTAAAAAAAACCCGCTGTTTATCAGCGGGTCATTCAAATATGATATGGCGGTTTATTTTGTAACAATAAATTTTATTGTTTGCGTGTTATTACCCGCCGTTAGCCGGCAATAATAAATGCCGCTGGTAATGCTGGCCGGAAGCGGTATATAAATAAAGTCATCTCCTGTTTCATATAGGGTATTATTGGCAGCCTGTATTACGGGTTGCCCCATGCTGTTGGTTATTTTTATAGAAACTTTTTCTTTTTTTCTAAGATGCAATTTTATAGTTAGCCTGTTTTTTACCGGGTTGGGGTACAGGTTTACTGAAAAATAGGCTGCAGGGTTGCTGATGGCGGAATCTGGTTTAAGCGCTGTTACAATAAGCGGCGAAGAAATAAATGATGGCGCACCGGTTAATGCTATAGCCTGCGAAGAGGTCATAGGGGAATAATTGGTTGCCGAATAATCCCAGCTTCGCTGGTATACCTGTGCCGGCGTGTTAACAGCTGCAGGAAAAGCATATACGGCATTGGCAGCTTCGGAATTATCTATGCTGGTGGCGGCCCAAAGCACATACATGTAATCGCCAAGCGCATTTTTAAAAGCACCGCCGCGAACATTTGCAGGAAGGTTCAAAGCTTTGGTTTGGTCTGTATCTGCTTTAAAACCATTCAGCAAATCCGACATTGTTTTATAGGCAATACCTGAATTATTGGGTTGCTGGTTGTACGGGGGATTGCCGGCGAGCGGCTGGTAAAGACCCACTACCTGGAATGGATCGGTGGCGGCATCATACGTTGCATTGTCTGCAATTGAAAAAATATACCATTGCCGGATATTATGTAACTGACTGGCTATTGGTGCTTTTATATCGTAATTGCGCTGCGCCTCATCGCTGCCGATGTATCCGTTAAAAGATTTACGGGGCACATTGTTTTCTGTGTTGATAAAAACCTTTTCCGGATAGGTGATGCCGTTATAACCCCGGCTTTCCAAAACGGCATTCAAGGTATTTTTTCTGGCGATGTATTGATCCACGGCTGCATCGGAATAGCGTGTGGGGATTGTTTGCCCGCTGCTATTGACATAACGCAAATCATACATCGGATAATAGTGAAAGCTTATTACGTCGAAATAACCACCGCCTTTTACCGGATAACTGGCGTTTACCGAGCCGTCTACCGGGTTATCGGTGTTCCTGAGCATGGCATCCAGGAACGAAGGATAGCCGGTGCCACCCATGCCTACATAAGCCGTGGGATCTACCGATTTGATCACTTCATAGGCGATGCGCATCATGCGTATATAGTTGAAAATGGGTGCCTGCAAATTGACCAGCTCACAGGAAGATGGGTTGTTGTCCCACCAGTTTCCCGGATCGCCCGGTGATCGCCAGCCGTTTAAGCCATTATCGAAATCCGGCTCATTCACTACCTCCCAGAATTTTACCCATGGTTTGTAAATCGTAACTGTTTTATACACATAGAGCGCAAAATAATTATCCTCGTTTACCGGTGTACCATTTGCACCCCCGTCCCAGATAGGCGTGTACAAATTGCTCCAGAGAAGGGATTTATTGCTGCAACCAGGATAAACCGTATTGTCGGCATGCGCATCGGAAGGAAATTCCAGGAAGACGGTATTATCTTTTATGCCCAGGCTACTATAATGTATAAAATCATTTACACTGATATTGTATCCCCAGTAATCAAGAAAATCCTTTTCGGGCAGTGGCAGGTGCAGGCTTTTTATGCCAATCCCTTTAACATTTATCGCCGGGTTGCCGGCAGCTATATCTGCTAAATTCTGGTTTGTCCAGGGCGGATAATATCCCATATTAGAGCCATATAAAAATTCAGTAGTATAAACAGGTACACTACCGGCATCATTGGCCGTGAAATTAATTTGTGCTTTCAGCCCTATGGTTGTACACAGGTATAAACTGGCAACGAAGTAAAATTTTTTCATGCAGACGGGTTAAATCATAAAAAATGACAGGTGTGTAATTAAACTCAGGCGGGAAGGGAGGGGGATGATAGTTCCGCAATTTCTTTGCCAGAAAGGCTTCATGGAATTCATCAATGGGCGGGTTACCGGCCTGATGGCTGTAAGGAAAGATATAATATTAGTTATCCGCCAATGAAGATTCATTACCAGGAAAACTAAGCGCATTTCTGTATGATGGATTGTTCTTCCATCCATTTTTCAATCAATGGGAAGGCGATGGAAAACCAGGTAGTATATTTAGCCGGATGTGATTGCAATGATGATTTAATTTCATCCAGGCTTTTATAGCAGTAATCATTCACCTCATCTGTGGAAGGCTTTATTCCGCCCTCGTATACGCCGGCATATACATGATCAAATTCATACTCGGTCAGCCCATTATCAAATACAGACCGATAGGTAAACTCAAAAATTTTTGTGAGTGCTGTGCCAAATCCCATTTCGTGCTGCAATCGTGTTTCCGCAGCTGTCATGGTATCTTCTCCCGGCTTGGGATGGCTGCAACAAGCGTTTGTCCATAGCCCGGCACTATGGTATTTCTTAAACGAGCGCTGCTGCAATAACATTTCGCCCCGGCTATTAAAAATAAATACGCTGAAGGCACGATGCAGCAATGCTTTTTGGTGTACTTCCATTTTTTCCATGGTTCCTACCGGTTCATCCTGTTCGTTCACCAATATAATATCGTGTATCACCAAATTATTTATTTAAGCAAATGTACGAAATGAGCGGGGGTTGGCCGGTGTTATTGCAGTAATACTGCGGCTGCCAATAAGGTACAACCGTTTTTTGGGCCTGGTTTGAACTGAGATCTTACAATGCCTGGGTTTCGAAGATTGATCAGCGCAAATACTTACGCAGCGTTTAACAGGAGGAAAAATGCTGCATCGAATGCTTAACTGCGGTTACACCCCAACCGGCTGCGCAACTTTTGCTAAGGATAGCAAACCATTGCTGATAATTAAGTTCCTGCCAAATTGTTTTAAAAATGGCTAGAAACGCTGTACCTGGGCTTTCAGCAATTTGCGTGCAAAATGTATCCTGCTTTTAATGGTACCCAAAGGCTCACCCAGCATCTGCGCAATTTCATGGTATTTATATCCATCAAAATATAGCAGGAACGGGTTACGGAAAATTTCCGGAAGGTGATGTATTACCTGTTGTATATCCTTAATTTTTAAAATGCTTTCAGCGGCATTGCCGGTAGCTGACTGGGCCTGGTTCAGCAAAAAATCATTGGGCGTATTGTCGAAAATGGTGTTTTGCTTTGCTTTGCGCCGGTAATTATTGATGAAAATATTACGCATGATGGTATACAACCATGCTTTAATATTGGTACCAACATTATACTTGTCTTTATTGGCCAAAGCCCGGTATAGTGTTTCCTGGTATAAATCCTGTGCTGCATCAGAATCTCTCGTAAGTGTGATTGCGAACGGTTTTAAAAATTCCGAATTGTTAACCAGCATTTGACTGAACTCTAGAGATGCCATAACAATTTGTGTTTAAGTATTTAAGTAACAAAATTAAACACAATTTTAGGAAATAACCAAATTTCGCCTGCAAGTGTATGTTAAACTAATATCTGGAACCCCTCTGCTGTATTTAAGATTGGATGACAAGGAAGGAATACAAATTACATACCGCAGTGAAGCGAATGCATATTTGTCATTATGAACGGGATGAGCGGCGCAAAAGGCAGGCGGGAGGTAAAATTTAGAGGACTGACATATAATCAATTACTTCCTGGAGGGAAGTTTTGAGGCTGACTTTTGGCGGCAGGGATTTTTTATAAGAGGAAGTGAGCTGACCTGATATCACCAGGGGAAAATCTTCCAGCCTGGTATGCACCTGGTTCAGAAATTTTTCAAAATTAAAGTTGCCGGCAGCGGAAGTGAGATGGGTATACAAATAATCGGGCTTTTTCAATTTACAAACAAACTCAACATCTGCCGCGGGCACGTCTGCACCCAGGTACAGTGTTTTAATGCCACGGGTTTTTAACAGATAGCTGATATACAGCAGCCCCAGTTCATGATGCTCTCCTTCCGGCAGAAAAAGCAGTACTAATTTATCACTGTGAATATGCGTAAAAACCGTTTCTATTCCGGCAATTAATTTTTGCCGGATGATATTGGTAACAAGGTGCTCCTGGGCCGGATTGATATGGTTGGCCAGCCAGAGAATGCCAATGCGTTCGAGGAAGGGGAAAATAATTTGTGTGATGGCTTTATCAAATCCACGCTGGGAAATATAGCTATCCAGCACATCTTCAAATTTCTCAATGTCCATGTCTACCATGCATTGTATCATATCGTTTACAATGCGTTCCTGTTGTGCCTGTATCTGCGAAAGGGAAATTATTTTTTCTTCTATCTCACCCGAACTCATTTTATTGATATGAGAGATCTTATATCCATATTTATTCAGCAGCGATATATTGAGGATTTTTTTTAGTTCCTCCGTGGAATAGTACCGGATATTGGTTTGGGTGCGCCTGGGTTTAATAAAAGCATACCGCTGCTCCCAGATGCGGATTGTATGCGCCTTTATACCGGAAAGGTTTTCCAGGTCTTTTATGGTGAACGCGTTCATACAAAAAAAACAGTCCTGGACCCGAAATGTTTACTGGGTTATGTTATTTTTCAAAAGGGGGTAACTGCTTAGCAATAAAGCGGGGGAAGGAACTGATAATACAGTGGCGTTGGCGGGAAGAACGACAGCTTATTGCATCGGGGTACACGATGAATGCTTGGCGTATAAAATAAATTTCTGCTTTGCAAAACTGCGCGTACAGATATTAAAGGCTCCAGTATTGGCGGTTAAGAATTTTGTCTTTATACACGCCCTTAAGATCGAATACCATGGCGTCTGCTGTGGAGATAGAGCAGAAATAAGCATCATCCAGCTCCCGGTAAGAATTGTGCGGCACGGTTACAACAACAGCGTCATAATCTTTGTCCACGGTAGTGGTAAGCTGCAATCCATATTCTTCGTGCACGTCGCTGGCCATTGCATAAGGATCTTCCACATCTACCTGGATATTGAAAGCCAGTAATTCTTTCACGGTATCAATAATTTTGGAATTGCGTATATCGCTTACGTTTTCTTTAAATGTCACTCCTTTAATCAGCACTTTTGGTTTTGATGAATTGCGGAGAACATGGGTAATGATTTTCCTGGCCACGTACCTGGCCATATCGTCGTTGATAAAGCGGCTGGCGGCAATGACCTTAGATTCGTATCCCAATGAAGCCGCCTTGTAAGTCAAATAATAAGGATCCACGCCTATGCAATGCCCACCCACCAGGCCCGGCTGGAATTTTAAAAAGTTCCATTTGGTACCCGATGCTTCTATTACATCAAATGTATTGATGCCAATGCGATCAAAAATGAGCGATAGTTCATTCATCAAAGCGATGTTAAGATCGCGCTGTACATTTTCAACTATCTTACTTGCTTCCGCCACTTTGATGGATGGTGCGCGGTGAACGCCGGCCTCTACCACCAATTCATAGATACTTGCAATTTCATTGAGCGATGCTGCATCGTTCCCGGAAACAACTTTGACAACTGTTTTTAATGTATTCTTTTTATCACCGGGATTAATCCGCTCGGGCGAGTAGCCGAGTTTAAAATCTTCCCCCATTTTCAAACCCGAAAACTGTTCCAGTACGGGTAGGCAATCGTCTTCAGTACAGCCGGGATAGGTGGTAGATTCATAGATCACATAATCTCCTTTTTTCAGCACTTTTCCTACTGTCTCCGATGCAGCAATCAGCGGTTTAAGATCGGGAACATTATATTTGTCAACGGGCGTTGGTACAGCTATTATAAAAAAACTGGCTTCTTTTAATACATCCAGCTTGCTGGTAAAAACAATATCCCTGCCTTCAAACGCGGCGGCGGCCAGTTCTTTGCTTGGATCGATTTGATTGCGCATCATCTCAATCCTTTTCTCATTTATATCAAATCCAATAACTGATATTTTTTTCGCGAATTCAAGGGCTATCGGAAGACCTACATAACCTAACCCAACTACAGCCAACTTGCTTTTCCTGTTTACGAGTTCCTGGTACATGCTATGAACAAAGTTTTAAATAACAACCCAAATTTTAAAAATCATGCAAACATAAAGCATCCGTATTCATATATGAAATATGAAAATCCCGGGGAAATTTGCTCTTTGTTTAGCGAATGCATTATATGCAGCATCTGCCTATCAAATTAAAATACCAGTGCGGGATTGATCAGCCTGCCCGTTTCAAGCAACTTCATTATCACCGGCATGATGGCTTTCCCTTTGCGCAATGCTTCCAGGTGCCTGTCGTGGTGAAGATCGGTGCCGACCAAATCAATAAAGTTTTTTGCGACAAGCCAATGGGCCAGTTCCTGGGGTATTTTCCCGTAATAGCCCGTTAATGAAAGAAGGTTAAGCTGAAAAAGGCAACCCATGCTTTTGAACTCTTCAAAAACACGCTTGTTGCCGGAAAAATAGGTATACCGCTCCGGGTGTGCCAGTACAGGCTGGTATCCTTTTATCTGGAGATTAAATAGTTGCTCTTTTAAATCCATCGGTGCCGCAACAAAAGAAAATTCTACCAATACTTTTTTGTCGTCCAAGGCGAGCAATCCCTCATCTTTCTCTATCATACTGTTAAAATGCTCATCCATAAAATATTCGGCAGCGGCGCCTATGTTCTGGCTTTTATCTTCGGCCCTGAGTTTTTCCAGCGCTTCATGTATGGTAGAGCTGGTATTCCGGTAAATATCCCACATGATGTGCGGGGTAGCAATGAATTGCTGGTAGCCGAGATCTTCCAGTCCTTTTTTTAATTGAACGGAATGTTCAACATCGGGAGATCCATCGTCTATTCCCGGCAGTAGATGCGAATGCATATCGGTTTTAATACCGCTGAAATCGACAGCTGTAGCAGGGTACTTTCTTTTAAAGATGGAAAACATATATCGGAAAATTATCCGGTTTTTTTAAAAGAATGCCGTTATAGATAATAAGCTTTTATGAAATTCGTACCAATCGACCTTTATTTTTTAAAAAATTGGGGAAGCTTACGCAGCGGCTTCAGGTACAGTGTAAAAAAATGGGGCTTTTTATCGTTTAATTTCCATGCCTGTGCATCTTCCCGGTTTGCCCTGAAACGGTTGCGCACAGAAGCATTGCTAAGCCCGCCGGCACGCATTTTTACCAAGACGGCTGGAATATATGCCGCCGTATAGCCATGACGGTATAAAATACGCAACATTATTTCATAGTCGGCTGCGCTTTTTAAAATCGTATTAAACAGACCTACCTGGTCATACACTTCTTTTCGTACAAAAAAAGTTGGGTGAGGTGGCATCCAGCCGTATAAAAAATTCTTGCGATTAAATTTCCCCGCTTTCCAGGTTCGTATAATCTTATTGGTATTAAATGAACTTACATACTGCAAATCGCCGTAAACACAATGAATAAGTGGATCAGCGAAAGCTGCCGCAACTCTTTTTAAAACATTGTTGTCTGCATAGATATCATCGCTGTTCAGGATGCCGATGATATCGCCATCAGCCATCTTCAGGCCTTTGTTCATCGCATCGTATAAACCACTGTCTCTTTCAGAAAGCCATTTTTGAATATGAGCATGCGATTGGATGATCCCGGTTGTGCCATCTGTGGAGGCCCCGTCTACCAGTATATGCTCCAACTCGCTATAGGCCTGGTTCTGTACGCTTTCTATAGTATCCCTCAATGTAGCAGCGCTGTTATAGGTAACCGTTATAATAGAAATTTTCATATAGAAGCCTGTTGTACAATATGGTCTGGAGGGGTTGCTGTTTACCGCGAAATTACACAGTTCTCCAGCACCAGCATATCCATTTTTGTTCGAAGATAACAGTCCAATGCCTCCTGCGGAAGATTTACGATTGGCTCGTTTTCATTAAAGGAAGTATTAACCAAAACAGGTACACCCGTTTTTTGATAAAAGTGATTGATCAATCCATAATACATCGGTTCTATATTCTTGTCAACGGTTTGCAACCTGCCGGTACCGTCTACATGGGTTACAGCCGGGATCTTATCGCGCATAGAAGGTTTTATGATGAAAACTTTTTCCATGAACGGAACATAGCCATCGAGTTCGAAATATTCAGCCACATGTTCCAGTAAAATTGACGGTGCAAAAGGTCTGAAACTCTCGCGCCTTTTTATTTTAAGATTTAATATCTCCTTAACATCGTTACGCCTGGGATCTGCGAGGATAGAGCGATGGCCCAGTGCGCGTGGGCCGAACTCTGCTCTTCCCTGGAACCAACCCACAATTCCGCCATCAGTTATACAATTGGTAACTCTTTCAAACAGGGCTGAGTCGAAGAGCTTTTCATAGGCGATGCCCTTGCCTTTTAAAATTTCTTCTACCTGGTCGTTTCCTGTTTTTGATCCCGTATAAGGATTAAACATTGGCGGGAGGCGGGGTTGCTGCAGGATATGATTGTACAAATAAAGTGCAGAACCGATTGAAGTTCCCGCATCATGACCTGCCGGTGGTATATAAACTTTTTTAAACGCCGTATGGGTCGTAAGTTTCCCATTGGCAACTGAGTTTTGCGCTACACCACCCGCAATACAAACAGCTTCCAGGCCCGTTTTTTCTTTCAACCTGTTTAGTACATGAAAAATTGCCTGTTCGCAATGCCTTTGTACGGATGCGGCCAGGTCTTTGTGCACTTCAGTTAAAGGCTCATCGTGCCTGCGCGCTGGTCCAAATTTCTCTATCAGCTTTTGTGAATAAATGATACTGGGTGTTGGATCATTGTCTTCAAATATCCTGGTTGTCACACCTTTTTTATGGTGCACAAAATAATCCAGGTCAAGCTCAAACAACCCATCTTCCTTTAATTGAAGAATTGATTCCAGATCTTTTACATACACGGGCTTGCCATAAGGCGCCAGCCCCATCA
>Ga0068860_100003007_pt1 | contig 17415 bp, 13 predicted proteins | sample KBSSwiS32_FD_66597 | JGI IMG/M metagenome (GOLD analysis project Ga0068860, IMG submission 66597) | Switchgrass rhizosphere microbial communities from Kellogg Biological Station, Michigan, USA - KBS Switchgrass S3-2 | ecosystem: Host-associated > Plants > Roots > Rhizosphere > Soil ... | reverse complement strand
CCGACGCGGCTCGTGAGTGCCTCGAACATCCCGTCTGCAGCCCGTTCGGGCGTGTGAGCGCCGTTGTCAAACGTGAATTTCGCGCTCAACTGCAGGCCGGAATCGACGAGCGCGGCCGCTGTCGCGTCCAGACGATCGCCGACGACTCGCCTGCCCGTCTTCGTGATCTCTTGCGCATTCACCGTCAGCGCAACGGTGTACCTGCGCTGCTGCAGATAGATCTGTGCGGTCAGGACGAACCTGTCGCGTGCACCCCGCGCGACGCCCTCCGTACAACCTACTCGAGTCCGCTCGACGCGCTCTTCATCGAGCGGTTCGTATTGATGAAAGACTATTGGCTCCTCAGAAGCGACACGCGCGAAACGCGCTAATGTGGTCAGTGGTCCGTTCTTCGGATCGGCAGAGTGCGTGCGGCACTCCACACACCTATGTACGCGCCCGCCAGACAGACACCGATGTCACCAAGCGCGGAGAAGCCAACCTCGTGTCCGTCGATCCATTGGACGGTTGCGATGGCCGCCGCGCCGAGACACAGAGCTGTAACCACGCGCAACGTGGCCCGAACGTCCGCGTCGAGCGCACTGACGAAAACTCCAGCGACACCGCCAGCGGCATTGGCGAGCGCACCAGCGGTCGAGGGCAGCCGCGATGCGATGAAGATTTGGCTGGCCTCGAGCGCAATGCCCGCGGTGATGACCGCGCCGACTCCGACCGCGACTGGAAAACGTACCCGCAGCTCACGAAGCCACTGGGTCAGCATGAAGCCAAACAGCAGAAACGGAACGAAGGCGACGATCTGCTCGAAGGAAAACGACGGCGGCCAGAGGGCCGCTCGGGCTGCCTTGAGGTGTCCCGTCACGACGCCAACATCCAGCGTGAAATCGAATGGTTCCCAGGACGCGAGACAGACCAGGAGCCCGCTGGCGAGCGTCGGATAGTAAGTCGGGGCCGCGACGAAACTGGTTTTGGCGAGTTCGATGAATTCCGCCGACTGCCGCTTGCGCAACAACATGGCCGTCAGCGCTCCCGTCAAGGCTCCTCCCGTATTGGCAACTACATCGGCGAGCGACGATATTCGGTCGGTGGTCAGCAATTGGATGGATTCAGCGGCGACGCTCAGGGCGCCTGCGAGGAGCAAGACGGAAACGATATGGCGCGTTGGGCTGTGGCCGCCGAACGCCCACACCGCCGCCGCACCGAAGGGGACGAACAAGAGCAGGTTTTGGACGAAATCGGGAATGGAGATACGTCTACCGGTATCGGGTGAGATCAGCGGGTGGAGTCGGACGCGCGACAGGTGCGCCAGGACTGAGGTTCGACTCGTGTCGAAATGGAATGGCGCAGCAGTTAACAGCAGGATGATGACCGCCGTGAGAGCCCAGACCAACGGCGCAACTCGGGGCCACTCGCGCATGGAGCGATCAGCGGGGTTCATCCTCGTAACGAACGTGGAACCGCCTCGGAGAGTGATGTACGTTTCGATGCACCGCGCCCAACAACGATGACACAAGTGGCTGCCAAGCGGACCGCCATCCTCGGCATATCGGCCTTCTATCACGACAGCGCTGCCGCGATCGTGGTCGACGGCGACATCGTTGCCGCCGCCCAGGAGGAGCGCTTCACGCGCAAGAAGCACGACCCCGGTTTCCCGTCGAAGGCCGTCGACTACTGCATCAAGGCGGCGGGGCTCACACCCGACGCTCTCGACTACATCGTTTTCTACGAAAAGCCGCTTCGAAAGGTCGATCGGCTACTCGAGACCTATCTCGCCTACGCGCCAGACGGCCTCAAAAGCTTCAGCATGGCGCTGCCCGTCTGGCTGAAGGAGAAAACGCACCTCAAGAAGATCATCCGCACCGGTATTGGCAACGGTCGTGTCAAGGTGCCCGTCGCGTTTACCAGCCATCACGAGAGCCACGCAGCGAGCGCATTCTTCCCGAGCCCGTTCGAGGAGGCCGCGATCCTCACGCTCGACGGCGTCGGGGAATGGACCACCACGACGATTGGTGTCGGCTCGGGCAACAAAATCCAGCTCACGCGTGAGCTGCGGTTCCCGCACTCGCTTGGCCTGCTCTACTCGGCGTTCACCTATTACTGCGGCTTCAAGGTGAACAGCGGCGAGTACAAGCTGATGGGCCTGGCGCCCTACGGCAAGCCGATTTACAAACAGGCAATTTACAAAGAACTCGTGGACGTGCGGCCCGACGGCAGCTTCTGGCTGAACATGAAGTACTTCAACTACTGCCAGGGGTTGACGATGACCAACGGGAAGTTCGACGCGCTGTTCGGCGGCGCGCCGCGGCGCCCGGAGTCGAATCTCGAACAGCGCCACATGGACCTCGCCGCAAGTATCCAGGCGGTAACCGAGGATGTGATGCTGGCGATCGCGCAGGATATTTTCTGCGACACGAAGCAACGCCACCTCGTGATGGCCGGCGGCGTCGCGCTGAACTGCGTCGCCAACGGCCGGCTGCTCCGCGAAGGACCGTTCGATGACATCTGGGTACAGCCCGCGGCCGGTGATGCTGGCGGCGCGCTCGGCGCTGCGTTGTTCGTCTGGCATCAGCTGCTCGACAAGCCGCGTGGCGCGAGCGGCTGCGATCGACAGCGCGGCAGCCTGCTCGGCCCCAAGTTCGAATCCGAGGAGATATGCCGCTTCCTCGACGGCGAGAAGGCGCAGTATCGGTGCGTCTCAACCGAGGCCGAGCTGTTGACCGAAGTCGCCAATCTTCTGACGTCGGAGAAGGTCGTTGGCTGGTTCCAGGGACGAATGGAGTTTGGGCCACGTGCGCTCGGCGCGCGCAGCATCATTGGCGATCCGCGCTCGCCGAAGATGCAGGCGACGATGAATCTGAAGATCAAGTTCCGAGAGAGCTTCCGCCCGTTCGCGCCGATCGTCCTGCGCGAGGAAGCACACCGCTGGTTCGGTCTCGACGCCCAGCACGAGAGCCCGTACATGCTGCTGGTCGCGCCGGTCCTGGACGAACATCGCGTGCCGATCAGCGGCGCCGAACGCGCGATGATGGAAGCCGACCCCGATCTCAGGAATCGCGTCAACATTCGCCGGTCGACGATTCCGGCCGTGACTCACGTCGACTACAGCGCGCGTCTGCAGACCGTCGACGACACGCGCAACCCGCGGCTCGCACGGCTGATGCGCGTTTTCTTCGCCAAGACTGGCTGTCCCGTTCTCGTGAATACGAGCTTCAACGTACGAGGCGAACCGATTGTCTGCACGCCGCAGGACGCCTATCGCTGCTTCCTCGCCACGGATATGGACGCGCTCGTCCTCGAGGACATCATCCTCCTGAAGGAGCAGGTGACGGACGGGATCGACCAAGCCGCGCGCGAACGCTACCTCGCACAGTTCCAGCTGGATTGAGACATATGCATTGGTCTGAAGTCACCGCACGTCCGTCGCCGCGAACCCTTCGGCAGTTCGCCGTCCTGTTCCTGATCGTCTTCGCCGTCATGGCAGGGTTGCGCGTCTGGCGCGGCGACACGGGGGCGACGACCACCGCGCTTGGTGTTGCGGGAGTGGTGGTCGGTGTGCTCGGTCTCGTGCGGCCCGAGGCGATCCGCTACCTCTACACGGGTTGGATGATCGCAGCGTTCCCGATCGGCTGGACCGTCTCGCGCATCATCGTGACGGCGCTCTTCTTTCTGGTCTTCACGCCGTTTGCGTTCGCCTTCCGATTCTTCGGCCGCGATGCGCTGCAACTGCGTCGTGACACGCGGAAGACCTACTGGATGACGACAGGCGGCGCCGAGCCGCCCGAGCGCTATTACGGGCAGTTCTGACAATACGATGGAGGCACCATGAATCGGTTCGAGGAAGCGTCTCAGCGCGGCGGCGGCAATATCGCATCGGAGTTCTGGCAGTTCCTGAGCCAGAGCAAGAAATGGTGGATGCTGCCGATCGTTGTCGTCATCCTGCTGTTCGGCGTCCTGGTGTTCCTGTCGGGTACCGCGGCGGCGCCGTTCATCTACACGCTGTTCTGAGCCCAGGATGACGGAGCAGCCCGTCACGATTCCTACCCACCGCAAGATCCTCTACCTCGCGGTGATCATGATTGTCCTGCTTGCCGTGTGCGAGGTGGGCCTGCGCGCGCGGCAGTGGATGCGGTACGGCAGCTTCGCCGCTTCTGTCCGGGATCCGATGCTCGAGTACGACGCGAGCGCCGATCTGCTGGTGCCAAGACCCGGCTACGAAGTCAAAGGCGCACGGCTCAACATCAAGATCAACTCGTTCGGATTCCGTGGCGACGACTTTGACCGGATGAAACCGCCGCACACGGTACGCATCGCCGCTCTCGGCGCCTCGACGACCTTCTGCGCCGAAGTGTCGGACAACCACAAAACATGGCCGTATCGCCTGCAGGAGAAGCTCTCGGCGGCGTACCCGGGCGTGCGGTTCGAGGTCATCAATACCGCGGTCGGCGGCTACACGGCAGCAGAGAATTTGAGGAATCTCACGCACCGCGTGCTGCCGCTCGACCCGGATCTCGCGCTCTACTACGAGGGGAACAATGAGATCACGAAAGACACGCGGCAGCTCGCGCTCGATCGCGGGCTGATTGCGCGGGGAAACCCGCAGTCGCTGGCGAGAACGATTTCCAATTACAGTCTGCTCTTCGATCTGACGTACAAGAACCTGACGATCCTGGCCGGACGTCGCAACGCTGTAGCGGTCCGGACCCTCGACAGCGTGCCGTCTGATCTGCCGAGCCATTTCATCGGACAGCTCGACGAAATGCGGCGCACGCTCGCCGCGAGAGACATCCCGCTCGTCTTGTCGACCTTCATCGTGAAGTTCCGTCGGAACCAGCCGCGTCCGACACAGCTCGCGAACGCGGACGTCGAGTTCTATTACATGCCCTGGATGAGCATTGATGGGATGCTCGACGCGATGGACACGTACAACCAGGCGATTCTCGACTACGCGGCGCGCAACAGCCTTCCTGTGGTCGACGACCGCGAAGCGGTGTCTCCAGACGCCGAGCACTTCAGCGACGCCATGCACTTCCTCGACAAAGGCGCAGAGGCAATGGCGGATCGCTTCTTCAAGTACCTCCGCACATCAAATGAGCTGCAGCACGCGATCGCGAAAGCGCGAGCCGTCGACGCCGCTCAGGCCAGCATCACCCGCTAGCGAAGTACACAGTCAGGCGCTGTGAGCGTAGACATAGTCGCGAACGAACACCATTGGTGCATCCGGGCGAGTGTAGGTCGTGAAGCCTGCATTCCCGAGCATCGCGATGACGTCCTTCTTTGTCCGCCTTGGATCGTCCGGATCATCCGACGTCAGAAAGTCGTGGCACGAGACGACGATCGCGCGCGTTCGGCTCAGCGTGCGTCTCATCCCAGACAGCGCCATGAGTTCTGCGCCTTCGATGTTCATCTTGATGAGATCGATTCGCGGAAGATCCAGCGGGGCGAGCATGTCATCGACCGTCCGCGCTTTGACCGCCAACGTTCCTTGCCCCCCGACGACGGCGTTCTGCTCGTGGTGTAGAACATCCGACATCAGAAGCGTCGTCTCACGATCTGCCGCCGCTTCCTCTATGACAACGGTGTTCTCGAGGTGATTGACTGCGACGGCGAGCTTCAAGCATCGAACGGTGACCGGGTGCGCTTCGATTGCGACCACCCGACCGGTCGGACCAACCCACCGCGAAAAAATAACCACCTCGTCGCCTATGCCCGCTCCGATATCGATCACCGTGCTTCCCGGCGACAGTTGTGTCCCATGACACCAGTAGTCCCTGACCATGTCTTCGAGTCGATCAAGCGTGGGTGTGTGAAGATCAGGCGAGAACAGGGTCACGTCACGCTGACGATTGACCCACCAGCCACGTCGATCGTAGTGAAATCGGTGCAGTCGATGGGTCTGCAGCGTCTTCGCGAACGACACGCCCAATCCAACCATTGGTATTACCCCGGGATACTTCGTCATGGAGGGTAGCCGCGTCGTCAATTCGTCGAGGATTTTCTTCACCATGGCTCAACGGATACTGGCCTCCAGAAAACGATAGTCGTCCACGAAGCGATCGCGGTCGGCTTCGTCCCAGTACTTCTGGGTATCGAGCGTGCTGGTCTTGACGACGAGCCCCGAGGTCCACATCTCGCCGTGCTTGGTGGCCGCGGCGCGTACGCTCGCTTCGACGGCTGCGGTCGCCTGCTGACACGTCATGTGCTCGAGGACCCACTGGCGCGGTGCGTAGCACGCGCGGCAGTCGATCATCTCGAGAATCGCGTCGCCGAGCGCAGTCTCTTCGACGAACCGTCCCGTCTGATCGTTGATGTACGGATATTTGAAGCCAAACGTCAGACCGGTGCGCACGATTACCGGCACATCAGCGAGCATCGCCTCGATGATTGCGCGGTTCGCGCACTCGCGCCGCGACCAGAGTACGTGGACTTTGGAGCGTGCGAGCAGCGCAGATACGTCATCTTGCGAGAGCCGTTCAAACAGCTCCACCTGATCGCCAATCCCGAAATAGTTCGCCTGCGCGCGGATGTCCTCGATCGTCTTGTCATATCGGTAACCGACGAGCGCGACGCGCAGGCGGTGTCCGCGACGCCGAAGCGCGGCGAGGGCCCGGAAGAACCGCCAGTGGCGTTTGATGCCGGTCCACGCGGCCACCATGATGACGTCGATATCACGTTGTCGGTCGGCCAGCGGCTCGATCCGCCTGTAGTCCACCCAGTAGTTCGCCGCAACCGGCACATACGTCAGGTTCGTGTCGAGCGTCGCGAGCGCGCGGTGATCCCTCGGTTCGATCGTCTCGACGAACACCGGTCGATCGAGACGGCTGTAGAGCAGGATCTCGGGCGTGCAGACGCCGCTCCAGCTGGGCTCCAGCACCAGGTGATAGCGGTCGGCGATCGCACGCAGGTCGAACAGTCCTGCGAGCGACGGGAAGACGTATGAGTAGTCGACGTACAGCACTCCGCGTTCGCCCGGGCGCCAAGCTTTGGCAACCAGGAGGCGCGACCCGACGAGGCGAGTTGGACCAGCCCGAAATTTTGCGACGGCGGCCGCGATGATCTCGTCATACGCCGCCCACAGCCCTGTCGAATCGCCACGGCGTTCGCGGGCGGTCGCGTTGCGCAGTTCTTCTTCTATTCGGAGATCGATCGCCTCGGAGAAGTTGCCGCTGTGCGTGCGCATCAACAGCTTGTAGGCGTCCGAGGCACGGCCGGCCGCGCGCATGGCCGATGCGGCCGCGTACAGACTCGTCCCAGCGGCCCCCCGCAGCGGTCCCAGGTCATGGGCGAGGTGCTCTCGAAGCGCGGCTTTGGCGATGAACGCGGGAACGCTCACAGCGCCGCGCCAGCACTCGGCCGGGACGTCGTGAGCTTCAGCAAGATATGGACAGAAGCCAACTTACGGTATTGTCCCTCAACCAGGAGTTTCACAAGATTTCATGGCACCGCAGCGCTGCTGATCTGGGCGACTGTCCGATTTACACTTACAAGCTCAACCGATCCCATTCGAGGAATCCATGTGCGGCATCTGCGGCGTCTTCGCACTCACAGGCACGCTCGATCCGACAGTCAGCGCGGCTGTACCTGCGATGACGCGCGCCCTCGGACATCGTGGTCCCGACGGCGAGGGGTACTACTCGGACCCGCGAGTCGCACTCGGTCATAGCCGCCTCTCAATCATCGACCGCGCTGGCGGCGCGCAGCCGATGTCGAACGAGGACGGCAACTGCCACGTCCTTTTCAACGGCGAAATCTACAACCATCGCGAGTTGCGTCGCACGCTGACCGAGCGCGGCCATCGGTTTCGGACGCACTCCGACACCGAAGCAATTGTGCACGCATACGAGGAGTACGGCCCGGCCTGCGTTGAGCATTTCGAAGGCATGTTCGCGTTCGCCATCTACGATGAACGAACAGCCTCGTTGTTTCTCGCTCGCGACCGCGTCGGCAAAAAGCCGCTTTACTACGGCGTGTTCAAGGGCGTTCTCCACTTCGGCAGCGAGATCAAATCGATCGCGAAGAGTCCGTACTGGGATGATCGGACGGACATGAGCGCACTCGAAGGGTACCTTTCACTTGGCTATTTCATCGCGCCGGAGACCCCCTTCGCACACGTCCGGCAGGTTCCACCGGCGCACTGGCTCACGGTGCGCTCGGGCAACATCGACGTCCGCGAATATTGGGACATTCCTGCCGCTGGAAGTGCCACCGAATCGGACGAGACGGTGCTGGAGCAGCTCGATCATCTGCTTTCAACCGCGGTGAACGATCGGCTCGAGACCGAGGTGCAACCCATCGGGGCTTTCCTCTCTGGCGGTATCGATTCAGGCCTCATCGTGTCTTACATGGCCGGGAATCTGGCCACGCCGCCGCTGACGGTGTCCGTCGGTTTCGACGATGTCAATCACAACGAGCTCGAAGCGGCCGGACGAACGGCGCAGCATTGCCAGACGAACCATCATGCGCATGTCGTTCATCCCCGGCTCGAGGAGGTACTCGACGCGCTCGTCGACGCGTTCGATGAGCCCTTCGCCGATTCATCGGCGGTGCCGACGTTCTATCTCTGTCGAACGGCGCGCCAGCACGTCACGGTTGCGCTGAGCGGCGATGGTGGCGACGAGTCTTTCGCTGGATACGATTTCCGGTATCAGGCACAGCGGATTGAAGGGTGGTTGCGGGACACCGCGCCGGACGCACTTCGCGTTGGCGCAGCGCGGGGACTCTCCCGCATCTGGCCGCGATCGCCAGTGCTTCCGCGCCCGCTCCGCCTGGCGACACTCTTCGACAATCTCGCCTGTTCGCCAGAAGAAGCGTATTACGCCGACTTGTGTTTTCTGAAGCCGGCCGCCGTCAGGACGCTGCTCGGCCGGAACGCGTACGACGATGCACGGGCCAGCCCCGTGTTTGAGGCCGTGGCGGCGCCGTTTCGGCGATTGCCATCAGCAAGCCTGCTGCAGCGAATCCAATACGCGGATCTGAAGATCTACTTGCCGAGCGCGCCGCTGGTCAAAGTGGACCGGTTGAGCATGTGGCATGGGCTCGAGGTTCGCTGTCCAATGCTGGATCGACGCATCGTGGAGTTCGCGTTCCGTCTTCCGACGCATCGCACGATGCCCGGTTTGAAGGGCAAGTATCTGCTCCGCGCACTGGCTCGAAAACGTCTGCCCGAACCGTTGTGGCGATTGCCGAAGCGGGGGTTCACGGCACCCGTCGCGGCGTGGCTCGCCGGACCATTTGCCGGCGCGTTTCAAGACGAAGTGTTGACCGCCAACTCGTTTGTCAATACCGTCTGCGATCCCGAAGTGGTTCGCAGACTCTTTGACGAGAATCGTCTGGGTTTCGCGAATCACGGCTACGCACTGTGGGCCTTGTGGATGCTCGAGCGGTGGCGCCGAAAGTACAGGGACCTGTCGGACGAATTCGATCGCGCCAATCTGCCAACGCGGGCCGTGCACGCGTGATCTGTCGGGGGATCTCGAGCCACCGAAGCCTGCCCACTTCTCGCTCCCAGACGTCAAGCGACGGTCGCTATCTGCGCTCCACTCACAGATTGCGTAAATTAGTGGATGTAGAACCGCTTGATTGAACTCCGATCGCTTCATGCGCCTGCTGTTCGTTAAGCCGGCACTGCTGTGGCCGCGAACCAACGGCCACGACGTCCAGTGCTACTACATGATGAGGGCGCTCGCTGATGAAGGCGCGGAGGTGTCGCTCGCCACGATCGAGCCGACGGATCCGCGTGCGGTCGACGGCATACGCCTCGCGAACTGCGCACAGCTGGATCGACACCTGCCCACGGGGGCGAAGGGCGCGGGCTCGCTCACCTACCTTCAGGAGCGCTTCCGTTCCTTCTGGGGCGTCGAAGAGGGGCACATCGAATCGGTGCGCCGCCTCGCCGCGGAGTGGCGCGCGGACGTGGTCATCGCATTTGGTCTGCCGGCGCTGCCGTTTCTGGGCGGCGTCGACAGCGCCGTTCGCGTCTGGGGGATGGCGGATGAATGGGTGTACCACCATCTGACACTGGTCCAGCCGTTCGATCGATCGACCTGGCATCATGTCAAGTCAGCCGCGATCAAAGGCCTGTACGAGCGCGCGTACGCGCCGCTCGTCGACCGCGCGTGGGCCGTCTCGGATACTGATCGGCGAGCGGGACATTGGCTGGCCGGCTTTCGCGCCGTCGATCTTCTGCCAAACGGCGTCGACACCGATTTCTACCGGCCGCTCGACGAATCGGTGACGCCCAGGACGGCAGTGTTCTGGGGACGTCTGGATTTCGAACCGAACACTGAGGCGCTGGCGTGGTTCTTCACGCACGTGTGGAATGAGGTGCTGCGCGAGGTGCCGGACGCGCGCTTTACCATCATCGGCTACGACCCGACGCCGGCCGTGCGAAAGCTCGCGGAACTGCCCGGCGTGACACTTCTGCCCAACGTGCAGGATCTGCGCGCGACCGTTTGCCGCCATGCCCTCGTGGCGCTGCCGATGGTGTCGGGCGGCGGCATCAAGAACAAATTGCTCGAGGGCGCGGCCATGGCGCGACCGATCATCTGCACGCCAAGGGCGGCGCTGGATCTGCGGGCGAGCGGTGAGTTGCCGTTTCTGAAGGTCCGAGAACCGGGCGAGTGGGTCCAGGGCCTCGTGTCGCTCTGGAATGACGAACCGCGTCGGCAGGCGCTCGGACGCGCCGCCCGCGAATGGGTCAGCGAGTACCACTCGTGGGCGACGCCGGCGCGCAACGCGCTCGAAGCGTTCAGACAGTCGATCGCGGCGAGGTCAGCTCAAAAAGGTAGTAGTGGGTCGGATTGATCGCATATCGCTGGACGATGGGATCGCGGTACTTCGGCTCGTGCGCCACGAGCGTGTAGCCGCGCTTTGCGATGAGCGGGGAGAAGTCCTGGCGGTCGTTCGTGATCAGTGTTCCGCGGCCGTCCTCCCACGGATCGTTGGGAACAATCATCAGATACCGGACTCCGTGCCGGGCGAGGAGCGCCAGCCACCAGTCGATCGCCTCCAGGCGGCATTCTGAAAAGCTGTGGACGTTGACCGCGAGGTCGGGCGTCCACGTTTTTAAGGTCGCGTCGATTTCGTCGAGCGCCACGACGCGCGCCCGCGATTTGCGGAACTTCAAATAGAACTCTGAGATGAACGTCGACTGCGCGACCGCGTCGACACACACGTAATCCGCGACGCTGGGTATCGTCTCGCACGTGCGATGCCCGAGACGGCCGTATCCCGCCCCCACGTCCAAAATGCGCACGTCCCGTATCGCGGACAGGTGAAGGTGATTCTCGAGGAAGCACAGCTCCATAATCGAGTCGAGCATGTCGCGCGACACGGTCGTGCCGTCGATCGTGAACGTGAAGTTGCCAAACCACGTATCGTCGGTGACACGTGACATGAGGCCGAGCGCGTCGATCGATCGCACGTAGTAGGTGGCCAACACGTAACCGAACTCGTTCATGTTCGGACCGATCCGCTGCCACAGGTACGCGTCGTGGCCACGAAAGTACCGCAGCCGATCGCCGCTGACGTAATCCGCCGTCCAGAGATCCGCGGTCGTCACGGCGGGATCGAACCCGGCGTAGCGTTGGCGCAATTCCAGCAGACGGGGGTTGCTCTCGGTGAGATACGGATCGGTGGGGCCGTCCGACCGCAACGGAGTATCCGAGGGTTTCTGCCACTCGTACAGTGAGGCGCGATCCATCAGCTCGTAGCCGTACCGCTGTACGAGCCGACTGAGTTCGGCTCGCACCATTCCTTTGAGGCTCATTCGGTGAAGAGTGTACTGGCGCGCGGAATATCGGTCGATTCCGCAAACCAGGGGGAAGTGGGCAACCCGCCAGCCGTGGCCGCGCCACGGCTGCGGTCAACAGACTCTAGTTGATGTGAAACACGTGGATGAGCGGAAGCGGATAGCCGGCCGTCGACACATCCGCTTGATACGCGGCGATGTATAGGTTTCGACTCGCGGCATCGAAATGGATCCCACCGAATCCCTTCGCGCACCCCATCTGCAGAGGATGGATCGTCGTCGGGTCAAAGGCGTATGCAGGCACGAGGTTCGGCGCCGTTTGTCCCGCCACGACGCGCGCGCACTGCGCCGGGTCGTAGATCCAGAACTGCGATTTGAACGCCGACGCATTCGGTCCCTGGCCGCCCCCGCACGGATTTCCGAAACCATGTCCGCAGTTCGTCGTGTTGCCGTACCACACGTGTCCGGTGCCCAGGCTTCCGGCAAACAGCAGCCCCTGTTTGTCAGGCAGATTGATATACGCGCAGCTGTGGACGTAATCAATGTCCGTGAACGACCCGATGCCGCCATTCTTCTGCGGATCCACGTCGACGACCGTGCCTTGCTGGTGCCACACGTACGTCCCCTCACGCTGCAGGCTTTTGAGCGTGCGCCCGGGAAGGAGCGAACCGTCCGATGCCAGATCGTTGCCCGCGAACTCGTACCCGACGTAGTGCTTGGAGAAATTCAGATCGGGCGCACCGTACCCTGACGGTGTGTTGTCGCCGGGAAATGAACTGCCGGCCCACAGCTCTGGTCCCCAGGAGGATCCAATGTTGCCGCTGGTGAAACCGGATCCAATGCCCATCGTCCCGTCGGGCATGTCGACGATCCAATACGAGCCGTGCTTGACGCCAACGTTTGCGCGCCACGGCCCATAGGCCACCATGCTCCCAGGTCCGTTCTTCAAGTCCGTCATGCCGATGTGCCAGTCGGGTCGGCTCGTCACGTTGTACGTGTCGTAGAAATTCCAATACAGCCGGTTGTTCTTCCAGAACAAGCCACGCGTCAAGAGGTACTGAAGTGAGATCGCCTTGCCGGAGCTGTCGAACGACTTCCGGCGACCCTGATAGATGTCGCCCCACTTCGTGAGGACGGTCGCGCGCGGCGCCTGCGTGTAGTCCTCGTTATACTTCTGTGTGTCAGCGAACTCCCACACCGGTTCGAAGCTGCCCCAGTTCGCCGTCGCGTTCGGCGAGTTCTCGCCGACCATGAAAAACTGAAGGCGGCCGTTGACGGTTCGCGCGGTCATCCCACCGTATGAGAACGCACTGATCTCTTCTGGCACGCGCATCGCGCCGAGATACTTGAAATCCGAAGGCTTGATCAGCGCGGCGTTTGACGTCGGCGCCGTGGGTGTCTGGCCGGGTATCTGGCCTGGGTCTGGGACGCGCGCCCGAAGGTTCCCCGGCGTCTGTATTCCTTGCGCTTCGGTGTAGATCGACGCCATCGTCGCGAGTCCCGCGACCTTCGCGATAAATCCTCGACGGTTCATCGAGGTCCGCGGTGTGGAAAATGTGCGCAGCTTCATACCGTAAAGGTCCTGTCGGTCTTGTATTGGAGTATGGCGAGCGTCCAGTCAGCGGCAAAGTCTGTTCCCATACTGGACATTGCAGACAAACAAGTAATCGGCGGAATTGCACCGGCGCGCCAGCCCCGGTCGCGAAATCGAAATTACGCAACTGTCGCTCAAACGACGCTGCCTGTCTATCCGACTCATGTGGATGACGTTGCCTTTGCCAGGATCTCGTGAACAGGCGCGAGCGTCCGGTCCCAGGATAGTGGGCTGAAATCCACGGCTAAGGCCAATGCTCGCCGCTGCTCCGGAGTCGATTCGAGGTACCTGAGCACGGCATCGGCAAAGGTCTGCGGCGTTCCCGCCACGCGGCAAGCCGAGAGCACGACGGTCGGCAATCCTTCAGACACGATTGGCGTCACCACGGTTGGCAGACCCGCCGCAACCGCCTCGAGCACCTTGTTCTGGATTCCACGAGCGGTCTGCAGCGGCGCCACTGATACGGCCGCTCTCCACAAATGTGGCGCGACCTCGGGTACCGCGCCGACGACAGTGATGTTCGCGTTCGAGGCGGCAAGCGCTTGGACGTCCGGTGTGGGACTCGAACCGATGATGTGGAACCGTGCGTCAGGACGGCTCGCGATGACCAACGGCCAGACCTCGCGGGCAAACCAGATCGCCGCCTCCTCGTTGGGCGCGTAGTTCAGCACGCCGCAGAAGACGACAAGCGGTTCCCCCATCGGTCCGGACGGTGGACGCAGCCGCGCGGCATCCACACCGTTGGGAACAACCTCGACGCGCGCACCCGGCGCGATCGCGGTCATCGTTTGGCGTTCCTTCTCCGTGACGACCATCGTCGTTGACGCGTGCGCGGCCGCGACGGCCTCGAACGCCCGCAGCACGCGCGCTTCGCGCGCATAAACCCATGAGCGTGGCGGCGCATGCGTCTCAGCCATCGATGCCCATTTCGCCGAGTCCACGTCCACCATGTCGAGTACCAGCGGACGATCTCGCAGCGCGGGCGCGAACGCGCAGCGCGCCATCCCAGAGCAGTACGCGAGGACGACGTCCGGCGATCGGCGCGCAAGCGACGTCACAGCCGCTGTCAGCTCGGGCGCGTCGAGCATCGTGTGCGTCAAGGGCCGCGATGACGGTAGGAACGCAGCGCTTCGCAGCATGTTGCGGAATCGTGGAACAGGAATGACGGTGACTGACGCCGTCAGCGGCAGCAGATCTCGCGCGTGGGATGCCTCGTCGTCATCGTGCGTGAACGACAACAGATCTACTTCGGCCTGGCTCGAGAGAACGCGCAAGAGATGGTACGCGCGGACACGATCTCCGCGGTTCGGAGCGTACGGCAGCCTGTGGGTGAGAAATAGAACTCTCACTCGACCAGACGCGCTGCCGATAGTTCGACGGCCGAACGCTGACGGATGACGCGCGCGGGCACACCCGCGGCGACGACGCCGTCGGGAATAGGCTTGGTGACGACCGAGCCCGCGCCAACTACCGAATGCCGGCCGACGTCCGCCATGACGACGGCTGCGCTGCCGATCCAGGCGCCTTCACCGATGCGCACGAGCGTCCGCTCGCCCTCCTGCTCGCGAATCGGCGTCGAGGTCTGGCCAGTGCCGTGGGTGTGGCGGCCGCTCGTCACATGCACGGCCGACCCGATCAGTACGTCGCGTTCGATGTGCACGAGGCCCAGAAAACAATGCGCGCCCACATAGACGTGCGCGTCGATGCGGGCACCCGTCTGCGAAAAGAGCGTGCCGAATGAAATCGCCGCGGTCTCGTGACAGGACGCGATCGTATGCGCAAGGAACGCGCGGCGCAGATACTGACCGACGAGTCCGGGTACTAAACCAAGGGCCTGAGTAGAACCTTCGAGCGCGCGATCTCCGCCGACGATCCGCGCACGAACGGCGAACGAGATCAGCTGCGGCACCACCGCCAGGAACGCCAACACACGCACCACGCGTTTGACCGCTTCACGCATTAATGGCTCGAGGGATGTATTACGATACTCTGTCCGCGTTGGTCCACCGCCGACTCACCATCCCAAATCCATCATGACGCGAATTCCCGTGCTGGCGAAAGCCGACGGCTCGGGCCGGCTGCACTCGCGACGAGGCGTGCCAGTGACCTTCGGCGTTCCGGTCCCCAGAGGCAGCGCGACCGAGAGTGAAGGATGGACGCTCGTCGACAGCGACAACACGCGCCGGGCCGTTCAGACGCGGGTGCTGGATCGTTGGGCCGACGGGTCGGTACGCTGGCTGCTCGTCGATGCACAGATCGACATTCGGTCCGAAACCACGCAGCTGTTTCTCGAACCCGTCGCCGATGGTGTCGTCGACGCCGCCGCACACCGCGTGAGCGTTTCGGAGGTCAGGGACACCGTGATCGTCGAAACCGGCACGGCAACATTCCGGCTGCGTTCAGGCAGGGACTTTCCGTTGGAGAGCGTCACTTCTCAGCAGGCAGTGTTTGGCGAATTCCCCTGTCGCCTGAGTGTCATTGACGGCGATGGCCGTCAGTGCGAGACGCGGATACGGACGGTCGAAGTGGTCGAGCGTGGACCGCTGAGGGCGTCAGTTCACTTCAAAGGCGACGCGCAGCGGACCGGCACCGAATTCCTCGTTGTCGAGGGCTGGATCGATTTCTATGCCGGCCAGAACGCCTGTCGCATTCGCGTGACCCTCACCAATCCACGTCGAGCCGCCCACAAAGGGGGATTCTGGGATCTCGGCGACCCGGGATCCGTGTTCGTCAAGGACGTGACGCTGTCGCTCGCACTGCCACAAGCAGTTGAAAAGCTTCGTTTGCGGTGCTCGCCCGAGCGCGGCGCCGGATGGCAGCCCATTGAGGCGCCGTTCGAGATCTACCAGGACTCCAGCGGCGGCGACAACTGGAAGAGCACGGCACATATCAATCGCGATCGGCGCGTACCTCTCACGTTCCGTGGTTATCGCCTCACGAACGGATCCGCCGTGACCAACGGGTTGAGGGCGACGCCGATCGTCGCTGCCGAAGGCGGTGCAGTCGGGATCTGTCTCCCCTATTTCTGGGAGAACTTTCCGAAGGCCATTGCCGTGGACGAGCAGTCGATCAGCGTCGGCTTGTTCCCCCAGCAGCACGCGGACGTATTCGAGATCCAGGGCGGTGAGCAGAAGACCCACGAGATGTTCGTCCTATTCGGCAATGATCCGATCACCGATGAGCAGCTCGAATGGTGCCGCACGCCGGTCGTCGCATCCGTCGATCCAACATGGACGTTTTCGACCGGGGCGGTTCCGTTTCTCACGCCGCTCGAGGCTCGACACGCTTCGCTCGTCGGCGCCGCCGTCGATGGCCCCCATCGTTTCGAGCAAAAGCGAGAAGTCGCCGACGAGTATGGCTGGCGGCACTTCGGGGATATCTACGGCGATCACGAAGCGGTCCGTCATAGCGGACCAGGCGTGCTCGTGTCGCATTACAACAATCAGTACGACCCGATTGCCGGCTTCGCGTACCAATTCCTGCGCACCGGCGATGCGCGATGGCGGCGCCTGATGGTCGAACTCGCCACGCACGTCATCGACATCGACGTGTACCACACCGACAGAGACAAGGCCGCCTACAACCACGGGCTTTTCTGGCACACCTTTCACTACGGAGATGCTGATACGTCGCATCACCGGTCGTACCCGCGTATTGCGCTCGGTCGCACGCATGGCGGCGGACCGTCGGCCGATCACAACTACACGACCGGGCTGATGCACCATTACTTCATGACCGGCGACGAGATGGCACGCGACACGGCTGTGGCGCTTGGACAGTTCGTCATCGACATGGAAGATGGACGACGGACGCCGTTCCGCTGGTTGGACCGCGGCGAGACCGGGCGCGCCACGCTGTCGGCCACCGGCTACTACGGACCCGGCCGCGCCGCCGCGAATTCCGTCAGCGCGCTGCTGGATGCTCACCGGCTCACCGGTGAACCGCGGTTCATCGCGCACGCCGAGCGGTTGATTCGCCGCGTCATCCATCCTGAGGAGGACATCACGGAGCGCCGCCTCGATGTACCCGAGCAGCGGTGGTTCTACACCATGTTCCTGCAGTCGCTCGGCAAGTACCT
>Ga0068860_100003000_pt1 | contig 17436 bp, 9 predicted proteins | sample KBSSwiS32_FD_66597 | JGI IMG/M metagenome (GOLD analysis project Ga0068860, IMG submission 66597) | Switchgrass rhizosphere microbial communities from Kellogg Biological Station, Michigan, USA - KBS Switchgrass S3-2 | ecosystem: Host-associated > Plants > Roots > Rhizosphere > Soil ... | reverse complement strand
GCGGGTTCTTGGCTCCGTAGCGCTCGCGCATCACGGTCGCCCAGATCTTCCGCGCCGCGCGGAACTTCGCGATCTCTTCGAAGAAATCGTTGTGGCTGTTGAAGAAGAACGACAGCCGCGGCGCGAAGTCGTCGACGTCGAGCCCCGCGTCGATGCCGTACTGCACGTACTCCATGCTGTCGCGCAGGGTGAACGCCAGCTCCTGGAGCGCGGTCGAGCCGGCTTCGCGGATGTGGTAGCCCGAGATCGAGATCGTGTTCCAGCGCGGCACGTGCTCGGCCGCGAACGCGAACTGGTCGGTGATCAGCCGCATCGACGGGCGCGGCGGGAAGATGTACTCCTTCTGCGCGATGTACTCCTTCAAGATGTCGTTCTGGAGCGTGCCGGACACCTGGCGCGCGATGTCCACCCCCTGCTGCTCGGCCACCGCGAGGTACATCGCGAACAGGATCGGCGCGGTCGAGTTGATCGTCATCGAGGTGGTCACTTCGCCGAGTGGGATGCCCGAAAACAGCACCTCCATGTCAGCGAGCGAATCGACCGCGACGCCGCATTTGCCGACCTCCCCCTTGGACATTTTATGGTCCGAGTCGTAGCCATAAAGTGTCGGCAGGTGGAACGCCACCGAGAGGCCCGTCTGTCCCTGCGAGAGCAGGTATTTGAAGCGCTGGTTGGTGTCCGCGGCGGTGCCGAAGCCGGCGAACTGGCGCATCGTCCAGAGCTTGCCCCGGTAGCCGGTCGGATGGATGCCGCGGGTATAGGGAAACTCGCCCGGAATGCCGATCTCGGAGAGCGGGTCGATGTCGGCGGTCTGCTCCGGCGTCACGAGCAACGGTATTTCCATTCCTGAGACGGTCGTGAAATCGCTCTTCCAGTACGGCGAGCGGCTCTCGGACTTAGCCCGCGACGCCTCCCAGCGAACGCGCGATTCGCCCATGGTTTCGAGCGCGTCTTCGCGATAGACCGGCGCTGGGGCCGGTGAAGCTTCTTTCGCCGGCGCGCTCGTCGTGGCCGGAGCGATGGGCGGAATCGGTGCGATGGGTTCGAGATCCTTGACGGCCATGCCGGTCTCCTTGGGGACAGCCCTACTTGCCAGCGAAGTATACCCGCCTGCTCCACTCTGGTAGCCTCGCATAGCCTATGCGCTATTTGCTATATCGGAGATTTGAATGCTGAAACGCTTGGCGCCTGTCGCTCTCGCCGTCCTTCTCGGGGTCTCCGGCCTCGGTTTCGCACCACTAGCATTCGCCGCCCTGCCCGCCGGGTTCGTCGACGAGCTCGTCACCGCGGCCTCCGGACCGACGGCGATCGAATTCACGCCGGATGGGCGCTTGCTGATCGCCCGCCAGGCAGGAGAGCTGATCGTTCGCCAGGGGACCACGAATACCTCCGCGGTCACGTTTCCCGCGAGTCAGATCTGCTCCAACTTCGAGCGCGGCCTGCTTGGAGTGGCGGTCGATCCGAATTTCGGTCCAGGGGCCGGCCAGAACCGGTTCATCTATCTCTTTTACACGTTCCATAAGATGCCTGCGTTGGCCTGCACGTCGGCCGGATCGTCGGTCAACCGGGTCTCGCGCTTCGTCCTCGCCGACAACAACACGGTGAGCCTGGCGACCGAAACGATTCTGGTCGACAACATGCCTTCGACCGCCGGCAACCACAACGCGGGCGACGTCGAATTCGGCAAGGACGGCTACCTCTACATCACGATCGGCGACGGCGGAGCCGATTACGCAGGGGGCGGCAGCGGGGGTTCGAACGACGCCGCGCGCGATGAGTTCACGTTGACCGGCAAGGTGCTGCGAATCACCAAGGACGGCGGCATTCCGCCGACCAATCCGTTCCAAGGGGCGGGCACCGCGCGCTGCAACGTGACCGGTGGAACCACCGCGGGCAACAAATGCCAGGAGACCTTTTCCTGGGGGCATCGAAACCCGTTCCGCATCGCGTTCGACCCGAACGCGGCGGGCACCCGCTTCTTCATCAACGACGTCGGCCAGAACATCCGCGAGGAGATCGACCTCGGCACGGCGGGCGCCGATTTCGGCTGGAACTGCCGGGAGGGCACGCTGGTCAACAACTCAAGCGGACCGTGCAACCCGACGCCGCCGAACATGGTGCCGCCGATTTTCGAATACTCCCATGGCGTTCAAGTGCCGGGCTCGACCAGCTCGACGAGCTGCAACTCGATCACCGGCGGCGCCTTCGTGCCGAACGGCATCTGGCCGGCGACCTACGACAATTCCTACCTGTTCTCCGATTACGTCTGCGGTTGGATTTTCCGCGTCGCCGGGGCGAACACGAACGGCCCGTTCACCACGACGAGCGACTTCGCGACCAACCTCGGCGGCTCGTCGGCCGTGGCGCTGCGCTTCGGACCGTACCAGACCACCCAGGCGCTCTACTACACGACGTTTGCCGGCGGCGGCCAGGTGCGGCGGGTGCGCTACTCGCTGGCGGGCAACAACCCGCCGACCGCGAGCTTCACCGCCAACCCGCTCGGCGGGCCGGCCCCGCTGCTGGTGAATTTCGACGGCTCCGCCTCGAACGATCCCGACGCGGGCAACACGTTGACCTATTTCTGGACCTTCGGGGACGGCACGCCCGAGACCTCGACGGCCACCGCGACCACATCGCATAGCTATGCGGCGAATGGCAACTACACCGCGAGCTTGCGGGTGCGCGACAACAACTTCGCGTTCTCGACCTCCGCGACGCAGACGATCCAGGTCGGCAACTCGCCGCCGACCGCGCAGATCGTCTTCCCCGCTTCGACCGACCGTTTCTTCGTCGGCCAGAACATCACGTTGAACGGCTCAGGCACCGACACCCAGGACGGCACGCTGCCGGCGGGATCGCTCTCGTGGATCGTCCGCTTGCATCACAACGAGCACACCCACCCGCTGTTCGGGCCGATGACGGGCAACAACGTCATGTTCGTCGCCCCGGCGCCGGAGGACATTCCGGCTCTCGACACGAGCTTCGTGGAGATCGACCTTACCGTCACTGATTCGGGCGGCTTGACCGGCACCGCGCACCTCGATTTCCAGCCGAACCGGGTGGCGACGACGTTTGCCACTTCGCCCGTAGGTCTTTCCACCACGGTGAACGGCACGACGCTCTCCGGTCCGACGACGATCAACTCCTGGCAGGCCTGGCCGTTGAACGTCGACGCCCCCTCGCCGCAGATCCTGGGGGCGACGAGTTACGGCTTCACCTCCTGGTCCGACGGCGGCGCCCAGTCGCACACGATCGTGACTCCGGCGTCGGTGACGACCTTCACCGCGAACTTCACCGCGCTGCCACCCGCGCCGCTCAACTACTTCACGGTCGCCCCTTGCCGGCTGGTCGACACGCGCAACGCCAACGGCCCGTTCGGCGGGCCGGCTCTCGGCGCCAGCGCCACGCGGACCTTCGCGGGCGTCGGGCAGTGCGGCGTACCCGTCGGGGCCAAGGCGATCGCCACGAACCTGACCGTGGTCTCCCCGACGAGCGTCGGCTGGGTGAGCGTGGGACCGGCGGGAACCCCGATCGCCAACATTTCGGCGATCAACTTCTCGGCGGGACAGGTGCGCAGCAATAACGCCGTCATCGCCCTGGCCGACAACGGCGGCTTCGACGCCTTCGCCGGTCTCCCGTCCGGCTCCACGCATCTGGTGATCGACGTGTTGGGGTACTTCCAATAGGGAATCAGGAAGGGCGAATCGGGAATCGAGAAGCCTCGATTCTTGGTTCGCCCTTCGACATTCGCAAGAGGTGTCGCGATGCGCTTGAAAGTTCTGCCGCTCGTCGCTTTCTCGGTTCTTCCGACCTTGCCCTCCTTCGCCGCTCTGCCGGCCAATTTCATCGACGAACAGGTCACGCTCGCCGCCAATCCCACGGCGATCGACTTCGCACCCGATGGACGGCTGCTGATCACCCGCCAGCCGGGTGAGCTGATCGTCCGCGCGGGGGCCACGAACACCTCGGCGGTCACCTTCCCGGCGAGCAAGATCTGTTCGAACTCCGAGCGCGGACTGCTCGGCGTCGCGGTCGATCCAAAATTTGGCCAAGGGCCGGGGCAGAACCATTTCATCTACATGTTCTACACGTTTCACAAGACGGCCGATCCCTGCAGCACGGCCGGCTCGGCGGTCAACCGGGTCTCGCGCTTCGTGCTCGCCGACGCCAACACGGTCGACCTGGCGACCGAGACCGTGCTGGTCGACAACATGCCCTCGACCGCCGGCAACCACAATGGCGGCGACGTCCAGTTCGGCAAGGACGGCAACCTCTACATCTCGATCGGCGACGGCGGCTGCGACTACGCGGGGGGCGGCTGCCAAGGGAGCAACGACGCCGCGCGCGATCAGCAGACGCTCACCGGCAAGGTGCTGCGAATCACCAAGGACGGTGGGATTCCGGCCGGCAATCCGTTCCAAGGCGCGGGCACGGCGCGCTGCAACGTGACGGGCGGAACGACCGCCGGCAACAAGTGCCAGGAAACTTACTCCTGGGGCCACCGCAACCCGTTCCGCCTGGCGTTCGACCCGAATCCCGCGGGCACGCGTTTCTTCGTCAACGACGTCGGCGAAGGTGCTTGGGAGGAGATCGATCTCGGCACGGCGGGCGCCGATTTCGGCTGGAACTGCCGCGAGGGCGCCCATACGAACAACACCTCCGGCCCGTGCAACCCGACGCCGCCCGGCATGGTCGATCCGATCTTCGAATACCAGCACGGCGTACAGGTGCCCGGCTCCACCAGCTCCACGAGCTGCAACTCGATCACCGGCGGCGCCTTCGTGCCGAACGGCATTTGGCCCGCGACGTTCGACAACTCCTACCTGTTCAGCGACTTCATCTGCGGCTGGATCTTCCGCCTCGCGGGCGCGAACGGCCCCGGTCCGTTCGCCAGCGTGAACGACTTCGCGACCAACTTGGGGGGCGCCTCGGCGGTCGACCTTCGCTTCGGCCCGTTCGGCACCACCCGGGCGCTTTATTACACCACCTTCACCGGCGGCGGCCAGGTGCGGCGTATCCGCTACGAGGTCGCGGGAAACAACCCGCCCACCGCGTCCATCGGCGCGGTGCCGACGGCGGGCTCGGCGCCGCTCCCGGTCAATTTCTCCGCCGCGGGATCGAGCGATCCGGACGCGGGCAACACGCTCACCTATTTCTGGACCTTCGGCGACGGTACTCCGGAAACCGCGACGGCGTCGGCCACGACGATGCACACCTACGCCTCGTTCGGCACCTACACCGCGAGCCTGCGGGCGCGCGACAACAACTTCGCCTTTTCCGCCCCCGTGACGACCACGATCCAGGTTGCGGGGCCATCCAAGGGGTACTTCGCCGTTACCCCCTGCCGCTTGGACGACACCCGCAACGCGCCGTCAGGTCCCTTTGGCGGACCGGCGCTTGCCGGCGGCTCGATCCGGACCCTGCCGGCGACGGGACACTGCGGCGTCCCGACCGGAGCCTCCGCGATCGCCGCGAATCTGACCGTGGTCTCCCCCACGTCGTCCGGCGACCTGCGTTTCTTCCCCTCCGGTCAAGCGGTGCCGACGGTTTCGACGATCAGCTACTCGACCGGCCAGGTGCGTTCGAACAACGCGGTGATCGCGCTCTCCGCTGGTGGCGAATTCGACATCTTTGCCAACATGGCGGGCGGCACCTCGACGCATCTGGTGGTGGATGTGTTGGGGTACTTCCAGTAAGGAGCCGCGCCTTACGAAGTCGCCTGTCCTGGATCAACCTCATAAGCCAGGACCGGCTGTGCCAACCGAAATCCTTCGGCGACCCCTTCCTCCCAGGGCCAACGCTTCGAGCGGTCCGGATAGACCAGCTGGAGGACGGGGAAATCCTTGCCCTGATAAAAATCGATGGCGCGTCCGAAGTAGGTCTCGTACAGGTGGACCGGCACCCGCTTGAAGAGGCAGTCGTACCCCTCTAAGAATTCGGAGCTGAGCGTCCCCTCCTCGAACCGCTGCCCCCCGCGGACCGCGTCTCCGACTTCGTTGATGATGCTGTGCCGGGTGTCGGACGACAAACCGAAGATCACGATCTCCGGATGCGAAAGGGAATGGAACAGGCCGGTCGAGTAGCTCCAGCCAGGCGCCGCGCTGCCCTGCGGAAAGACGTTGAGCACGTGCCAGCCATACTCCTCCACGTCCTGGCGTAGCTTCTGTTCGATCGCGTCGCTCATCGGCTGAAAATACCATCTCTCTGCTCAATGGCCCCGTTTTCCGGACGCCTACGCCTTTCCTCCCGAGCGGCAGGATCGATCGGCTCGGGAGGCTTGGAATGGTTACGGGAACGGCGGAGCGAAGGCGGGCGCTGTGGATTGCTTGGGGGCTGCTACTGGGCGCGGTGCTGCTCGCGGGAGCGGCGCAGGCGCAGACCGAGGCGCGAGGGGTGGCGTTCCTGCTCGCCGGCCAGGCGGCCGACGGGCGGTGGAACAGCGCGGAGGTCCGGTCGACGCAGGCGACGACGGAAGCTTTGCGGGCGCTTCAGGACCTGGGAATCTCGTCCGGAGCGCGGGTGGCGGCGGGCGATTATCTTTCCCTCGCTCCGATCGAGGATAGCGACGACCGGGCGCGGCGGATCGTGGCGCTCGGGCTCGAAGGGCGAAACGTCGCCCCGCTCGCCGCCGACCTCGCGGCGGCGGCGGATTCGGAAGGGGGTTGGGGGCTTGCCGAGCGCTACGGGCACGACCCGCTCGATTCCGCCCTTGCTCTCGATGCCTTCGCCCAGCAGCCGGTCCTTTCCCTTCCCCAGCTGTCCGAGGCGTTCCTGGCGTTCCTGTCGCTCCAGAACGCCGACGGCGGCTGGCCTTGCGTGACCGTCGCCGACATGCCGGCCGACAGCGAGATTTACTGCACGGGGCTTGCGCTTTCCGCGCTCACGCGCTTCGGCGGGCAGTTCTACGTCGAGCCTCAGACCGCCCTGGCGGTTTCTTTCCTACGCTCCCTGGAGAACCCGGACGGCGGATTTGGAGCATCCGGAGCCGGCTCGGCATCGATCCTACGCACAGCGTCGGCGGCTCTCGGTCTCGCGGCGGCGGGCGCTCTCCGCGTCGACGGCGCCGGCGCCGATCCGCGGCCGATTTCGGCGTTTCTCTCGGCCGCCCAAGGGCCCGACGGCGGCTGGGGCGGCGATCCGTTCACGACCGCGCTCGCGCTCCGCGCGTTTCACGCCCTGGCCGCGGCACCGTTCTGCGGCAACGGAGTGGCCGAGCCGCCGATGGAAGCCTGCGACGGGCTCGACCTGCGCGGGCGCAGCTGCGGTTCGTTCGGCCTCGGAGCGGGCACCCTCGGCTGCACCGCCACCTGCGGATTCGACACCGCGCAGTGCACCGTCGCGCCGTTCTGCGGCGACGGGGTGATCAACCGCCCGGGCGAGCTGTGCGACGGCGCGGACCTCGGCGGCCGGACCTGCGACACCCTCGGGCTCGGCGGCGGTGCTCTCGGTTGCACCGCCACCTGCGGGCTCAACGTCAACGAGTGCGCCTCGACCGGCATCGTCGATCCGCCGACCCTGTCGTTCGATTCGACCTCGGCGTTCTGCGCCGGAGAAGAGCAGACCGTGCCGGTGACGCTCACCCTGCCCACCGGTTCGTCGATCGACAAGGTCGACGTCTTCTTCCTCACCAGCCGGCTCAACTTTTCAGTCGGCAGCAACTACGCGGCGCTGATCGCCACGCTCACCCAAACGGTCCCTCGGGTGCAGAGCGCGCTGCCGGGAGTGTCGGTCGGCTTCGGCATCGGCCAGTACGGCAACTTCGGCGGGCCGCAGCCGGGTTTCGATCTGGCGGACATCGAGACCCGGCGGGCGTTCACGCTGCTGCAGCCGATCATCACGCCGGAGATCCCCGGCTTCTCCTCGCTGCTCACCGCGGCGATCCAACGCCCGCAGCCGCCCGGCGGCGGACCGCTCGCCGCGCACGAGGCGCTTTGGCAGATCGCGACCGGCGCCGGGTTCGACGGCAACGGCAACGGCTCGACCCTCGACAGCGGCCCGGCGGGCGGCTTGCTGACCATCAACTCGCCGGGGGCGAGCGGCGATATTCCGGCGTTCAGCTCGAATGTCGCCCCCGCCTCCGGCACGCGCGGCGGAGTCGGCTTCCGCGACGGCGCGCTGCCGATCGTCGTGCTGTTTTCCGACTGGTGCCCGATCGCGCCGTACGCCGCGGGATCGTCGATTCCGAACAGTCTTACCGGCGCCGGCGGGGTGGTTGTCTCGAATCGGCCGCTCACCTGCATCGACGACGTGAGCTTCGGGCCGCGGCGGCGGATTGGGTTCGTGAGCGACGCACTTACGTTGACCGCGAACACCGTGGTGGGCGCCGTCCTGCCGCGGGGTGCCACAACCGTTCCGGCGACGATCTCGGAGCTGATCGACCGCGGTATCAAAGTCATCGGCCTGATCTTCCCCAACAACGCCGCGGAATCGAACCCCGTCGTCGGCACCAACAGTCCCGTCCACTTCCCTTCCGCGGTCGCCAAGCTCACCGGCACGGTCGACGCCAACGGCGTGCCTCTGGTCCCGAACTTCCGTTTCGGGGCGGATCCAGGCTCGACGATGCTCGCCGACGCGATCCGCCAGACCGTCGAGCGCGCGGGCGGTCAGCCGCATCCTCGCGACGTCTCGATCGCCGCGGTCGGCACTCCCGCGGGCATGGCGATGAGCTTTGCCCCGGCATCCCAGCCGGGGGTGCTGCCGGGCGCTCAGGCGCGTTTCGACGTGACGTTTGCGGGTACCGGCCAACCGCAGAGCGGCAGTTTCACTCTCCGCTTCGCGGACGCCGGCACCGGTCTCTCCCTTGGCACGATCCCGGTCTCGTTCCAATGCCTCGCGGTGCCGACGCCGCCGGTCGATGCCGACGGCGACGGCGATCCGGAAGGGATCGATTGCGACGACCACGACCCGACAGTGAACCTGGCCGCCGTAGAGATCCCGGGCAACGGCAAAAACGACGACTGCAACGCGGCGACGCCGGACGAGATCCCGGCGACCTCTGTGGCCTGCACGCTGTTCGCCGACCGGCCGAGCTATGCCCCGACCGATCTCGCACGCTTCTCGACCGACGTCCGGAACTTGACCGCGGGCTCGACCCTCGCGGGGCTATCGGCGACGCTCGAAGTGCGACCGGTCGCGGGGGGCACGCCGCTCATTTCCACCACACAGGCGCTCGCCGCGATGGCGCCCGAGAGCGCGCTCGAAATCGGCGACTCGGTACCGCTCGCGACTTTCGATCCCGGCAGCTATCTCGCCGAGGTCGCGATCGCGACCGACCCGGCCGGCTCGGCGCCGATCGCGCTCTGCTCCCGGTCTTTCGAGGTCGAAAGCTCGGCGGCGACCGGCGCGGGGCTCCATGGGAGTCTTGAGATAGCGCCCCCGAACGTGCTTGCCGGCTCACCCGCCGTCGCGAACCTGACAATCGTTCATGAAGGGAACGCTCCCCTCGCCGGCCTCGCCCTCGAAGTGGCGTTGATCGATCCGGAAAGCGGCGAGGTGGCGGTACGAGTCGGAGAAGCGGTCGCTCTGCTGCCCGGAACCCGCCGGTCGGACGCGCTCGCGCTGCCGACCGTGGGCCTCGCGCCGAAGGTCTATCTCGCTACGCTTGCGGCACGGCTGGCGGCTGGCGAAACGGCGCAGACGCTCGCGAGCGCCACGCTCGAAGTGCTTCCCGTTCCCAACCAGAACCCGGATTGCGCCGGAGCCCGGCCGTCCGCAAGCTCGCTCTGGCCGCCGAACCACGAGTTCCACCCGATCGCGATCGAAGGCCTATCCGATCCCGACGGCGATCCGCTCGCCGTGGGGGTGCTGTCGATCCGCCAGGACGAACCGACCGACCCGACCTCGAACGGCTCGAGCTGCCCGGACGGCCGCGGCGTCGGCACCGCCGTCGCGGAGGTCCGCTCCGAGCGGCGCGGCGGCGGCGACGGGCGGGTCTACCACGTCCGTTTCCGCGCGCTCGACCCGAAGGGTGGCGCGTGCGACGGCGAGGTCACCGTCTGCGTCCGCCACTCGAACGGCGCCGACGGCAACTGCGTCGACCAGGGCGCCCTGTTCGACTCGACCCTCTGCAACTAGAGCGTTTTCAAGGAGAGGACCCGATATGCGATGCAAGGATCGATCTTTTCGCCGCTCGACGGCGGTCGTTGTGGCGGCGTGCCTGACCTGGGCGACGGCTGGCGAGGGGTGGGCGATGGCTCGGGCGGAGGGGACGCAGCGGACGCCGGTGGCAAAGGACCTAAAGGACACCAAGGACGGCAAGGACGATAAGGACGATAAGGGTGCGAGCGTGAGCGCCGCTCTGGCGGAGCTGGCTTCGGTGGAGGCTTGGGCTCGGCGGGCGGGGCTTCCCCCCGCGGCGTTGGCGCGGCACGCTGCGGCGGTGGCGAAAATTCATGCGGCGGCCGAAGGTCGGCTGAGCGTCGACGGCCCGATCGAACGCTCGCTCGATCCGCAACACCTGCCGTTCCGTTCGCAGCGCGAGAAGAAAGGGATTCCGGGCGCGCGGTTCGCTGCGCTTGCCGCCCAGACGGCGGGGATCGTCCGCACCGCGCCCCCCTCTCCGGCCGACCTCGCGGCGACCGAGGAGGTCCAGCTCACGGAGGAGATCCGCGCGCTTGCCGCTTCGCTCGGCAACGATCCGCGCCGCATCTACGAGTGGGTCAAGAACGAGGTGGAATTCGTGCCGACGTTCGGCGCCATCCAAGGGTCGCAGGCGACGCTCGAAGCGCGGCGGGGCAATGCGATGGATACGGCGAGCCTGTTGATCGCTCTGCTCCGGGCCGCCGGGGTTCCCAGCCGTTATGTCTTGGGAGTGGCGAACGCGCCGGGCGCCGAGGCACGCGACGCCTTCGGCGGTGCGACCTCGACGTTGATGGCGCAGCAGCTCGCCCAGGCCGGCGGGCTCGCGGCGAGCGCTCAAACCCTCGGCGGCGAGGAGCGGCTGCAGTTCGAGCATGCCTGGGTCGAGGCGTACGTCGATTACGTGCCCGGCCGCGGCGCGGTGCGCGGCGAAGGGGACACCTGGGTGCCGCTCGACGCCGCCTGGAAGCTGCACAACTTCGCGCCGCCGCTTTCGTGGCAAGGGGCGCCGCCGATCGCCGAGATCGTCCAGCCGGGCGATAGACTCTTTTCGGTCGATGAGTCGCTCGGCCGGGCGACCGAATTCGACGATCGCGCACTGGCGCCGCGGATCGAAACGTGGCTCCAAGGCACGCTGGCGTATCTTTCGAGCCATCAGGTGCCGGCGACGTCGGAAGGGCTCGTGGGCGGGCAGACCGTACGGCCCGAGACCCGTTCGATTCTCCCCGCCTCGCTCCCCTACCGGGTGGAACGAACCGACGCGAGGGTCTCTGCGCTTCCGGCCTCGCTGCGCCAGACGCTTACGCTCGCCGGCTACGCCTCGGCTTTCGACCGGGCGGCCGGACGAACGGCCTTTTCGACGTCGATCTCGTTCCCCGCGCTCGCCGGCCGCCGCTTGGGAGTCCGCTTCGTTCCAGCGAGCCCGCTCGACGAGCAGATCCTCGCCGCGGCGCGCGAAACGGGAGCGGCGGCGCTGCCGATCTATCTCGTCCAGGTGATTCCGCGGGTCGAGCTCGACGGCGCTCTCCTCGCCTCCGGAGCGGCGGTGCCGATGGGGACCGCCTACCTGCTCGACGCCACGCTGCGCGGGCCGTCGGGCCGCGAGATCGTGCCGTTTACCGTCACCGCCGGAGACGAAATCGTGGTCGGCGCCCAAGCCGGCGAGATCCAGCGCGCGAGCGCCGAGCGCAGGCTGGCGGCTCATCCCGTGGCAGACGCCGCGGAGTACCTGCACCAGGCACAGCTGCAATATTTCGCGGCGTTCGGAACGCTCGCGGACGCCTCGGCCCGCGCGCTCGGCGCCCGCTTGGTCCATCAGCCGTCGGTCGGTCTGTTTTCGGCGCCGCTCTCGGTCTCGATGCTTTACGGCGTGCCGTTCTCCGGCACGTACAGCAGCCACGCCATGGATCTGCAGCTCCTGAGCGTCGGCGCCGCGGCGGCGAACGCCCAGACCGCCAAGGCCGCGCGGCGTCAAGCGGGATTCATCGCCTCGTATCTCGAAGGGGCGATCTTCGAGCGGCTGGAGGAGCCGCGCGATCCCGACTCCGGAACCGGCGGCCTCTCCGCGGTCTCGCTGCTCGGTGCGGCCGCCGTGCAGGGAATTCCGCTCTATCGCGTCACGCCTTCGAACCTCGCCGCCGTGCTGCCGCATCTCGCGCTCTCCGCGGCGGTCGAGACCGAAGTGGAGAACGCGGTCCGGCAGGGGAAGATCGCTCTGGTACCCGAGCGCGACGTCGACCTCGGCCTTTGGCACGGCGTCGGCTACGTGATCGAGGATCCTGTCTCCGGGGCGGCCGGCTACCTCATCTCCGGCGGCACGGCGGGCGGCGCGCTGGTCAACTGCGTCAAAGGCCTCGTGCCGGCCTATGTGCCGGTCCACGTCATCCAATTCGCCGCGGCGCTCGCGCTCCTGCTGGCGGTGACGATCGTCTACTTCCCGCAGATCCTGGAGGCGCTGGTCGAAGCCGTCCAGGCGTTCGCGCGCCTGATCCTGATGCTTCGGTTCCTGGCGCCGGTCGGCGCGGCGGAGCTGGCGCGATGAAACCCCAACGTTCAATGACCCCGAGGAAACGAATCTCCCGAGGAGGAGCCATGCCGTTCACACGAATCGCCGCCTTATCCTGTCTGCTTCTGCTCGGGACCGGCGCCCTCGCCGCTCCCGCCCATGCGATCGGCGATGGCTGGGGGGAACCCACCCGCACCTGTAGCGACCCGGAGTACGTCGCGCTCGACGGCGCCGTGGTGCTTCAATGCGCCCGGCGCGAACAAATGACCTGCCTCGACGTCACCGGATGCTTCCTCCTGCGCCGCATGCGCGACATCATGGTCGCTTGCAAGAACGCGGTGGATGCCTTGAACTTCGTCTGCTACGGGGGCTCGTACGTCGAGCTCAAAGCGGAGTCGCTGTCGTTGGATGCACAGATCGGCTTCTGCTCCGAGCGCATCGCGATGCGCCCACCGGTCGGTTGCGGGCGGCACTGCCCGCTCTAAGAGGTGGAGCGGCGGCGGCTCCAGCGCATCCGGATGGCCCAGAAGTACCAACGCAGGTAGAGCGGCAGCCATTTGCGCAATTGAAAACGGCTCTCCCCGGCGGTGCGGTCCCACCACTCCGCCGGGATCTCCTCCACCCGCTCGCCCGCGAAGTGCGCTTTGGCGGTCAGCTCCAGCGCAAGACAGAACCCGGCGGGACTTTCGATCGGCGTCCGGTCGAGGAAATCCTTGCGGTACGCCTTGAAGCTGTTGGTCGGATCGCGCGTCGGCAAACCCGCGAGGTAGTGGAGCGACACTCCCGCGGCGCGGCTCAATTGCCCTTTGAGCCAAGGGCCGCCGTGCTGCGCGCCCCCTTTCGAATAGCGGCTCGCGACCACCACCGCGGCGCCCGCGGTCGCGCGGCGGATCATCTCTTCGAGCTTCGCGTAGTCGTCCGACAGATCCGCCATCGAAACCACGACCACGGGCGAGTGCGCCGCGCGCATGCCGGCTTCGATCGCGTAGCGGACGCCGCGGCCGAGATCGTTCTTCACCAGGCGCAAGCCGCGCGGTCTTTGCTCGTCCGAGAGAGCCGCGAGCGCGGGGAGCGTGTCGTCGCCGTCGAAATCGTAGGCGATCAGGATTTCGGCGTCCGCCGGGAAGATCTCCAACGCCCGGCGGCAGAACGCGGCGATGTTCGCCCCTTCGTTAAAGACCGGCACGACGATCGAGGCGCGTGGCGCCGGGCTTCCTGGACCTAGATCCGGCCCCACTTCAATTCCTCGCGAATCCAGGGGATCACCTCGTCGAGCACGGTGTCGAGCGAAGTGGACGCCTCGAAGCCGATCACCTCTCTCGCCTTGGTCACGTCGGGCACGCGCAGCTGGACGTCGTAGGTGAACGGCGCGTCGGAGACGTAGCGAAAAGGTTTCTCGTCGCCGTGGATCTTCTTCCAGACCGCCTCGGCCAGTTCGAGCACGGTGGTCGCTTGCGGGATCGAAAGGTTGAAGTCTTGATTCTCGGCGGCCGGATGGAGCATCGCGGTGACGATCCCTTTCGCCAGATCGCCGCCGTAGGTGTAGCAGCGCACCTGATCGCCCGCGCCGAGGATGTGTAAGGGATCTTGACCCTTCAAAACTTTTTGGATCAGGTCGGGCAGGACATGGCTCATCGCGAGCTTGACGTTGCCGGACAAAACCTCCTCGTCCGACAGCGCGCGGCGCTCTCCGGTTCCCACACAGTTGAACGGCCGGCAGATCGTGTAGGGCAGGCCGTACTGGATCCTCGCGCCGCGGGCGAAATACTCGCAGGCGAGCTTCTGGAAGCCGTAGGTGGAGGTCGGCGGCGGGCACTCCGCGAGATGCGATTCGGGGGTCGGAAACAGCGTGGCGTTCTCAAACACCATACTGCTCGACAGGACGGTGATCTTCTTCAAGGTCCCGGCTTTGTGCGCGCGGATCGCGGCGTCGAAGCTCGCGGCGGTGATCCGCTCGTTCTCGGCGATCAGGTCGTAGGCGAAGGTGTGGAAATAGGCGATGCCGCCGATCATCGCCGCGCCCGCGACGAAATGATCGCAGCCGGAGAGCAGGCCGGCGACCAGGTCCACGTCCTTGGCATCCCCTTCGACGAAGCGATATTTCGGATGGCCGCTGTAGCTCTTTTCAAGCGGGCCGTATTTTGAGAAATTGTCCAGGCCGACGACCGTAAAGCCCTGGCCGAGCAGCTCTTCGATCAGATATCCGGCGATGAAGCCGGCGGCTCCGGTGACCAGTACTTTCATCCGTTACTCCTTGAGTTTCAAACCGCGTCACGCGGACGCGAGGGAAGGCAGGCAGTTCCAGACGTCGATCACGACTTTTCCGGCCGGGATCGCCAGCGTCCGATACATTCGATGCGGCGCGCCGACGAAGATCACCTCGGCCTCCGCGAGCAACGCTTCAAGCGCCACCAGTCGCGGATCCGGCACGTACGGATCGTGGCAGAGGACGCGGCCGGCCTCCAAAGCCAGCAGGTGCTTGAGCTTGTAGGAGAGTGAATCGCGTGGATCGTCGCTCTCCGCCTTGAACCCCATGCCGAGAATGCCGACCGTCTTGCCCGCCAGGGCGGTCTGCCGGCGCGCCAGTTTGACCAGGTGGGCGGGCAGGCCCTCGTTGATCAACATCGCGGCATGGCCGAGCACGAACTGGTTGTTGCTGAACGCGGCGAGCTGGAGCGTGTCCTTGACCAGGCAGGGACCGGCGGTCAGCCCCGGCCCGGACATGCCGCTCATGCGCGGGTAGTTGTGGCGGCAGCCATGAAGGATGTGCTCGAAATCGACGTCATGGTCGGACGCCAGCATGTAGAACTGGTTGACCGCGGCAAATTGCAGGTAGCGCCACGAGTTGGTCATCAGCTTGCACAGCTCCGCTTCGAGCGGCACCATCTCGACCAGCTCGGGGCAGAAGCGGCCGAACAGCTCCTTCACCGCCTCGAGCGTCCCCGGATCGAACGCCGAGACGAGTTGCGGCAAGGTTCGGAACTCCTCCAGGCTCTTGCCCTGCGCCACCCGCTCGGGGCAACAGGCGACCCGCACGTCGAGCTTCAGATCGTCGCGCAAGTGGCGCTCCAGCCGCTCGCTGGTGCCGGGAAATACCGTGCTCCGGACAATCAGGATGTGGCCGTCGCGCAGCTGATCGCGGCATGCGTCGATCGCCCGCTGGAGCGCGGAAAAGCTCGGGTTCAGGTGCGCGTCGACGGGAGTGCCGATGATCAGGACGAGGAAACGGCAGCGCTCCAACTGAGGATCGGCGGTCACCTCCAGCCGGCCGCTCGCGAGCACGCGCGGCAGCAGCTCGTCGGCACCGTCCTCCAGAAACGGCATCTTTCCCGCGGCGATCTGCGCGACTTTCGCGCGGTCGGTGTCGTAGATCACGGTGGCAAGGCCGCTCTCCGCGCAGATCATCGCGAACGGTAAGCCGACGTGGCCGCCGCCGCCGATCACGCAGACGTCCCGATCGAACCTCGGGCGTTCGGAGGCGGGGGCGGCTGCGGGGTGAATGGATTCGTCCATACGGTGAGGTCCTCGCGTTCGTCGGAATCGTGCTTGAAGCCCGACGAAAGATATCCTAGGCGGCGATGATTGCCGATTCGCCCGTTTCCGAGCCTTCCAGCGGGGAGGTTCCCGCCCCTTCTCGGTCCCCTCGCGAAGGCTGGTGGCTCTATCTCGGCGCGCTCGCCGCCGCGCTCTGGGTGTTCGCGCCCACCCGTTCGCTGCCATTTACCTTCGACGATCTCGACGTGCTCGACGTGGTGGCGCTCTGGCGTACCGGAGCCTACCGGTTCCGCGACCTCCTGTTCCTCCCCCACAACGAGCATCTCATCCCGGCCTGGCGGCTGGCGTTCTCGGCCAGCACCTGGGAGTTCGGCACAAACGCGAAGTTCTTCCACGTCGCGCTGCACGCCCTTCACGCGGCCGGCGCCTGGGCGGTCGGCCGCCTCGCCGGAGCGGCGGGCGCCGGGCGGACCGGCCGGTTCGCGGCGGCGATCTCGTACGCCGCGGTCGCCGGCTTCACCGGCACCGCCATCTGGTATCCCACCGGCGCGGTGGTCATGGGCGCCTGGGTGGCCGTCCTGATCGGCCTCACCCGGTTCTACCGCGCGCCCGCCGCCCCTTCTTCCGCCGATTCGCTGCCGGCGCGCCCCCCGGCGCCGGTCCGCGCCGCGCTCTGGGGATTGGCGGGGCTTACCGCCACCACCGGCGCGCTCCCCGCGCTCGCCGCCCCTTGGCTCGCGCTCGTCCTCGCCTCGTTCGGCCCGGCCGGACGCGAGCGAACCCGCGCCCGGCGCGTGGCGATCGGACTTACGGTCATCGCGATCGCGGTGCTCGCGTTCGTCCGCGTCAACTACGCGGCCTACTCAGGTCGGCCGTTCCCGTCGCCCTCGCTGTCCGGCTTCCCCGCCTTCCTTGCGATCCTCGGCAGCGCACCCGGGCATTTCCTCACCACAGCGGCGGGCGCGGTCGCGCCGGCCGATTCGCTGCGCATCGCGGCCTCCGTCGCCGGCTGGCTGCTCGCCGGGTTCGCGCTCTGGCGCGCCGCGCGAAACGGCCGCCAGGGCCGCGACGTGCTGCTCTCGCTCTGGGCAGGGACCGCGGCGCTCGCCTTCGCGGTCGGGCTCAACCGCCCGGACCTGACGTTCGCGGCGCTCCCGACCTCGAACCGCTATTTCTACTCGTTCGCCGCCCCGCTGTGCGTCTCGCTCGGTCTGTTGTTGGACAGGATCCCGCGAAAGCGTCTGGTGCGGGCGCTCGCCGTCTCCCTGCTGCTCGCCGCGTTTCTGATCGGCCAGCGCCGGAGCCTGCTGCCGACCTTGCCGGCCGAACCGCTCGACGTCTCCGTCCGCTTCTGGCGC
>Ga0068860_100002997_pt1 | contig 17445 bp, 9 predicted proteins | sample KBSSwiS32_FD_66597 | JGI IMG/M metagenome (GOLD analysis project Ga0068860, IMG submission 66597) | Switchgrass rhizosphere microbial communities from Kellogg Biological Station, Michigan, USA - KBS Switchgrass S3-2 | ecosystem: Host-associated > Plants > Roots > Rhizosphere > Soil ... | reverse complement strand
ATTCCGAGGGAATCCTAGTAACGTCGAAGCTCCCCACGTCCAAGCTCACCCCGCAAATGCTCCAAGTGAGGTTCGAGCCCATCAACTTCCACGGCTATTTCGGCACCGACCCGTTCGACGACGAAAAGAGCCCGCCCCTGATCGAGTTAGTCACCGGAATGACTGACAATTGGGAGTTGGACAAGCTGGCGACCAGCGTGGCCGCTGCCGGGGGACCGACCCTCGCGAGCAATTGGCGCTTCACCGAGTTTGCAGCGGCCAACAAATACTGGCGCTACGGCTACTCGGGCCAGATCGGCAACTATGCAACCCGCGTTGACCCGATGCAGATGCGGTTCAATTACCGCGGCCTGAACACCGACTCGGCTACCAAGGCGGCGTTTCCGTACGCGTTTGACTTCGTGCAGCCCTACGTCAACAACACGTCGAGCGGCGCCGGTGGCGACCCGGGACTCAAGTCGGATTACAACCCGGCGTATCTGGCCGCCCAGTATGCCTTCACGTTCGTCTGGCACAAGAAGGCCATGGAATTGCTCACTCTGAGCAAGACCACGATCAACCCCGAGATGCCGTACACGGTTCCGGATTGGTCGGGCCAATGGCGGTTCCTGATGAACAACCTCGGCGCCGACTGCCATGGTTGTGTCATCGACAATAAGTGGGGGAACAAGGGTCTGTTCGGTGCCCGCTTTAAGCAGGCGATCCGGCCCGTGCATCCCGAGTGGGCGGAAGCCTACTTCCACCAGCGGGAACCGGCGTGCATCATGACCATTGCGCCTTGCAACCCGTCGCCTGGCTACCCGGCGCAGAACTACAATTCTGCCAACACGCCTTGCAATCCTCCTGGGGCTTGCACGTAATTGGTGGGTCTGGTTGGGGCGGTGGGTTTATGATTTGGCCCACCGCCCTTTTTACCATGTAAAATCAAACTGCTTTTATGAACTCACTTTACCCACAGGCACAGTCGGAATCGGAAGCGCCGGCGTCGGATACCCCGGACGCCCCGGAAGGCGAAGGCGGCGACAAGGCTCCCGACTCGGGAAAGGCGGCGTTGCTGCCCAAGTCGATGTTTGCCGGCATGTCGTTGGAGCCCGGTCAGACCATCACTCTAAAGGTGGATCAATTGTACGAGGACGAGGTTCAGGTATCCCCGGCCGGCGGCGAAGAAAAGCCGATGAAACGCGGCATGGATCGCCGTGCGGAACCGGAGATGATGGACCGCTCGCCCTACGACGAATGACGTGTGGCGACATGCTCCCCACAGGAATTGGTGGATTCAGCACGGTGCTTTGACTGTTTGCTGCCTGGTCAGCTTGAACTCGTCAAAGTCCTCCTGCTGTGCCGAATCCTCCAAACGAACAACCCTCAGATGACGTGCGACCCCCAAACGTTGTTGGCCGCGGCGAACTGCTTCAATTGCCTTTCGCCGTACCAGCTACAGTTGGTTCAGACGCAATTGTTCTGCGAGATTCTGCATTCAGGCGGAGGTGGTCAATCGTGCCTGTACTGTTCTACCGGCCCTCCGAACTTCGTTCCGGCGTGTGATTGCGCTCTCTATTTGGACAAGACCGTTAAAACCGCTATTTCGCTTTGGGCGTGGTATAGCGATACAGCCGAATGGGAGGAATTGATCGCATGAAGACGTTGGATTGGTTGCTGCCATGGAGAGCGTGCCAAAAGATCGCGGAGTGCGAAGCGGAAAACCGACGCCTTTCGGAGCGCCTTGAGGCTATCGAAAAGGAGCACGAAAAATCACGTCGCGGTAACGGCGCTCTGATTAACTTCGTGATGCGTTCGGCGCGGGTTGACGTGGACGCGCCAAAAGATTCGATTCGCGACATTCTACAGCGTCCCGTGACGCGAACCAAATGACGTGCGACGTTCAACAATTACTGACCGACGGCCGGTGCTTCGATTGCGCTCCAAATGCGATGAAGCCGTTGCTCAAGTTGGTTCTCGTCTGCAATTGGCTCAATCAGATTAACCTCGACCACGATCAACCTATGGCAACCTGCTCACCCCAATCTCTTCTGGACCAAGCCGCATGTTTTGATTGCCTCGTGTCCGACGCACAAAAACAACTCGTGATTCTGGTGATGCTGAAACAAATAGTCACGGTCGTTAATCCAAGTGCCGATACGTCGCCTCAAGGACTGATTGATGCCGGTCGTTGCTTTGATTATTTGCAGCAAGGTCAGCGAGAAAGCGCGCAGTTGCAATTGTTGTGCGAGCTGGTTGGCTAATCCAGCACCAACTCCGAACTCCTGACGATTTCAGCGTCGGCCCGTTGCCGGTTTCGAAGCCATGACCAATCCGCGGCCGCGTTGTCTGATCCTTGCAGTTTGGCAATTTGAAAGCCACGTTGGCGCGCTCCCTCGATGGCCGTGGCCAGCCAATCCATCTTATCAGGACTGCATCCCGTGCGCTCTCGCATCTCAGCCTTCGTCTCCGCGCAAGTCTTCCCGCTTCCAGGCATCGTCTTCCACTCCCTCGGATACCCATCCTCGGCAACATCCCGCGGCAGCCAACGCATCTGATCCGCCTCAATTGTCAGCCTGACCATAAACCAAAGCTCGGTCACGAACTTGCTGTATTCCTCCACGCAGAGCTTGCGCCGTCGTTCGCGAGTCTTTGGATCAACGATCCATACGTCAGCCAGTGGTCGGTTCGTCGCGTTTCCGCCGAACTCAACCGGGTTCACCTTATTCGACCAGACGCGGGCGATGGCAATTCCCAACGCCCCTCGGCCCGTGGAGTCGTAGAAGAAATTCTCAGGTGGAATATCATTCGCCGTGCAGTATTCCAGAATCCACATGGCGATTTGATCCTCTGGCTTGCCCTGGCCGGCGTGGACAGGAACGACGTGGGGAGGCCGGACAATGATCGTAGAACGCCCTTTGACGTTCCCGAACTCGATATGACCCCCAATGCAGCGGTCCCCACCAATGACCCCGTAGGCGGCGTCCAAAGCTCCGATTTTGACGATTGGACCGCCATCCCAATCAGCCTCGTCGAACGCATGGAACGTTTCGCAAATGTCGCGCGTGATGATCTTACGCGCCACGGCGCCCGACCGGCGCACACCCAGCGCCTTGTTGTAATACTGCTCGCTGTTGGTGCCGTAGAACGACACGAGCCGTTCAATGGAGTCGGCGCTGACCATGTACGGGTAACGGGCGGGATGATCCTTGTCCTGCGGGAAATCGAAATTCGGGGAATCGGTGCCGACGAGATTAATCGTGCGACCGTTCATCCATTTATTTTTCCAGACGGTCGTTTTCTTCGGCTCCGGAAATCCTTGCCATCCGGTGTCGGGTTCGGATACGCGGTCGAACGGGTTGCCATCACCTAGTGGGTTGGCGAGGAAAATGCCCTTAAAATCCCCGTTGTTCATTGAGGCCGGGGCGTCCAAATAATTTGCGAGCATTAATTGCATTTCATCACCGATCAGCCGCAGCCGTTTTTGTTTCACCCCGGAGAACGATGTCAGTCCGGCCCCGCCATGGACTCTGCACGGGACGCACGCGATGCCCTTTCGCATGTCGCGAGCGATAGACAAATCATCGCCGATCTTGTCCGTGCAGATGCACTTTTTGGAGTCGATAATTTCTCCGGGGATTATGTCGCCCCACGCCTCTTTGGCCGAACGCCAGAGCGATTTCACGTCACCCCAGACGCGCCGTTCCAAGTCTGGCCCGGTCGTGGAGGACATGATAATCAGCGTGCATTCTGGCCAGCAGATGTAATCGCAGAGCGCGTACTTGGCGCAGGTGTGAGTTTTCGACGAGTTGTGGTGGATGAGTCCTTCGGCGAAATAGTGGTGCTGGACCGGAACTTCCAAGTCGTAAAAGTTTTCTTCTCCAATCTCATTTATGGCTTGCACTTTAGTCCTTTGGACCGTAAAGTTAGCGCATGAAAATGACTGCTTGCGAGCGAAATCGTGATCGAGTTTTAGAAATGGTAGCTGGCGATTTTCTGCTGACTGAAATCGCTGCCGAAGTAGGCACCAATCGGACTCGGGTGAAGGAGTTCCTTCATCGAAATGGTATCCACAAAAAATTTCCCCGAGCAAACGGTCCCGGACCAAAGAATGGGCACTGGAAAGGTGGGCGCCATGTGTCCGCGTCTGGGTACGTAATGATTCACAAACCAGATCATCTGAATGCGAATTACTTGGGGTACGTTCAAGAACACCGACTTGTGATGGAGCAGATTCTTGGAAGGTTGCTGACGCGTGACGAAGTGGTACACCACAAAAACTCGGTTCGTACCGACAACCGCGCTGAAAATTTGGAGGTGTTCGCCAAAAACTCCGAACACCTGAGACACGAATTGAAGGGTAGGGTTCCGAAGTGGACTCCGGAAGGATTGGATCGTATTTTAAAAGGTGCTGCCCTGGGAAGACTTCGGACACAGGAACGAATCCGTAGTCGCTCAGCACAAGGTGCCCTTTCGTTGCCTTGAACCGCGATCCGTCTTCGCAAACGATTTCGTAAATCGTGCTCCTGCCTTTCAGGAAGGGAACACCAGCCACAACTGGTCCCCCCACCGTCATGACCGTTGGTCTGGTTCTTGAATCGCACAATTCTTGAATGGTTGGACAGTCGCCGGTGATGGGGTTTAAAATCCTAGTGTCACCTGCCACGCAATCTTTTGGGCCAGCAATCGCCGTGATGGTGTTTTGAAGGATCTCGGCGAGCATCAAATCGCTCCATCGGTGGTGGTCCTCGGTTGGCCACATGAGCGTCTGCATCTGGCGGTAATGGTAGAACAACCCCATGCCACATTCCTTGCCGTTTGACGATTTCCACTTTCCGCCCTGCCGGACGCAGCCGATCTCGATTTCCAAGGCCGTGTATTCCGGTGGCCATAGGGCGTTGTATTTCGGGATCAGGGTCGGTTGTGCTGGCCGCGCGGGCGGCTCGGGCGTCTTCTTTGCCATGCGGCAATATGGCACTTGTGCAAAATTTGCACAAAGGCTATCTTACGCGAATGTCAAGCTCGGCGGTGAGGCTGTCCGAAGGCCAGTTCGAATTCTCCGGTGGAGTTGATTCCAGCCGGGTGCCATTGGTTGCCTCTGATCAGGTTCCGAACGGGTTGCGGCAGGATCAACTGGCATGGCTCACCAACGGCACTGTCCGGGGCGGCGGTATCACCCCGCGGTTCGGGTTTAAGTACCTCACGAAAATGCCGGTCACGGCGCTGTTCCAGGGCGGATTCATGTACGACCCCGGGAACGCGTTTCCGTACCTGATGTTGCAGGTGGCTGGGCGCACGTATCAGGTACGCGTTGACACCGACAACTCGATTCACGATGTCACGGCGGCCGCGGCGAACTCCGCAACCATAACCCAGTCGTTCTTCTGCCAGGGCGAGAGCTTCATGGCGATTCAGGATGGGACGGCCGAGCCGTTGATTTGGGACGGGACGGTGCTGCGCCGGGTAAGCGCCATGGGTGGTACGGCGCCATTCATGCCGACGGGGCAGTGCATGGATTACTCGAACGGCCGCTGGTGGGTGGCAACGGGCCGTTTCTACACGGCTGGCGACATTGTTGGTGGACCGAGCGGGACAGCGCCCCGCCGATTCACCGATGCGATCCTGCACTGGACGGAAAACGCATTCTTGGCCGGCGGGGGGGCATTCTCGGTGCCGACCTCGGCTGGCAACATCCGCGCCTTGGCCCATACGGCCAATCTCGACACTGCACTTGGGCAGTCGCCGATGTACGTGTTCACGCGCAAGACGATCTATCAGGTGACGGTTCCGGCGTCTCGTTCTACATGGAACGCCTACGACCCGCTGACGACCACGAAAGACGTTCCGCTCGTCACCGTGGCACAGCGCAACTTCGGGTGCGTGGCCGAACGCTCCATTGTTCCGATCAACGGCGACCTCTATTTCCAGATCCCCGGTGGTTTCGTCCAAAGCCTGATGATTTCAACTCGGTTCTTTGGCCAACCCGGCAATACCCCAATCAGCAATAATGAAAACCGGGCCATTCAGTTCAACGATCGCGCACTGCTACCGTTCGCTTCAGGCATCGAACTGAACAACCGAGTCCTCCAAACCGTGTTGCCTGTGACAACTCCAGTTGGCGTGGCTTTCCAAGGTCTAATGCCGCTCGACTTCGACATCATATCGACGCTGGAAAAGAAACTGCCCCCCGCATGGGAAGGGATTCAGTTGGGATTGGATATTCTGCAAGTCTGGTCCGGGGATTTCGGTGGCCGCACGCGGGCCTTCGCCGCCGTTCACTCACGTATCGACGATTCCATTGAAATCTGGGAACTCACGTCCGACGAGCGCACCGACACCAATGCGACGACGGCTGACAACCGGGTAACGACCGTGATTGAGTTCCCGGCCCGATCCATGGGCGACCTGTTCCGGTTGAAGGAACTGGATTGCTTCGAGTTGTGGGTCGATAAGCTGTACGGAAAGGTGGAGTTCACAGTCGAATGGCGCCCTGACCAGCATCCGTGCTGGCAGTTCTGGGCGACGTGGATCGAGTGCGCGGCCCGCAACTCGTGCGAGGACGTTGACGCCATCTTTCCTTGCCCGTACCCGGCGCAGACTTACCGAGAGCAGTACCGAATTCCGATGGTGCTCCAAAAGCCGCCGCGGCGATCGTGCGAGAACACCAATGGCAGGCCGTTCGATCTAGGCTACTCGTTTCAAATCAGGCTGACAATCAAAGGTTGGTGCCGCGTGCGTGGCGCGGTGCTTCATTGCCTGCCCCGGGATACTCCACCATTCCAAGGGATTAGGTGCATCGGATGAACTCGCCTTGTCCAAATGTAATTTCGTGTCCGGCGACGGATGGGTTTCCAGACCCGGATTATCCGATTCTGAACCTCAGTTCGGAGGTGCCTGACGTTGACCGTTTCCTTGGCTGGTACTTCTACGACAACGACGACGGCACCGGTCCGAACTGGCATTATTTGGATTTCAGTTATAGCGGGGGTGCGTACCCTCCGGGATTGCCTGCGGACCTTCCGCCAACTCCTGACCCCGGCGATCCGCCTGAGTCGCCACCGGAACCTCCGCCGTTTCCACCGTCACCGGCGCGACGACCGGCACCAACCGGATTTGAGACAGTTGGTAACGATTCACGGTCATGCGTCGGACCTTGTTTCATTTCCACGATTCCAGCGAATGTGATTCACGTCACGTTTCGCAAGACTGGCAATTTTGCGTTGGACGCCAGAATTCGTGCTGCGGCAAAGACGCTAGTGAACAACCGGGCTCAATCGCTGGCCAATCTGCGGTGCAGCGGTAGATGCCCACCAGCGGGTCAACGGCTAACGCTTTCCGAGATTGATTCAGAGGCGTGTTTAAATTCCAGTTTTGACCAGACTATTCAAGCCAGCGGTTCGACGTTCACGCCGTTCAATTGGGAAATCACCAGCGGATCGTTACCACCTGGAATGACCGGCGACACCGCATCCGACACGAACCTGTTCCGGATTCAGGGAACGGCGACGACGGCCGGCATCTATTCGTTCACGGTTCATTGCGTTGACTTTTGGGGGCAATCGGCGTCCAAGCAGTACACGATCACCGTGATTCAGATTACCACGGCCACGCCGTTGACCGCGGGAACAGTCGGGCTCGCGTACAGCGTGACCTTGACGGCCACGCCGGTTCCATCACCAATTTGGCAAGTGATTCTTGGATCGCTTCCACCTGGACTTTCGCTGAGTGGTGGAAGTGGAATCATCGACGGAACCCCAACGACCGTTGGTTCGTCTGCGTTTACGATTGGAGTTCAGAACGGAGACGGTGGGTTGCTTTGCTCGAAGGATTTCACGATGTTGGTTGCCGCGCCCGTGATGTCACCAGATACACCGTTGGCGGACGCTACGGTTGGCCTTTCGTACACGATTAACTTCACGCTTACGCCGACGATACCCGGGGCGGTGTGGGACGTATCCGTTGGATCACTTCCGGGAGGGCTGGTGTTGAACTCTGGTACCGGCGTAATGACCGGCGTGTTGACGGACGCAAACGTTGGGGCGAATTCGTTCACGATTCGCGCCAAGGTTGGAACTCTGACGGTCCAAACCAAGGCTTACTCGTTGCAGGTCAATCGGCCAGCGATGTCGCCGAACTCGCCATTGACGGATGGAACAGCAGGAAGCAGCTACGCTCAGGCATTCACGCTTACGCCTCCGGTCGCCGGAGCGACATGGGACATCTCGGTTGGTTCGCTTCCGAATGGCCTCTCATTCTCGACGGCTGGGGCACTATCTGGCGTTCTCACGTCGCTTGCAATCGCCGGTTCACCGTTCGCATTTACAGTTCGGGCGAAGCTCGGGACAACAGTTTTGCAGACGAAGGCATACGCGTTGACAGTGAATGCGCCTGTGATTTCAAATTCAGCAACGCTTACTGGATGCACGGCGAATCGGGTTTACGGCGGCGAAACACTTGCCCTGACTGTGACCCCGGACGAATCGGTGACATGGGCGATTACTTCTGGGTCGTTGCCGGCCGGAATGGCTCTTTCTTCGGGTGGCGTGATTTCTGGAACGCCGACGATGGCATCACTGAATCCACTCACCGCCAATTATTACAAGGACTACGCAAGCATCGTCATTGCGGTGTCAGACGGGGTTGGGGTGTTGCAGTCAAAGACGTTCAGCATTCGAGATACGGCGCCGGATTTGGACTTCGCGGATTTGGTGTGGACCACTACCCACCTTGATCCAAACACGGGTCCACCGTGTAACCTGTTGAACTCGTTTTCCGCAACCGGAGGCGATGCTCAGGGTCAAATGGCAGCAGAGGTTGGTCCGAACGTAAGCGCGTGCGCCAACACCTCAGCAACCGCGATCATGTCCTATGTTGGGCCAGCCAAAACTTGCCATTTCAAACTCACTGGAAGCGCCATCGACGGCACGCACTCGAATTTTGACGTTAACCAGTACAACGGCATCTACGGCCCGATCATTTCCAAAAATGCGGTGTTTGAAGGCGATTTTACGGTGGCTGCATCCACTACAACGTCTCCTATGGGTAGCATCGACATTATTTTCAACGCATCCACCTGTGTAGCGTGCCCTGGATTTCCAAACGTAAACCCGTGCTGCACATCCCAAGGGTCTGCGCATTTGATTTTAACCGTCTTATGAGGAACAACGTCCAAAACGCTCTCGATTCTCGCATCCCGAAGTCGCTCAACTTGTGCGACGCGAACATCCAAGAAGTGTGCTCGTACATCAACGAGGCCACAGATCGGCTGCTCAAGGACAAGGCCGCTGGCGACAATGGCTGGTGGGGATGCTGGGACAAACTGGTGCTTACGGCCACACGTGAGAACCCGTACCTGACGGTGCCATCGAAGTACGCGCGGCTGATGGGGATCAACGTCTGCAACATGCCGCAGCGCATCCAGAACGAGTTCTATGAGATGTTGGAGGCGGGCGTTGGGATCAAGCCGTCGTGCGCTCCAGCCAACAATTGCCTGTTTGACACAGGCGCCAAGGAAGTGTTTGACCGGAACATGTTCCCGACGTTGCGCGACATCGACGCGACAAACCAGAAGGTGCGATTCTACATCACGAATAGCGCCGACGTTGGGAGTCGGATACTGGTGCAGGGCTTGGACCAGAACGGCCTTCCAATTACGTCCCTCGATGGCGTGAACCAAATCCTTGGGGAATACATCACGCTCGATTCACCATTCGCCACGTCGATTGACCAATTCTCGAAGATCACCGGGATTCAGAAGCAGTTGACATCGGGGGATGTCGTGATGAATCAGGTTGACCAGACCACGGGAGTTGAAGTGCTCCTGTCCAGGTTCGCGTTCACCGACACGACGCCAACGTACCGCCGCTACTACCTGAACCGCCTGCCTTGCACCTGTGCCTGCACGCCGACGGACACGAACATCAAATTGACCGTTCTGGCCAAGTTGGAATACTACCCGGTTCGGCTGCCGTCGGACTGGCTGATGATCGGGAACCTGGCCGCACTCAAGGAGGAATGCTTGGCGATTCGTTACGGAGAGATGGACTCGACGGCATCGGTTGGGCTCGCGAAGATTCATCACATGGAAGCGGTGAAGCTGCTCAAGGGCGAACTCGACCACTACCTTGGGGTGGTGCAGCCTGCCGTAAATTTCAAACCATTCGGTACGGCCACTCTCGACCGACAGTGCATCGGAAGTCTCATTTAAGAAAGGAAATCACATGCCAACCGGAAGCCTTATCGGAACACAGGACGCCCCGTGGTGGTCGCCCGACCTTAACAACCCGCAGCAGGCCCAGCAGGCCACGCTGACGGCGAACACGGCCAACCTGCCGTCGATCTTTAACCTCGGCAACCAGATCAACGCCAACCAGCAGGGGCAAGTGAATGCCCAATACACGGGATTCGACCCGCTGTATTTTCAGACCGGCGCCAACCTCGGCCGACAGGCCAATGAGTTGTCCCAGGGCCATCTCCCAACCGATGTCCAGCAGATGATCCAGCAATCGGCGGCCGAGCGGGCCGTCGGCCAAGGGGTGCCCGGGAGCGAGCTGGCGGATTACGGATCGCTGCGCACGTTGGGCCTTACGTCGCTCCAAGGCATCAACCAGGGGGCCAACCTGCTTGGTCAGGTAAACAACCTCACGCCACGGGCGAGCCTGTTCAACCCATCGTCTCTGCTCATCACCCCCGAGCAACAGGCCCAACTTTCGATGGCGGAAGCGCGGCTGGCGGCGGGTGGCAACGGTGGCGGTGGCGGAACAGTCGCGCCAACCGGCACTACGACCCGCCAGGGCGGCACTGCGCCGGCCACAGGCGGCACCAACCTTACGGCTGGCCAAGTGGGCTACAATCCAAACGCGGGCCGTCCAGGCGGCACGGCAGTTGGAGCCCAAGGCCAGACAGGGCAATTCGCAACAGCCCCAAATGCTGGTGGTCCAGCATGGACTCCGCCATCCACAGGACTGAATCGGTCGCGCGGCGGCGGTGGTTCTCCGTTCACGGCTCAACCCAACGGCCCAGGCACCGCGGCTGGCACGTACACATTCAATCCGAACGACACGAACACCCAAATCTATCCCGGCACGAATCAGGACAATACGGCGGCGCTTGGATTCGGTGACGATGGAAACTTGCTCGACCTCGGTGACGGCACGTTCTACAACTTCGAGACGGGCGAGATCGTCGAAGGGAATGCCCAGAACCTGTTCGGATTGGATCAGTCCGACACTGGACGATTGGCAACGTTCGGGCCAGACCTTGGGGCGGGATCAGCCAACGACCTAAACAGTATGTTGACCCAAGACCAGATCGATGCCGGGTATCGCTGGGACCCAGAAATTGGCGGCTTCGTGAACGATCTTTTCACTGGATACGGTGGAACTGGTGGCGATACTGGCGTAAACTACGGTGGCAACGTCGGATACGATTATAATGCGCCGTTTAATCTCAACGATTACCTGACAGGTAACGAATTCGCCTATGCCTGACACGATTGACGATACTACCGACACCTCGGAAGATTACAGCTTTCCCGTTGTAGGCGAGCCCCGCGGCGAGCAACCGCCCGAATTCAGCCTGCCCGCCGTGCAGTGGGCGCCGCTCTTGCGCGAGCAGCACCGCCAGCAGTACGAGCAGGCCAAGCAAGCGGCGTTGGCTGCGAAGCAGCAGCAGTTGCAGGAGTTGCAGGGGCGCAAGGCCGCTCGCAATTATGCGATCAGCCAACGTTCGACACAGTTACAGGCGACGGGCATGTCTCCGATTGACGCCAATATCCAGGCCGTGAACGAGATTGGATTAGATGACCCGCTTGACTACCAACGGGTGATGACAGGGTTGGCGGCGGCGAAGCGGGCAACGGCGGCGGCAAAGCCAACACCAACACCGATGACAATTCCAGCGTCAGTGAACGCCATCCCATTCAACGGACCCGACGGCAAACCGTTGGGCTACGGGTATCCGGACCCCAAGACCGGGAAAGTGGTTCCGTTACATGTGCCTCGAACTCCATCGGAATTACCAGCCACTCCTCCGACCGTCGAAATTGACGGCCAAAAATACATCGTTGGACGCGATGCCAGCGGAGAGCCAAAATATCAGGCGGTGCATCGGCAGCCAACAGAAGACGATATTAGGGCTCGTGAATTGCAGCGAACGATTCATAGCACCAGCGCCAGTCCCGAACAAAAACTTGACGCATTGAACGAGCGCAGCAAGATCATGCAACGGAAGGCCGCATCAGTTCCGAATCTGCCAGTCCCGCCGATTGCGCCAACCGCGCTGCCAAAGTCCACGGCGCAAGTGGCGAACACACCTGGGCCAAGTGATGTTGATTCGGAGTCCGGAGTGACGGTTCCGCCCAAGGCCAAGAAGCCGTTGACCAAGGCTGATGCTGCACGGTTTAAGTCGGCGGCTGGTGGTGACCGGGCATTGGCCGAGAAAATGGCGCGGGATGAGGGATACGAGTTCTAATGCCAAACGCGTTCGATGAAGTGTTCACCGAGGAGGCACCCAAGCGGAATGCCTTTGACGACGTATTCGATGAACAGCCAGACCCGCGCCTGCTCAAGATTCAGCAGATGGCCGCGGCATCGGCTCCGTTGCGCGGCACGGCCAAGATTCGAGAGGCGCAAGCCGAGGCTCCCAGCCCGTTGACCTATCAGGCGCCAGACGAAGCCGCCCGGTTCCTCGAAACCGTCACATCGCCCAAGGGATTCGTTAAAGGCATGATTGAACAGCCGATTGAGGCTGGTGCGAGCCTGATTGCCGGGAAGCCGCTTCGGTTCGTGAATCCGCCATCCGAAACCATGACCAAGCCCGTGGGTGGACCGGCCGAGATGATGCCGCCGGCCAGGACGCCGCTCGGCAAGGTAGCGAGCGGGGCGGTGGATGCCGTGAATGAACTCGGGAACTTTCTTCGGACCCCCGAGGCGCTGGCCTACATTCTGGCCTTCAAAGGAATGCCGCCCGCCGCTGCGCGCGCCGGTTCGTCGGCAATGGCTGGCCAGATGGCCGCTGCCGCGCCAGAACAGGCCAAGGCGGCGTTGGAGAAGTTCAAGGCTGGCGACACCCAAGGCGGCGTCAAAGACGTGCTGGGGTTCGCGGGAACGACGCTGATGGCCGCTGGGGCGATGCATGGCGCATTGGCTGAGCCGCCGACGATTCGACGGGTGCCGGACTTCACCGAGGACCGGATGCCCGTGCCAGCCCCGGCAACACCAGCCGCCGAACCAACCCCAGCCGCCGAACCAACCCCAGCCGCCGCGCCACTCCCAGCCGACGCCGAAGCCGCCCTTGCGGTAGGCGGCGGGGCGTTGCCGGAAGCCAAGCCGGTTCCTGCCGAACCCGCCCCCGCTCCTCCCGCCGCGATGCCGGAATCGGCGGCAGTGGCGGAGGGCGTCGTTCCTGCTCCGGTTCGTGAAAATGGCGGCATGACATCTCTGGTCTTGCCCGACGGCACTGCGCTGGTTGGTGGAAGGTTCCACGGAGAGACGTATGATGCCGCAGCAAGTCGCGGATACGATCAGGACCAGCTATCCAATGCGAAGGCTGGGTTCACTCGCCCCGACGGAACAACTTGGGATTTACAAGGCAATCCAATCAAGGTTTCAAAACTTGTAAAACTCTACGAGCCGGCTGTACCTTCTGGAAGCGAGGCGTCTGCTGGGCTGAAAGCGTTGCCGGTGGGAGAGTCTGAAAAGGCTGGGCCTACTACGCGCAGCGGTCCACCATCTCCGCAAGGGGAAGAAGGCGCACGCGAAACCGGCACTCTCCCCGCCCCGCCGCCGGAACCGGAGGCCGCGAAGGGGGCGGCAACTGCGGCAAATCCGGTAACAATTGAAGGGTTTCACGGCACGCGCCAAGCGTTTGAAGGCGATCCAAAGCCGGGATACCAGGGATACTTTGGTCCAGGTGTTTACATGTCCACCCACCGGACAGGAACGTCTGGCCACTTCGGAAAGAACGGTTCGTTGGTTGAGGTCACGGCAAACTTGGCTAGGCCATTCGACTTCCGAGCGTCTGTTTCAAAGGACATCGCAAACAGCATCGTCGAGGAAATCACCGCGGCTACTGAATCGTCAAAGTGGGACAAGTATCTTCCGGACAAGGTAAAGCGTTGGCGCGAGAAGAACCCACATTTTGACACTGACCAGACCGGGGAGGAAGTTTACAAGCGGATTCTCAGTCTGGCCAACGCCACAAGCGAATCACCGATGCAGTCGGCTGGAACCGCTTTGGCAAACGTGCTGAAAAAGCGTGGCTACGATGGAATCATTTATCCGACATCAGAAATCGAGCCTCAACTGCGAAAGGTTAAAGCAGACATTGGGGTTGTGGCATTTAACGAAGGTAAGATTGTTCGCCGAAAAACGGCAGAGAAACCAGTTGTTCAGGAATCCTTAACCCCTGCCGCGACAACCACGGCACTAACCAAACCAGTCATTCTACCGGCGGATTCGAAAAACATTCCGCCAAACGCTGCGTTCATGAAGGTTGCCAATCGTGACGGCGTTGTGCAGGGTTATGTGGCTGTTCCGCATGATGGAACCAAGGAAGGAATCCTAAAGGCTTCGGCAGAGGTGGAGCGTATCGTTGACCAAAAATACTCGTGGGGTGACGAGTTCTACAACGGCGCATCGCAACGTGGTGCCACAGATCAAACGGGGAAACTTAAATGGGTTGTCCAACCAAACTTGGCATCAGTCCACGAAGTTGGATCACCCGAAGCAGCTTATGCGCTCGGTGACTTAAATGCTTTTCGTAAGGACGCCGCAAAGCGGATCGAAGATGCCAAGGCTGCTGGAAGATTCGACGAGGCAGATGCTATCGCCGAAGGAATGGCGAAAGAGAAGCGAGACGAAGCGGCGAAGTACCAAGGCTATTCGGACTCAAACGCCAAGGACGTACTAGCAGCAAAGCAGCAACAGAAATCAGGAGTAAAGGTCGAATCCGTTGATCCACGGTTTAAGACGTGGAATGAATACATTCGGAACCTTGAGAGCATCGGGCAACACCATCAGAGCTACAAGGCCACCCTGCTTTCCGAAGCTGAGGCATGGGAAAAACAGAAGACAAAAAAGGCCGCCCCTGCTCCCGCGCCGGCGTCCGAGGCGGGGGCGAAGGAACCGTGGCAGATGACGGCTGAAGAATATGAAAAATCCAAACTCAAAAAAACTGATCCCGTGGCAGGTGGAAGTGTTGCTTACGATATTTCGGAGTGGACCTATGCCGCTAAAAAAGAGGCTGAGGCTATTCCTCAAGCTTTTGTATTTCAGCCTGAGGGAACTCGTAAGACAGTTGTTGAACTACCGTCCAAAATGGGTTTACGATTGGCGGATGAGGAAATTATTGAAGCACTTAAACGAGGTGACGGCGAGGAATGGTCAGATCACCCCGCCATCGTGCTTGACGCCTTGCGAAAAGGACGTGAAATACCAGAGTCTGTACTGTCGATTTACCCCGGCATCAAAGCTGAATCCGTCCGACTTCGGAATTCCGCAGGTGTCCCAAAAGGAGTTCGCAGCCCAAGTATACGGGAAGCGGGCGTAAAGTCCGAACCACCCAAAGCTACCGCGGCAGTCCCTCCGCCGCCCCCGGCCTCTGCCGCCAAGGCGGAGGCGAAGCCGCAGATGCCTCGCGAGCCATCCCCGTCTTCTACAGAAGGTTCGCTTCTAAAGCGACTGCGTGAAACATTCTCGGGCAAAGATTTCACATATGCAGATGTTCACAGGATTCAGAACGATCGAGCGCTAAAGGCACGCCAAGGACCAATCAGTTTCTTCTACGACGTGGACACGCCTATGCGGTCGCTTGTTGATGCCGGGGTTGTGGTGAAATCGGAAAAAGCTTTTCGGAATCCCGGTAAAGAAGAAATTGACCCCGCCAGTGTAACCGGGACATCGCATTCCAAAATGAAGAAGGATGCTCCCCAACTGTTCACCTACAGATTGGCGGAATCTGAGATTGAGAAAGGCGGTTCAAATGAATTGGGTGAAAAAACTAACGTCACAAGACAGGAAAATGTTGAACGCCCTAGCGGTGGGCCTTCAAAAACTCAACAGACGCCGTTCGATCTTGGCCGCAACACCGACATCGACAATCCGTTCAAGCCCAACACAAAAGCCCGCAAGGAATTCGAGCGCGGCAGAACCGAGAAGCAGCAGCCCGCAACCCCACCAGCCGCTACCGCCGCCATGCAGGAGCAGGTGTCCGAAGTCGCCAAGACCGAAGGCCAGCGACCCGCCAAGGAAGTGAAGGCGGAACTGATTGACCGACTGACCAAGGCGATTGTGGAGGCAAAGAGCGAGAGCGAACTACCGTACCCTGCGCAGGCCGATTTGAAGGCTTCTCGTGAAGGTGGAAAGGCCACCGGAAATTACCAGTACGGTAAAAAGGGCGACGAACAGCAGGCCAACGAACGCGCCGCCGCTCAGGACAAACTTGACGCCGCCGTTAATAAATGGGGAATCCTAAAGACGACGATCGACATTCCCGGCGATGGCTCATTCACCGTCTGGAACACCAAAGAGGCGTTGGGTGAAATCCTTCAACGTGCCAAAGCTCTTAAGGTGGATGCTGGGAAGCCGCAGAAACCGCCATCTGGAAAAGGCCGAATTGATCGCACCACCGAAACCCGATTCGAGGCTGACAAGGCCACTGAGGTTTATAAAAACCCATTGGCCGCAATCAAGCGGCTGTCCGAGCAGGTCGATTCCGCAAAAGAATTGGAGATTTCCGAGGATCAGGTTGCGCGGATTCGTGGCGTCATAGAAGAACTGAACAACCGAGCCTTTGGGCCTTACAAGTCGGCCAAGGCTGCATTGGAACGGCGGCGAGATAAGATCGCGACCGCCAAAGAAAAGCTTGCGGAAATAACGGGTGACGAATTGAAAGAGAGCCAATTCGCACGCGCTGAGAAACGCCGCTACCAAGACAACATCAAGTACGACGAGCAGGCACTTGCTCAGGACGAGCAGAGCTTTTACCGCGAACGACAGAAACTTGAGGACTGGGGATGGACCGAAGCCGAATCTGCCGCCGCCCCCGCCGCCGAGCCACCGGAGTCTATGGCGGGGCCCGGGGGGACAACTCCCGAAGACCCGACGTTCAAGGAATCAGACCTCAAACAGTTGGGCGACTACATCACCACGGGAGTCAAATCCAACTCGCCACTCTGGCAGCGCATGAAGGAGTCGTTCACGCTTGGCCAGAAGTTGTCCAAAACGAAGGACGCCGTAAATCAATGGCTGGCCGGGATGCGGGCGTCCAGCATGGCCCTCCTGCAAACCCTCAAAGACCCGGACGCCAGCTACGCCTTTCGCAACCTCGGCGACTCCGCCAAGGCCAAGTTTCGAGCCATCCTCGGGGAGAACCAACTTGCCCGTCAGAAGTCGTCCCTCATCGCCCGACAGTTCGCCAATCGCGTCATGTCTGAATCGCCGTTCCTCCACAAGCTGCCTGTGCGCG
>Ga0068860_100002984_pt1 | contig 17484 bp, 14 predicted proteins | sample KBSSwiS32_FD_66597 | JGI IMG/M metagenome (GOLD analysis project Ga0068860, IMG submission 66597) | Switchgrass rhizosphere microbial communities from Kellogg Biological Station, Michigan, USA - KBS Switchgrass S3-2 | ecosystem: Host-associated > Plants > Roots > Rhizosphere > Soil ... | reverse complement strand
ATTAGCTTTGCCGGGTTTTAACAGCAAGTGCGATTTTATGGTTACAATGCTTACTATGACCGCTAAAAGTTATATAGCCTACATGCGTATCCTCTTCTTTTTTGTTTTTATGGGCCAGGCTGTAATTGGCCATGGGCAAATGTTTGCGCCCGCTGCATACCCTCAGGGTTATTTTATCAACCCACTCAATATACCCATAAGCCTGGCAGGTAATTTCGGTGAACTGCGCCCCAATCATTATCACATGGGCTTCGATTTAAAAACAAATCACCGCGAGAACCTGCCGGTGCACGCATCGGCCGACGGATATATTGCCGGTATAAAAATTGAACCTTTCGGTTTTGGAAGAGCTATCTATATTAACCACCCAAATGGGTTTACTACCGTATATGGACATTTAAATGCATTCATACCTGCATTGGATGCGTGGCTGAAACAGCAGCAATACCAACAGGAATCCTGGAAAGTTTTTCTGGAACTCCGTCCTGATTTGTTCCCGGTCAAAAAAGGAGATCTCATCGCATATAGTGGAAATACCGGAGGCAGCCAGGGACCCCACCTGCATTTTGAAATCAGGAGTACCATTGATGATATCAATAAAAATCCTATGCTGTTTGGATTACCGCTGGCAGACAATACTCCTCCAACTATCAGCCGACTGGCAATATACGATAGGCGGTTAAGCGTCTATGAGCAATCACCGAAATTCATACCTATCAAAAAAACAGCAGGTGGCTATAGCAGTACAGCGGCTATAGTGCGGCTCACAAGCCCTGCCATCAGCCTGGCTATCTCTGCGTCGGATACGCATTCAGGTTCCGTGAATCCCAACGGCATTTTTGAAGCGGGTCTATACGACAATGACAAGCCGGTTACAGGCTTCCGGATGGATAATATCAGTTATAACAACACCCGGAATATTAATGCGCATATTGATTATAAAACCCGTTCTGCCGGTGGGCCGTTTCTGCAGCAATTGTTTGAATTACCGGGTTACAGCAATTCTATTTATAAGCGTGCGGGCGGCGATGGTACCATTGATATCAGCGATGGCAACATACATACTATTAAGATTTATGTAAAAGACGGCTACAATAACGTTTCGGTAGTGGAGGCAAAACTGCAATACACCGGCACCCCGTCTGTTATACCTGTTGTAACCGGCAAGAAATTTTATCCATTGATGGTAGACGGATGGGAAGCGCCGGACTGTGAGTTTTATATTGGCGATCGCTGCCTGTATGATTCAGTTCATATCAATTACAGCAAAGAGGCTTCCACTGCCACTGACGTTGTATCGGCCGTTCATTCAATAGGTGCAAAATGGATTCCTTTGCAGGATGCGATGATGGTCAGGATCAAGCCAACTGTATTGCTCGATCCGGCCAAACGCAATCATGTAGTAATGCAGCGCCTTACCGGTAGTAAACACGAGGTGCAGCGGGTAGAATGGCAGAAAGACTGGGCGGCGGCCAAATTCAGGGAAATGGGAAATTTCCAGCTGGTGCTGGATGAGGCTGCACCGGTTATCATACCGGTTGGTTTTTCGGATGGCGCCAATATGAGTAAGGCATCACGCATTGTATTTCTTGTAAAAGACAACCTGGATGAATTCAAAAATTTCAGGGCCGAACTGGATGGCAAATGGTTGCGGTTCAGTAACGACAAGGGCAGGAGTTTTATTTATATTTTTGATGAGAAATGCAGCGCGGGAATGCATTCTTTAAAAATTAGCGTAGAAGATGAGGCGGGAAACCAGGCTACCAAAGTATTTAACTTTACAAGGTAAATTTGGAAATGCTTTAAAATAATTATGCTTCTTCGTTTTCACATTTCCACATTTTTCACATTTTCACATTTTTTATGATTTTAAAGGAAGGCAATAAAGCGCCGTTGTTTACCGCGGAGGATCAGGACGGAAAGAAGATTTCCCTCGAGGGTTACAAAGGAAAAAAGGTAGTGCTGTATTTCTACCCCGAAGATGATACGCCCACCTGTACCGTACAGGCATGCAATCTCCGCGATAATTATCCCTTATTAAAAAAAGAGGGTTTTGAGGTGTTGGGCGTAAGCCCCGACGAACCAAAAAAACATAAGAAGTTTGAATCAAAATACGAACTGCCCTTCCGACTGGTAGCCGACCCCGCGCATGCAATCATCGATAAATACGGTGTTTGGGGACAGAAAAAATTATATGGCAGGGAATATATGGGTTTGCACCGCACCACCTTTCTAATAGATGAAAAAGGCATTATCAGGAAAATATTTCTCAGGCCCAGGAATAAACAACATGCAGAAGAAATTATAGCTGCCTGGAAAGAATTGAAGTGATGGGTTGCCTAACCAATTGCTTTTGTACAAGGACTTTATTTTCCCGGAATTTACACAATAAAAAAGCTGCTGGCAACCTGACGGCCTTTCTCACCGTACCATTATTCAGGAATAAATAATTGACGGTTATGGTTCAGTCATTCAAATTCGTTTGCAGCAGGTGGATATGCAGGAATATTCTTATACCAGGATGTATTATCATGTTTGCATCAGCGGGCGCAGGCTGTGCCTACACAAAAAAAGATGTTGTACAGATACCCTGCACCATCCCTGCCAGTGTAAGCTATTCAATAGATATTATACCGGTTCTTCAAAATAACTGCTATTCCTGCCATAGTGCCAGCGATAACAGTTCCGGTATTTTGCTCGACAATTATAATTCGTTGCGTTACTATGCAGAGAACGGATACCTGTATGGTGTTATCAGCCATGCAGGTGGCTACCGGCCTATGCCCGACGACGGCGGCAAAATAAGCGACTGTAATATTGCGCTGATAAAAAAATGGATTGATACCGGAACACCTCAATAACAACTTGTTTAACCAATACTAATCAGCAAAGCATGAAGACTGTAGTTATCTTATTGCTCTCCTTGTCTTTTTTAAAGGAAATACAGGCCCAGGATGATATCATGAAGTCGTTGCAGGACAGCAGCAATAAAAAAGAGTATGTAACCAGTGCTTTTAAATCCTCACGTGTTATCAATGGTCAATCAATGGAAATGATTGGCGCGGGTGTGTTGGATTTCCGGATATTGCACCGTTTCGGACCGGTAAACAGCGGGGTAAACCAATTTTTTGGATTTGACCAGGCCACCTTCCGGCTGGGGCTTGATTATGGTATCAGCAAAAACTTCACAGTTGGTATTGGCCGCTCTACCGTTAATAAGGACCTGGATGGGTTCCTGAAATACCGGGTATTGCAACAATCAAAAGGGCCCGGTTCATTCCCTTTGTCAATTGTGCTGGTGGCGGGCATGTCAATACAGACCTATAAAAACAACGATCCGGCGAAAGAGCTTACCCTTACTTCAAGAACCGGTTATTATTATCAATTGGTTGCGGGCCGTAAACTTTCTCAGCGATTTACACTGCAACTAAGTCCTACCCTGGTACACCGCAACGAAGTTACTGCAGCAGATGAAAACGATGTGTTTGCGCTGGGTATGGGAGGCCGCTTCAAATTCAGTAAACGAATGGCACTGGTAGTTGACTATTTCTATGTAGCCAATGGGTTGCCCCATTCTGTGGGAACAAATCCATTGTCAATCGGGGTAGATATAGAAACCGGCGGACATGTATTCCAGTTACATTTTTCCAACAGCAGTGGCATGAACGAAAGGGCTTTTATAACCGAAACAACAAATAAATGGGGTAAGGGCCAAATACAATTCGGTTTCAACCTCTCAAGGGTATTCAACCTTAAAAAGAAGAAGACGGTTGCATAGTATGCCGGAAATACATCTTTTTGTGTTAAGGAGGTATAGGTAAGAAATCCTGCCTTTTTTTGGGCAGGATTATTTTTACCTGCAGGATCAGAAATTATAGGCGTCCCAATAAACATTTTCTTTCATAAACAACTCGTACATTTCTTTCCAGCCTTTAAACATTTTATGTGTGCCTAAAAAATTATTGTGCCAGATGGTTACAAACAGGCCGTTTAATTTTTTAATGGTAGTGTAATAATATACCAGTTCTTCGTAAGCCAATTGAGGGCTGAATTTCTGTTCGTAAAACGAATTGGCATCCATAAAACAAAAAGGAAAAAGCTGGAGTGGGGTGGTTTCGTTTTTTTCCAGGTCAAACCAATAAAAGGACGATGCTACGGAAGCCCTGAACCCATTGATACTGCCATAACCCATTGAATAATCTTTCAGCAACCCGCATTCGATAAACCTTCTGAAATTCTGGGGCAGGGTAAATTTGATATAGTGCTGACGGCTATGTTCAACAGGTCTTTCAACAATTACTTCCAGCCATTCCTTTTCTTCCTCCAATACTTTTTTTGTTGCGGCCGTACTGCTTTGCCAGGATGGATGCAGCCCAACTTTATATACCAGGGAAAAGTAAGCAATGAGTTCCTGTAATGCTGTACAGGAAGTGGGTATGTTCCGGTCGTACCCCTGCAATTTCTGCGCTACCAGGAAAAAATAAATGGGTTTTATTTTACAATACAGGTGCAATGCATCCAGCCATTCATAGGAATCGTATGGGTCAGGGCGACTGCCCCGCAACACTTTCCAGCGATCTTTTATGGTATACCAGTCGCCCTGCTTAACAGCATTGGCAAAGCCACCCAGATTGCGCAGCAATCCTTTGTGCCGGTACGACCAGGCAATATCGATATCATAGGAGGGAATAAACTTAAAAGGTTTTCTTTTAAAAATCAAAGCCGGAAATTTTTTCTTTAGCTTTTTTTTAAGTTCGTCGAGCCATATATTGATCAGCGGTTGCTTTAAGAAATGTTCGCGGAACGCCAGTGAGCTGGTATGTGAAAAACGACCGTACTCATCTTTTTGGTGCGGCAGGTATTCTTCGTAACGTGTTATCAGGTAAAATGAAGCCGCCAGCAAATCAAACGGGGCATCGCCCGTGGTTTGAAAAAAGGCGATGTGGTAATCAACTTCAAAACAGTCTATTGGCTGGGGGCGGATGCCGGTTTCAAACAGCAGGGGTGTTGCTTTTATAAAGAACTCCTGTTCAGAAAAATCCTTGTCGGAATAATTAAACCTTGGAACATCCGAAGTGCTGAAAGCTTCAGCATCGGTAGTTAATACAAAAGGTTCGTCGAATAATTCTTTACTGATGAAATCAGTGATATACTTCAGGCGGGGGGTTATGGTATGCGTGTAGAATAGTAACATCCGTATATAATAATAGTCAGCCATTATGCTGACTATCTACAAATATATTCTGTAAATTCTTTTTTACTCAATCATTCTTTACCCGCGTCTTCCACATTTCATTAAATGTTTTTTCGGCAAAATCAAGGTCAGCACGGTGTGCCGTCCATCCTTTGAAGAGTTTGTTGACCACCCAGTTCTTGAGGCCGCGGTTGCCTTTGTTCATCAGGCTTCTGCTCAGGCTGCTCATCCGCCATGCCTTCCAGGCAAGCTTTTCGGCCCCGGACGCAGCCCCTGTTTCTACGGCTTCGTGCCGGTTTTCCAGCAATAGCTCGTGTAAATTAATTTTTACTGCGCAAACCTCTGTACAGTTACCGCATAACGATGAGGCATAACTGAGGTGTTTCCATTCATCCATTCCCTTCAGGTGAGGCGTAATTACAGCGCCAATGGGGCCGCTGTAGGTAGTACTGTAAGCATGTCCCCCGATGTTTTTGTACACAGGACAGGCATTCAGGCAGGCGCCGCAACGGATGCAATAAAGGCTTTCCCGGGTTTTTGGGTTGGCCAGCAGGTTGGTGCGTCCATTGTCGAGCAATATTATATACATGTCTTCAGGGCCATCTGTTTCGGAGGGTTGCCGGGGGCCGGTGACAATGGTATTGTAGACAGTAATTTTCTGGCCGGTACCAAATGTAGATAGCAGGGGCCAGAAAAGGGCCAGGTCGGTCAGGGAAGGAATTATTTTTTCTATTCCCACTATCACAATATGGGTTCTTGGAAAAGCGCAGCTTAACCGCGCATTGCCCTCGTTTTCGGTTACTGCAATACCACCAATATCGGCAACCAGGAAATTAGCACCCGTAATACCAATTTCGGCTTCCATGTATTTCTTACGGAGTTTTTCCCTTGCTATCAGCGTGAGTGTTTCCGGCGATAAATTGGGGGCGGTATGTAATTTTTCATAAAATAGTTTTGCCACGTCTTCTTTGCTCTTATGCATCGCCGGTGTAACAATATGGTAAGGCGGCTCGCCATCCAATTGCTGTATATATTCGCCCAAATCCGTTTCTACGCTTTCAATGCCCTGCTTATGTAAAAAGTCGTTCAGCTTCAGTTCCTCGGTAACCATGCTTTTGCTTTTTACAATGCTGCGGCAATTTTTTGCTTCGCAGATCTTTTTTATTTCTTCCAGTGCCTGTTGCGCATCTTGTGCCCAGATTACTTTACCTCCTTTTTTGGTAAAGGCTGCTTCAAAATTCTCCAATTGTGTATCCAGTGTTTCAAGGGCGCGCCATTTTATATTCTTTGCGCGTTCGCGTGCTGTGTGAAGATCGGAGAACTGCTGTTTACCGGCGGGTACGGAAAGATTATACCGTCCAATATTAAAATTGATTTTGCGGCGGTGATCCAAATCCGCGGATCTAACGGTGCTTTTTGCAATGAAGTTGGATGCAGATTCTGACATATCGTCTATTGTTCGTCAGCAGTGAGATCGAAGATCGGCGAGGGAATAAAGTCTGTTGCCCGGCGATCAACGACTCACGACCGGTGTTTTATTGTTTTTAAAATATTGTTCTGCGGCCTGTTCCAGTAAATGATAAAAATCTTCCCCGTATTTTCTTATCAACGCATCTTTTAAAAAAACATAAGTGGGCACTTTTAATTTTTCACCCAGTGTACAGGCAGGGCTGCAGAGTGATTCTCTTGGCTCATAATTCAGCATTTCATACTCCCTGCTTTTTTTTGTCTTGATGGGGTAGAGATGGCAACTGATTGGCTTTTTCCAGTTTGTTTTTCCATCGTTGTAAGCCTGCTCAAATGCACACATGATAACGCCTTTGTTATCCCGGTAACCATAGGCACACATTTTACCCTGTATGGTAGGTGTTACCCAGCCAAATTCCCGGTCGTACTGATAACGGCCTTCTTTTTCGGTCACTGCAATACCCTCTTTTGTCATGTAAGGTTTAGCCGCATCGTATGCATTGTTCAATTCGCTGAGTTCTTTTTTGGTAAGCGGTGCACCTGCGTCACCATCTTCACAACAACCGCCCTTACATTTGCTGAGATCACAAACAAATTGTGATTCTACTACCTCGTCACTGACCAGTATATTTTCTATCGCTATCAAATCAAAAGAATTTAAGGCATAAAGTTACGGTAAGCATACAATTTCTGACGCCGGAAAAGCCATACCAGGAATTTATGTTAAGCCATCCCTGGATTCACTACATCTCTACCTCTCAAAATCCAAAAATCAGCAATAATCCCCTATTTCCAGGTCAAACTGTTGATCAAATGCTTCATATCCTGTTGCAGAAAGCGATTGACAATGCCCAGTGAATCTGCATTGGGTGTTGCATCAAAGTATAAGGCGCCCCGCAAAAAATGTTTTACCGAATCTGTTACCAGGAACTGGTTGGCTGTAGCGGCGTTACCACCTATTTTGAAATAAATGCCATCTACCTTGTTGGGCGTGGTAAACAAACTGTCTTCGATAGAAGATGCTTTATACGAATGTTTATAGGTAAGGGCATAGGAGCTTTTAATCAGGTTATCGAAGGTATTGGTTCCGATGGAATCGATATAGTTGCCTTTTGCATCGCGTATTTTAAAACGGCTTTTGCCGCCGATTTCTATATAGCTGACATATATTTTTCCCTGGAACTGCGGAAATTCAATATTGAGCCAGTAAGGGTTTTCTGGTTGTTCGTCAAAAAAAGTACTGTCCTGTACAATCTTTCCGTACACCGGGTACTCAAACCTGTACGGGAAGCCGGGTTTATCAAATACCTGGTAGCTATGGGCTGGGAAATCGATTTTAAAAAAACCGCGGGGCTTGGATGTGTAATTGCTGTTGCAGGAAGCGGCAGCAATGGCAAACAGGGTGTATAAAAAAGGAATTGATATAATCGTTCGGGGAATTTTTAGCATAAAGGGGCTATTATTTGGTAACCGGTTTAACAGAGATTTTTACTTTTTTTATCCGGTTTCGATCCAGTTCCAGTATAGTAAATTCAAAGTCTCCGCTTGCAACAACATCATTTACCGTCGGGAAATGTCCGGCTATTTCCAGTATCAGCCCCGCAAGCGAATCACTATCTCCGCGAACACGTTCAAAAGTATCAATGGGCAAATCCATCATTTTACATACATCGTTGATCATGGTTCTGCCTTCAAAAATATAGTTGTAATCATCCAACCTGCTGTCGCCGCTTTCTTCATCATCAAACTCATCTTTTATATCGCCTGTAATTTCTTCCAGTATATCTTCCAGTGATACGATGCCGCTGGTGCCGCCAAACTCGTCTACTACCACTGCAAAGTGTATGCGTTTTCCCTGGAACTCCTTCAGCAGGTCTTCTATGAGTTTTTGTTCGTGTACAAAATAAGGCTGCCGCGCCAGTTGCTGCCATTTAAAATCGTTGCTTTCATTGAGATGGGGAAGCACGTCTTTGGTATGAATAATACCGGTTACTTCATCCAGGTTCTCTTTATACACCGGCAAACGAGAGTAATGAAGTTCGGCTACTTTTTTTATCAGTTCGTGAAATGAAAGGTTCTGGTTTACACCACACACGTCCAGCCGGGTAGTCATTACCTGCTTCACTGAAATATTGCCAAACTTAACAATGCCTTTCAGAATGCTTTTCTCCCTTTCAGAAGCATCTGTGCTTGCCGTAATATCGATGGCACTGTCCAGTTCTTCAAGGCTGTAAGAAGTTGCTTTTTTCCCCAGGAAGTTTTCTACGCCATCAGAAAGGCTGGTCATCCATACACTCATTCTCCTGAACAGGTAATGAATGATCTCAACAATATAGGAAGCGTTGTATGCAAACCGGAGATTGTTCTGTGTAGCCCATACCTTGGGAAGAACCTTTCCAAACAGCACCAGGAAAAAACTGATGATGATAATTTTGATCAGGGCCAACCAGAAACCGGCCTTTAGATCCAGCATCTCATCTATCAGGAAATTGGATAATATGATGATGGCGATGTTTATGAGCGTACTGGCAATCAGTAAAGAGCCCAATAATATTTTCGGATCTTCCAGCAGGCCCACAATGCGCTTCCATCCTGCATCCTGCTTTGTTTTAAGCATGTTTACATCTTTATAGCTAAGCGAAAAAAAAGCTACTTCGGCGCCGGAAACAAAAAAAGAAATGAGGAGTAAAAACAAAATCAGCACCACCAGCAGGGTAATACCTTGTGTGTTACCGGCAAGCAAAAGCAATGACAATACGTGAAAGCAGGCACTAAAATCCGACAGGTAATCCAAAACAGTGGGTTTTCGTTTTTAATATGCGTTTACAGAACAGGTTGTTGGTGGGTGCAAAACAGCAAACGCAAAGTTGCAATAAATATTTAATTAAAAGGGCAAATCGCCCGCGTGTTCTCCCGGAAGGGGGGTGTCCGGGTGGCTTAAATTATCCAAACCGCTGTCGTGGCCGGCACCGGTGTTGTTATCATTTCTTTTATCAAGCATAATAAGGTTATCACCCACTACTTCCGTTGCAAATTTTTTATTGCCTTCTTTATCTTCCCAGCTCCTGGTACGCAGCCTTCCTTCAATGTATACCAGGCTTCCTTTATGCAGGTATTTCTCTGCCAAATCTGCCAATCCCCTCCACAAAACAACGGTATGCCATTCTGTTTGCGAAATCAGTTTCCCGGACCTGTCTTTATATGTTTCAGTAGTGGCCAGCGAGAATTTTGCTACTCCAATATTACCTTCCAGGTATTGTACATCCGGGTCTTTTCCAAGATTGCCAATAAGCATTACCCTGTTTACGCCACGCATAATTGATAGTTTATGTTAAATAATCATCGCCGGGTTTAAATCTCCTTTAAAGTTAGATTTTTTCAGGAAAACAAATGTATTTTTTTGACAGATGTACAGCGTGCTTGCCGGTGTTTTGCTGCCGCGTTAAAGAAGTTTTTAATGCCAGAAATATGCCACAACTGCGGCGTGTCTGCCTAAAAAGATACATCAGATGCGAATACAGATGCAGGCCGGTATTTTTTGCTGCATTGCAGTTATAGGTTATTGATATCCGTGATTAAAACAGGCGGAGCGGCTTGCCTTCCTGCTGCATCCAGCCGGTAATAAATTTGGGGAAAGGCAATTTTTTCAGCATTGTTTTTTTTACCGTTTCATAACCTTTTAAAGCGGTGGGCATGGTGGTTGTTTCCAGCTCTATAAACTGGCCTGTAATATGCTGGTGGGTAAGTTGCTGATGAGCCACCGGCGAAATATTTTTAATGCGCAGGCTGTGTTTTCCGAAGATTGTTTTTAGCACCGGCCTGATAATTTGTTCGTCAGGCACAAGCGGCTGCTCGGTTTCATACAAAACAAATTCGTATAAGTTTTCCCAGATATCTTTTCCCGTTCTTTTCCTGACCAGTATCTGGTCGGTTATCTCAACAACAAAATATGTAAACCAGCGATTCCTCTTTATCAATTTCTTTTCTTTTACAGGCAAGCCCTTTACTGCTTTCAATGCCAGCGCCCGGCAATCGTTTTTTTGAGGGCATAGGCCGCAAAGCGGTTGTTGTGGTTTGCATACAACTGCGCCAAAATCCATGATTGCCTGGTTGTATATACCCGGTTCATCTCTATCGAGTAATTCATTCGCCAGCAGCGTGTACAAGGTTTTGCCGTTGGAACTGTCGACGGGTGTTGATATGCCAAAGTATCTCGACAATACCCTGAATACATTTCCATCTACCACGGCATAAGGCAGGTTAAAGGCAAAGGAGGCGATGGCGGCAGCTGTATAAGGACCCACACCCTTCAATGAGAGAATGGTTTCATAATCATTGGGGAATTTTCCTTTTTTTTCATGGCTGATAAAAGCAGCCGTGGCAAGCAGATTTTTGCAACGTGTATAATAACCAAGACCCTCCCAAAGCTTAAATACTTTTTTCTGCGGTGCTTTTGCAAGTTGTTGTATGGTAGGGAATGCCTTTATAAATCTTTCGTAGTAACCCAGGCCCTGTTCAACCCTTGTTTGCTGAAGGATAATTTCGCTCAGCCAGATTTTATAGGGGTCTTTTTCAGCTTTCCACGGCATAGAGCGGGTGTTTACATCCCGGTTCCATTTCAATAGCTTTTTTGTAAAATCGGCTTTCATAGCGTAAACACGCCCTTTTTTAGCGCGAAAAGGAGTAAAAATAGCAGGTTTTTTGGCTTTTAGCACGTTTATTCTTCAAAACCAATATTTTATCTTGCATTTGCGTTATAAGAAAAGTTCTTTTATATTATCTTCGTAATTGGTTATGAACCAGATATGAAAATGACAAAAATTTCGTTTTGTTACTTATAATATTATAAACCCTCAAGTTTTCAACAAAATGAGAAAAGCCGACTTAATCAATCAGATTGCCGAAAAAACCGGTATTCCCAAAATCGATGTTTTGGTGACCCTTGAAGCCATGTTCAAAGAGGTAAAAGATACATTGGCGCAGGGAGAAAACATTTACATTCGCGGATTTGGCAGCTTTATCACCAAGAAGCGCGCAGCCAAAATTGGCCGCAATATTAAAAAAAATGTAGCGGTGCACATTCCGGAACATTTTATACCTGCATTTAAACCTGCAAAGGAATTTGTGCAGGAAGTTAAAAAACTGGAAACCGTAAAAGAAGATCAACCAAACCCCGATGGTGAGATGTAAATTGCATGCCTAATTGAACAATTAAGTGAAGAAACAGCAATTAATTCTCATTGGTTCAGGGTTTATTTTACTGCTGCTGATTTATTTTTGGGGGAATACAATGCCGCCCAAAAAGCCGCAAGCCGCTGCTGAACAGGCAGGTACCGCCGCAACTAAAAAAATGGACGCGTCCGTTATCATAGCTGCTGCGCGGCAAAAACTTCCTGCAGCACAACAGGCATACATTACAAAACTTGAATCCTCTGTAGTCAGGGGCGATGTAAAGGATCAGCAAATCAGGGTTTACCGCCAGTTGGCTGTTTTCTGGAAAGATTCCGCCCATTTTTTTGAACCTTACGCGTATTATACTGCTGCTGCGGCTAAATTGGAAAATTCTGAAAAAAGTCTCACCTTCGCAGCCCGCCAATTTTTAAATGAGTTACAGGGAACCAATCAGCCCGCTATTAAACAATGGATGGCTGATGAAGCAAAAGATTTGTTTGAGAAAGCGCTGATCATTAATCCCGCAAATGATTCATCTGTTATTGGTTTGGGAAGTTGTTATATTTTCGGCAGTACGGCTGCCAGCGGGCAGGAGATAATGACCGGGATACAAAAGATACTGCAGGTAGCGAAGAGAGACAGTACCAATATGTATGCGCAATTGATGTTGGGTGTGGGAGGCGTGATATCAGGGCAGCTGGATAAAGCCATAGAACGGTTAACCAGGGTTGCACAGAAAGAGCCTGAGAACCTGGAAGCAATTTTTATGCTGGCAGAAGCGTATGAAAGAAAGGGTGACAATACCAAGGCGGTATATTGGTATGGTACGGGAAAAAAATATATCTCCAGTCCACAGATGGTAAAAGAGATCGACGAAAAGATTAAATCATTTAAATAATTACTTAACAAAAAAATACTCCAGCAATGCCTTGTGGTAAAAAGAGAAAGCGTCATAAAATAGCAACGCATAAACGTAAAAAAAGACTCAGAAAGAACCGTCATAAGAAGAGAAACAAATAATTTTTCCAGGGCCCGTAAGTGTGTAACGGGCCCTCCTTTTCTTTTTATTGCTGAACCCTTTATCTGCCTTCTATAGTGTGCACGATTGCATTATGTTTAAAGCCATGGATAGCCGGCAAGTAGAACCACCTCAGCGCCTTCCTTTTAGTGTGTGATGGTTTACCCGTAAATGTGTTTAGATTGAACAAGGAACTTATTATTAACGCCGCTCCGCAGGGAGTAGAGATTGCCCTTTTAGAGGATAAAAAATTAGTAGAGCTGCATAACGAAAAAACGGATGCCAGTTTTGCTGTGGGTGATTTATACCTGGGGAAAGTTAAAAAGCTTATCCCGGGATTGAATGCTGCATTTGTAGATGTAGGATTTGAAAAAGATGCATTTCTTCACTATACCGATCTTAGTCCCTATGCAAGGTCTTTACTGAAGTTTACCCAAACCGCTATCACCGATCAGAACGAGAATGGTTTTGATTTCGGTCAGTTCCAGGTAGAGCCGGAGATTATAAAAACCGGTAAGATAAACGAAGTGCTGGGTGGCAAACCCAATATACTGGTTCAGATCTTAAAGGAACCGATTGCTGCAAAAGGCCCCCGCCTGAGTTGCGAAATTTCATTACCCGGTCGGTTTGTGGTAATTACGCCCTTCAATGACATCGTTGCAGTGTCCAGGAAGATCCATTCTTCCGATGAAAGAAAGCGCCTGCAGAAAATTATTGAAGCTATCAAGCCAAAAAACTTTGGCGTAATTGTGCGTACAGCGGCAGAAGGAAAAAATACGGCCGAACTGCATGAAGACCTGCTGGCCCTGGTAGAAACCTGGAAGATTATCCAGCAAAACCTGAAGAATGCAGTAGCACCTGCAAAAGTGTTGAGCGAACAGACAAAAACAACCAGCATCCTCCGCGATTTACTGAATGAAGATTTTAACCGGATTGTTGTCAATGATAAAAACATTTTCAATGATGCCAAGAATTATATCCAGCGTATAGCACCTGAAAAGGCAGATATCGTTTCCTTCTATCATAATGGCTCACCTATTTTTGACCAGTTTGGCGTTACCAAGCAGGTAAAAGCGGCTTTTGGAAAAACCGTGAATCTTCCCAGCGGTGCCTACCTGATTATTGAGCATACCGAAGCATTGCACGTAATAGATGTAAACAGCGGTTATAAAAGCGTTAGCAATAACCAGGAGCAAAATGCGCTCGAAACAAATATGGAGGCAGCCGATGAAATTGCGCGGCAATTAAGATTGCGTGATCTCGGGGGCATTATTGTTGTCGATTTTATCGACATGAAACTTCCCGATAACAAGCGCCGGCTCATGGAGGCAATGGAGGGATTTATGCGGACTGACCGTGCCAAGCATGCTGTATTGCCTATTTCAAAATTTGGTTTGATGCAGATAACCCGGCAGCGCATGAAGCCGGAAGTAAATATCAATACCCAGGAAATCTGTCCGAGTTGTAATGGCACCGGTAAAATATCCAGCGCCCTTATCCTGGAAGATGAAATAGAAAAAAATCTAAACTACCTGCTTACCCATAAACACACCGATCTTACATTGGTGGTACACCCCATTATGTTTGCCTATCTTACCCGTGGGGGCATTTTCAGATCAAGATTGTGGAAATGGCGTTGGAAACATAAACAACGTATTAAACTGAAGGAAAACACCAATTATCACCTTACAGAATTTCATTTCTACGACAAACACGAAGAAGAGATAAAACTGTAAAAAAATGAAATCATAAATTCTAAAAAAACAAATCGCCCTTCCCGGGCGATTTGTTTTTTTAGAAGGGTTACACAATTGAATTAGTTGTCCCAAAATATCTTTGGTGAGAACAGGGTGTTATTATTTGCTGGTACGGGCACATTCGCGGGGTTGTATGAATATTCACTTTGGGTGTATTCAAGCCTGCGGGGAACTCCATTGGTTCCTGAAACCGGGGTTAATGCCGGTGAGGCAGTACGGCGCCATACTGTCCATGCTTCCGGATTCAGAAATAGTGCAATATATTCCTGAGCCGCTATCTGGGCAATGGCTGCGGCATTGGTTGTCGGCAATATACCGTTGGCAGCGATATAAGTAGCTATATCGGCACCGCTCACACCCAGCTTTTGCATATTGGTTGTAATAGCACTACGGTAAGCAGTTTGAGCGGCTGCAATATCGTTTTTAGCGGTAACCGTACACTCGGCTTTCATAAACAATAATTCATCGTACGTAATAAATTCTGTTGGCGCATCGATGGCGCCATAATATTCATTGAGGCCGCCGTAATGATTTTTGTTCTGCCCCAGGCCGTCATTGGGTTTATCATAAAAAATAGCATATCGTGGATCATTCAGGTTGGTGAGCATGGTCGCTAACGGACTATTGGTGAAAGTAACATACCCTGGCCTGTCGCGGTTAAACTGGTACCAGGGATTGGCAGCCGTTTCTGCACTAACCCAGTTGTATTGGGCATTGTCGCCGGTGCCGGTGAACGACAGCGCAATTTCTGCCAGCGCATTGGTAGCCATGGTGCTGTTATTTTTGCTCTGGTGAATGTAGAGCCTGGCTTTGATGGCGTGGCCAAATTTTATCCATTTAGATGCATTGCCACCATAGATTACATCATCGCCCCCCGGGGTGGCAGGCCCTATATTTGAATTATTGAGGTAGCTGATGCCCTGATCTATCAGGGTTGCGATGGTGTCGTATAGTGCTTTATCATCATTGTATTTGGGTGTTAATGAACCTCCGGTAAGGTTTCCTTTAGCAGCTTCCGAATACGGAATTTTGCCCCATTGGTCAACGGCTACCTGCAAGGTATAAGCCATGATGATCCGGGAAATGCCACTGTAAATATTGTATTTTCCGGCATCGGCCACCTGCATCATGGTAGCGTTGTTTTCAACCACAGAGGTGTACAGATCAATCCATGCATTGTCAAAAGTGCCTGCGTTTACGCCATACTGATAGATGGTCTGGCTTTGCTGGCTTTTGCCAAATACCTGTTGATCGAAATAAGAACCAAATCTTGAAATGTCTCCGCCCACCACGTAACCCAGTGCAGCTTCGGTAGTACTTAATAACAGCGGAGGGGTTACAGATGAAACAACATTTGGGTTATTATTCACATCGGTAAAAAATGTTTTTTTGCACGATTGAAAAATACCGGCTGCCATTGTTATGATGATGATTATTCTATATTTCATGTCAGTCTCTTTTAATGGTTGAATTTAAAATCCCAGGTTAAGCCTTATACCATAGCTTTTGGTGCCGGGGTTATTGAAATAGTCCAGCCCCTGTGCATTGGCCGGTCCGGTGAGGCTTGTCTCCGGATCCACACCGTCGTATTTCGTCCATACATGCAGGTTATTGGCAAATACAGTGAATGAAAGATTTTGGAAACGCATTTTCTGGAGTAATGATTTTGGAAATTGAAAAGTTAAGCTCAATTGCCTGATGCGCGTGAAACCCGCATCTTCAATATCAAAATCCTGACCTCCTCCAAAACTGCTTCCTATATTTTGCCAGTAATATTCTGTAAAAGTGGTTGCATTCTTGGGATCATTCGGTGCCCCGGGCCCGGCAACTTCTGTAGCGCCGTCTGCAGCATAGTGTACTACATTACCGTTATCATCGAGGTGGCCCATCAGACCGTTAAAGACTACGCTGCTGCCTCGGTTAGCGGTTTCGATAGCAGTGCCTTTATTGGCCAGTGCGCCCCGCGTACCATTCCACATCTGTCCTCCATGTTTAACATCTACCTGTGCACTTAAAGCAAAACCCTGCCATGTTACAGTACTGATTACGGATCCTATCCATTTCGGATTAGTATTGCCCAATACCAGGTTCGGACCTACTCCGAACGCCAATGGCTGACCGTAATTTGGATCTGTTTTGATATCATCGATCAGCAGGGGACTTTTAGTATTGTTCAGGTCGCTGTGTGGAGTAGTGTTGCCATAAATAACTCCATACGGTTGTCCTACCACGGCATCAATTTCTGCCTCACCTCCTCCGAATCCTGCTATCAAAAATCTATCTTGCCCATTGTAGAGCGCAAGTACCTTACTGACATTGCGCGACCAGTTAAAATTTACATCCCATTGTAAATCCTTTGATTTTACCGGAGTGGTGTTCAATGTTACTTCCAACCCCTTGTTCTGAATACTTCCGGCATTTACCACCTTGCCGGCAAAGCCTGTTGAATAGGGAAGGTTAATGGGATAAATATCATCGGTAGTCTTGCTGTAATATCCTGTAAAAGAAAGATTGATCCGGTTTTTCAGGAAGCCAATATCTGCTCCGGCTTCATAAGAATAAGTATGCTCGGGTTTTAGCACTTGCCCGCCGCCGATGGTGGTAGTACCGGAGCTGATTTGGTAACCGGGTACACCATTTACCGGGAAAGTAACTCCTCCGGTAAAACCATCTAAAAATGTAGCAGTTGAATAGGGCGTTGTAATAGCATAGGGCGATGCATCTTTACCGGTACCGGCAATAGAGGCACGTACCTTGCCGAATGACAGTATGCTATTATTTTTCAATGCCGGTAATTCAGTAAATACCCAACCCAGGCTGGCAGAAGGATAGAAAAATACATTGTTTGAAGCCGGTAAGGTAGACGTTTCTTCTCT
>Ga0068860_100002981_pt1 | contig 17491 bp, 17 predicted proteins | sample KBSSwiS32_FD_66597 | JGI IMG/M metagenome (GOLD analysis project Ga0068860, IMG submission 66597) | Switchgrass rhizosphere microbial communities from Kellogg Biological Station, Michigan, USA - KBS Switchgrass S3-2 | ecosystem: Host-associated > Plants > Roots > Rhizosphere > Soil ... | reverse complement strand
CCGTAGTGCCGCTGCGCTTCCAGGCGCCGTCCGTCTCAAACCGCAAATCGCCAATCCGGCGGCCCCACGGAGCGATGACGCGCCCAATCGCGCGGTAGTCGCCGCGGTCAGCGTGATCCTGATCAAGCCGGCGGACCACATCCGGCGAGACGCGGATGAACGCGCGCAGCGCCGTCGCGGATTTGATGCTGTACTTTCGCCCCGTCCATGCGGCGCCGAACACCATGGAAATCTGCTTGAAGTAGTTGACGAAGAAGCGCTTCGAGTCCTCGCGGAAGTCGGCCGACTTACGCGGGCCGCCGAACGCGTCGCCGGCAAAGAGCTTCTTCAGCTCCTGCGCGAGGGGCGCCTGCGCGACTCGTCCCCGCCCGACGCCGAGCAGTTTGATTTCTCCGTAGAGGGGTGAATCTTCCTTGTCGTTGAGCGCGCGAACGACATCATGCGCTGCCGCGAGCGCGTCATCGCGATAGAGCTGCCGGCCCGACAGGCTGACCAGATGCGATGCATTGAGACGCGTGTGCTTCGCGTTGATCGTCACAAACATCTGAACGATGTGGTCTTCTGGCACACGGTCGAAAATGATCGCGGGCACGGTGAAGTCGTGATTCCGGATGTTGTCGATATCCGCGTGCAGCGCAAGTAGGCGGTGCTGGCCGTCGATTGCGCGGAGAATTCCTTCGCGCTCGGGCACCTTCAAACGGCCGACGGCCGATGCGCCGTCAACAGGCTCGAACGTCAGCTTCTCATCGCATGAAATGATGACCGCGCCCGGAATCGACGGCAGGTCGTGCGCCTGTCGACATTGCTCGTAATACTGCACGAGTTCGTCGATCTTTCGCCGGATGATCTGACGCTGATAGGCCTTCTCGCTCGACGCGATCCGCCGTTCGAGCAGATCCCAGTTCACCTTCGATGGGGCTTTCTTCTTTCCACCCCGGACCGGCTGCTGGCCCGACTCGCCGTAATTCAACACCTCGAAGCGAACGAGCTTGTCGATGTCTTCAGCGGTGAGAGCCGCCTGATAGAACTGAACGCCAAACTGCTGCATCCGGATCGCAGCAACGTTGATCATTCCGTTTTCCCCTCCGGACCGCGTGTCAGCGGCCTAGGAAAGCTGCGAATTGTAGTCATCTGCCCGCGCGAATCTCAATGCCTTTTTGCACGTCTTTTCGTGCTTTCATCGCCTGCCAAACCCGGAACATCCTTTTGAGCCAACACTTAACAAGTATAATTTCCGCTTCTCATGACACGATTCGTCGCTCCCTACGTTGTAGCTGTAGTTGTGCTCGTCGCCGCCCCCGTATTAGCCCAGAACATCGCAACCGGTAGCGCCACAATCCCCGCGGCCGGCGGTCCTGATGGGCCTTCCCGGCCGGCGGCGCCCGCCCGAGCGCCTGGGGATGCGATCAACTACGACACGATTCACCTTGAAAAACGGATCACGGCGGTTCGGGCGACTGGTCCGATCATGCTCGACGGGGCGCTCGACGAGGCGGCGTGGCGGGAAGCGCCAATGGCCAACGGGTTTATACAGAACGACCCGCGCGAAGGTGACCCGGCCACCTACGACACGGACGTCCGGGTCCTCTACACCGACGATGCCCTCTATTTCGGTGTGTTCGCGCGCGACGAGGAACCGTCAAAGCTCGTCGTCAATGACTTGAAGAAGGACTACAACAAGGACGGGAGCGACGGCTTTCGGATAATCCTCGACACCTTCCACGATGGCCGCAATGGCTACGAATTCATGACCAATCCGGGTGGAGCGAAATGGGACGCCCAGATTGCCAACGAGGGCCGCGACAACAACGTGAACTGGGACGGCATCTGGGACGTCAAGAGCCGAATCACCGAGCAGGGGTGGTTTGCCGAAATCTGGATCCCGTTCCGCACGCTCAAGTTCGGCAACGAGGAGTCGCAGGTCTGGGGCGTCAACTTCCAACGCAAGGTGCGCCGTCTCAACGAAGACAGCTACTGGGCGCCGCTGCCGCGAATCTACGACATCGAGCGCGTCTCACTGGCCGGAACGATCGAAGGCATGAGCGGACTGCACGCGGGAAAGAACATCCGCGTGAAGCCGTACGCGTTGACGAGCGGAAGCCGTGTGACGACTCTGCCGATGGCCGGCGATTTCCAGGGCGGCGTCGACGTCAAGTACGGCCTGACGACAGGGCTCGTTTGGGATTTCACGGTCAACACAGACTTCTCGCAAGTCGAGGCTGATGAACAGCAGGTGAACCTCACACGCTTCAACCTGTTCTTTCCCGAAAAGCGGGACTTCTTCCTCGAGAACCAGGGCATCTTCGCGTTCGGCAACGACAACGGCGGCCAGGGTGGCGGCAACGCGTTCAATGGCCGCGGCAACCAGCCTCAGGACATGCGCCTGTTCTTCACGCGCCGCATTGGATTATCGGACGACGCCCAGGCGCTTCCGATTCTCGGGGGCACACGCCTCAGTGGACGCCAGGGTGCCTACTCAATCGGCGTTCTGAACATCCAGGAACGCGAAGACGGGGGCGTGCCCGCGATCAATTTTTCAGCGTTCCGGCTTCGTCGCGACGTGCTCGCCAATTCCGATATTGGTGTGATGCTCCTCGACAAGGAAGTCAGCGGACCACAGTTCAACCGCGTCGCAGGCGCTGATGCGAACTTCCGGTTCGGCAGCAACGTGCAGCTAACTGGATTTGCCGCGAAATCATTTTCGCCGGGGCTGGCCACGCCCACTCAAGGGAATTCCGTCGCTGCGCGAGGAAACCTTCAGTACACGAGTCGAACGTGGCGAACGACTCTTCGCTACACGACGATCGGTGAGACCTTCAACGACGAACTCGGTTTCGTGCCCCGTGTGGGCGTCGGCGAAACCTATACGCAGGTCTGGAGGTCGCTGCGACCGACATGGCTGCCGCGCTGGGTCCGCGAGGTGGGCCCACACTGGATCGTCCAGCAGTCGAATCGCCTCGACGGGAATGCCCTGGACCAGCGCCAGCAAGATTTCCACTTGTCGATCAGTCTATCGAACGGGGCCGGCATGGAGCCGGGCATGAACACGAATGTCGAAGTCATTCGAACGCCGTTTACCTTGAATGCTGCCCGCGGCGCGCGGATTCTGCCGGGCCGTTACGAATACAACGAGTACTTTTTTTATTACCGGACCAATGGCGCGTCGCGCCTCGCCTCGGGCCTACGCTACAGCATCGGCCCGTTCTACGGCGGATACCGCAGGTCGTACGCGTTTGGACCGGAATTCCGCGCGAACGAGAAGCTGAATGCGACGATCACCGTGCAACTGAACGACATCTCGCTGCCGACGGTGTCGTACCTGTCGACGCTGGCGACCACGCGCGTCAACTACAACTTCAACACGAAGATGTTCCTCAACGCGCTGCTGCAATACAGCACCGACACCCATCAACTCAGCTCGAATATCCGGTTCAACGTCATTCACCGGCCGCTCAGCGACTTCTTCTTCGTCTACAACGAGCATCGCGACGAGTACTCGGGGCTGCTGCAGGATCGCTCGCTCATTGCGAAGCTGACCTATATGGTGGCCTTCTAGGAAGTCACAACGCCCCGCTCGGCTGCAGGCGCCCGACGTTCCACCAGTCCACGATCTGATCCTTCAGCTTCGCTGCGCCGAAGAGCGCGATCGTGAAGATCGCGTAGGCGAGAAAAGCCTGGCCGAGCGTCAGCGTCTTGTGAAGCGGGCTACTCAGCACTCCGTAGGCGAGTTCCACGTGGATCCAGTAGATAAAGAGTGAAGCGCGGCCGAACTCCTGCATGACTGAGCGGCCCGTCCAGACGCGGTTCCACGCGTACGCGGCAGGCAGCGACAGGATCAGGACCCCGAGGCGCAGGAAAAAGAACGTCGGTGATGTCGTCCAGAACGACGCCTCACGGTAAATCGACGGGAGGAACGAAGCTTCGTACGCCGCGGCCGCGAGCACGATGCCAATCGCGGCGAACACAATGTTGATGCGTCGCTCCTCTTCGGCCGTCCGAGCCGAATCGAGCCAGAGACCGACAGCCGCCCCGGCGAGCAGGAAAGCGGACCAGGGAAAGAGCGTGAATGTTCCGCGACCCGGTATCGGCCGGATGTACCACTCGATTGGATCTGGAAGCGGTGAAAGCGACGGTGATGATCGGACGATTGGCGTGATCATGGCGACCAGCACGGTCGCGCCAGTCAGCCATGCGAACCGGTCCCAGCGAAATCGCCCGAACCCCGAGAGAACGGCGGCCGCGAGCATCGATAGTCCCATGACGTTCAGGATGTCGACCTTGAGCAGCGTCGGCGCGGGGTCACCGCCGCTGATGACCCAGGATTGAAGGCGGAACAGAAACGCGAGTCCGAATATCTGCACCGCCCTCCGTCGCGCAAGCGCAGCCGCTTCGTCGGGCGTCCGGCCGCGGCGTATCCGCGAGCCCGCCGCCAGCGCCAGCGCGATCCCGGCGAGAAAGAGAAAACCCGGCGCACCGAAACCGCCGACAATCATCGCCCAGCCGTACGTGCCGTTCTGGCGTGCGTCGAGGCGCGTCCAGGCGTCGAGCGTGTGCGCCTCGATCATGATGAGCACGAGGATGCCGCGGAGCCAGTCGATGTAGCCGCGGCGGGTTGCTCCCGAGACAACCGTCGTCATGGCGTGATCTGGAAGGGCGTCGAAAGTGCGATGTCCTGGCGGAACGAGTGCCACACGGAGCAGTACTTGTCACGCGACAATGCGATCGCGCGCTCGACCGCATCGGCCGGTACCGCGCCGCGGACGTCGAACCGAAGCTCAATCTGAAGGAAGCGGCGAGGTGGCTGTTCGGCGCGCGTACCCGTGAAAATGACCCGGAGAGCCGTCAGCGGATGGCGGCCCTTCCGCAGAATGTCGACGACATCGGCAGCCATGCAGCCCGCCAGGCCGATTGCCGCGCACTGCGTTGGGGAAAGACCGCTCTTGCTGTCGCCGTCGACAACGGCGATGTTCGCGCCGCTCGATGCATCGAACCGAAGATCGCCGGACCAGACCAGCTCGGCGACAAGCGGCGGTCGGGCATCAGCCATCAACGCGGCATCATCGCACGGCTGCCGTCTGCGGCTTCTGCGCCGCTCCGCCCATGAACCCTTTCACCGCCAGCCATGCGGCAGGAAGCAGCACGAGGGCGTACGTCAACGCGTGGCCGAACGCGCTGTCAGGTCCCCACGATTCGGTGGCCTCGTGAATCGGCTCGCTGAACGGCAGCATGTTCTGCTCGGACATCTCGTGGACGCCGGCAATCAGCAACTGAACGACGAACACGAAGAGAAAGATTGCCGTGACTTGAAAGAACAGACCGAGGTTCACACGGTGCCCGTACCGGGACCATAGCGACGCAAGCGCCGCGGCGCCGACGAGTCCAAGCGCCGCGCCTAACACGAGATTGAGCGTTTCCTTGAGCTGCAGAAGCAACAGCGCCGTCTCCATCCCCTCGCGGGACACCATCAACACGGTGAACAGGAAGACGCCCATGAAGGCGCCGGCGCCGGCACGGCCGCTCGAGGACCTGAGGTGCCCTTCGATGTCCCCCTTCATACGACGACCGGCGCGCCACATGTGCACGATCATCCACGTGACGGAGATCGCCGCGATGAGGGCGAGCGGTCCCTCGAGCAGCTCCTGGTTCGCCGCGTTGTAAAGCAGATACCCACCGAGCGCACTGATCGCGAGGGCGGCGAAGATGCCGGTGTGCACAGCGCCTGTCAGTTCGGCGCGTCCCGACTTCCGCAGATACGCGAGACTGATGGCAACGATCAGAAAGGCTTCGAGTCCTTCACGCAGAGTGATCACAAATGCCTGTAGCATGGCCAGCTTTCTCGAAATGAGATTGAGTCGCAGGAAGTCTAACCCGACCAGTTTGGTCGGATCAACAGGGGTCGAAACGTGCCCTGATGGGCCGGCTTTAGCAGGGAAAGCGTAGGGGCCGGCTTCAACCGGCCCATAGAGTTTTGAACGTCGACGTGGGAGGGAGGCTCAGCGCCGAGTGTCTGATGGCGCCGCGACGACCCAGAGAAAGATTGGCCGTTGACTGACGCTCGTCCTCTGCTGCGGTTTCCAGCTCCCGAGGTCGAACGCGTGCGAGACGACGCGGGTACCCGGCTTCAATTCCTTCATCAACTTCGGCGCAAGGCGCGCGTTGACCGGCCCTGACAGGTAAAGGGTCACAACGGTTGCCGGACTGATATCCGCGAGAAAGAGATCCTCGGTGCGGAAAGTGACCTTGTCGGCAACGCCATTCTTGGCCGCGTTCGCGGTCGCTTCGCGGGTCCGCTCGGGATCGATGTCGATGCCGACACCGTGTGCTCCGTACATCTTGGCCGCCGTGATGACGATGCGGCCGTCACCGGAGCCGAGGTCGTAAACCACATCGGACGTCGATACGTTCGCGAGCCTGAGCATCGCGTTCACAACGTCGTTCGGTGTCGGAACGAACACCACGTCAGGCTGTCGGGGGGGCGCCGACTGTTGCGCGAAATCGGGAGCGACGACGACGAGCGCCAGGAGAACAGCACAGCCGAAGGTGCGAAGCTTCATCCGTTCCTCCGTAATGCTCATGTTACCGCGCTGCCGTCCGGGTCGGAGTACGGCGATGACCCGACGCCGCGCTATGCTCATTCGCGTATGGCGGTAATCGTTCAGAAATACGGCGGCAGCAGCGTCGCCGACCTCGGCAAGCTCAAGCGTGTGGCGGAGCGCGTGATGAAGACTCGCCAGCTCGGGCATAACGTCGTCGTTGTCGTCTCGGCGATGGGTGATACGACCGACGATCTTCTCGCCATGGCCAAAACGATCTCGGCGAACCCGCATCGACGAGAACTCGACATGCTTCTCTCCGCCGGCGAGCGAATCTCGATGGCGCTCCTGTCGCTGGCCATTCATGAACTCGGCGGCGACGCGATCAGTTTTACCGGCAGCCAGTCTGGAATCATCACCAACGACCGTCATGTGGATGCGCGCATCATCGAAGTCCGTCCGTTCCGTGTGCAGGACGAGCTCGCGCGCGGCAAGATTGTCGTCGTCGCCGGCTATCAGGGCGTGTCGTACCGGAGGGAGGTCACGACGCTCGGCCGCGGCGGCAGCGACACGACCGCCGTTGCGATGGCGGCGGCGCTCGACGCTGAGTACTGCGAGATCTGCTCCGATGTGGACGGCGTGTACTCTGCCGACCCACGGGTGGTTTCCGCCGCACGCCGAATCGGGACGCTGTCGTATGAGGAGACGCAGGAGATGGCCGAGGCGGGAGCAAAGGTGTTGAACGCCCAGGCTGTCGAATTCGCGAAAGAGAAAGGGATTGCGATTTACGCGCGCGCAACATCCGGCCCGCTTCCCGGTCCGGACCCGTCGAGTGACGGCACAGTCGTCCGCAAGTTCGCGCCGCGCATGCCGGGTACGGTGGTTGGCGTCGCGAGCGAGCGCGATGTCCTGGTGCTACACGCCGAGGCGCCTTCCCTGGATGTGCTCGCGCTACTCGACGAACGGGGCGTCGCCGGCAAGCAGCTGCACGTCTACGACGACCAGGTCAACATGGTGATCTCGCGCGAAAACCTTCACGACGAGTCACGATTTCGCGACGCGCTCGAGACCCGGTTTCGCGGCCGCGTGACCTTGATCGATGGGCTCGCCGCGGTGAGCACGGTTGGCGCCGGCATCAACGCCACCTACGCCAACGTGCGCGCCGGATCGGCCTTGCTCGACGAAAAGAAGATCGCGCCGGCGATGGTGGCGACATCCTCCTTTAGAATCACGTGGATGTTGCCGCGCGACCAGACCAACGAGGCAGTGCAAGCGCTCCACCATCGATTCATCGAATCCGCGCAACCGCTGCTGCCGTGACGAAGGCGCATGCCGATGCGGCGCACGATCTCCAGGCGCTGATTCAATCCCGCCATCCCATCATCACGATCGATACGGTCGAAGAAGAGCGTGTCGACAACCTGCTCGGCATCGTTGCGAGCGGTCTCCACATGCCGCTGTTTACGTGGACGGTGACGCATGGCTTACAACGTGCCGGCGGCGAGAACGCCGTCTATGGAACGGCGAACCCGCAGATGCTCGTCCGTCATCTGGTGACGCTCACGGTTCGCGGCATCTTTCATCTCAAGGATCTCCACGCCCATCTTGGAGACGCGACCGTCGTCCGCGGGATGCGAGACATCGCGAGCACGTTCATCAAATCGGGTTCGACGGCGGTGATCTCGGGCGGATCGATTCATCTGCCTGCGGAACTAACACGCGAGGCAGTTCCCTTCGACCTGCATCTGCCGGATCACGACGAGCTGCAACAGATAGTCCGCCAGATTCTTCGCACGCTGAACCGGCAGCACGAGGTGTCGGTGACGCTCGGGGCCGACGGAATGGAGTCGCTGCTACAGGCGCTCTCGGGGCTGACGTTGAATCAGGCGCGACAAGCGGTCGCCTGGGCCGTTCTCGACGACAACGCGTTGAGCGCGGCCGACATCCCCCGGCTGCTTCGGCGCAAGGGCGACGCGGTTCGCGAAGAAGGGCTGCTCGAGTTCTATCCGCCCGACGACAACACGTTTCAGCTCGGTGGGCTGGAACACTTGAAGGCGTGGCTCGAACGCGCGCGCGTCGGTTTTACGCCGGAAGCCCGCGCGCTCGGGCTGCCGCCGCCGCGTGGTGTCTTGATCGTGGGCGTCCAGGGGTGCGGAAAATCGCTCGCGGCGAAAGTGATTGCGCGTGCATGGAAACAGCCGCTGCTCAAATTAGATGCCGGCCGGCTGTACGACAAATTCATCGGTGAGTCGGAAAAGAACCTCCAGAAGGCGCTGGATTTCGCGGAAGCGATTGCACCCTGCATTCTCTGGATCGACGAGATTGAAAAGGGTTTCGCCTCGGGCGGTGACGCTGACGCAGGTCTGTCGCAGCGCATGCTCGGGTCGTTTCTGACGTGGTTGCAAGAACGTGAAGCGTCGGTATTTGTGGCGGCCACTGCCAATGACGTGCTGGCGCTTCCGCCAGAACTGCTCCGGAAAGGGCGGTTCGACGAGATCTTTTTCGTGGATCTACCGGACGGGCGGTCGCGCGAAGAAATCTTTCGAATCCACCTTGCACTCCGGCGTCAGGATCCGTCGACATTCAACCTGAGTGCTCTGGTGGCCGCCAGTGACGGCTTCTCCGGTGCCGAAATCGAGCAGGCAATTACGGCCGGTTTGTATCGCGCGCTGCACGACAAGCAGCCGATGACCGACGCATCCCTCTGCGAAGAGCTGCACGGAACGCAGCCGCTGTCGGTCGCACGACGCGAGGACGTCGAGCGGCTGCGGGAAACCGCCCGCGGGCGTTTCGTTCCCGCATAGGGGCGCTTCGTTCCCGCCTAGTTGGTTCGAACGGAACGAACGGTACGCGGCGTCCGCGCGGGACGCAGGCTCAGGAGACTGCGTACCAGCCGCTGCATCTGCCGCCGCCACGATGGTGCCGGCGCGGCGCTGCTGTCCGAGGCGCGGCGGCCCGTCTCTGCCAAGTGTTCGAATTCATCCTGGTAGGTCGATTGATGCGCGATGATGGCCGCGTACTCGCGGAACGTCGGCTGCGCGCGGCGATCGCCGTGTGGAAACAACTTGCAGAATTCATCAACCGTATCGATCGGATCGAGACCGACGACATTGGCGTAGGCGCGCACCCACGCGCGCGCGTAAATGCCGCGCGGCCAGGTTTCCAGGTCGCCCCGCTCGAATGCCTCGAGCTGCTCGCGCTTGATCCGTGTCTGCGTGACGATCTCATCCAGAGAGACACGGTTTCGCTCACGGTGGCGGCGCAGGCGAGTGATGAAGCTTTCCTGAGGGGTCATCTGAGTCTCCACGTGGATCGGCGGAGACCCCAGCAATTACCGCGCCCGTGCGGTGCGCGCTGAACCGCGGATGCTAGCGCTTCACCATCCGTGACTTAGCGAGGGACGTGCACTTTTGTGATCCAACGGTGCGGTCCTAAAACGCATCATTGGATCACAAATCCTGTGGCAATTCGGATTCAGCCTTCCGGCTACAGGGACGGAACCTGGCCTCCCAGATACGCGGCGAGTTGATCGGGAGCGAACTGAAGACCCGTGTAGAACGGTCCAAACTCGGCAAACTTCGCGCTGGCTTCGTCGAACCGCATCTCGTAAATCAGCTTCTTGAAGACGAGCGGGTCGTGGGCAAAGAGATCCACGCCCCACTCCCAGTCGTCGAATCCGATTGAGCCTGAGATAACCTGCGTCACCTTCCCCGCGTAATGACGCCCGATCATGCCGTGCTCCCGCATCATGGCCGCACGGCGATCGAACCCTTCGGTGTACCAGTTGAGCGCTTCTCCGCGCCGCTTGTTCATCGGGTAGAAGCACACATAACGCGCCGCCGGCATGTCGAGAAACAACCGGTTCATCACCCGTTGTCTCTGCGTTTCCATTTCTGCATCGAACGCGTGATCGAATTCGTCGGTGCCCGGCTTGTGCGACGCCCCAACCTGCGAGTGAATTTTTGCCGTCATCTCGTACATCCCGAGTTCGACAACCGACACGTACGAGGACGTCGGTTCAAGCAGGTCGTGCAGCGCGGTGCGTGAAAACGCCAGCTGCGCGCCCGCCATCGGTTCGAAACCGCGGCGGAAGCAGACGATCATCAGGTCGGCCTTGTGACCGAGGACCTGCACAAACGCGGTTGATCCCGCATCTGGTACGGCGAGCGCGTTGATCGCCTCATCGGCGAGGCGGCGACGGTCTGTTTCCGACGTATTGCGAACGCGATCCCACCGCACGCGATACATGAGGTGGAGAACGCTCCACCCTTCGAGCGTTTCCGGGACAAAGGGGTTATGCATGCCGCAATCGTACTCTCGGGATTCGGGATCCAGGATCCGCTGATTTCGCGGATTTTAGAATTTACGAATCTACCCAATCGACCAATTCGATTTGTAGATTGGTCAATTCGTAAATTCGTAAATCTCGACTTACGCCGCCCGCCGGGTGTACGCCGCCACGCTGAACGCCGCCGCGGCAACCGCCGCCACCCCGACCAGCGCCCGTGTCGCAGGCGCCCATCCGCGAGCAAGATGCAGCGACGGTTCCCCGGTACGCCCTCTCCCCTGCAGAGACGGCGCGTCAGCGGTGGCGTGTTTTTCCAGCGAGTCGACGATCTCGTGGACGCCTCGCACTGAACCCACGGCCGCAAGAACCCCTTCGGCTTCCGACGCCAGCACGTCACCCCGAAGCGTGATTCCTCCGTCGACGGCTTCGACGCCAATCGCGCGCGGGTGCGAACACACGTGTCCCAGTGCAGCGCGCACGCGTTCGACCAGCCGTGCGTCATCGACTGGCTCGGGCCTCATGTTTCCCCAGACGTTTGCCGCGACGCCGCGTGTCCGATTGGCGAGATCTGTCGCCGTCGCCGCCACCACGCGTCCACTGACGCGCGCGCCGCGCACGGCTTTGGCGCGAACCAATGCCCGACGACGCGCGCCGCCGTTGGGATCCGCGATAAACATCAGCAGCGCCCCGAGCCCCGTACCCGCAAGCAACGCATTTCGATCCATAAAACCTCCTCCGTGAAATCGATCCGTTCGCAATCCGGATGCCCGGCCGGGAGCATGTCCGTATGATCGAAATCACCCCGACTCTCAATTTGCCGTTACTTTCCGACAACCATCAGCCGTGGGCGAGGAGCCGATCGACCGCCGGGAGTACCACTTCAGCGGCGCCAAGAATCGAAAGGTCGACCAGAGGCGATGCGGGCGTCGATTCCAGGTTGATTTCCGCCGTGAAGGCGCCCCGAGCTTGTGCCGCGCGTGCAAACCCTGCCGCCGGATAGACGACTGCCGACGTGCCGACTGTCAGGAACACGTCACACGATACCGCCTCCGTTGCGCGCTCGATGTCATTGGCATCGAGCGATTCTCCGAACCACACGACCGCGGGGCGGGCAAGACCGCCGCAATGCGGACATCTGGGGAGACGGTCGCGTTCCGCGACTTCTTCGTCATGCCACGCACGCACGCCGGCCGCACATCCGTTGAAGCACTTGGTTTCCCACAGCGACCCATGGAGGCGAATCAGGTCTCGCGTGCCGGCGCGGAGGTGCAGGTCATCGACATTCTGGGTGATCACCCGCACGTGTCTGGCCGGGTCCTGAGACCAGCGCGCGATCACCTCGTGGGCCGGGTTCGGCGTGCACGACGCCACCTTCGCTCGTCGCCATGAGTACCACTCCCACACCAGCGCCGGATCGCGCGCAAAGGCGTCGGGCGTCGCAAGGTCTTCAGGGCGGAACGCGCGCCACAGTCCTTCCTGACCGCGAAACGTCGGCACTCCGCTCGCCGCCGAGACGCCGGCCCCTGTCATCACGGTGACTGTCCGCGCGTCGCGTAGTCGCGACGCGAGGGCGCGCGCCTGCTGCTCCATGTCGGAAATCATTGCGTACAATTCAATCGATGCCGACCTTCGATCCCCGAGTCCTGCTCGACGAATACGGCGACGAAACGCTCGTTCGCGATCTCGCGAAACTCCTCGTGGAGACGGTTCCGGTGCAGGTTGACGCAGTGCGATCGGCGGTGGACGCTCGCGACGGCTCGGCATTGCGCGCGGCCGCGCATAAGCTTCGCGGCTCTATCGTGTCGTTCGGTGTCCCGGACACCGTGGACGCGGCTCGCCGCCTGGAGGCGATGGGCGCGTGCGGTGATCTCGGCGGTGCCGATACCCTCGTTCCGCAACTCGCCGCTGACGTGCACTCGCTCTGCACGAGCGCAAAGGCCTGGCTCGATTCCCGTTGAGAGTCGCCACCTGGAACGTCAACGGCATCCGTGCGCGGCAGACCGAGCTGCAGGATTTCATCGAGCGCGAAGCGCCGGACGTGCTCTGTCTCCAGGAAATCAAGGCGGGCATCGACCAGCTGCCTGTCTGGCTGTGCGAGCTGGAAGGTTACTGGTGCTATTGGCACGGCGGGAAAGGATATTCGGGCGTCGGTCTGCACGTGCGAAAAGCGTGGCACCCCGATCGTCCGCTCTTCCACCATCCGGACTTCGACTACGAGCACCGCATCGTGACGGCGCAGCTGCCACAGGCGACGGTCGCGTCGATTTACGTCCCGAATGGAGGGAAGGATTTCCCTGCGAAGATGCGATTTCTGGAAGCGATGGATGCATACGCATCGCAGTCTCAATCCTCGGGACGCCCGCTCGTGCTGTGCGGCGACCTCAATGTGGCGCGGACAGACATGGACGTGCATCCGAAAGAGCGCAAACCGCTCGCGATCGGGCAGCTTCCAGAAGAACGCGCCCTCATCGAACGAATCATCAGCCACGGGCTCGTTGACGTGCACAGAACGTTGGAGCCGGACAACGCGGAGCTGTTCACGTGGTGGGCGCCGTGGCGCAACCTGAAACAGCGGAATATCGGCTGGCGGCTGGACTACGTTCTGGCAGCGCAGGGGCTTGCCGATCGCGTCACGTCGTGCGTCGTCCAGCGTGAGTTTGGAACCAGTGACCACGGGCCGGTGGTCGCGGTGTTTGCGGACTAGTTTTTTTGGAGGGCGGACCTGGTCAGGTCCGCCTAATCCGAATCTTCGGCCGAACGTCTTATCCGTTCCATGCGTTCGCCGAGCCGGTTGAGTTCTTCACGATCGAGGGCGGCACGGGCTCCCTTGAACAGCTCGTCCTCTTCCTCATCCATGTGATGCTCAACATTCTCCTTGAGAACCTTGACCTTCGCTTTCCACAAGTCGGTCTCGGGCGGAACGTCGAGTAACTCATCAAGGATCACATCGGCGACATGATGTCCTTCGTATCCTTCGAGAACCGGTTCGTGCGTCTTCTTTTCGTCTCGGAGGCGTGGGTAGAGCACTTCTTCTTCCATCCGCTCGTGCGCGACCAATTCCGTACGGAGGTGGTCCAGCCGTTCTTCGCGCTCCGCACCTTCCGCTTCGAGCGTCTGCTCGAGCAGCTTTCTCAGCCGTTTGTGGCCTCGCTTAATAAGGTCCAATGCGTCCATGGCGACGCGTGCTGCAACCGTTATGCCTCGACCTTGGACCATCCTTCGGCCAGCTCATCACCCGCCGCCAGGTGATTGAGCGCGAAATCGGCGTGCCTGAATGCATCGCGAAGTAAGTTTGCGTCTAATGGACCGTTGGTGTCGCGACACTGCCTCGCCGCCTCCACTCGCACGAGCGCGAGCGCCGCTTCCAGACCACGGACAATCGTAAGAAAGCCCCGACCCTGGTAGGCCGTCCAGGACGCAAATGCCTTCGCGGCGAGATACCGTCTGAGCGGCGCGTCAAAAGCGGTCCATCGATCCGCGACGTACTGGCGATAACACTCCGCGAGGTTGCGAGTATCAGCTGCAGGCCGCCATTCATCTGGTACAGCCTTCAGCACGTCGTGGTAGTGCACCAGGCTGGCGTCGAGCGCTTCCGGAACAGGAACGCGTACGTATCCGGCAGGCAACTGTTCGATCGCGTTCACGATGGCGGCGCCCGTTGCGGGAGAGACACTTCGCACGATGCGCGCATTGCGTTCGAGCGTCGCGACGATGGTTTCCGGTGAGGCTGAGTCGTCAGCGCACGTCGCAACCATATGACGCTCCCAGGCTGTGTAGCTTTGAGCGTCCGCCAGGCAATCAGGCCTCAGCAGCGGGGGCCAGTCGTCGGATGTGACGACCAGTCCTTCGTAATCCGCATCAGGAAACGCCGGCGGGTCTTCGACGATTTCAATCGGCACGTCGTCGCGGAACAGCGAGCCTGCCGCCGTCGGACAGTAATGCGTCAGCGAAATGAATGTGCCGCGGGCATCCCGCACCGCCAGCCGCGGGAAATGACGGCACGTGGCGGGCAGCATCGGCTCGCCAAGATCGCGGTGAATCACGCAGAGTCCGGAATTGCGGTGGTAAAACACGCAGTCGCCGGTTGCCGTTCGCGCAACCATCGCCGCGGCTTCGTCCGGCAATGGATCTGCGACGATAAGCACGGTGGTGTTCTCGCCCGGCCGTCCAGCAGGAGCGATTCTGCCTGCGCTCAGCGCTTCATCGAGTGTCTTGTAGAGGGGCAGCTCGACGGGGACGTCCCAGTCAGCCGTACAGCACGCACCCGAATGGCGGCATCGATAGTCGGCGTGAATGCTCAGCGAGTACACGGCCATCACCGCGAGCATATCCGAGGTCCATCGTTTGCACTCTCCTGCCGCCATGAAAGTGCCGACACTGCTGTGCTGTTTGATGCTCTCGACCGGGAACGTTCGCGGAGGTGCCTCGCCACATACCGCCACCGTCGTCAACGAAGTCCTCGCCACGCAGGTCGCTCTCGATCGCAGCGGTTTCTCGCCGGGAGAGATCGACGGCCGGGCGGGGCGAAACCTGCAGCGCGCGTTGACCGCGTTCCAGGGTTCGCACCAGTTGCCTGCGACAGGACGGATGGACGATGAGACCTGGAAGCAGCTTGCAATGACAGCAGGCGACGTACCTCCCCTTGTGGACTACACGACCACGGACGCGGACGTCGCGGGACCGTTTACATCGAACATCCCGCCAAAGCTTCCGGACCAGGCGGCACTCGCCGCATTGAACTATCGAACGCCGCTCGAAGCGCTCGGCGAGCGTTTTCACAGCAGCCCGGCGCTGTTGCAGCAGCTCAATCCAGGGGCGACGTTCCAGCGTGCGGGAGAACGCCTGATGGTGCCCAACGTGATCTCCTCATCTGGGACCCAAGCGCCAGCTTCGCCATCGGGGGACATTACGGTCGTCGTGACGAAGAGCACGAGCGCGCTGACGATAGAGGACTCAACCGGACGCGTCCTGTTTCATGCGCCGGTGACGAGCGGAAGCACGCACGACCCGCTGCCAATCGGCACGTGGAAGGTCAATGGCGTGCAACGCAATCCGAAGTTCCACTACAACCCGGAGCTCTTCTGGGATGCCACGCCCGGCGACCGGAAGGCGACGCTGCAGCCGGGACCCAACAACCCCGTGGGCATCGTCTGGATCGATCTCTCGAAGCCGCACTACGGCATTCACGGCACGCCCGAGCCATCCAACATCGGCCACGTGGAGTCGCATGGGTGCGTCCGGCTGACGAACTGGGATGCCGATCGCGTCGCCCAGTGGGTTAAGCCAGGGACACGGGTGGAGTTTCGCGAATGAGACGGGTCGACCGGACGCGCAGGGAACGGCTCCGCAGGCGCGTCGTCAACTTCGGCGTCGCTTTCGCTCTGGGCGCTCTGGTGGCAACGCTGCTGAGTGATCGCCTCCAGAGACAGCAAGCGTCACAACCGGCCGAGCCATTACCGATTGCCACAACCGGCGCTGCTGAATCGGCGGTGGGACCGCCTCGAGCACCCGCGGTCGAAGCCGCAGCGCCGTCGATGGCTGAGGCCATTGGCGCTCTTGCCAGGCGTGATCTGCTCATCCCCGTCGAAGGCGTGACCGCAAATCGGCTGACGGATACGTTCAACGACTCACGCGCCATTGGACGCCGGCACGACGCGATTGACATCATGGCGCCGCGCGGCACGGAGGTGCGTGCCGTAGACGATGGCAGCATCGCGAAACTGTTCACGAGCAAGGCAGGTGGGCTGACGATCTATGAATTCGACCGCACACAGACCTTCTCGTATTACTACGCGCACCTCGATCGCTACGCGACCGGCCTCGCCGAGCACCAATCGGTCAAACGCGGGCAGGTGCTCGGATACGTCGGCAGCACGGGCAACGCCTCTGAAACGGCTCCGCATCTCCATTTCGCAATTGCACGCCTCGGCACGGATCGCGCCTGGTGGAAGGGCGATTTGATCAATCCGTATCCCCTGCTCGCGAAGTGAGTTAGAGAAAAGTACAGAACTTTTACAGTCAGGCTGCCTCGGCGTTGTTATGGTGCTACGGCACTATTCCGATAACAACACAGCCGGAGGTCGAATCTCGTGGTGCAGCCGACGCTTATGTACGGGCGCAAGTATCAGAAGGGAGTCAACTGGATAACCGCCATCGCGATGGGAGCGTTTCACGTCGGCGCGATTGCCGCACTGTTCTTCATCACGAAAGGCGCGCTCCTCGCCGCTCTGATTCTGTATTTCGTCGCCGGCATGCTCGGCATCGGCATGGCCTACCACCGGCTGCTGACACACCGCGGCTACAAGACCTACAAGTGGGTTGAGTACTTTCTGACCTTCTGCGGAACGCTGGCGCTCGAAGGCGGACCGATCTTCTGGGTCGCCACCCACCGTATTCACCACCAGAAATCCGATCGCGAAGGCGACCCGCACACGCCGCGCGAAGGCACATTCTGGGCCCACATGGGATGGATTCTGACGGGTGAAGGACTCCACCACGATGCCGCGGTGCTCGCCAAGTACGTTCCTGATCTGTGCCGCGACCGCGTCCATGTGTTCCTGTCCACCTGGCACTGGGTGTCGAATGTCATCGTCGGGCTCGGCCTGCTCGCATTCGGCGGCATACCGTACGTGTTGTGGGGGATCTTCTTCAGAACGACCTTCGGCCTGCA
>Ga0068860_100002977_pt1 | contig 17497 bp, 17 predicted proteins | sample KBSSwiS32_FD_66597 | JGI IMG/M metagenome (GOLD analysis project Ga0068860, IMG submission 66597) | Switchgrass rhizosphere microbial communities from Kellogg Biological Station, Michigan, USA - KBS Switchgrass S3-2 | ecosystem: Host-associated > Plants > Roots > Rhizosphere > Soil ... | reverse complement strand
GCCACCGCGACGCGCCCATGCGCCTGGAAGCCGATGCTGACCCGCTCGCAGCCAAGCTGTTGCGCCAGTTCGTTGACCACCGCGGTCGCCGCGGGCTGGAAACCCTCGTGCGTCAGTGCGCGGGCCTGCAGCGCGAGCACCACGCCGCCGCGGCTGGTCGCCGGCGCAGGCGCCACTGGCGCGGCGCTGCGTCGGGCCGATGCGGCTCTGGCGGCGGGATCGGTGGCGGTGTCCACGATGGGAAGGGTCGTGTGGCGATGGCACGCAGCGGGGGCGCGCCAGCGCGGGACGCACGCTGCGGGACGGTCGCAAATGACCACACGCAGACCCCCACGCGAACTATCGGCCTACTCCGGGGCGTGCAGAGAGATGTAGCCTGGTATTGGCGCGAAAAGTGCACGCGGACCACGAAGACCGCGCCTTCCGACGACTGCCGCGCCATGGCTCGACAGCAGCGGGCGTGACATGCGCACGCTTGCGGCCGCGGCGCCGATCACCTGCGATGTCCTTTGAGCGAGCGCTCCGAGCGCGGCTTCGGCCAAACGGCAGCGTGCCCTCCAACGTCGAGCTCGACAATGACTGACTTCGACAGCCATTGAGCGGACCACCATGGATTGGCCAACACTGTTCGGTAGCGGCACCGACCTCACCATCGCGCAGATGGCCTTCCGCGGCGCTGCGGTCTTCGTGCTGACACTCCTCCTGCTGAGAGTGTCGGGGCGGCGCTCTTTTGGCCAGCACCGTGCGTTTGACACCTGCACCCTCGTGCTGCTGGGTTCGATTCTCAGCCGGGCCGTCGTTGGCGCCTCCCCGTTCTGGCCGACGATGGCAGCGGGCATGGTCATCGTGCTGCTGCACCGTCTCATCGCCATCGCGAGCTTTCATTGGCCCTGGTTCGAAAGCCTGGTGTCCGGCGACAAGCGCGAACTCCTCAAGGAAGGAGTCCGCGATGCCGAGCAGATGCGCCGCGGCCTCATCACCCATCGGGACCTCGACGAGGCCGTGCGCCACAAGACCGGCGACGAACAGTCGCCGCTTTCGCGCGCGGTGCTGGAGCGGGACGGCACGGTCTCGCTCAAGCTGGCCGACAAGCGCATGGGGGGCTGAGCCGCCGCGGGCGCGCGATTTGCTGAGGCACGAACCACAGTCCCGTGCGCGCACCTGGGGCGTGCCATGCCCGTGAGGACATTCATCCTGTGCGCAATGGCGTCAGAGGCGAATCGAGCGGCCGGGCTTCACGGGCACCTTGAGCACCTCCTCGAAATGGCGTAGTGCACGTCGGTGTCTTGCTTGGCTGAGCGATGCGATGCAATCGCTTGCGACTTCGACTTCCAGCTCTCGCATGTGCGCGTCAGCCACGGTGTTCAGCACGCACTGGTCCGAACTGACACCGGTCACCACGACCCGCCTGACGCCCAGATGGCGCAGAAGCAATTCCAAGGGAGTCGCAAGAAAGGCCGAGTGCTTGGGCTTGAGCACGCAGAAGTCGTTCTCATCCGGAGCGAGCAGCCTGGTGATGGCTGCGGCTGCCCCACCGCGCTCGAGAGACGTGGCGACCACAAGGCGGAAGTCGGACCGCCAGTGTCCGAAGTTGTCGTTGGCGAAAATGACGGGCACGCCGGCCGTCGTGCAGCGATTGCGCAGCGCCGCGACATTGGCCGTGATGCGTTCGGCTCTGCGCATCAGCGTCTGACCGTCCGGGAACTCCCAGGTGCTGACCATGTCAAGGATGAGCAGGGCAACCGAGGACTTGCTGCGCCCAGCAAGGGCACTCTCGCGGCCATGAGCGATTGACTTCGATGCCATAGGAGTCTCCACTGCCCGACGAGCAAGTGCTGTGCCGAACCCCCACCCCCACGTATGTTCACCATCCAATCCCCTCTGTTTGCAGCATCCCTTTCGGACCTGCATCCCACTCAAATCACGGTGGGATTCGCCGAAGTCGAACGAAAACGCAAGCATTGGGCGCAGCTCAAGCGCTCAGAGCGGCGCAAGCGCATGTGCGAGGAACTCTTTCCTGCCGTCAAGGGGCCGCGCGGCGGGCTCTACATCCTCGATCACCATCACGCTGCATTGGCGCTCAAGCAAGAAGGTGCCGACCGGGTGCAGGTTGGCTTGGTGAAGGACCTCTCGCAGTTGAGCGACGCAGCGTTCTGGATTTTTCTGGACCACTTCAGTTGGGTGCACGCGTATGACGCGCGCGGCAGAAGGCGCGACTTTGCCGACGTCCCGCAGCGGCTTGAAGACATGCGCGACGACCCCTTCCGCAGCTTCGCTTCTGACGTTCGAGGCGCGGGCGGCTTCTCGAAGCCGGCCGAGCCGTTTCAGGAGTTCCTCTGGGCGAACTTCTTTCGGGACGCCTTCCCGTTGAGGTCCATCCGCACCAAACGCGACAAGACGCTCAAGAAGGCACTGGAGCTGGCGAAGTCCGCCGCGGCCCAGCATCTGCCTGGTTGGAGTGGGAAGGCGTGAGGATCCGTGGCACCCGCAAAGCCGTCCGGGGCGGTGCTGTGCTGGCCCATTGAACGCAACGACGTTCGTCAACGGTGTCGCGCCGGGCACCAGCGCTGCTCCCAGCGCTACGCAAGTGACGGCACCGAACGGCCTCTGGCAGCGAGCACCGCCAATTTCTTCCTGTGGCCGGTCTGCGAGCGACACGGTCGCCATCGGGCGAGGGTTGCGGAGGTATCGATCGTCCTGTCACCGGGTGTCCGCGACGCCGACCTCATTTGTCCCATTGACTGGACAATCGGACTTCAGCAGACTCGCGCCCATGGCGCCCGCGGTGCCGCTGCCGAAATATCACCAGGTCTACTTGGTGCTGCGCGAGCAGCTCGCCCAGGGCCGCTTCGGGGCCGGGGTGCCGGCCGAGATGCGGCTGATGCAGCAGTTCGGCGTGGCGCGCGGCACGGTGCGCAAGGCGCTCGAGCGCCTCGCTGCCGAAGGCTTGATCGAGCGTCACCCTGGTCGCGGCACCGTGCCGCGCACGGCCCAAGCCGTCGCCGCGTCCGGCGTTGCGCCGAGGCCGGGCCAACTCGCCGGCCTGCTCGAGAACATCGTCCACATGAGCCTGCAGACGCGCGTGAACGTGCTGTCGTGCACGACGACCACCGCTTCAGCGCTGGTCGCGCGGCGCCTCGCGCTGACGGCCCGCGCGCCGGTGCAGAAGGCGGTGCGGGTGCGCATCATGCAGGAAGGGCCGGTCTCGCACATCACAACCTGGGTGCCGTTCGAGCTCGCCAAGGGATTCGGCCGCCGCGAATTGGCGCGTGAGCCGATCCTGCTGCTGTTGGAACAGGCCGGTGTGCGCATCGGGCGCGCCACGCAGAGCATTTCGGCCCGCCCCGCCGTCGATGCGGTGGCGCGCGCACTCGCCGTGCCGGCGGGTACGGCGCTGCTCGCCGTGGAGCGGCTGGTGTACGACACCGACGAGCGCCCGGTGCAGTGGCTGCAGGGCCTGTACCGACCCGACCGCTACCAATATCGGATGCAGTTGTCGCGGGTGGGCGGGATCGCCGCCAAGGTCTGGGTCAGCACCGAACTGCCCGCGCAGTTCCATTGACGCATCACGAACCAGGAGAGTCCATGCGCAACCGTCGCTCCTTCATCCGCCAATCGGTCGCCGCGGCCTCGGCGCTGGCGTTTCCCCTCGTGGGCGGCGCACAGCCCAAGGCCATCAAGATCGGCATCCTGCACCCGGTGACCGGTGCGCTGGCCTACTCCGGACAGCAGTGCCGCGAAGGGGCGTTGATGGCGATCGACGACGTCAACAAGACCGGCATCAAGTCCTTGGATGGCACCAAGCTCGAGGTGATGCTGGGCGATGCGCAGAGCACGCCCCAGGCGGGCACCGCCGAGATCGAGAAGATGAACGAGGCCGCCTGCGCGGCCGTGGTGGGCGCCTACGCCAGCGCGATCTGCCTGGCCACCACGCAGGCGGCAGCCAGATACAACCTGCCTCACGTGGTCGACGTCGGCGTGGCCGATCAGATCGTCGAGCGCGGGCTGAAGAACACGTTCCGCTTCGGCCCCGGCTACCGCACCTGCGCACAGATCGCGATGTCGAACCTGCACGTGCTCAACACCGCGGCCGGCAAGCCAGCCAAGACGGTGATGATCATCCACGAGGAAAGTTTGTTCGGTACCGGCACCGCCAACCTGCTGGCCAAGGAGCTGCCCGGCTTCGGCTACGACGTGAAGGAGGTCATCAAGCACGCCAATCCGACGCGCGACTTCAACAACATCGTGCTGCGCATGAAGGCAGTGAACCCCGACATCGTGATCCCCGCCAACTACTACAACGAATACGCGCTGCTGGTGCGCACGATGCAGCAGCAGAAGGTGGCCCCCAAGGCGATCTACTCGGTGCTCGGCGGCGCGGCGTCGAGCTACAAGTTCCTGAAGGAGTTTCCCGACGCGGCGGACGGCATCATCGACTGCAACCACTGGTTCAACCCGAAGGACAAGCGCGCGCTCGAACTCAAGAAACGCACCGAAGCCAAGAGCCTGTACTACAGCTACGAGGTGTTCAACACCTACACCGCGGTGCGCCTGCTGGCCGACGCGATCGAGCGCGCCAAGAGCGCCGACCGAGCGGCAATCGCCGACGCGCTGGCCGCCAGCACCTTCAACGACCATTTCATGCCCTACGGCCCCACCCGGTTCGAGAACGGCCAGAACACGGGCGCGCAGCCGTTGATGACGCAGGTGATCAAGGGCGACATCCGCGTCATCGTGCCGCGCGAGTATCGCGAGGCGGAGCCGATCTTTCCGCTGCGCAGCTGAGCCGTACGAGACCGCTCGTTGAATTTCGACATCCTCTTCGCGTCGGTGCTCAACGGCCTGACCACCGGCGCGGTGTATGCACTGGTGGCGCTCGGCCTCACGCTGATCTACGGCGTGCTGCACATCATCAACTTCGCGCACGGCGCGGCGCTGATGGTGGCGCTGTACGGCGTCTACGGCTTGAAGACGGTGTTCGGCATCGACCCCTACCTGGCGCTGCCGATCATGGTGCCGGCGATGTTCGTGCTCGGTTACGTGCTGCAGCGCGGAGTGATCAATCGCGCCAGCCACGGCAAGGACGAGAACATCCTGCTGGTGACGCTGGGCCTGGCGATCGTGCTCGAGAACCTGGCGCTGTTGGCGTTCAAGAGCGACACCCGCACGATCGACACCGCGTACACGCTCACCACGGTGCAGCTCGGCCCCGCCTTCATCGCGCTGCCCAAGGTGATCGCCTTCTTCGGTGCGCTGCTGGCTTGCGCCGTGCTGCTGACACTGGTCACGCGCACCGACCTCGGTCGCGCGATCCGTGCCGTCGCCAAGGAGAAGCTCGGCGCCAAGCTGATGGGCATCGACGTCGACCACGTCTACGCGATGAGCTTCGGCATCGGGCTGGCCTGCCTGGGCGCCGCGGCGTGCTTCCTGCTGCCGGCCTACTACGTGAACCCGCAGGTCGGTTCGGGTTTCGTGCTGGTGGCGTTCACGATCGTGGTGCTCGGCGGCATGGGTAGCTTCGCCGGCGCGCTGCTCGGCGGCCTCTTGATCGGGGTGGTCGAGTCGCTGGGCGGCCTCTTCCTCGGCGAGTCGCTCGGGCAGATCGGCATCTTCGCGATCTTCATTGCGGTGCTGTTGTTCAGGCCCACGGGCCTGTTCGGGGCGCGTGCATGAAGGTCCACCCGTTCGGATCCTGCCGTGGCGCGTGACCTGACCGGCATCGTGATCTTCGCGCTCGCGGTGATCGCGCTCACGCTGCTGCTGTCGTCCGGCGTCTGGCTCAACGCGCTGATGATGACGCTGTACGCCGCGCTGCTGGCGCTGGCGTGGAACCTGCTGGGCGGCTTCGGCGGGCAATTCTCGTTCGGTCACGCGCTGTTCTTCGGCACCGGCGCGTACGCGAGCGCCGTGGCGCAGGTGGCGCATGGCGTCAACGCCTGGGCCGCGCTGGCGCTGGCGATCGTGGCGGCGGCGGCGGTCGGCGCGTTCGTCGGTGCGCTCGCCTTCCGCTACGGGCTCAAGGGCTCGTACTTCGCGCTCGTCACGCTGGCCTTCGCCGAGGTGTTTCGCATCCTGGCGCTGTCGGCGGGCTTCACCGGCGGCGGCGTGGGCATGATGCTGCCGCTGAACGAGTCGATCGCCAACCTGCAGTTCGGCTCGCGCAGGGGCTACGTGGCGCTGATGCTCGGCTGCGTGGTGGCGGCGCTCATCACCACCGCATGGCTGCGGCACTCGCGCTTCGGTGCGCGATTGCAAGCGGTGCGCGACAACGAGGACGCCGCGCGCGCGGTCGGCGTCGATCCGTACCGCATCAAGCTGGGTGCCACCGTCGCGTCGGCCGCCTTCATGGGGGCTGCCGGCGCGTTCTACCTGCAGGTGTTCCAGTACATCGATCCGGGCATCGCGTTCGGGCCGCACGTCAGCGTGGAGGCGCTGGTGGGCGCGATCGTCGGCGGCATGGGCACGCTGTGGGGGCCGGTGCTCGGCGCGGCGCTGCTGCACGCGTTGGGCGAAGCGACGCGCAACCTGTTCGGGCAGCTGCCCGGCCTGAATCTGGTGATCTATGGATCGGTGCTGGTGATGATCGTGCTGTTCATGCCGCGCGGGCTGGCCGGCCTCGGCGCCTGGCGGCGCAACGAGCGAGGGCGCCATGGCTGACGCGCTGCTGGAACTCACCGGCGTGTCGGTTGCCTTCGGTGGCCTGCGCGCCGTGCAGGACGTGAGCCTGCGCTTGATGCCCGGCACGCTGGGCGCACTGATCGGCCCCAACGGGGCCGGCAAGACGACGCTGTTCGCGCTGATCTCGGGCTTTCTGAAGCCCGACCGCGGCCGTTTGGTCTTCGACGGCCACGACATCACCGGGCAGGCGCCGCACCAGAACGCGCGGCGCGGCCTGTCGCGCACCTTCCAGATCGTGCAGCCATTCGCTGCGCAGACGGTGCGCGAGAACATCGCGGTCGGCGCGCACCTGCACGAGAGCGGCCGTGCGGCCGCGCTGGCCGAGGCCGAACGCGTGGCCGCCCGCGTCGGGCTGGCAGCGCAGCTCGACAAGCCGGCGGCCGACCTCACGGTCTCGGCACGCAAGCGGCTCGAACTGGCGCGCGCACTGGCCACGCGGCCGAAGCTGCTGCTCCTCGACGAGGTGCTGGCCGGGCTCAACCCGCAAGAGGTGGCCGAGATGATTCCGGTGGTGAAGGCCATCGCGGCCGGTGGCATCACCGTGCTGATGATCGAGCACGTGATGCAGGCGGTGATGCATCTGGCGCAGCACGTGTGGGTGCTGGCGCAGGGCCGGCTGATCGCCGAAGGATCGCCCGCCGCGGTGACACGCGATCCGCACGTCATCGAAGCCTATCTGGGCCCTGGCGCAGCGGCACGGCTGCAAGCGGCATGACGAGACGGCGATGAGCGCGCTGCTCGACGTGCAAGCACTGCGGGGCGGCTACGGCCGCGTCGAGGTGCTGCGCGGCGTGGACTTGCAGGTTCAGGCCGGCGAGATCGTCGCGCTGCTCGGCAGCAACGGGGCCGGCAAGACCACGCTGAACGCCATCGTGAGCGGCTTGGTACCGGCCCGCAGCGGGCGCGTGACGTTCGACGGCGCCGATCTCACGAACCGCCACTACAAGGAGATCGTCGAGGCCGGTTTGATCCAGGTGCCCGAGGGGCGCCGCATCTTTCCGAACCTGAGCGTGCGCGAGAACCTCGAGCTCGGTGCCTTCGTGCGGGCGCGCCGGCGCCGCGCCACCAACCTGGAGCGCGTCTTCGCCACCTTTCCCACGCTGGCCGAGCGCGTGGCGCAGAAAGCCGGCACGATGAGCGGCGGCGAGCAACAGATGCTGGCGATCGGCCGCGGCCTGATGGCCGAGCCGCGGCTGCTGATCCTCGACGAGCCGTCGCTCGGCCTGTCGCCACTGCTGGTGGAAGACCTGTTCAAGCTCATCGGGCGCCTGCACGCCGAAGGCCTGGCGGTGCTGTTGGTGGAACAGAACGTCGCCCAGTCACTGGCCATTGCGCAACGCGCGGTGGTGCTGGAAAACGGCCTGCAGCGCTTCGCCGGCACGCCGGCGGAACTGCTGGGCTCCAGCGAACTCAAGCGGGCCTATCTGGGACTGTGAGGTCCACGATGCTGCAACGACGTTGGTTCATCGCCCTGCTGGCCTCTGGCGCATCGGCCCATGCCCAGAGCGGCGCACCGATCCGACTGTGGGTCGGCACGCCGCCAGGCGGCAGCACCGACACGGTCGCGCGCGAGATCGCGCCCGAGATGGCGCGCCTGCTCGGCCGCCACGTGATCGTCGAGAACAAGTCCGGCGCCGGCGGCAACATCGCTGCGGACACCGTGGCCAAGTCGGCGTCCGATGGCAACAACCTGCTGGTCTCGTTCACCAGCCACACCATCAATGCCACGCTGTACCCGAAGCTGCCGTACGACCCGGTGGCCGACTTCACGCCGCTGACGCAGCTGGTCACGTCGAGTTCGTTGCTGGTGGCGCATCCGTCGTTGCCGGTGGCCCACGCGAAGGAGCTGATCGCCTACGCACGCACGCGGCCGGGCCAGCTGAGCTTTGCGCTCGGCGGCATCGGCTCGTCGGTGCACCTGGCCGGCGAGGCGTTCAAGCTGCAGGCCAACCTGTTCATCGTCAACATCCCGTACCGCGGCACCGCGCCCGCGGTGGCCGACGTGGTGGCCGGCAACGTGCCGCTGATGTTCGCGCCGGTGGTCAACACGCGCGCGCTGATCCGCGCCGGGCGGCTGAAAGCACTCGGCGTCACCAGTCCGCAGCGGCTGCCGCAGTTTCCCGACGTGATGGCGATCGCCGAGGCGCTGCCGGGCTTCGAGTCGCGCGCGTGGTTCGGCCTCTTCGGCCCGGCGAAGATGCCGGGCGAGCTGGTGCAGCGCATCAGCGACGCCGCGCGCGCCGCGATGAAGGGCGACGCGATCCGCAAGCGCCTCGAGCAGGATGCCGCCGAGGCGGTGGCCTCGAGCCCCGAGGAGTTCGCGCGCTTCGTCAAGGCCGACATCGCGCGCTGGGCGCCGCTGGTGCAACGCAGCGGCGCAACACCGGAGTCGTGACATGGCTGCCATGACGTTGGCGCAGAAGCTGATCGCCCGCGCATCGGGTCGGGCCGCGGTGACCGCTGGCGAAACGGTCACCTGCCAGGTCGACCTCGCGATGTTCCACGACTCCAGTGGCCCGCGCCGGCTCAAGCCCATGCTCGACGAGCTGAACGCGCAGATCTGGGACAAGGGCAAGGTCGTGCTGGTGCTCGACCACTACGTGCCCGAGCGCGACGACGAATCGCGCCGCATCGTCAAGATCGCGCGCGACTGGGCGGCCGAGCAGGCGCTGCCGCACGTGTACGACGGCCAGGGCATCTGCCACGTGGTGGTGCCCGAGCACGGCCACATCCGGCCGGGGATGTTGTGCGTCGGTGGCGACTCGCATTCGCCGACCGGTGGCGCGTTCGGCGCCTACATGTTCGGCGTCGGCGCCACCGAGATGCTGGGCGTGGTGGTCACGGGCGCGATCTGGCTCGAAGTGCCGACCACGATCTTCATGCAGTGGGACGGCCGGCTCGCGGCCGGCGTCAGCGCGAAGGACATGATGCTGTCGATGCTCGGCCGCTTCGGCATGAACGGCGGGCGCTACCAGGCGGTGGAGTACACCGGCGCGGCGGTGCGCGCGCTGTCGATGGCCGAGCGCATGACGCTGGCCAACATGAGCGCCGAGCTCGGTGCGCAGGTGGGTTTGGTCGCACCCGACGCGACCACGCGCGACTGGCTGGCGGCGCACGGTGCGGCGCTCGACGACGGCGCCCTCGCCGGCTGGCACAGCGACGACGGCGCAGCGGGCGAGCACCACCGCTTCGATGCGACCACGCTGGCACCGCAGGTCGCGCTGCCACACAGCCCGGCCAACGTGCAGCCGGTGGACGCACTCGAACGCACGCCGGTGCAGGTGGCCTACATCGGCGCCTGCACCGGCGCCAAGCTCGACGATCTGCGGGCCGCGGCACAGGTGCTCAGCGGCCGCAAGATCGCGCCCGGCCTCCAGTTGCTGGTCGCGCCGGCGAGCCTGGCCGAACGCAGCATTGCCGAGCGCGATGGCACGATGGCGCGGCTCGTCGAGGCCGGCGCCACCGTGCTGCCGAGCGCGTGCGGCGCCTGCGCCGGCTACGGCAGTGCGATTCCAGACGGCAGCACGGTGATCTCGTCGACCGCGCGCAACTTCAAGGGCCGCATGGGCTCGCCGAGCGCCCGCGTGTACCTCGCCTCGCCTTACACCGTGGCCGCGTCGGCGGTGCGCGGCACGATCGGCGATGCGCGGGAGATGCTGTCGTGAGGACGTGGCGGCTGCCCGCCGAGGTCGACACCGACCAGCTGGCACCGGGCCACGCGATGAAACACGGCATCGATGGAGTTGCGCGTCACTGCCTGGAAACCGTGCGGCCCGAGTTCGCGTCGCAGGTGAAGCCCGGCGACGTGATCGTGGCCGGCCCGAACTTCGGCATAGGCTCGTCGCGCGAGCAGGCCGCCAGCGCGCTCAGGCATCTGGGCGTGGCCGCGGTGATCGCGCCAAGCTACTCGGGCCTGTACCACCGCAACGCGTTCAACGTCGGCCTGCTGTTGCTGACCTGCGCCAAGGCCGATGCCATCGCCGACGGCGAAGCGATCACGTTCGATGCGCATGCCGCCACCGTGCGCCGCGCGAACGGCGAGACGCTGGCCTGCCAACCGATTTCAGCGCTGCTGCTCGATCTGGTCGACGCCGGCGGCCTGTTGAACCAACTGAAACGACGGAGGGCTGCGTCCCGATGAGCAAGACACCCGAACACGATCTGCTGATTCGCCGCGTGCGCGTCGTGCGGCCGCACGGCAACGTCGTGCACGAGGCCGACATCGCGGTGAAGAATGGCCGCATCGTCAAGGTCGCGCCGGGCCAGGACGCCACCCGCGCGAAAGGGGTCTACGACGGCCGCGGCCGGCTCGCGTTTCCTGGCGTGGTGGACGCCCACATGCACGCCGGCATCTACTCGCCGCTGGATGAAGACTCGGTCAGCGAAAGCCAGGCGGCGGCGATGGGCGGCGTGACCTCGAGCCTGAATTACTTCCGCACCGGCCAGTACTACCTGAACAAGGGCGGCCCGTACAAGACATTCTTCCCCGAGGTGCTCAAGCTCGCACAGGGCCGGTTCCACGTCGACTACGGCTTCCACCTCGCGCCGATGGAGCGCACGCACATCGAGGAGCTGCCGATGCTGATCGACAAGCACGGCGTCGCGAGCTTCAAGATCTTCATGTTCTACGGCTCGCACGGGCTGCACGGCGCCAGCGACACGCAGCGCCAGTTTCTGATGATCGGCGAGGACGAGCGCTACGACGTGGCGCACTTCGAATTCATCATGCGCGGCCTGCAGGCTGCGCGCGAGCGGTTTCCGACCAAGGCGCGCCAGATCTCGCTGTCGCTGCACTGCGAGACCGCCGAGATCATGACCGCCTACACCAAGCTCATCGAGAAGGACAAATCGATGAAGGGCCTGGCCGCCTACAGCGCGTCGCGCCCGCCGCACAGCGAAGGGCTGGCGGTGTTCACCGCCGCCTACCTGGCCAACGAAGCCGCGCTGCCCAACATCAACTTGCTGCACCTGAGCTCACGCAAGGCGGTGCAGGCGGCCATGATGATGGCCGAGGTGTTTCCGCACATCGACTTCCGGCGCGAGGTGACGATCGGCCACCTGATGCTCGACACCACGTCGAAGGCCGCCGAACTGGCCAAGGTGAACCCGCCGATCCGGCCGCGCGAGGACGTGGAGTTCCTGTGGGACGCGCTGCTCGCGGGCGAACTCGACTGGGTGTGCTCCGACCATGCGTGTTGCCGCCACGAGACCAAGATCGCGAAGCGCTACTTCGGCAACATCTGGATGGCCAAGTCGGGCTTCGGCGGCACCGAGTACCTGCTGCCGGCCTTGGTGAGCGAGGGCAGCAAGCGCGGCATGGGCTACAACCACATGGCGCGCGTGACGAGTTGGAACCCGGCGCAACGCTATGGTCTGAACAGCAAGGGCGACATCGCGGAGGGGTTCGACGCCGACATCGCGATCGTCGACCCCGCGCACACCTGGACCATCCGCGCGAAGGACTCGCCGTCGACGCAGGGCTACACGCCGTTCGAAGGGCTCGAGCTGTCGGCGCGCGTGGACGCCACGTTCCTGCGCGGCAGCAGGATCTACGAAGACGGCCGCGTGATCGGCAAGCCGAGCGGGCAATACCTGCACCGGCCGACATGAACGATGGACCGCGCGTGCGCCGCGCGCAGCGCATGCCCGGTGGCACGCCCGCGGTGCCGGTGGCCATCGTCGGCGCCGGTGCGTGCGGGCTCAGCGCGGCATTGACGCTGCGCGAAGCCGGCATCGATTGCGTGCTGCTCGAGCGCGACGCCATGCCGCAAGGCTCGACCGCACTGTCGTCGGGCTTCATCCCGGCCGCCGGCACGGCGGCGCAACGTGCCGCTGGCGTGCACGACGACAGCCCGGCGCGGTTCGCCGCCGACGTCCAGGCCAAGGCGCACGGCGGCGCAGCAGCGCACCTGGTGGCGGCCTACACCGAAGCGATCGCGCCGGCGCTCGACCGGCTGCAACAGCGCCACGGGCTGGCCTTCGAGCTGCTCGACGGTTTTCTGTATCCGGGCCATTCGGTGCGCCGCATGCACACGCTGCCTCAACGCACCGGCGCAGCGCTGATGGCCGCGCTCGATGCGGCAGCGCAACGCGCCGGTGCGACGTTGCTCTCGCTGGCGCGCGTGCACGAGCTGTGGTGCGACGCGCACGACCGCGTGCTGGGCGTCACCTACCAGCGGCCCGACGGGCGCGACGAGCCGCTGACGTGCGACGTGCTGCTGCTGGCCTGCAACGGGTTCGGTGGCAATGCGGCGATGGTGCGCGAATGGTTGCCCGAGATGCGCGACGCGGTGTTCGCCGGCCATGCCGGCAATGACGGCAGCGCCGTCTCCTGGGGACGTGCGCTCGGCGCACGGCTGGCCGACCTGGGGGCCTGCCAGGGTCACGGTTCCTGGGCGGTGCCGCACGGTGCGCTGATCACCTGGGCGTTGATGACCGAGGGTGGCATCCAGGTCAACGCCCATGGCCGCCGTTTCCACGACGAGACGCAAGGCTATTCCGAAGCCTCGGTGCAGGTGCTGGCGCAGCCTGGCGGCGTCGCGTGGAACGTGTTCGACACCCCGCTGCTGGCGCTGGCGCGGCGCTTTCCGGATTTCGTGGCCGCCGAGGCGGCCGGTGCGGTGCGCGAGGCGCGTGACGCGGCGGCGCTTTCGTCGACCACCGGCTGCGATGTCGCCACCCTGGCCGACACGCTGGCGACGACGCGACTCGTGGCGCCGTACTTCGCCATCCGAGTCACCGGCGCGCTGTTCCACACGCAAGGCGGCCTCGACATCGATGCGCAGGCGCGCGTGCTGCGCGACGACGGCACCGCGTTGCCCAACCTGCTGGCCGCCGGCGGCGCGGCGCGCGGCGTGTCGGGCCCTTCGCTGGCGGGTTATCTGTCGGGCAACGGCCTGCTCAGCGCGGTGGCGGGCGGGTTCATCGCCGCGCACACGGCCGCGCGCCAACTCGGGACTTCCGCATGAACACCAACACCCCGTTGAAGCAACGCCTGGCCGAACCGCGCGTGCTGCTCGCGCCGGGCGTGTACGACGCGCTGTCGGCACTGATCGCCGAGCGCGCCGGCTTCGAGGCGCTGTACCTGTCGGGCGCCTCGATCGCCTACACGCGCCTGGGCCGCTCGGATGTCGGCCTCACCACCTACAGCGAGGTCGCGGACACGCTGGCGCGCATCGCCGAGCGGGTGGCCACGCCGCTGATCGTCGACGCCGACACGGGCTTCGGCAACGCGCTGAATGTGCAGCGCACCGTGCGTGGCCTGGAGCGTGCCGGCGCCGCGATGATCCAACTCGAGGACCAGACCTTTCCCAAGCGCTGCGGCCACCTCGACGGCAAAGCCGTGGTGCCGAGCGCCGAGATGTGCGGCAAGCTGCGCGCCGCGCTCGACGCCCGCCACAGCGCCGAGACGCTGGTCCTCGCGCGCACCGACGCGCTGAGCGTGGAAGGCTTCGATGCGGCACTGGAGCGCGCCGAAGCGTACCTGGCCTGCGGCGTGGACGCGCTGTTCATCGAGGCACTGCGCGACGCCGCGCAGATCGACCGGGTGGGCTCGCGTTTCGGAGGGCGGGTGCCATTGCTCGCCAACATGGTTGAAGGCGGCCGAACCCCGATGCATTCGGCCGGCGAACTGGGCGCCAAGGGCTTTCGCATCGTGATCTTCCCAGGTGGCACTGCGCGCGCGGTCGCGCACGCGTTGCAGAGCTACTACGCCAGTCTGCAGGCGCACGGCAGCACTGCCCCATGGCGCGAGCACATGCTCGACTTCGACGGCCTCAATGCGCTGATCGGTACGCCTGAGCTGCTGGCGCAAGGAAAGCGCTATGCCTGAGGGGTGCCTCCGCTGCACGCGCAGCGCAATGGCTTGAGCGCGAGGCGCGACGCCACGTGGCACCTCGGCGCGCCGGCGAGACTCGCGAACGCGCGGCCTCACCCGCCTCTATCGCATCCCGAGCTTGAACGCGATCATCGCGCGCAGCTTGCCCGGCACCACCGGCTTGAGCAGCAGGTGGAAGTCGTGCTCCGCGGCTTCGCGGTCGTGGCTCGACAGCACGCTGCCGGTGACGACGATCGCGGGGATCGGCTGGCTCAACATGCCGCGCAGCGACCGGATCGCCTCGACACCGGTGTGGCCCGACTCGAGCCGGTAGTCGGCGATGATCAGGTCGGGCTTCAGCATCGACGGCTCGGCGGCGTGCGCCCACTGCTGACACGCCTGCAGGCTGTCGAACGCGATCACGCTGGCGCCCCAGCTCTTCAGCAGCACCTCGAGCCCGCTCTTCACCGCGGGGTCGTCTTCGATCATCACCACCAGGCGGCGATCGAGCGTCAGCCCCAGCGGCGCACTGGCGCGCATCGGCGCATCGGCGGCCGGGCGGGCGCGGCCCTGCGGGAGCTCCAGGGTGAACACGGTGCCGCGGCCGCTCAGCGAGCGCAGCACCAGCGGCGCCTTCATCAGCTGCGACAGCCGGCGCACGATCGACAGCCCGAGGCCAAGGCCCTTGCGCTGGTGCGGGTCGGTGGCCACGTCGTCGTGCAGCTGCACGAACTCGTCGAACACGCGCTCGCGGTCGGCCTCCTTGATGCCCACGCCGGTGTCCCACACCTGCAGCAGCAGTTTGGCGCCGCGCGTGCGCGCGCACACCAGCACGCCGCCGTCGTTGGTGTAGCGGATCGCGTTGGCGGTCAGGTTGCGCACGATGCGCTCGACCAGCAGCGGGTCGGCATACGCGTAGCGGTGGCCGCCGCGCACCTTCAGCATCAGGCCTTTCTCGAACGCGATCGGCTCGAAGTGCAGCTTGATCTTGCGGAACACCTCGTCGAGCTGGAAGTCGGTGGGCCGCGCCTCGACGCCGCCGGTGTCGATCTTGGTGATGTCGAGCAGCTCGGAGAACAGCCCGTCGAGCGCATCGACACTGCCATTGATGCTGTTGATCAGCTGGATGATCTCGTCGTCGCGGCTCGTTCGATCGCCCGGCCGGCCGGCGGATGCCACCTCGCCGGGATTCGGCGACGGCGCGGGCGCCGCCTTCTGGCGCAGCGCCTCGGCGAACAGTCCGAGCGCGTGCAGCGGCTGGCGCAGGTCATGGCTGGCGGCGGCGAAGAACTGCGTCTTCGCGCGATTGGCCAGCTCGGCCTCGCGGCGTGCCGCCTCGGCGATCGCGGTCTCGGCGCGCAGCTGGCTGGCCAGCCGCTGCGCGCGCGCCTTCAGCTCCACCAGTTCGCCAAAGCTGTCGCGGTAGTTGCGACCCAGCCGCACCGTCATCGCCAGGATCAGCACCGCCACCGCCAGCAGCCCGTTGCTGCCTGGGCCGCCTACGTGCCACACGCGCACGATGGTGGGCAGCAGGCTCAAGCCGATGTAGGCGAAAAAGATCGTGCGCTGCCAGCCCAGCAGCGGTGTCGAGCCGACGCAGAACGCGTAGATCACCAGCACCATCGCCAGCTGGTGCAGCGGCTCGCCGTGACCGTAGAAGAGCCAGCCCGAGGCGCCCCACAGCGCGCCCGACGCGAGCGTGCCGACGTTCCATGCGCGCAGCCAGCCGACGCTGGCCGCGTCGTCGCTCGGCCCCACGCGGTGGTACGACCAGGTGGTCCAGGCGCGGCCCGCGATCACGAGCCCGAACGCGCCGGCCCAGCCGCCGAGCACCCACGTGCTGACGTCGCCCTGGAACAACACCACGAACATCGCCGCCGCCAGCACGTAGCTCAGGTTGGTGGTGGTGGCGTACGAGAACAGCGCGTGCACGCGGTCGGTGAGCGCGCCGGGCGCGGTGAGCGCGACAGCCACGCCGGGGGCCGCAGCGGCCTCGGCGCCGGCCATCGCAACCGAGCCCGATGGGTTCATAGTCGACAGGGTGCGCTCTGCAGCCGCGCCACAGCGTCTAACGTTGCGATGTGGTGCGCCACGCGGTGAGGCCAGGGTTGGCCTGCGTCATCTGGCTCACAGCCAGCACGGCCTGCGTGCGCGAACTGACCCCGAGCACGCGCAGCACCGCGGCGACGTGGTCCTTGACAGTCTCCACCGACAGCGACAGCTCGCGCGCGATCAGCTTGTTGGGCATGCCTTTCAGCAGCAGGGCCAGCACCTCGGCCTGGCGCGGCGTCAAGCCGAGCGACTCGAAGCTGCGCACCTTCTGCGTCGGCTCAGGCGCCGTCAGCGGCTGGTCCTCGGGCACACGGCGCATCACCGCGGGCACCGTGTCGCCGCCCGGCGGCGGCGCCGGCAGGCCCAGCATCATCGGCGGGATGTAGACGCCGCCGGACATCACCATGCGCAGCGCTTCGAACAGGTCGCGATTCGAAGCGCGCTTGGGCACGAAGCCCATCGCGCCCATGTCGATGGCGCGGATCACGTCGACCTGCCGCTCGGTCGCCGACACCACCACCACCGGCAGCGCAGGATACTCGGCGCGCACCTCGGCGAGCAGCTCGAAGCCGTCGGTGTCGCCCAGGCCGAGGTCCATCAGCGCGAGGTCGAAGTGCGCGTCGCGCTTGAGCGCCGCGCGCGCTTCGTCGGCGCTGGCCACGCCGAACACGCCGACGTCGTCGCCCAGGCCCTGGATCACGGCCTGAAGCGCCGCCAGGATCAACGGATGGTCATCGACCAGCAGCACCTTCATCGGTCACCTCGCACGCTGCGATGCTACGCGCAAGACCATCGGCAGCGCGGCGCCTCTGTCCAACCGAGTGAGGATCCGGCTGCGCCGCTCCGCTGCTGTGGCCTCTGGCGGGGAAGGCGGCCGCCAAGCCGCCGCGGGGGTGGCTCACAGGTACCTGCGTGACACGGTCTCGGCCACGCACACCGGCTTGTCGCCGC
>Ga0068860_100002971_pt1 | contig 17509 bp, 18 predicted proteins | sample KBSSwiS32_FD_66597 | JGI IMG/M metagenome (GOLD analysis project Ga0068860, IMG submission 66597) | Switchgrass rhizosphere microbial communities from Kellogg Biological Station, Michigan, USA - KBS Switchgrass S3-2 | ecosystem: Host-associated > Plants > Roots > Rhizosphere > Soil ... | reverse complement strand
GACCTCGAAGAAGCGGTCGCGAGGAGGTCGCTCGCGCGCTGGGATGGCGCGATCGCCTCGGTCGAGGTTCTGACCCGAATCGCCGCGGAACCGTCCGCCTGGCTCGGCGACCCCGTCTTCGCCGCCCTGGTCGAGTCGGAGATCGACGAGCGCCAGGCCCAAGGCGGTCGCAACCTCGACGGCCGATTGTTCGGCTTCTTTCCCCCCGTGGCCGACCCTCTCTCCGGCCGCGACTATTTCAACTCGCCGACCAGCCTCCGCTCCGAGCACGGCAGAGTCCGGGTGGGCGCCCGAGACCGCTTCGACCTGCTGGGATTCGAGGGGACGGAGCGTTGGACCTTCGAAGACCTCCGGCAGCGGATCGCCCGCCAGCGTACCGGCCCGGTCGACCGGCCATTCGCGCCGAAATACCCGCTCGCCGCGCGCCGCCTGGCACAAGAAGCGGGAAAAGAAGCCGCGCGATTCGCCGACCAAGGACCGACGGCAGTGATCTTCCTCGAAGGCGTCGTCGGTCGCGTCAACCCCGCCACCGGCGGCCTGGTCGACCGCCTCCTGCGCGAAAACACCCCCGAGGGCTGTCCCTACTTCCGCTACGCCGCCAGCGCCGAGGCGCGCGAGACGCTCCCCGATCGGCCGGGGGGGTTGCCGCTGGTCGAAGACCACCTCGCGCGCCTGGCGCCGGAGATGTTCGTGCCGGAGCTCAAGGTCGAGGAGATCGTGGCGGCCCTCGCGAGGGCGCCGCACCCCGTTTTCACCTGAGGCTTTTCCCCGGGAGTTTTTCCCTGGGACCGCCGAGCACCAGCTCGGCATCGAAGCGGCGCAGATCGCTCCAACGGCCGAGCTGGTGCTCGGCGGTCCCGGGATGAAACTCCCGCTCCGACAGCCTCGCGTGAATCTCAGCGCTTTGGCGCGACACCCGCCGCGGATGTTGCCGACTTCTCCTCCGCCAGCTTCACGTCGAGTACATCCCCAAAGTTCTCGAAGAAGCCCTTCTTCTCGTCCAGCCGTAGAACCGGTTCGCCCGCCGGGCGCCAGAGGACTGGACGAAGCAAAGTGGTGACCTGGAACGAGACGAGCAGGAACAGCGCGAGCCAGAGGAACGAACCGCCGCGGGCTCCCAGCTCGCGGAAGGCGCCGGAGAGGAAGCGAAAGGCGAGGCCGAGGGCGACGATCCAGAGCAGGACGTGGATCCAGACGACGGTGCCGAGGTAGCGGCTCGAGGAGGAAAATAGCCACGCGATCGGCAGAAGGCCTCCGAGCAGCATGCCGAGCGTCGCGAGCAGCCCGACCACCACCGCGCGGAAAGAGGGGAACGTCCAGCGGGCGCCGGCGAGAGCGCCGAAGACGTAGAGGCTCGGGAGGCACAGGAGGAGCGCGAGCGCGGCGATCGCCATGCCCTTCCAGGCCGCGACCGCGATCTGCGCTCCGCCCTGGAACATCCCGGCGGCGGCGCCGTAGAGCGCGAAGCCGAGCAGTCCGGCGACGGCGAGCGGCCAAGCCGGAGCCGGGTGGCCGGCGATCGCGCGGCGCACCGGGGCGAGCGGATCGGTCAGCAGCTCGTGACAGGCGGCGAGGCCGCGGGGTGCGGGACCGGGGACGGCGGGGGTCGGTTGTTCGTCCATGGTGTGCTGTTCCCTCTTGATTGGATCAGTCCAGGCTGCGGTCGATCTGCCGGCCGAGGTGGGGGAGTACGTCGGTGACGATGAATTCGTAGACGTTGCCGTCGAGCGGCCGCTCGCGCAGGAAAGCGACCGGCGCGTAGACGCTGCCGACGAACGGCCGCAAGGCCCAGGCGACCTCGCCGCCGACGAGAGCGAACGAGAAGAGCCACAGCGCATAGGCGGCTCGGGATGCCGCCTGAGGAGCCGCGAGCCGAGAAAGCGCGCGGCGCAACGCACGGGTACCGGCAAGACCTGCGGTTCCGACCAGGAAGGTATGCATCAGGTAGAGCACGTTGTGCGCGGTCCTCGCATCCGGCGTCGGTCGAGGCGAGCAGAACACGAACAGGCCGGCGACCGGCGCGAGCGCCGCGAGCACCAGGCTCGCGACGGTGAGTGCGAGAAGCGTCAACACGGCGGCTTGCGCCAGCCGGAGCGGAAGGCCAAGGAAGCGGGCGGCGATCCAGCTGAACAGCAGAGTGAGCGCGGTGGTGGCAAACAGCACGAGCGGGAACTTGAGCGCAACGTAGAGCGCGAGACGGGGGCCGTGCCAAGAGCCGAACACCGCACCGTAGAGAGCGGCGCCCAAGGTCATCGCGAGCGCGAGTCGAGCGGCGATTTTCCCGAGTCCCCGGCCGGCAAGGATGTCGTCGAGCAAAGGCTCGCCGCCTTGGCGGAGGAGATGGAGGATTCTCGGCTCGGGCATCGCGTCGATCGAGGTTCTGTAGGGGCGAATCGACAGGTATACGTTGGAACCTGCCCTCACGTCGGAGGGGGGCCGTTCGATCAGCGGGCCGGAGAGCCTCACGCCCGCAATTTCCACCGCCCAACAAAAAACCGGGGCGGATCGCTCCGCCCCGGTGGGTTCTTCTGGCCCTGACCCGAAGGCTCGGGCCGGGTGGGTTTCCGCTACAGGCTCAGCCGGACATACCCCGCGAACAGGTTCGCCGTGTAGTCGCCGTTGTCGGCGTTCAAGAGCAGCGTTCCCGGCAGGTAGTTCCGTAGGCCCTGGCGGATGAAGCTGTCGATCGTATAGTCCTCGTAGAGATACCAGACGCCGAAGCCGACGTGCGGGTTCAAGGTGAAGTCGAGCTTGCCCGAGACCGAGAACAGCTCGATGTCCTCGTAGTTGTCGAACCCGAAGGCGACGTTCGGCGTGCCGCCCGGCGGGCTGAAGATGTCGGCTTTGCCGTCCGATTTCGACCAGCGACCTTCGACCGCGCTCTTCCACTGTTCGGAGTACCTGCGGTTCCAGCCGAGGCCCCAGACGTCGTTGATCTCGTCGAATTTGACCTGCCAGTCGTCGAGCGGGTTGGTCGACGGCGTGGCTCCCGACTGCCGGGACTTCTGGAAGGTCTTCCGATTCGACCGGTCGCCGAACAGGTAGACGTCTTGGGTTGCGCCGGGGGTGTAGGCGAGCTCGAAGTCGAAATGCTGCACGTCGTCCGAGATCAGGCCGAACCGGCTCTTGTCGTAGTCGTCCTTCCGGCCGGTGGTGCCGAGGGTAAAGGTCCAAGCCTCGCCGACCACGAAATCGGCTCCGACGCGCCAAGAGTCGTAGGTGCGGGCCGCTTCGTCGTACTTCCGGAGATCGGGGAGGTTGGTGGCGCCGGTCGAGATCACGAAGCTGTCTTCCGCGGCTTCGACGTCGTAGTGGCCGATCGATTTGTCGCCGCGTTCGAGCGCGGCGCGCAGCGTCACGTTCTTCCACGCCCGCGTGTCGGCGGTCAGCTTGATCACGTCCTCGTCGGTCTTTTCGACCTCGCGCCGCTCGCGATCCCAGGTCTGACGGTTCCAGGAGAGCCCGAGACTGGTCGAGGGAACGACGTCCCAGGTCAGCTCGGAGCCGAAGTCGGTCCGCTTGAACTGGGGAGGCACGGTGATCCGGGCGGTGGGAATCCACGCCGCGTCGAAGCGGGCGTAGCCGGGTATCGTCACCCGGTCGCTGTCGTCCTTGTACTCGTAGGAACGAAGCCGGAACGTCAAACCGAAGTTGTTCGCGAACTTGCCGCCGACGTTGGCCGAGAAGTTGGTGACGTCTGCCGTCCGGTCGGCGGTCTGCTGCGGCAGGTTCGCCCTGAGGGAGGCGTCGAACGGCGCGCCGCCGCGGGTGTTGATCGCGGTGTTCGTGGTGTAGGCGAGCAACGCCTCGTCCTGCTTCATGCGGGTCTTGCTGGCGCTCGCGTTGGCCCACCAACCGGAGGTGAAGCGCCAGCGGCCGTCGAGGAAGAAACTGCCCGCCTTGTTGTCCGGCGCGAGCGCGTTCCTACCCGTAGCCGGGCCGTTGATCGAGCCGCTGCCGGGGGCCGAGTAGGCTCCCGGATCGGTCGAATCGGTGGCGCGGAACGGGTTGTCCCAGGTCACGCTCTTGATCGAATTCTCGAAGCGCGAGGAGCGGAAGCCGACTACCAGGCCGCCCGACTTGCCGGCCCATTCGCCGCGCGCCGTCACCTCCGAGGTGTCGTAGTCGATCGGCTCGACGATCTCGGTCGCGTTGCTGAAGCCGAACGAGGCGCCGTACGGGCGCAGGCCGGTGCGCTTCTCGTTGAACAGAGAGACGTCCCAAGAGAGACCCTTGAGCGTGCCGAGGTCGAAGTCGAGACGGGTCCGTTCCCGTTCGAGCGAGATGTCGATCTTGCGCGCCGCCGCGATCTGCGGCGAGATCAGGTTGTTCAAGAAGGGAAACGCGACCAGCGCCTTGTTCGCCGCGAACTGCGCGGTGATCGCGGCCTGGTTCGCACGTTGGAGCGCATCGTCGATCTCGAACCGTCCGGCGCCCGTTCGGCTCCAGAGGAACTTCGCGTCGTTGCCGAAGCGGTGCGGGATTTTGTCGTACGTCAGGCTCAAACCGTACTTGCCGGCCAGGGCATAGTCGAGGCCGAGGCTCGCGTCGTCGCGCCAGACGTTCTTGGCGGCAAAATCGAGCGTCCGGTTGCCGTCGGCGCTCGCGCCGGAGAGCTTGAGCAGCGGAATCCGGAAGCCGCTGTCGAGATCCCGGTACTCCTGGAATTTCGAGGAATTCGTGTCCTGGTCGAGGTTCAACCACTCGATCGCCAGCGGATCGAGATGGAAAGTGAACGGTCCTTGGCCGGAGTCGTCGGCAAAAGCGGGGCTTACCCAGGCTCCGAGCGGTGCCAACAACAGCACCAGCGGCAGGATCGGAAGGAAGAGGGTCTGTTTGGTTCTCATCTTCTCGCTCCGGGTTGCATGCGGGTCAATGGCCGAGGTACGGGCTCGACGGATGGTTGCTGCCATGGATCGAGGCGTGGCAGTCGAGGCAGGCACGGTTGAAGATCCGGTTGCTCGCCCGCGCGCCGTCGGCGAGGGTGGTGGCGTCGTAGAGCGAGCCGGGGTGCCGCGTGTTGGCGTGGCACTGCTGGCAGATGAACGGCACCGAGGTCTTCTGCAGCTTCAGATGGTTCGATCCGTGCGGCGAATGGCAGTTCAGGCAGTTCTCGCGGACCGGCGGATGCTCCCAAAGGAACGGGCCGCGCTTCTCGGTGTGGCAGCTGTAGCACTGCTCGTTGACCGAGGCGGCTTCGATCATCTTCGGGGTCTGGGTGCCGTGCGGGTTGTGGCAGTCGACGCAGGAGATCTTCCCCTCGCGGATCGGATGGTGCGAGGTCTTCCAGGTGTCGGCCCGGACGTCCTTGTGGCAGGAGAAGCACTGCTCGGTCACCGATTCCTGCTTGAGCTGCGCGTGCTCGGATTTCGGCGAGTGGACGCTGTGGCAGGAGATGCACGACAAGCCGCGCGCTTCGTGGCGACCGTTGTGCCAGAAGAACTGCTTACCCCCCGAGTGGCAACCTTGGCAGGTGGCCGATTGCCTGGCCGGGGAGAGGTTTTCGATCTTCGGGTAGAGGGCGGGATCGTCCGGCGTTTCCGCGTGGGCGTTGCCCGGCCCGTGGCAGGTCTCGCAGCCGAGCGACGAGAGCTTGCCGAACCCGGCGCGACCGTGCGGCGTGTTCGCCAGATGATCGGCCTGGTCGCCATGGCAACCGACGCAGGCTTCGGTGCCGGCATAACCGGAAGCGGTGGCCGGCGCCGGGGCCGCCGGCATCGCGGAGGTCTGAGGTGCGGGGGCCTCGGAAGAATGCCCCGGAAGCAGGGCAAAACCGAGAGCGTGGACGGCGCCGCCGACTCCCAAGGCGCCGACCAGGGTAAGCAGCGTAACTCGAAGTCTGGTTTTCATACCGTGAGCCCCTCCGACCGGGCGTAGTGCCCGGCTCACTGGGTGAAACCAATTCGAAGAAAGAACGACGAGGCCTATTCTTCAGATCTCATAACGGAAGTCGCACCCTTCCCAGGTGGCTTTGTGCCCGCCCGTTGGGGTAGGGACGGACCGGTCGCCGCGCGTCCTCGGGTAGATTCGCCGACGATCTCGCTTTTGGGCGCTCCTTCGGCAGGCGCCCGGCGTTACACTTCAGACGTTCCCGAGGAGGAAACCTAAAGACATGCGAAACCGGACATTCTCATCTTGGACCCTGGCCCTGGTGGCGACCGGTGCCATCCTCGTTTTCCTCGGCGCGCCGTCGCCGGCGGCGGCGTTGGACGGAAAAGCAATCTTCATCGCTACGAAGTGTAATCTCTGTCACACTGTATCATCCGCCGCGATCGCCAAGACCAGCGAGAAGATGAAGGCGCCCGATCTGACCGGCAAGGTGACGGCGGCCGACGAGCCGAAGCTGGCCAAGTTCGTCCGTAAGCTGGAGCCGAACAAGGACGGCAAGAAGCACGGCAAGGAGTTCAAGGGGACCGACGAAGAGCTCCAGGCGATCCTGGATTGGCTGGCGACCCAGAAAGCAAAGTGATCCGTCGATCGGAACGGGAGGGAATCGAGGTATGGCAGGCATGGCTCTGGCCGTCACCGCACTGATCGTTCTCGCGATCGCCCTGATTGCAGTCGTCGCACTCCGTCCGAACCTGACCGCCGCCCGTGGCGGCAAGGTTCTGGCGTTCCTGGCGTTCTTCCTGCTTCCCGTCCTGGGCACCGTCTTCGCCCTCGAAGCGCACCTCGACCGGTCGAAATCGACCGAGTTCTGCCTCTCGTGCCATGTGATGGAGCCGTACGGCAAGAGCCTACGCATCGACAGCGCCGACTTCGTGCCGGCGGCTCACTTCCAGAACCGGCGCATTCCGCGCGACCAGGCGTGCTACACCTGCCACACGAACTACGCCATGTTCGGCGGTTTCAAGTCGAAGATCCGCGGCCTGCGCCACCTATACATCAACTACATCGGCACGATGCCCAAGAAGATCGAGCTCTACGAGCCGTTCTTGAACCGCGAGTGCCTGCACTGCCATGCCGGGGCGCGCGGCTACGTCGAGAGCGAAGGGCACGAAGACCAGCTCGAAGATTTTGCCGCCGAGAAGACCTCCTGCATCGAATGCCATAGCGACGTCCACGACGTGGCGAACCTGGCCAAGCACGCCGTGTGGAAGGAGGGGAAGCCATGACGACCTTGGAAGCCGGCGCCGGCCCCCGGCCGATCGATCGGCGTCTACGCCGCGCGGCGCTGCTGATCGCTCCGGGTCTCGCGATCCAGGCGGCGACGCTCGGGTCTTCTCACCCGCTCGCCTTCATCGTGTTCATGTTCCCCGGCGGTTTTCTGGTGGCGGCCGGAATCGTGCTGTTCCTCTGGGCGATCGCGTCGGCGTAACTTGAGCGTAAGCGCTTTCTGAAGACTCCCGTTCGCACGCCAGCTCGTTCGCGGCATAGAATTGGTGCAAACGAGGAGGACGCGATGAATCTTGCTCTGGTGAACGTCAAAGGGGGAGTTGGCAAGACCACGACGGCGGTGAACCTGGCGGCGGCGTTCGCCCGGGGAGGTTTGAAGACCCTGGTCGTCGACCTCGACCCGCAGGGGTCGGCGAGCTACTCGCTCGGGGTGGGGCGCGCCGACGCCGAGCCTTCGACCGCCGATCTGCTGCTCGGCAAGATCGAGGCGGCCGACGCGATTCGCGAATCCAGCATCCAAGGGGTTCACCTGATTCCCGGGTCGCTCGCCCTGGCCGCCATGGATCTCGCGATCGCCCGCAAACAGGAGCCGGAAAAGCTGCTCAAGAAGGCGCTCTCGTCCGTCCGCCGCCGGTTCGACGCGATCGTCATCGACTGCCCTCCCGGGCTGTCGGTGCTGACGGTCAACGGCCTTGCCGCATCCGACGCCTACATCGTGCCGCTCGCGCCGCACCACCTGGACGCCGACGCGCTCGGCGGTTTCTTCGACCTGTTGGAGCTGAACAAGGAGCGGGTGGGCAAGACGCAGCTGCTCGGCATCCTGCTCACCATGGTCGACCACCGGACCAAGCTGACCGAAGAGCTGGTGGCGGAGCTGCGCAAGAAATACGGCAGCAAGGTGCTCAAGACCGAGATCCCGATCAACGTCCGCCTTGCCGAGGCGCCCGGCCACTTCCGGAGCATCTTCGAATACGAGTCCTGGTCGACCGGCGCCGCCGCCTACGGCAAGCTGGGCGGCGAGGTCTTGCGGCGTGCTCGCAAGGCCGACCTGCTGTAGAGTCACGCGAAACCGACAGCCTGTTTCCGCCTCGGGCAGAACCGCCCGAGCCGGTTTGCGTTGGAGGGAAGTTTCCATGCGTTGGAAGCTGATCATCCTCGGCGGTCTTGCGTTCTACGTCACGATGACGATCCTCGATTTTGCCGTCATCGCCCCCGTGATCCACAACAATTTGCTCAAGGCCGAGTACAAGGCCCACTCCGAGCTCTGGCGACCGGAGCTGAACGAGGAACCGCCGGATATGGCGGGCCTGATGAAGCGGTGGGTCCCGACCGGCATCCTCGGCGCGTTCATCATGGCGTTTGTCTACAGCCGGGTCCGTCCGGCGCTCAAAGGTCCGGGTTGGCGCAAGGGAATGGAGGGGGGCTTCTGGCTCGGCCTGTTGAACCTCTGCTTCGGCCTCCTGGGGGTCGCGGGAGTGTTCAACGCGTCGGACAAGATCTGGATCTGGTGGGGCGTTTGCGGCTTCGTCGAATACATGATCTCCGGCGCAGTGCTCGGCTGGGTGGGCGAGAAGATCGACCCGGCGTAAGCGCAATCCGGCTGCTGGAGGGGTGCCGCTTTAGCCGAAGCGGCGCCCCTCGATCCGCTCCGAGATCTCGCCGACCAGCTTGGTCAGCTCGACGAAGTCGGTTGCTGGGACGAACGGTGCCAGCTCTTCGAGCAGCGCCTCTTTCGGCAGCGGAAAAGCGACCAGTAAGGCGAGCAGATCGGCCTCGTAGAGGGCGGCGCGCGGCATCCGACCCTGGCGGTAGAGCGAGGGGAGGGCGTAGAGCTTGAGCAGGAAGAGCCCTGCCGGAGTGGCGCAGGGGATCTCCCGCTCGGCGAACGGGCGGACGGTCGCATGGCGGTGGCGGACGTGCTCGAAGAAAAGGTTCGAGGTGAGCAGGAGATCGACGTCAAGCCCGCCGAAAGTCGCCGAGGCGAAATCGGCGCGGCGGCCGGTCACCTCCAATTCGGGCAGGCGGGCGAGAGTCTCGGGCGCGAGCAGGAGGTCGATGTCCTCGGTGTTGCGCCCCTCGACGTAGGAGAGGAGCGCGATGCCGCCGACCAACAGGTAATCGGCGTGCCGTTCGGCGAGGAGGGCGAACAGTCGCTCAACTTTGGCTCGAATCGCATCCTCGTCCACGCGAACCTCCCGCTTGAAGTCGAACAGGTGGGCATTGCCGACCACCTCGCCAATCCGCAGCTCCCGCGCCACCAACGTCGCCATGATCAGAGTCTACCGCCCGAGCCCCCGCCCGGTTGCGAGGTAGGTGGCGAAGCTGCCGAGCCAGTGGCCTCCTTCGTAGTGCTCTCCGGTCACCGCGGCGAGCCCCGCCTTGCGATGGCGGAGGGCGGTGGCCTGGAGGGCCGGGAGGCGCGGGTCGGTGGCCGGCAGTCCGGCGGCGATCCCTTCGAGCATCCAGGCGCGCGACAGGTTCAAGCCGTCCAAGTGGGCGAGCTTGGGGTCCGTCGGGTCGGTGACGACCGCGGGTTCCAGCCAGGTGGGCGCGCCGGCGTCCTTTTTCACGCGCGGAATCTGCGGCAGGAAATCGCCGAGCCAGGCGGCGAAGCGTTCGGGCGGCAGGATGCGCCGCATCAGGTCGGCCTCGGCGATGCAGGGAGAGAGGAAATCCTGCCCCGAGGGCTCGTAGGAGAGGGGGCAGGCGCGGTCGGCGGCGTAGAACGCTTCGCTGCGCGAAACGATCAACGATTCGAGATCCGTGTCCTTGGCGGTGCGCGCCCAATCGAGAATCAGTCCGAACGCGAAAGCGGTCTGGTCATGCTCGCCGATGCGGATCGGCCGCGAAAGCTTCGGCAGCCAGTCGGAGATCCGTTTCGCCGCCGCCCGTTCGAGCGGTTCTAGGGCGGCGGACATAGGGCTGGCCTGGGGATCGTCCCAGCCGCGCAGCTCGGCACCGAGCTGGAGCAGCCAGGCGAGGCCGTACGGACGCTCGAACGAGACCCGCCCTGGACCGTCGAGGTAGCGCACCTCCGCGGCGATCTTGTCGGGCGTGAGGCTCGCGGCGAGCGCCGCTTTCGCCGGCGCCGCAAACGGTGCCGAAGGAAAGGTCCGGGCGAGTCGGGCGAGCAGCCAATGACCATGGACCGCCGAGTGCCAGTCGTAGCAGCCGAAGAACGCGGGCGTGAGCAGGCGCGGCGGTTTCGCGTCGGCGTCGCCGGTCATCACGTGAGCGATCTTGTTCGGATACTCCTTGGCGACGCAGGCGAGCGCCAGATCGGCGAAGCGCGCGGCGGCCTGGGCGTCGAACGCCGGAGCTTGGGCGCGGGCGTTGCGGGAAACGAGCGGCAGGATCAGGACCAGAAGGAAGAGCGGCGGCAGGCGGCGCATGGTCCGATGATCGTAAACCAAACCACCGGGCAAACCTTCGCCGCCTCACTGCGTAGCTCTTTTTCGAGTCCATCGAGAGGACATCCACGCCTTCCGGGAGGAAATACCGATGAAGCGTTTCCTGACGCCCTGCCTCACTCTCCTTGCCCTTGCCTCGCCCGCCATCTCCCAGAGCCTCACCCTGCCGCCGAGCGGCGACAACCAACATTCCGAGGTCTCGCAGCAGATCGGCTTGGTCTCCGTCGAGATCACCTACAACAGCCCGAACGTCCATGCCCCGGACGGCACCGACCGGAAGGGGAAGATCTGGGGCGAGCTGGTTCCGTACGGCCTGGTGAATTTGGGGTTTGGTTCCTGCGGCGACCAGTGCCCGTGGCGGGGCGGCTCGAACCAGAACACGACGTTTGCCGTCGATCACGACGTGGTTGTGCAAGGCAAGCCCTTGGCGGCCGGCACCTATGGCCTGCATTTCATTCCGGGCAAAGAGGAGTGGACGATCGTCTTCTCCCACAACTCGACCGCCTGGGGCAGCTTCTTTTACGACGCTAAGGAGGACGCGCTGCGGGTGACGGCGAAGCCGGTCGAGAGCGCCTATCGCGAGTTCCTGACCTATGAGTTCGTCGATCGCCAGCCGGCTACGGCGACGGTCGAGATGGAGTGGGAAAACCTGGCCCTTCCCTGGAAGATCGAGGTGCCGAACGCCGATCAGCTCTACGTCGACAACATTCGCCGCGAGCTGCAGAACTCGCAAGGCTTTACCTGGCAGAACTGGGCCGCGGCGGCGAACTTCTGCCTGAGTCACAAGATCGACCTGGCGCAGGGTCTGGCTTGGGCGCAGGCCGCGGTGGACGGGCCGATCGCCGGTCAGGCGAACTTCACCACGCTGTCTACCCTCGCCGCACTCCAGGAGGCCAACGGCCAGGTCGCGGAATCGGCCAAGACGCTCGATCTGGCGATCAACCATCCGGCCGCGGGCGCGTTCGATATCCACAATGCCGGCCGCCAATTGCTGGCGGCGAAGAAGACCGCCCTCGGCATCAAGGTGCTGGAGACGAACGGCAAGCGCTTCCCCGGCGTCTGGCCGACCGAGGTGAGCCTCGGGCGCGCAAGCGCCGCCGCAGGCAAGAAGGACGACGCGCTACGTCATTTGAAGGCAGCGCTGACGCAGGCGCCCGACGAGGCGGCGAAGAAGAACGTGGAGAATTTGATCGCCAAAGTCGAGAAGGGCGAGGCGATCGACTAGGCGAGTTTCAGGCGCCCAGCGCCGCCAACCGCGCGACGATCTTCCGCGCCGTGTGCCGCCAAGTCCAGCGGTCGGCGATCTCGCGCGCGGCCTGGGCGCCCTTCGCCCGCGCCTCTTCGCGGTGCTCGAACACCCGGCGCATCAGATGGCGCAGGTGGTCGGGGTCCGGGTCGGCCCAACGGTAACCCGCGTAGTAAGGACACTTGGCGATTGCGGGGATGGTGCCGCGAATGCGCAGCGGATAGGCGTTTCCTTCGTTGACGAACTCGCGGTGGGCGCCCCAGTCGGTGGCGATCGCCGGGAGGCCGCAAGCCATCGCCTCCATCAGCGGCATGTTCCACCCCTCGCCGCGCGACACCGAGACGAAGCAGTCCATCGAACGGTAGAGCGAACCGAGCTGGTAGTGGGGGAACTCCTGGTTGAACAGGAACGAGATCCGCCCCCCCTGATCGCGCAGGCGCAGGGCGCGGATCTCCTCCTTGAGCTTCAAGCCGGGATCGCGATTGATCACTTTGCAGACCAGGCGCACCGGCTCGTCGCAGCCGAACTCGTCGTTGAAGGTCTTGAGCAGCAGGCCGGGCTCCTTGCGCTCGCCCCATTCGAAAGCGGAGAAGAAGACGTATTCCCCGTGAGGGTTGGGGAAGGCGGAGAGCCCGGGATGGAAATAGTTGGTGTCGACGCCCAGCGGGATGATCTCGATCGGGCGGGTGAGCCCCGAGTCGCGAAACCCCTGGCGGTTGAACTCGCTCGGCACCCAGACCTCGGCCATCTTCTGCGCCGCGCGCACCCAGTCGCGCGGGAAACCGTCGACCTCCAGCATCGTGTAGCCGATCTTGACCCGGCCGCGGTTGCTGCCGAATACGTCGGCCTGGCCGTAGACCACCGCGGCCTTCGGCCGCCACGAGACGCGTCGGGTGCGCAGCACGTTCAGCCGGTAGTCCTCGCTGTTCTCCGGCTCGTTCTGCGGAAAGACCGTGCGCGGCCCATAGACGTAGCGGTAGGCGACCTCCACCCGCTCGCTGTCGAGCGCGCGGAGGATTTCACGGCAGCTCATCGCGTAGCCGGTGGGGAAATTCATGATCGACTGCCAAAGCAGGCGATGCTTGTAGCGGCCGGACAGCTCCGCGCCCCATTTCGCCCGAAACGTCGCGCGGCTGGCTTGAAACAGGCGGCCGAGCGAGTCGGGATCGTTCTGGGTCGAGCCGTGCTCGTCGTGGATCAGGGTGACGCTGCCGCAGACCACGGTTTTCCAACCCGCGACCCGCGCGCGCAGGCAGTAGTCGGTGTCTTCGAAATACGACTCGAAATCGAGCGCCAGGCCGCCGATCTCGTCCAACAGCTCGCGCTTGATGTAGGCGCAGGCAAAGACGATCCCTTCGACCTCGCGGACCTCGGTCGTGTACTGGCCGAGATCCTGTTCGAGCGAGCCGATCTGCTGGCCCCACATCGTGTCGGGCAGGATGTAGGTTCCGGCGTGGAGCAGCCGGCCGTCGGGCAGGCGCAGCCGGGCGCCGACGACGCCGATCTTCGGGTCGGAAGCCGCGGCGGCGCGCAAGCGCGGCAGCCAATCGTGCTGGTTGAAGATCAGATCGTTGTTCAACAGGACGACGTCGGATTCCGGGTCGGCGGCGGCGATGCCGGCGTTGTTGCCGCGCACGAAGCCGAGATTCTTTTCCAGCCGCAGCACGCGGATTCCCGGCGTCGCCGCGAGCCGCTGCGGCGTCTCGTCGGTCGAGCCGTTGTCGACCACCAGCACCTCGGCGTTTTCCAAGTCGGTCGCGAGCAGGGTGGCCAGGCACTTCTCGGTGAGATCCCAACGATTCCAGGCGAGAACCAGCAGCGTGGCCTTCCGCGCCGGAGCGGCGGCAGGCGGGGTCGAAACGAAATCAGTCATCGTTGGGCGGAGGGCGTAGGGGTGAGGCTCTGCCAAAGGTCGAGGAGCGTCTCTTCGACGCTCGCGGTGGAAAGTGCCGTGGTCTCGCGCCAGATCTCCAGTTCGTAACGCCCCTGCGGAACCGGAGGCAGGCCGGCGGCCCGCCGCGAGAGGTTCAACAGCTCCCGGCCCGGCAATTGGCGCTGCAGCTCGCGCAGCTCCCTCGATCGCCGGACCAGTGCCTCTTCGAGACCGGCCACCCGCGCTTCGAGGCGGGCGATCCGCAGCGCGGACTCCAAGGCGTCTCTGTCGTTCGGCATCTCGTCTTCAGGCTCTCGTCCGCTACCAGGCTCGACCGAGCGGACGCTTGAGCGCCTGGAGCAGGCGCCAAGACCGGGAATGGAGAAGCGTCCGGTGAAAATCGGCGAGCCGCTCGATCTCGCGGCGCAGACGAAGCACCTCCGTGCTGGTCAACGCCGGAGCCTCGTCGGCACTCCAGCCGTCGAGGTGATTCGAGGCGAGAGCCGATCGGCCCAGCAGATTCTCGCGTTCCCGCTGCTCGATCTCGCGCAGCCCGGCATCGAACGCCTCGGCTTCCAACCGACCGAACCGCTCGGCATCCGCGACCGCGCCCTCCGGCGCGCGGGAGGCCGGAACAGGCAAGGGTCGGGCTTCGGCAGTCTCTACGGAAGGCATCAAAAACCTCAAAAAGGGATCGAGAGTATATCCGGAGATTGCGATAGGGGGGTGAGCCCCCTAAACTCCGCAGCCGTGGAACCCCCGAGCAGCGCCCGCCGTTCGCGGAAGATCTGCGTCGTCATGCCCGCGTACAACGCGGAGACGACGCTGCCGCGGACGTTCCATGACCTGCCGGCAAGTTGGGTGGACGACGTCGTGCTGGTCGACGACGCGAGCCGGGACCGGACGGTCGAGATCGCCCGCGAGCTGGGGATTCACACCGTCGTCCATCCGAAGAACCGGGGGTACGGCGGCAACCAGAAGACCTGTTACCGCGAGGCGCTCGCGCGGGGGGCGGACATCGTGGTGATGGTCCATCCCGACCATCAATACGATCCGAAGGCGATCCCGCAGCTGGTGGAGCCTTTGCTGGCCGGGGCGTGCGACGCCGTGTTCGGCAGCCGGATGCTCGGCGGCCGGCCGCTTGAAGGGGGGATGCCGAAGTGGAAGTACCTGGCGAACCTCGGGCTCACCGCGCTCGCCAACGCCACGCTCTACGTCTTCCTGTCCGAATACCACTCCGGCCTGCGGGCCTACGGCCGCCGCTATCTCGAAGGGATCGACCTCGAAGCCAACTCCGACAACTTCGTGTTCGACACCGAGATCATCGCCCAGGGGGTCTGGCGGGGCTTGAGGATTCGCGAGATCCCGATCGCCACGCGCTATTTCGACGAGGCGTCGCAGATCGGTTTCTGGAAGAGCGTCCAGTACGGCTTTTCGATCCTGCGCGTGCTGGTCCGCTACAAGCTGCACAAGAAGAGAATCCTGCGCTACCCGCTGCTGGTGGCGGCCGAGGCGATCGAGCTGGAGCCGCTCGACGGCCCGGCGGTGACCGCCGGGGGTGCGGCAAGCGAGACGGGACCGTCGGGACGATGACGCCGCCGTGCGCGGGCACCTACGCCCTCAAGGATTTTCGCGGCTCCAGCCACCGGCAGCTCGCGGCCTGGGTTCGCGCGCTCCCCGCGGGCGCGCGCCTGCTGGAGCTGGGACCGGGGACCGGCCAGGTGGCGCAATTGGCCGCGCGCGACGATCTCCATTGGGTCGGGCTCGAAGGGAGCATCGAGGGGTTGGGACCGCTCGCCGAGCGGTTCGCCGGAGGGGCGATCGTCGACTTGGAGACGCTGGCGCGGATGCCCCGGGGCTTCGGCGCCGCGCTCGTGGCCGACGTGCTCGAGCATCTGATCGATCCGGACCGGACTCTTCGCCAGCTCGCGGCGGTTCTGCCCGAGGGGGCGCCGCTCCTGGTTTCGGTGCCGAACGTCGCGAACCTGACCGTCCGCCTGGCCCTGCTGTTCGGCCGCTTCGAGTACGCGGAGCGCGGGATTCTCGATCGGACCCACCGGGTGTTCCTGACCCGCCGTACGTTCGAGCGCCGATTGGTTGCGGCGGGTTTCCGGGTCGAGAAGCGGGCGGTCTCCACTCTGCCGCTCCGCCTCGCTCTCCCCGGTTGGCCGGGCTGGCTGATCTCCCCGGCCGAAGCGCTGCTCGCCGGGGTCACGCGCCTGATGCCGACGCTGTTCGGTTATCAACTGCTCGCGTTCGCCCGGCGGGCGTAGGCTTCGAACCTCGCGTAAGCCACCGGGCTTCGACTTCGCGCTATGCTTTGCGCCGATGCGAGCCGAAGCTCTCGAGTTCCTGCGCTGCGCGAGGTGCGCGGCTCGCCCCCTGACTCTGCGGAGCGATGAAGCGGACGCGCGCGAGATTCGCGCCGGATTGCTGTCGTGCGCCGCCTGTGGCGCGAGCTTCGCGATCCGCCGCGGCATCCCCGACCTGCTCGATCCCGACGATCAAGTTCTGGCGCGTGAAGTCGCGGGTTGGGAGACGCTCGCGGGCGAGCTCGACGAGGGGTTGGTGCCGACCATGACGGCCTTGCCCTGGTACCCGCATCCGCCTTGGCCGTACGTCGCGCCGGATTTCTTCCAGATCTTCGAGCACCTCGACCTCAAAGGGGCGCGGATCCTCGATTTCGGTGCCGGCCGCTGTTGGTCCAGCCGCCATCTGGCGGCGCTCGGAGAGGGGGCGGAGGTGGTGGCGGTCGACGTTCTCACCAAGCGGTTCCTGGGGCTTGAAACGGCCGACATCTTCATGGCCGAAGATGGCGGGTACTTCGAACGCTTGCGGGCCGATGCGCATCGGCTGCCGATCGTCGACGGCTGGTTCGATCTGGTGGTGGCCTGCGCCTCCGTCCATCACTCCGGCGACCTGTTCGATCTGTTCCGCGAGCTCGCGAGAGTACTGCGGCCGGGCGGCTTCCTAGTCTTCCTGTCGGAGCCTTCGAAGGCCGAACGGATCGAAGCGCGCCAGCCGGACAACGAGGAGACCCGACTCGGGATCAACGAGCACATCTACTCTCTGCGCGAGTACGTGGCGGCGCTCGCCGCCGCGAACTTAGGCAGGCGGCGCCGGTTGCTACCGCGCTCGATCGCGCTGCGCCTGCTGCGCCAGGACCCCGAGTTCCTGGTCGGGTTTCCCGCGCGGCTCGTTCCTTTCGTCAAGCACCCACTCGGTCGCCGGCTGCTGCTGCGCAGCCTGGCCCTCCCTGGGCTCGGCAGCCTGCTCTACCGCTTCATCAATCTGCCGCTCACCATGGTGGCGCAAAAACCGGCGTAGCCGCAGCCGGCTCTCCGCCCCGTCCCTCTACTGGTAGTACCCGTTCACGTCCACGATCACGTGGACCGTGCCGTTGCCGCTGACGAATGCGTTCGAAGTCAAGACGCCGGTGTCGCTGATCGACAGGAGCGCGTTGTTGCCGCGGGTCTGGTTGGCCGAGTAGTTCACGACCGAGGTGACCGGCGCTTCGCAGCCGGGAGAGAAACGAACGAAGCCGAGATTGGTCGGCGCCACCACGGTGACGTTGGTCGAGAGCGCGCGCGCCGTGGCGGGGATGCCGCAGACGCCGAACACCGAGAAGTCGCGCAACGTTCCCGAGGAAAGCGCCGGGCCGCCGAGCGGGCCGTTGGCGTTGCGGGTGTCGATGATCCGGCAGGGGGAAAGGGTGAAGAAATTCCTCGCGACGGAAGAGATCACGCACGGGCCGTGGGTGGAGCAGGCGGCCGTCCCCGGGACCACTCCGGTCCGCAGTTGATTCTGGTGGAACATCGGCCACGGCATCGCGCCGACTCGCGGGATCGGGTTCCAGACGTTCAC
>Ga0068860_100002970_pt1 | contig 17509 bp, 11 predicted proteins | sample KBSSwiS32_FD_66597 | JGI IMG/M metagenome (GOLD analysis project Ga0068860, IMG submission 66597) | Switchgrass rhizosphere microbial communities from Kellogg Biological Station, Michigan, USA - KBS Switchgrass S3-2 | ecosystem: Host-associated > Plants > Roots > Rhizosphere > Soil ... | reverse complement strand
TGATTTTTTTTTATAGCTTCATTTCCCGAAAGTTTGCTATGAGAGATTTGCAAGGTGCTTTTCAAAGGCAGCAGACGTGTATTTTTTGATTTATTAATTGCCGATGAAAAATATTCTTTAATGCCTGAGACTAATTGGATGCAGCGATTACAACAGAATGATGAGGAGGCGCTCGCCTCGCTCATGAAGTTGTATTACGACGATCTTTATAATTATGCTGCCAGGTTTACAAAAGATGACGGCCTGATCAAAGATTGCATACAGGAAGTTTTTATCAGCCTGTGGCAACGAAGGGAAACAGTTGGCACTATTTTATCCCCCAAATACTATTTTCTGCGGTCCATCAAAAACAAGGTACTTAAATCGTTACATAAGAATACCCGCACGACAACGTCGGTTCTCTTACAGGATGAGTATGATTTTCTTCATGAATTTTCTATCGAACGGGTTATTGTCGAAAAGCAGATTTCTGAAGAAAAAGCTGAGAAACTAAGGAAGACATTGTCTCTTCTTTCTAAAAGACAGAAAGAAATTATCTACTTGAAATATTATCAATACCTGGATCACGGTCAGATCGCCGAGTTAATGAACATCAGTAGTCAGTCGGTCTATAACTTACTGCACGAAGCCATATATAAGCTACGAAGCCTGTGGCATACAGAGTTTGTAACACATTAAACGCCCCCGGAATTATTCTTACTCCTCCACTAAAGGCACATCTGAATTTATAAACATTTAAAAAAATATTTCTGTAAAACCAGTAGAACATCCGGGAAGAGGGAACTTATATATACAACTAGGTAGTATGAAAGATTTCAGATTGTTCGATATTTCGGATTTTGTTATGGATGAGGATTTTATCCGGTGGGTAAATGAGAAAAAAAAGGCTGATACAGATTTTTGGGATAACTGGCAGAGACAGAATCCGGGTAAATACATGGTCGTAGCGGAAGCCAGGCGGATATTGGAGTGCATAGGAACAGAACAAAGAGTTATTAGTGAGACTGAAAAACAGTTTGAAGTAGAAAGATTAATGCAGACTATCAAGGGCCATATTGATGAACCTAAACTGAAAGCCCGAATCATTCCTGTTTCCAAAAAATGGTGGTATGCTGCCGCAACGTTGTTACTTGCGATAGCGGGTGCAGCTACTTATTTTGTTGTGAAACTGGATAAAGCGCCCGAAAAATTTGCTTACGAAACGATAACTACTTCCAGGCACCTTATTGAAAATATAAATACTTCTGAAAAGGCCATTATTTTGAGATTGCCTGATGAAAGCATAGTTGAATTGGCGGCTAACAGCCGCATTGCTTATGCAAATAATTTTGATAGTATTGGCACCAGGGATGTTTATTTATCAGGAGAGGCATTTTTTAAAGTAACCAAAAACCCTAATCGCCCCTTCCGTGTTTTTGCCAATGAAATTGTAACCAAAGTATTAGGAACCAGTTTTATTATTCGTTCTTTTGAAAAGGATACCGTCATACAGGTAACAGTAAGAGCAGGAAAGGTTAGTGTATATTCCCAGGCTGCTACCAGTGCTAAGGAAACCAGCTCACCCAACCAGCTTGGGGGAATTATCCTGACACCAAACCAGGAACTGGTATACGAAAAATCAAAACAAAAATTCCAAAAAGCATTGCTTGAAAACCCCGTAGAGATATTGCCTGATGCTGCATCCCAGAAAAATATGTTGTATGAAGATGTTCCTCTTGAAAAAGTGTTTACCCAGCTTAGTAAAGTTTACGGTATCAGCATTGTTTATGATAATGAATTATTGAAAAAATGTACCGTTACGGCAGATCTTAGAAATGAGACTTTTTATAAGAAGCTTGAACTTATATGCAAGGCTATAGGCGCCCGTTATGAAATTATAGACGGCCAGGTAGTTATACAAACAAATGGATGTGAATAATTTTATACAGGAAGTTAAACTAACGGGTGAACGATAGTATGGCGAACTAATATGAGCTTTTATTTTTTACCCAGCTAAAAATTTTGCTGAGAACAAATTTTGATCAAAATATTTATTGCTTAAATCAAAACATTGCCAATATGAAAAAAAATAAACCCAATAGACAGTTAATCTGCCAGTTTATGCGAACAGGATTCCTGCCGGTGTTACTTACTATTTGCTTCGGCGGAAACATTTATGCAAAATCAGGCGATGGCGAAGAAATACTTAACAAGAAAATCAGCGTCGTTGCTGAACAGAAAGAAGTGAAAGCCATACTGAGTGAGATCAGTAAGCTTGCTGAAATAAAATTTGTGTATAGCGCCCAGCGAATTCCTGCCCGCAGAAAAGTTTCTCTTCTTGCCTACCAGCAAAGACTGGGAGACATATTGAATTTATTATTACAGCCCCTGGATGTATTATATTATGTGTCGGGTAACCAAATTGTATTAATGAAGAAGGGACAGAAAAACATTATCCTCGCAAACCTGAGAGATCAACTGGACAGTAAAAAGATATCAGAGGGAGAATACCTGTTTAACTTATATAAAGTGGTTACGGGTAAGGTAACCAATGAAAAGGGAGAGCCATTGGAAGGAGTTTCTGTATTGGTAAAAGGAAATAAGGGCAGTTCAAGAGGAACAAGTACCAATGCAAGCGGAAGTTTTACAATAAATGCTGAAATAGGAGAAACCCTGAATTTTTCGATGGTTGGTTACAGGCTTTATTCCGTAAAAATAGGACAGGAAAATAGCATTGCAGTTCAACTTGAGTTAGAAGCGGCCAGCATAAGTGAAGTAGTAGTGGTGGGCTATGGCACGCAGAAACGAAGTACACTCACAGGCGCAATTTCAACTGTAAATAGCAAAACATTAAATGAATTGCCGGTTGCCGGAATTGACCAGGCTTTACAGGGCAGGGTCGCAGGATTGTCCATTACAAATAATGGTTCTCCCGGAATGGCTCCAATAATTGCTATCAGGGGTATCAGTTCTGTTACCAATTTAACGGATCCTTTATTTGTAATTGATGGATTTCCTACCGGTAACATCAGCAGTTTTGATGTGAAAGATGTAGAGTCAGTGGAAGTATTAAAAGATGCAAGCGCCGCCGCCATTTATGGTTCAAGGGCAACCAACGGGGTAATAATGATTAGCACAAAAAAAGGAAGAAGAGATAACCGGCTGGCAGTAAATCTTGATTCTTATATTGGTATGCAAAGCCCCGCTAAAACAATTGACTTATTAAATACGGATCAGTATCTATTATATGCAAACGCTTTACTTGGCCCTACAGGTGTCGCAGGTATTGGCCGTTTGCAATCTGCTAATTTTAATATGCCGATTTATGATGGCGCTACGCAAACGTTTGCTCAGACTAATACCGACTGGCAGGATGCATACTTTGTAAAAAATGCGCTTTTAACACAGCACAACATTTCTGTTAGCGGAGGCAATGAGATATCCCGTTTTTATACCTCTGCGGGGTATTTTAAACAAGACGGTATTGCACAGGGGTTAAATTATGAGAGAGGCAATTTTCGCATTAACTCTGAACACAACATAAGCAGGATGTTCACTTTTGGCGAAAATTTATATATGGCGATAAGTAACCAGCGTGTTGATGGAACCGGCGGAAACAGATCTCCGTTGACAAATGTTGTAAGAATGCTGCCGTATATACCAGTCCATGATCCTACCAAAGAAGGTGGCTTCAGGGGCCCTGAAACAGCTTTTGATGGTTCCGATCCTACAAATCCTGTGGAGGCAGCTATACTTAATGAGGATAGATTTAAGACATTGAAGATTTTGGGAACCGCTTACATTGATGTCAATTTTACCTCCTGGCTAAGATTCAGGTCCACTTTTGGGGCCGATTATACTAACCAGTACGAACAAAAATACCTGCCGATTTTTAATGATGGAGGTACAAGCAGTGCTACACTCGCAACCATTAATAATGAAAGAAAATTGTATACAACATTATTGTATACCCAGCAGTTAACCTTTGATAAACAATTTGGTGACCATCATATAAACGTCACCGCTGTTTATGAACAACAAGGTCAGCATTTGAGTGATGAAAGTGCGGGAGGTCGACAGGCTACTAATACAATCAGAACACTTGTGGGAGCCTCAAGCCCTTCGGTAAATACCCGGATCGAGGATAATTTAATCAAGTCCTACATTGGCCGTGTTACTTACGATTATGCCGGAAAGTATTTGTTAAGCGCCAGTATAAGAAGAGACGGTCTGTCTGTTTTCGCAACCGGCCACAAATTCAAAAATTTCCCTGCCGCTTCTGTGGGATGGAAAATAGACCGTGAACATTTCATGGAAAACTACAAAGCGATTTCTGAGCTAAAACTGAGAGCAGGCTACGGCCTGACAGGCATTAATGGTGTTCTTTTAGGTAATTACATTACGCAGGCGCCTGTGCAGTCTAACCAGTCGTTATATCCGTTTGGAGGAACAATAGGTGGCGCCAATGCATCTTATTATAACAGGCTGAGTAATCCTAACCTGGAATGGGAAGTAACCAAGCAGTTAAATATTGGTATCGATCTGGGCCTATGGAGAAATAAACTGACGTTCACTGCTGAATATTTCAGACGGACAACCGATAATCTTATCATTAACATACCCATACCTACTTCTTTTGGCCTCGGAGATGGTGGAAACGTGCCGACAAATGCAGCGGGTATGCAAAACCATGGTTTTGAAATGCAGCTTGGTTACCATAAAAACCAGGGAGCATTTAGGTGGGATGTTACGGGTTTATTGAGCATTATCCGCAACAAGGTAACTAAATTAAACACCGCGAATGCTTCTTATCGTGCGGGAGCCGATGCAGATTTTGGGAATGGCGATATTACAAGTACCGTAGTTGGAGAGCCTATTCAATCTTTCTACGGATGGATCGTGGATGGGATTTTTCAAACAGCCGCTGAAGTTGCTTCCAGTGCTGTGCAGGTAGTCGACGCAAATAATAATCCCTTAAAATCAACACAACCCGGGGATTTAAAATTCAGGGATATAAGCGGCCCCGCCGGCAAGCCTGATGGAAGGATCACAGATGCAGATAGAACTTTTATCGGCAGTTACCTACCTAAGTTTGTGTATTCGCTGAATTACACAGCGTCGTACAAAAATTTTGATTGTAGTGTTTTCTTCCAGGGGGTTCAGGGTAATAAAGTCTTTAACGCAGAAAGAGTTATTGTAGAAGGTATGATCAGGTTATTTAATTCCGGCACCCAGGTATTGGATGCGTGGACACCCTCACATACAAATACAAGTATCCCCAGGGCTGCTAATGGAGACCCGAATGGAAATTCCCGCGTTTCAACACGTTGGGTTGAAAATGGCTCTTATTTAAGATTAAAGAATCTTATGGTAGGATATAATATCCCGGTACAAGGGTTGAAATCATTAACCAATGGAGCTATCAATAAGTTTAGGATATATGTCTCGTCCCAAAACCTGTTTACGGTTACTCACTATAAAGGATGGGATCCGGAAGTAGGAGCGGTTAATACCAAATCTAACCGCCAGTTAACAACAGGTATTGACTATGGTCAGTATCCTTCAGCAAGGTCGTTCCAGTTTGGAGTGCAGGTAGGATTTTAAATTTATAAAATGAAATATTGAAAATATGAAAAATACAAAAACATATTTAGCACTTATTGCTACAGTAATAATAGCTATAGTTACTGTAATTTCCTGCGATAAAAACCTGGATAAAACAGATCCGAATGCCGTAATTGTTTCCCAGTTTTTTAAGAACAGCGCGGAGTTGCAGAGTGCAACTAATTCCGTTTATGCGGCTTTCCACGGTGGCAATCTTGTAGGCAGGGAATGGTTTTTTTTACATGATACCCGGAGCGATGAGGTTGCAACCGGCGGTTCGCAGTTAGAACAACCCCGCGCCCAGTTGCTGAACGGGGTGCACGATCCTACTAATTCGGTTATGAATTCTGTTTGGAATGCTTTGTATACCCTGATCCACCGCGCTAATACCGTAATTCAAAATGGCCCCGATGTAACGGACAATGCACCTCTCAGGGACCGTTCAATAGCTGAAGCCAAATTTTTACGTGCATGGGCGTATTTTGAACTGGTAAGTCAATGGGGTGGTGTTCCAATTTACACGAGCACGGTTACAGGTGCGGATTCCTATCAACCGCGTTCAAACGAAGATGCCGTATATACGCTGATTATCCAGGATCTACAGGATGCAGCCACTGTTTTACCGGGTAAATCAGGCTATCCGGCCAGTGATAACGGTCGTGCCACGAAGGCTGCTGCCAATGCACTTTTAGGCAGAGTATTAATGCAGAAGGGTGATTATGCGGGAGCAAAAACTGCTTTGCTAAATGTACCCGGTTCAGGAGCTGATGGATACTCACTTACAGACAGGTATTTGGATAATTTCGAGCTGGAAACAGAATTTAGCAACGAGAGTATTCTCGAAGCTATTTATGTTGATAAGGGAGACAACAATTTTAACTGGGGTGGTAATGGTGTTGGTGATGGACCCACTGCAGATCAGTCAACAGTGCGTAACCAGGAGTATTGTCCTGTTGCGTGGCGTAACCTGATCCCATCGGATAAATATTTGAACGAATTTGAGAATACGGCCACCGGCGCTGCTAAAACTGATCCACGCTATAAATTTTCTGTCTATGAAACCGGGGATACTTATAATAAGGGCGCCAGTGTTCTTACCGACGCTGATGTGCAGGGGAGTTTATCGACGGTTAACGGCGTAACGAAAAAAGTGAGCTGGCGTAAATTTATGTTACTTTACGGGGAGAGTAAAAGTGCCGCCGGCTTTCATCCGGGTGGGAATAATCAACGCATCATTCGGTTTGCAGATGTTTTATTAATGTTGGCCGAGTGTGAAAATGAGGGAGGAAACATAGCAGGTGCTGTTGGTTATTTGAACCAGGTACGTGATCGCCCAACGGTAGCTATGCCACATTATCCGACAGCACAATACCCGGTTGGCACTAAAGACGAGGTAACAAAGGCGATCATGCATGAAAGAATGGTGGAGCTGGGTGATGAAGAAGTACGCAGTATAGACATTGTGAGGTGGAGAAAGAGAGGATATTATCCATCCGTTGCACCGGAACCTTTGACTTATTTCGTAGCCAATAAGCATGAGCTTCTTCCGATACCCCAGGCCGAGATCGACAACAATCCGCAACTGGGCACTGGTGGAGTTGATAAACAAAATCCCGGGTACTGAAAATATCTTATTGAAAAAAGAGAATATTAATATATTCTTAAGGTAAACAGATCAAGGCTATGTAAAAGTAGCCTTTTGGTTTTTAGTGTGGATCAACACACACTTCTTTAACCATTAGTTAGTAAACCCGGCTAAAAAATATTATTTTATCAATTCCTGGCGATGACAATTAGACCTGATGTTTATTAAGCAGAACTATCAGCTGATGCTGCTATTTTTTTTTCGCTGCGTCTCTTATGGTTTTCTCAGAGATAACAGCAAAAAAACCTTTGCGCTGGTACCTCCTGTTGAAAGTGGTTTTATGTTAAAAGGGGCTGTGAAGGATATGTCGCTTATTCGGCTAACAAAAGGTGAAAAACTAATACTTGCTGAGGTGAATAATGATTCATTGCGCATATTTCAGGATCTAAAAAACCTCATTAGTAATTATGACAGCTTCCCTACCATATAAACATGAAACCGTGATCAATATATGAACCTTATTATATTCAGATCATTATTTTTTATACTGCTTTTCTTCTTTGTTTCCTGCAATCATAAGCAATTGTCAAACCAGGAAATGATCACTCTTTTAGAATCAGCAGCGAAATATGAGAATAATCCGGAAAATATTTATTGCCCGGAAGCTATGGTAAAACTGTGCGATTCTATATTGAATAATTCTTCCACCGATACTGACCTTGTAAAAGCAAAATATGACAAAGCTAATGCCTTGCTTCAATTGGGGGAGGAACAAAAAGCTGCTGAAATTTATGAGTACTTATTAAATAAAACTTCGCCGGGCGACTTTGAACACCGCCGGCAAATCGGGAAAGACTTAGCAGTTGCTTATTTAAGGTTGGGGGAAAGAATGAACTGTATTCATAATCATAACGCTGAGTCCTGCATCTACCCCATTGCCAGTGGCGGAGTGCATCACGATAAAACCGGTTCTGAAAAAGCCATTGAACTGTATAAGATGTTACTGGCAGATGATCCAAATGACCTGGAATCAAGGTGGCTAATGAATATCGCTTACATGACAATCGGGGGCTATCCTCAACTGGTTCCGCCGGCCTACCTTTTAAAAGTATTGGACGAGGACCCAAGGCATACGATAAAACCTTTCATGGACGTAGCAGTAAATGTAGGGCTGAACTTCAGGGATATGGGAGGCGGAAGCATTGTTGATGATTTTAATAATGATGGATATCCCGACATTGTACTAAGCAGCTGGTCCCTCACAGAACATATGCATTATTGCAGAAGTAATGGCAATGGCACTTTTACAGATATATCAGATTCTTCAGGCCTGGGAAAATTAACGGGCGGATTAAATATGATGCAAACCGATTATAACAATGATGGCTTCAAAGATATATTTGTTTTGCGTGGGGCATGGAAAGGAAAATTTGGAAGAAATCCAAACTCCTTATTAAGAAATAATGGCAACGGCACTTTTACAGATGTTACAAAAGAAAGCGGATTGCTTTCATTTCATCCTACACAAACTGCTACCTGGGCAGATCTTAATAATGATGGCTGGCTGGATGTTTTTATTGGAAATGAAACAACCCCAGCCGGCGGGGTAAATGCATGTGAGTTATATATCAACAACAAAAACGGAACCTTTACAGAAACAGCAGCAAAAGCCGGTTGTGCTATAACTGAGTTTGTAAAAGGAGTTACATCAGGTGATTATGATAACGATGGTCGCACGGATATTTTTATATCCACCTTAAATGGAAAGAAAATATTATTGAAAAATGAGTCTGTTAAAAATGGCCCTGTAAAGTTTACAGATGTAACTCAGCAGGCAGGATTAAATACCGGAATGGTTCGTACTTTTCCAACCTGGTTCTGGGACTATGATAATGATGGATGGTTGGATATACTTGTGTGTGGATATGAGTTTTCTGAGCCTCTTGCGTATTACGCAGCAGCAGAAGCGATAAATGCACCCCTGGGAAATGCGGGTAAAATATTTTTATTCAGAAATAATCATGATGGAACATTTGAAGAGGTATCTGCCAAAACGGGCTTAAATAAAATTGCCTTTGCTATGGGGGCCAATTTTGGCGACATTGATAATGATGGGTATCTTGATTTTTATTTGGGCACGGGCAATCCAAAGTTCAAATCATTAATTCCAAATAAGCTTTTTAGGAACATAAATGGCAGCCGCTTTTTGGATGTCACTACGTCCGCACGCCTGGGCAATTTGCAAAAGGGACACGGAATTTCCTTTGCCGACCTTGACAATGATGGGGATGAAGATATTTACATCGAAATGGGTGGCGCTTATACAGGAGATGCTTATGAAAATTCTTTTTATATCAATCCCGGTCAGAATGACAATCACTGGATAAATCTTTCCCTGGAAGGAACTGTTTCTAACAGGGCGGCCATCGGAGCAAAAATAAAAGTAACTTTTAAAGAAAATAATGTAGAAAAAGCTGTTTACCGGGATGTGAATTCCGGGGGAAGTTTTGGTTCTAATCCCTTACGGCAGCATATTGGTATTGGACATGCTACATCGATTGAAAAAATTGAAATAAAATGGCCCGTAACCGGGAAAGTCCAGGTATTTGAAAATCCCCCTGTTGACATAAATATTAAAATAGACGAAGGCAATAGCTCATTCACCACCTATAAACTTGCCAGGTTGGATTTTAGCTCTGTACGATCAGGAATAATACCCTGTTCGCCCAAGTAGGGCAAAAAAAATAATAATAAAGAAGAACGACTTAGAAAAAAACTTTCTTCCGTTTGTATTGAAATAGTAGCATTTATCCAAAATTCATCTCGGATTTGTTTTATGTTTTGTAACTATCGAAGAATATTTAAATTCATATGAACCATATGCATAATAAACACCTTGGAGTGAAACTATTGCTGATATCAGCCAAAAGGCTGAAGAAATAAAAACGCCCGTGTTTTTATCAATATTAAAAATGAATGCAGTATAGATCATTACATATTCCCTTGCTCCTAAACCGCCAATGGTAAATGGAATAACGGATACCAGGGAAGAAACCAGGAAACAAAAAAGGTAAGGAGAAACGTTATTGCGGAAATCAATGGCCAGTAAGATAAAAACCACACTTATCATTTGGAATAATTGAACCCCCATAGCCTTTAGATGACTAGAGATAAAATGACGCGAAACAATGTTAAAATATCTTTGTAAAATGAAATAATATATTATTGTACCTGCTGCAAAAATTATAATTAGCCATTCAATATCAATAACAGTTGAGGGAATGAAAAATAGTAAGATAACTGCTGCGAGAGACATGGCCCATAAACCGCTCAGCCTGTCAAAAAAAAGTGCACCGAAAATTTGCTTTGCCGGGAGGTGAGATTTTTTACGAAGCAGGAATATTTTATAACCGTCCCCACCTATTCCTCCCGGCAGAAAAATATTATAAAACATCCCAACCAGGTATAACCTTAAATTAAAACCAAAGCTTATTTTCAACCCGATGTGTTTAAGGAAAAATAGTAACCGCCAGGAAGAGATTACCTGCGAAAGGAAAAAAGTGATGAGGGCGAGAAGAATATAAAAAGGGTTGCTTTTCTGAAAGATTTTTTTTACTTCTGAAAGATTAATTTTGTTTAAAACCAGGTACAACAGCAACGCTGTAAAACCAATTTTAAGAAATAATTTCAGAAGGTTCCTGAGCTTTGTTTTGTCCATTAGTGATGCGTCTGACCTGGTAAGTTTTCCTGTGAGTTCCTTCGAAATAGGTCCTGACAGATATTTCTGCGATAATGCCGGTTGTAATAAGTTGAATACCTCCCAGTAAAAGTATCAATCCAAGAATAATCAATGGCTTACCCCATATATCGTGACCCCGGATTTTAAGGATAAGGAGGTAAACATTTATTAATATGCCAAACCCTAAAGAAATAAAACCTAAGGTACCGAAAAGGTGCATGGGCTTTTGGATATATCTCCTGAAAAAAATCACGGTAATGAGGTCAGCCATTACTTTAAAAATCCGGGTTAACCCATATTTTGATTTGCCAAATCTTCTTGCATGATGTTTAACATCAACCTCGATAATGCTAGCGCCCTGTAACATTGCCAAAGTAGGTATGAAACGATGTAGCTCACCATAAATTCCAAGGTTTTCAGCAATTTCCCGTTTGAAAACTTTCAAAGTGCATCCATAATCTTTTATATGAACACCTGTTGCTCTGCGAATAATGGCATTTGCGATCTTACTTGGAATTTTCCGAAAGATCATTCCATCCTTTCGATCTTTTCTATTGCCTGCAACTACGTCCCAGTCTTCTTCTTTAAGCTTTTTCAACATAAAATTAATATCAGATGGGTCATTCTGTAAGTCACCATCCAGCAGGGCAATATATTTTCCTGAAGCGTGATCAATGCCGGCAGTCAGGGCTGTACTTTGGCCATAGTTTTTTTTAAACTCGATCAGTGTTATTCGTTTGGTAACCTGTTGGAGAATTGCTTTTTGGGTGCCATCAGTTGAACCATCATCCACAAAAATAACTTCATAGTCAATGCATGATAAAGCCTGTTCCAATTCGCTTATCAACGGAGCAATATTTTCACGTTCATTTAAAACAGGAATTATTACCGATAGTTCTTTCATTGCACTCTAAATAATTTAAAATTGCCTCGATAGCTTCTGACCAATTCGGCATGGGGGTTTCTTAAATCCCTGTCAAAAGTAAAGTAATAACCCGGGAGGGTATCGTTTTCAATAAACTTAAGTGGCTGCATTCTTATTCTTTCCATATAAAAAATAAATTTATGGTGAAGCGGAAGTGCAAGAACTTCAGGATGATACTGATAAAAATAAAGAGGCTGACCTTTACTTAAAATACCTGCATCTTCTGCCAGAAATTTATGGTATTTTGATTCATTATGCTCAAACCTGTGCGGTAAAACGAACCAGCTAAAGCCAAGACGCAGGATGAGCATGAATGCAAGGAAGTAAATAATTTTTTGTGTTTTTGATCTATACATGAACCAGCTTAAAAATGCACAGCCTGAGAAAACTATTATCACTTTTAGCGGCAAAGCGCTTACATACTTTTCAAGACCTGCAAAAAAAGCCGCCGGGATAAAAAGTGTTACGAGAATGCATGAAATGATGATAATAGTATTAAATATCCTTAATGACGCGGAGAGCTTATCGCGATAAGAATAGTAGGCATGACCCCAGACTATTAACAGCAAAGGGTAAAGCATAATAATATATCGCGGGATCGTTAATGGTGATACCCAATAAACCAGGATATTTATTATAAAGATGAGCGAAATATAGGAAAGAAAGGGATTTGCTTTTATTCCTTTTATAAAGTCACGGTGAATACAAAACAGCACCAGCAGGCTTGCCGGAAAAAGTTGCCAAAGCTGGTCCGGTACAAACAGCAGCATATATTCAATAGTACCCCAAATGCCTGATTGTGACACGACACGTTGGCTGCTTTGATTCCATAATGTTGAAAAATATGCAGGGAGATTATTATTATACAAAGAATAGTGATAAAAATAGGCCCCGATAATCAGAAGGCAGATTAGAACTGAAAGAATATGCTGCCAGCTAAAAATTTTTCTTAAATTTTTAGTATAAATAAGTAAAGTACCAATCGTTAATGCCTGGAAAACTATGGAGGGTAATCCTTTGGTAAGAAAAGTAATCGCTGTTATGATGTAGGAAGTCAAAAAAAGATTGAGCCATTGTTTCTTTTGATAGAAATAAAAAATACTCATGAAAGAAATATATGTTAGCCAGGAATAAAAAATATCAATATGCCCCAGCATGGAATCATAAGTGATCATACGGTTATAAACCAAAGAAAGAATGCCACTTAATGATGCCACTCTCTTGTCTTTCAAAAAAAAGGCCGTTGTATAATAAATGGTAATTGCAAAAAGAAAGAGCGGGATCAGGGCCGGAAGCCTGGTAACAAATTCGGAATAGCTGCCGCTTAACAAATAAAAAAAAGCAAGCACCCAATTGTATACAGGGGGTTTATTGTAATAGTATTCACTGCCAATAACAGGAACTGCATAATTGCGTGAGTGGATCATTTCCAGGGCGACGTCTGCACGGGTCGGTTCATCAGCAAAAAGCGGTTGTAAGCCGAGATTGATAAAAAAAGCAGGAATACCCAGGGTCAATAAAAAGAAAAAAACTTTCCCGGGATTCGACTGAAGGTAATTATCCAATCTATACATGACCCCAAAGGTATAACATGAAGTTGTATTGTATATTGTAGTGAGGATCAAATAACGATTAAATAATTTTTCATTAAATGCCTCGTCTGCGAATCTTTTCCTCGTAGTTATTGTTCACCTTCCTGGTTAAAAAGTAAAAGTCTTTCTGAAGGTTATGAAAGAAGTCACCTGTAAAAGGGTTAAATGATTATTTTTTTCCCGATTCCCACAAATCATACCTTAAAAATATCTGGAGAGAACTATTCTTTTCCTCGCGATGTTCTCCACCTGGTAGTTGGAACCGGATGTAGGGTTGCAAACCGAATGAATATCTTGCTCCAAACGACCAGCGTTTCCATTGGTATTGTGTTTCAGCAAGCGCCTGGAAGTAAGATTTTACAAAATTGCTATCTGCTTTTTTGGAATGAAAAATTGTTTTGGCATGAATTGAATCTGTCTGCGTGAGATTATTTGTCTCTTTTATTTCCTGTTCAGATACGGCACTGCTATATTTATTCCATATAAAACCGAATCCTACTGAAAAATGAGGTAGAATAAAATAATTAAAGCTTACGGGAAGTTGATGATAATATGTTTTTTTCAAACGGTTTGACGTCGACATCGTTGTGTTAGTAAACGTATCCACCACTTTTTTTTGCACATACAGAATTTCTTTTGTGAATTGTGGAGCACCATACCTGAATTCAGATTGCAAAAACCATTTCTGATCCTTGTACATTCGGAAATAAACCGAAGGAATATAATCAGCCAGGGTACCTTTTCTACCCAATGAATTATATGGAACAAATTTTTGCCCGCTGACAGGCAATTGCTGGTTCAGTGCCAAACCAGCGGCGAAATAAATCGGTTTCTTTACAAAAGAATCCCGTTTTGCAGCCTTACCCGGAATATTGACATCTTTTATTTTCTTTTTTATATCATTTGAATCAGAAGTTTCTGCTATTATAGAATCAGGGTTAATTGGGTCATGTACAGTTGTTGACTCTTCTGGTGTGGTTATATTTTTTTCATAGTTTTTCGAAGAATCCGAATTCTGTTTATTACCCTTAATTTCACTACTTAACCTACCTGCCGTCCTGTTTATCTTTTGAATTTTCTTATTTTTTTTAATGTAATTACCAGGGATTTCTTCCCGGAAAGGTATATTCTTTCGGGTGTTCCCGGTTTTTCCATATTCGTTTATTGTAACATCTTTTTGACTATAATTGTTTTCTCCGGGATCTTTCTTATTGTTTGTTTTCAATGAATCTTTGGTTAGCCGCTTTTTGCCGGCATCAGTAACATGGTCAAAATCTTTTACCATTTGGGGCTGTTTTGGATTTTTTTGCACATCCTTCATCCTGATATTACTGGTAGTATCTTTTTTATTATTATGAACTTTTTCAGATGAAACAATATTTTTTTCGTCTTTATTCCATGGCCATTTACCCGGCTTTACTACTAACCATATGACGACGGCCAGCAGGATCAATAATAAACTGTAACCCAGGCACCCCTTTTGTACGGGTGGAACAATAACTCCATCATCGCTATCATCATTAAGCCTTCGCTCCATGTCTTTCCAGGAAACATCCTCGTCAGGAAGTTGCAGGTCGTTCAACTGCTTTGATAGTTCTTCTTCATATGGTAATCTTTCATTCATTGATTGATGCTCTCTTCATTTATCATTTTTTGTAAATGTTTTCTTGCTTCGTTTAAATGCCATTTACTGGTGCCAACGCTTATTTGTAAAAGGTCTGCTATTTCTTTATGGCTATACCCTTCTATAATATAAAGATTGAAAACAGTCTGGGTGGCCGGGGCGAGTTTTCGTACAAGATGAAGCAGGTGATCTGATTTCAATTTGGAAATTATATCAGGATCTATTTCTATCTCTGTCGTGCTATTTAAGTCTACAGGTTGTATATTTTTTTGTTTTATTTTAATGTAGTCGATACAACTATTAATAACTATTGTTCGAATCCATGTGTACATTGAAGCTTTTTCCGCATCGTACTTTTGAATATTTTTAAACACTTTGTGAAACCCCGTGTTCAATACCTCCATTGCATCCGTTTCATTTTTAGTATAGCGAAGGCAAAGACCCATCATTGCCCTGTAAAAGTTCCGGTACAACTTTTCCTGGGCCTGCCTGTTTCCATCCTTACAGCCATTGACAATATTATCTATGTTTTGGTCTTCGCTTATCAAAAAAAGTTGTTCAGCTTTATATTTTGATGCTGGTTTTTATCAATTATTAAAAAATACCCTGGTTTAATTTTTACTTTTATTTTTTCAGCCTGAATGAGCAATTTATGTTATGTAAAGAAGTAAGATCCAAAGAATCCGCGAATTGGCCGGAGAAATTTCCTTCATAAAACTCTCCAACATTTTGTGGATAGTTCGTTACATTAACATCGAAAGGTTTAATTATTACACAATTATTAGAATTTGACACATTCAATCTGGTCATTGGAAATATACCGGTGGCCTGGTTATGGTTAAATTCAAAATTTATGTAAGTACCAAATTGGCTGCCCAATACATAAGTGGTAAATAAGGGAGGCACACCCGGATAAGTGTAAACGGCGAAAGAATCTCTTCCGGATGAATTTATTAAATTATGTTCAGTACCGTCAAGGTTAAATTTAATGTGTTCTGATACAATAGTACCACAGGCGAAAATATTACCTGCATTAATCTCAGTTGAACCGGCTGTAATTTTTACAGTGGGTCCCTGTTCCATGGATAGAGCATCAACACCAAATATATCAAAGCCCGATTGAATTGCCGAACAGGTTACAAATGATATTGAAAAATCACCATTACTACTTGCACTCGCATAACGAATCATATTGTCATAAGAAATTAAAGCATAACCGTTGGAGATGGGAGTATTATTGCAATTTATTAAGGTTCCTTTTATGGTTACAACAGATGATGTTGAATTTCCGACTGTAATGTTTCCCAGGTTGGTATTCTGTGAAAAGGGACCAATGTTTTGCGAATATATTATAGCGCCACATTCGTCCAATATCTCTAAGATTAAATTTTCATTTGCCGGAACTAATCCACTTGCCTGTCCTAAAGAATCGGTATATCCGTGTGCTATACTTCCTGTATCACCTTTAACAAGAACACCTGTATATATAAGGGGAAGGCCTGAGGAATTTTTTATAATCATTGAAATTGTAACGGCAGGTTCACCAAAATCACAGTTCCAGAAAGAAAAATGTTTTACATCTCCTGTGTAATTTGTTCCATTTTTTGTTGCAATTCCCTCTTCTTTCCAAAGCCCTGTTTGCTCATCAACAAACCATAGGCTAATGGTTGCCGGTGCAGATGATTGAGCAGAAGACGGAATAGGTATTGTAAGATTCGCAGTGCCCTTTGTCATTTGTAACTTTTCTCCCGATATGGATTCAAGAACTACCGCCATCATTCCGAAAGATTTCAATGTAACCCGTTTGTCATTTTTATCATTAGCCATAAAAGAACCTGGAACAGTTTCATTGATATCTGCAGCAGTGGGATCAATATAAGATGCATACACGTTAATACTTCCTGTATAAGGCAATCCATCTTGTTCTTTAACTATTCCATTTGCAGGTAATGAAATTTTAGCACCACTGGAAAGAGTTATATCACCGCCGGTAGTTGCATTTACAGTGCCTGCCAATGTTCTCCTGATAAGTTTTATTACCACCTGGTTTACTCCGGAAGTTGCATTAAAAGTCCGGTATGCCTTAAAATATCCCGCTTTTTCAGCTACGACCATGGAGGCATTCCTATCGAGGGTCGCATCGACAATCCTGAAGTAACCCTTGGCGCTGGTCGTCGTAATTTTTGATCCTGCCTTTATTTGCACCCCGGTTGCAGGTTGCCCATTTTCATCAAGGATATTTCCCTGCAATGTGGCAATAACAGGCGCAGGTAAATTACTACCTGTATTGGTTGTATCAAAATTCGTAGCGCTGAATTCTTTATTGCAATTAAAAGACAGCACTGAAATTAAAAAGAGAAATAATGCAAAATGCAGACGCTTCATAAAGAATGTTTATTGCATATACTTCTGCTTTCATGAAAAGGTTGGGTAAATAATTTTTTTTATTTTTTATCCCTTA
>Ga0068860_100002964_pt1 | contig 17519 bp, 11 predicted proteins | sample KBSSwiS32_FD_66597 | JGI IMG/M metagenome (GOLD analysis project Ga0068860, IMG submission 66597) | Switchgrass rhizosphere microbial communities from Kellogg Biological Station, Michigan, USA - KBS Switchgrass S3-2 | ecosystem: Host-associated > Plants > Roots > Rhizosphere > Soil ... | reverse complement strand
ACCGGCCTGGGGACCGTAGCGGCAGCGGTCGATCAGCGTCTGGGAGTGTTCGACACGGAAACCGATCGAGAACGGCTTCGCCTCGATTGCGACCCCTCGGTCGTAGAGCATCCGAAACGTGTCGCGGGCGCTGTGGCCAACCGCGAGGACGATGCGATCCGCTTCGATCTCGCTACCATCGGCGAGCCGAACGCCTCTCACTTTTCCTCCTTCGAGAAGTAGATCCTCCACCCGGGTCTTGAAGCGGATCTCGCCGCCAAGGGATTCGATCGTGGCTCTCAGGCTCTCGACGATCTTCACCAGGCGGAACGTGCCGATGTGCGGCTTGTTGACGTAGAGGATCTCCTCGGGCGCCCCGGCCACGACGAACTCTTCGAGCACCTTTCGGCCGCGGTGGCCGGGGTCTTTGACCTGGCTGTAGAGCTTGCCGTCCGAGAACGTGCCGGCCCCCCCTTCGCCGAACTGGACGTTCGATTCCGGGTCGAGCGTGCCGCGGCGCCAGAGGCCGAAGGTGTCTTGCGTTCGCTCTCGGACTTGCTTGCCCCGTTCGAGCAGGATCGGCCGAAAGCCCATCTGGGCGAGGAGCAATCCGGCGAACAGGCCGCAGGGGCCCGTACCGATGACGACCGGCCGGCGCGCGGCGGCCTTCGTGGCGCGAACGGGGAAGCGGTACGAGGTGTCGGGCGTCGGCCCGATTTTTGATCCGGCGGCTGGGGCGCCGTGGCGTCCTGTCCTTTGCAGGATCTCCGCTTCGAGCGGAGTTTCGACGTCGAGGTGGTAGGTGAGCGCGATCTTCCCGCGTACCCGGGCGTCGAAGCTCCTGCGCACCACGTGGACCGCGCCGAGATCTTTCGCCGGGATTTTGAGTTCGCGAAGCACCGCGGCGCGCAGGTCGGCATCGGTATGGTCGAGGGGAAGCTTGATTTCGGTCAGGCGGAGCATGGGCGGCCGGAAGCTTATCGCCTGCGGCGCCACCGATGAGGCCGATGTGGCCGAAGAGGCGAAACCCCCGCGGCGGTCACGCGTACCTCTAAGTAGGGCGCCCTGCGGGCGCCGCACACTTCTCGTGGAGATTCGTGCTCATGCTGAAACGCCTCATCGCCTCCGCCGTGCTCTGCTTCGTGGCGAGCGCCGCTCTTGCCGCACCCACCGACTTGGAAGCTCGGCGCAAGGCGCTCGATGCCCTGCTCGCCGAGCAGTGGGAGGAGAACCTCAAGCTCAACCCGGAATTCGCCTCGATCCTGGGCGACAAGCGGTACAACGACAAGCTGAGCGAGAACACGCCCGCCTCGATCGCGGACAGTTACCGCCGAGCGGCCGATTGGAAAAAGCGCTTCGCGGCGATCGACACGAACGGCTTTCCCGAGCAGGAGGCGCTCAACAAGACGCTGATGGTGCGCGAGCTCGACCAGTTTCTCGCGAACCAGAAGTTCAAGAACTGGGAGATGCCGGTCACCCAGTTCTACGGCATCCACATCCAGGCGCCGTCGTTCGTGCAATACCTCTCGTTCGAGACTGTGAAGGACTATGAGGACTACATCGCGCGGCTCGACCAATTTCCGCGGGTGTTCGACGAAACGATCGCCTTGATGCGCCAGGGGATGGCGGACCGGTTGATGCCGCCGAAAATCCTGCTCGAAAAGGTGGCGGTGCAGGCCGAGGGGATCGCGAAGCAGAAGGCCGAAGAGACGCCCTTCGCCCATCCGTTCACCAAGTTTCCCGACGCAGTGCCGGCCGCCGAGCAGGCGCGGCTGCGCGAAAAGGGGCTCGCCGCGGTGCGCGACAAGGTGCTGCCGTCCTACGTGAAGTTCACCGCGTTCGTGCGCGACGAATACGCGCCGAAAGGACGTAGCGAGCCGGGCGTTTGGGCTCTGCCGGATGGCGCCGCGCGCTATGCCGCCCTGGTGAAATCGTCGACGACGACGGACATGACGCCTGAGGAGATCCACCAGCTCGGCCTGTCCGAAGTGGCGCGGATCGAAGGGGAGATGCAGAAGATCGCGGTCCGTCTCGGCTTCAAGGACTGGAAGGCGTTGAACGTCGAGATCGAGGCGAACCCGGAGCTGCATGCGAAATCGGCGCAGCAGATCGTAGATCTGTACTCGAAGTACATCGCGCAGATGAACGAGAAGCTGCCGCAGCTGTTCGGCCTGCTGCCGAAGGCGCAGTGCATCGTCAAGCCGATCGAAGCTTTCCGCGAGAAAGACGCCTCCGGCGCCGAATACAACCAGGGTACGCCGGACGGCTCGCGCCCCGGCATCGTGATGGTCAACACCTACGAGTTCGCCAAACGAAAGACGATCAACATCGAGACTACCGCGTACCACGAGGGCGTTCCCGGCCACCACATGCAGATTTCGATCGCCCAGGAGCTGCCGACGCTCCCGCCGTTCCGGCAACAGGGAGGCAACGTGGCGTACGTCGAAGGGTGGGCGCTCTACTCCGAGGATCTCGGCGGCGAGGTCGGATTCTTCCAAGACCCCTACAACCTCTACGGCCATTACATGGACGAGATGCTGCGCGCGATCCGGTTGGTGGTGGACACGGGATTCCACTACAAGCATTGGACCCGCGACCAGGTGGTGCAGTTCTTCCACGACCATTCGGGCATCGACGAGGTCGAGGTGCAATCCGAGACCGACCGCTACATCGCGGTCCCGTCCCAAGCGCTTGGGTACAAGATCGGCCAGCTGAAGATTCGCGAGCTCCGCGAGCGGGCGAAGAAAGAGCTGGAAGCGAAGTTCGACATCAAGAACTTCCACGACCAAGTGCTCGGCGCGGGCTCGCTGCCGCTCGACGTGCTGTCCGACCGGATCGACAGTTGGATCGCCAAGGAAAAGGCGGGGACTCCGGCGAAATAAAACGAAATAGGTCGAATCAGGAGGACGAATCGGGCGACGAAGCGAGCTTCTTTTCGTCGCCCGCTTCTTGGCCGTCCGGGCCGCAAAACGGCAGCGCGAGCACGAACAGGGCGAGGCGCTGGACCTCGGTGTCGCCCCAGTTGTACTCGAACAGGCCGGCGACGTTGAAGCCGACCAGGGCGAGGATCGCTCCCACGTGGAGGGCGGCGTCCGGTCCGGCGTCGCCGCCCTGCTCGCGGTAGCGACGCCAGCCCGTGCGAATCGCGACCGCCATCAGCCAGAAGTAAGCGGCGAGCGCCGGCAGGCCCCGCTCGGCGGCGATTTCGAGAAACGTGTCATGCAGGTGCGGCACCCAGTAGCGGGGCGCCGTGGGATCGCGGTAAGGGGTGTAGCGGCTCTGTACGAGGTCGGGTCCGATCCCGAACAGGGGGTGCTCGGCGATCATGTGAAGGCCGGCGTCGGCCATGCAGAGACGATCGTAGTTCGAGGGATCGCGCAGGTTCGCCATGGAGAGCGCGCGCGAGACGATCGGTTTCGGCGCGATCAGGAAGAAGAGCACCGCGATGAGGGGCAGGGCCAGCAGCCGGCGCGGCCGACGGACGCCGACGAAGCCGATCAGCGTGAGCCCGAGCGCCAGCCAGGCATTGCGGGTGAGGCTGCCCAAGAGGGCGACGTTGATCGCCGCGAGCGCCACCCACCGCCAGGCGCTCCTCCGGCTCGCGGCCTCCAGCGTGAGCTGCGCGATCAGCAGGAGATCGCAAATCAACAGCACGCCGGCGAGCGTCATCCAATGCGAGAACGGGCCGCGAATGCGCTGGTCGATCCCGCCGTACCCTTGCAGATATTGGCCGAGAGCCCAGAACGCGAGGATCGCGCCGGAGGCGATCACCTGATCGGCCAGGCGCCGGTGCCGCCCCTCGGTGCCGAGGAGCAGGGGAGCGAGCAGCAGGGTCGAGAGCAGGAAGATCTCGCCCAAGGAGCCGGCGCTTTCGCGCGGCAACGGCGAGGCGACCACCGCCGCGCCGAGCCACAGATAGTAGGCCGCCAAGGGCGCGAACATCGGCTGGAGGCGAATGCGCCCGAGCGATGAGCCCCAGGCTGTCGGGCGAAACACCGGCCAGCTCGCAATCAGGGCGGCGCCCAAGAAGGCGTTCGAAATCGCGAGGCCGAACAGGGTGAGGAGATGGAGGGCGTAAAACCGTCGAGCCCACCGCAGCCACGATTCTTCCCGCGCGGGGTCGGCAGAGAGCGGAGGGGAAGGCGCCACGGCTGCGCCAAGAGTAGGAGATCGGGTGGGCGCGGTCAACGCTCGGGGCCGTGCCGGCCCCGAGCGTCCGATCGATCAGAAGAGGACGCGCACGCCCACCTGGGCCTGGCGCGGTTCGCCGGCGCCGCTCTGGACCGTGCCGTCGAAGTTGAAGATCAGGCTGGTCACCTCGGGGCGGTGGAAGTTCGCGCTGTTGAAGACGTTGAAGATGTCGATCGCCGGCTGGATCGTCAGGCGGCCGACCTTCCAATCGCGGGACACCCGGAAGTCGAGCGAGTTGAACGCGTTGTCCTTGCGCCCCAGGTTCCGGCGCGTGACGCTGCCGTCGGGGTTGATCCGATCCTGCGGCGTGTTGGCGTCGCGGCCGTCCCGGGTGATCGACTTCGGCTGCGCCGAGCGGTAGGAGTAGCGGAAGTTGACGTCCAGATGTCCGGGAGCCTGCCAGAGCAGCCAGGCGTTCACCCGGTGGCGCTGGTCGCGGTCGGAGTACGAATACTCCTTCTCGAGGTTGGTGATCTTGGCGTAACGGAACGAAAACGGATCGCGCTCGTTGTCGTCGTCCGAAAGGTCGCGCGACCAGGTGTAGTAGACCTGGAACTGGGTGTTGCCGGAGTACTTCTTGGTGAGGCCGAAGGTGACGCCGTTGTACAGGCTCTTGGCGCTCGATTGAACCACCGTGAGCGTATTGATGCCGTTGGCGCCGCCCGGCGGCAGGCCGGTGCTCCAAGGCGAGCCGAGCAGCGGGTCGTTGGCGTTGATGAAGCGCGTGATGTGCTCGCCCTTGGCGTAGTTGTACTTGACCAGCACGCCTAAGTTCGCCGAGATCTCCCGCTCGTAGGAGACGCTCGCCTGGAGTGTGCGCGGGTTCTTGAAGTCCTTATCGAAGACGAACACGTCGGGCAGGAACGGCGAGCCGATTTCCGAAGCCGGGATCAGGTTCGGGTAGGCCGGCACCGGACCGAGCACGCCGGTCAGAGCGCTGTTGCGGAAGATCGTCTGCCCGACGCTGCCGTTGGTCGAACGCGACGAGGCGAGCGACAGCCCCGGCACGCGAGCGTAGAAGATGCCGCCGTTGACCCGGATCGCGGATTTGCCGTCGTTCGCGGGATCCCAGGTGAGACCCAGGCGCGGCTGCCACATCGCATAGTCGCTCGGGATCTTGCCGTCCGAGGGGAAGGTCTGCGGTCCGGCCGCGGTGGTCACGGTCTTGCCGATGAACGGCGCGAAGAACACCTGATCGGGAGGGGTTCGCGGATCGGGCTCGATCTGAGCTTCCCACCGAAGACCCGCCTGGATCGTCAGGTTCGGCCGCGGCTGCCACTTGTCCTGAAGGAAGACCGCCGGCTCGCGCTGGCGAATCTTCTGCCGGCCCGACTCTTCGACGGTCCGGCCGCCGACTCCGGCCTGCTGGAGATAGAGCAAGACGGGACCGGTGATCGAGGCGCCCGGCGGGCAGACGCCGACCTGCGACGTCGAGCCGTCGGAACATTCGACGTAGTGCGAGTTCCGCGCGTAGTTCAAGAAGCCGTCGGTCGAGCTGAAGATGAAACGGCCGTTGCCGAAGCCGACGAAAGTCTGCGCCGAGACCACGTCGTTGTATTCGACCCCCAACTTGATCGAGTGATCTCTCTTGAGCAGGGAGAGGTTGTCGTTGATCTGGTAGCGCTCGTCGTAATACGTGACCGGGATGAAGAACGGCTCGCCGAAGCGATAGTTCTTGCCGAAATCGAAAGCGGTGTCGGGTAGCGGCCGGTTCTGGCCGTTGATTAGCGGGCCTTCGTACGGCCGCGGTCGATTCTCGCGCGCGAACTGGAAACGCGCCTCGTTGAGCAGCGAGGAGGAGACCGTCGAGATCAGGCTGCCGGTGAGCGCCTTCGAGTCGTCTTTCTCATTGGCGTTGGCGCTGCGCCCCCAGGAGTCGACGTCGAACGTGCCGTTCTTCTGCTCGGACTTGGTGTAGTTGAGCCGGATCGTCGCGAGGTTCGCTTCGCTCGCCTGCCAGTCGAGCTTGGCCAAGGCGACAAGGGCGTCGTTGCTGCGGTCGATCGAGCCGTTCTCGTTCGGGCTGCCGAGGCTCGCGAGCAGGGCGACCACGCGCGGATCGATCCGGTTCGGATCGGTCTGCTTGGTCGAATCCGCCGCCTGAGTGTCGAGGGCGAAGAAGTAGAACAGGTCGTCCCGCCGCACCGGACCGCCGAGCGTGAAGCCGCCTTGGACCTGCGTCGAGTCGAACTTCTTCGCCCGCGTGCCGTCCGGGTTCTCGGCGCGCGAGGAGAACGCGTCGTCCTTGTAGAACAGGTGGGCGGTGCCATGACGATCGTTGGTTCCCGACTTGGTGACGACGTTGACGAAGCCGGAAGCCGAACGGCCGAACTCTGCGTTCGCGCCGTCGGCGACCACCACGACCTCTTGCACTGCGTCCAGGTTGAAGGTGAACGCCGGCCGCTGGCCGCCGCGCTGTTCGCCGAAGAACGGGTTGTTGAAGTCGGCGCCGTCGACCGAGATGTTGTTGCTGATCCCCTTCTGGCCGTTGATCGAGAGCTCGTCGCCGTCGGGGCCCTGGACGATCGTGACGCCAGGCGTGAGCTTTGTGTAATCGAGGAAGTTGCGGCCGTTGTTCGGCAGGTTTTCGATCGCCGCGACGTCGATCCGGGTGGCCCCCTCGGTGCGCGTGGTTTCGACCACCGGCGCGTCGGCCGTGACCAGGATCTGGTCCTCGACGGCGGAGACCTTCATTCCGAACGTCAGGCTGACGGTCTGGCCGACCTGGAGGTCGATCCCTTCGCGCACCAGGGTCGAGAAGCCTTGCAGCCCGACGGTGATCCGATACGGTCCCAAGGGCAAGAGCAGGCCGCGGAACCGACCCTCGTCGTCGGTCGACACCTTCTTCTCGAAGTTGGTCGCAAGGTTGAGAAGGGTGACCGTCACTCCGGAGAGCGGCGCGCCGCTCTCGTCCACGATCCGACCTTCGATGACGCCGGTGGTCGCCTGGGATTGCGCGTAGCCGGCCGTCGCGAGGGCGAGCAGCAGCGCGAAACAGGCGAGGGGCGCGCGACTGAGTTTGCGCATCTCGAACCTCCTGGAAAAAGGATCAGAACAGCGAGTCTCTGTGGCGGGATGTTGACAACTGTGTGCCGGGGAGTCAACGCCCTTTCGCTTCGTCACGCGGCTGTCACCTGTTGCCGGCGCTGCTACACTTCCCGCCCTTATGTCGCTTCGCGTCACCCTTCTCGGCAGCGGAACCTCGACCGGCGTGCCGGTGATCGGGTGCGGGTGCGCGGTCTGTACGTCGCGGAGCCCGCGAAATCGACGGTCGCGGCCCGGTTTGAAGATCGAGGGGGCGGAAGGGACGGTGCTGGTCGACGCCTCGACCGACCTGCGCGAGCAGCTTTTGGCGCATCCGGTAGCGCGGGTCGACGCCGTGGTTTTCACCCATGCCCACGCCGACCACATCTTCGGGCTCGACGACGTGCGGATCTTCAATTTCCGGCAAAAGGCGGCGATCCCCTGCTACGGCTCCGCGGCGACGCTCGCGGCGATCCGGCGGATCTACGCCTATGTCTTCGAGGGGGGCCAAGAGGGGGGCGGTAAGCCGCAGCTCGATTTGATCCCGATCGAAGGGGCGTTTTCGCTGCTCGGCCGGCCTTGGATTCCGATCCCGGTTTGGCACGGCACGATGGCGGTACTTGGGTTCAGGATCGGCGAATTCGCCTACGTCACCGACTGCAACGTGATCCCCGAGTCGAGCTTCGAGCTTCTCCAAGGGGTGGAGACGCTGATCCTCGACGCGCTGCGCTATCGACCGCATTCGACCCATTTCTCCCTCGGGGAGGCGGTCGTGGCGGCGGAACGGATCGGCGCGCGCCGGACCTATTTCACCCACATCGCTCACGACATCGACCACGATTCGCTGCAGGTCGTTCTGCCGGAAGGGATGGAGATCGGCTATGACGGCCTCGCCTTCGACATTCAAGGCTGACCCGCGGACGATTCCCGCCGGACGTCGCGCCGCCGGTTCGGTCTGGGTGCCGCCGTCCAAGAGCGTCACTCACCGGTATTTGAACCTCGCGCTGCTCGCGGGCGCACCGTTGGTTCTCGAACGTCCGCTCGACGCCGACGACACCCGGTTGTTTCTCGCGGCGCTCGGGGCGTGCGGCTTCGCGGTGGCGCGGATGGGGGAGGAGGTGCGCCTGACCCCGGGTTTCCGCACCCCCGCGGCGGACGGCGAGCCGATCGAGATCTTCTGCGGCAATGCCGGCACGATGTATCGCTTTCTGGTCGCGACTCTCGCGGCGATCCCGGGTACGTTCCGGCTCGACGGCACGCCCCGCTTGCGCGAACGGCCGATCGGCCCGCTGGTCGACGCGGTGCGCCGGTTGGGCGGCGAGGTGGAGTACTTGGGCGCCGCAGGGTACGGGCCGCTGGCGATCCGCGGCGGTAAGCTTCGCGGCGGGACGACCGGCCTGGACGCCGGCTCGTCCAGCCAGTACCTCTCGGCAGTGCTGATGGCTGGCCTGCGGGCGAAAGAGCCGGTGATCATCGAGCTTTCCGCGCTCACCTCCGAGCCGTACATCGACATCACATTGGGTCTGGTGCGCCGCTTCGGCGGCCGGATCGAGCGGCTCACGCCGACCCGGTTTCGCGTCGAGCCCGCGGCGAATTTGGGCAAGGGTCTCGACCGGGCGAGGGTCGAGGGGGACTGGTCGGCCGCCGCCTATCCCGCCGCGATGGCGGCGCTCACCGGAGGGACGGTTCGCCTGCTGGGGATGGAAAAAGACTCGGCGCAGGGGGATCGCGGCTTTCTTGACCTCCTGGCGGCGATGGGCGCCGAGGTCTCCTGGCAGGGGGGCGAGCTTGTCGTTTCAGGCACCGGCCACCTCGCCGCGCCTTCGGTCGATTTGGGCCGGATGCCCGACCAGGTGCCGACGCTCGCGGCGCTCGCACCGTTCGCCGCCGGCACGACCCGGATTACCGGTGTACCCCACCTGCGGATCAAAGAGAGCGACCGATTGCACGCGATGGCGGTGGGCCTGGCCGCTCTCGGCGTACCGGTTGCGGAACTGCCGGACGGCCTGGAGATCGAAGGGGTCTGGGCCGGTCGCACGGACCTCCCCTCCGGCCCGGTGACGATCGACCCGTTCGACGACCACCGAATCGCGATGAGCTTCGCGCTCGTCGGTCTTCGGCGGCCGGGAGTGACGATCGCCTCGCCGGGAGTCGTCGCGAAGTCGTACCCCGAGTTTTGGCGTGATTTCGTCGCGCTGACCTCCGAATAGCCGAACAGCAGGTGTAGCGATGTAGTGGCCATGTTAGGATTCTGAGAACGCGAAGCTCTCTGGATGGACATCGATGCAACTGACCGAGGTCATCTGGAAGGACGCCTTCGTTGACAAGCTTGAAGTCAAGCACGGCGTCACGACCGATGAGGTCGAGCAGGTCTTGTTTTCCGGACCGCATGTTCGCAGGGCACAGCGCGGGCGGGTGAAGGGTGAAGATCTGTATGTCGCTTACGGGCAAACCCTCGACGGCAGATATTTGGTCGTGTTCTTCGTCCGAAAGTATCAGTCTGCGGCCTTGCCCATCTCGGCACGTGACATGACCGGTGCAGAGCGGAGGTTTTATGAGCAGCAAGGAGAAGCGGGTTGACCCGATTCCCGCCGAATTCGCCAGCTATGAGGAGGCGGCGAATTTCTGGGATACGCATGACACCATGGACTACCCCGACAGTTTTGAAACGGTCTCCGTGCAGGCCGACCTCAAGCGGCGGCATTTTGAAGTAGAAGTGGATGAGGACTTGATCCGAGTGCTCGCACCGAAAGCCCACGAGCGGGGCATTGCAGTGGGGCGCCTGGTCAACGAGATGCTGAGAGAAAAGACCCACGTTCCGTAGGGTCGCCGCGACGGGCACCCGAGCAAGCTCCCCTCCTGTCCTGCCCGATTCCCGGTGAGGGGCCGTTCAGCGCCGCAAGAATGGCATTCCTCTGGGTCGTCCGGACCTGCGTTCCCGGTCGTTCGGACCGGTCCCCGCGGGCAAATCCTCGTTTCTTGCCGGCCCCGGGACTTTTGTCCGGGGTCTGGTGGTAGTCTTCGCGCGATTTTTCCATCTCTAGGAAATTTGCCGTGCAGCCCGTCCACTCGACTCTGCGCCCCGTGCCGGGTGCGCCGCTCGAAGCGGCGCCCCTCTCCGACCGCCAACGGCTCGCCGTGGTGCTGCAAGGCTCCGCCTTGCTCGCGCACCTTCAGGGGTTGGGATGGCACCTTCCCGAAGGGTGGGCGGGCGCCCGGGTCAGCGCCGACGGCCGGCTCGGCGGTCTCACCGCGAGCCCGGGGCGCCTTGGCTCGGTCCAGGCGCTGTTGCGCGATCTGCTCGCTCTCTGTTTCGGCGAGACCGGCGTGCGCGGCCGGGGTGCGGCGCGGCGGGCCGCGCGTTCGCTCGAAGAGGCCTGGGCGCTCGATCTGGCGCCGCTGCCGGCCGATGGCGCGGTCGCCCAGGTGTTCGCCGCGGCGCCGTTCCTCTGGGAGCCGGCGTTCGGACAGGCCCGCCGGGCGCTCGGCGGCGAACGGGCCGATGAGACTGTTCCGGAAACGGCGGGGGCCGCGCGGAATGGGCATCGGCTCTGGCTCGCCGGTCCCGGACCGTTTCGCCGCCGGGTGCTCGCCCGAGCGGTGGACCTTGCGGCGCTCGGAGAGCTGCTTTCCGGACCGGAAGCGCGCGACCTCTGGTACGGCCCACCGGCGCTCGAAGAGCCGGGCGATCTGCTCGCCGGCGGTCGCTATCGCGGCGCGGTTCTGGCGTGGGAACAGAATCCCCCGAGATCGGCGGCAGAGCGCCTGAGCTTTGCCCGGGCGCTTGAAGCGCTCGGCCGGTTCGAGCGGGCGCTCGAAACGCTGGGCGAGGATCGCGCGCTCGAAGCCCGGATGATTCGCGCGCGCTGCCAGCTGCGCCTTGGCCGGTTGGGAGCGGCGCGCGCAGCGCTCTATCGGCTGGAGAAGGTGGCCGCGCCGGCCGAGCTGACGGTCGAGCTGGCGGAGTTGGCCACCCGGACGTTCGCGAATTTCGGCGAGCCGGAAGCCTCGGCGCGCTGGGTGGAGCGCGCCCTGGCCGCGACCGGCGCCGCCGAGGCCTTGGGGAAGCGCCGCGCCAAAGGAGCGCTCGCCGCCCGGGCCTGCCTGATCGCCGTGGTCGCGGCGTGGGATCGAGACGAAGGCGAGGCCGCCGAGCGCCACCTCGCGCGGGCCGAAGCCGCGGGAGTCGATTCGCGCGACGCTTGGCGATTCCATCAGGCGTGGGGCTTGGTCTCCCTCGCCGCCGGCCGTTCGCGGGAGGCGGCGGAGAATTTCGCGGTGGCGCTGCGCTCGGAGCGGCGCCGCCTGCCCCGGTTCGAGGCCGGCGGCCTGTGGAACGATCTCGGCCTGGCGCGCGCCGAGATCGACGATCTCGCGGGGGCCGAGCGCGCGTTCCTCCATGTCCACCGCCTGCTCGCCGGCTGCGACGGGCCGCGGCGGACGACGCTCGCGCTCTACAACCTGGCGGAGATCCGCTTGCGCCGCGGCCGTCTCGGCGGAGTGCGCGAGATCCTGGAGGCCTCGTCGACCGAGAATCGCCTGGCCGGCAACCTCCGCGGCCAGATTCAAGACGCCGAGCTTTGGGCTCGCTTCGATCTGGCCCGCGGTCGGCCCGAATCGGCGCTCGTCCGGCTCGAAGTCGCACGGTCGTTGCTCCGGGACCGGCGGTCCGATTGGCGCTCCGCCGAGCTTTCGGTGCTCGCCGCGCGCGCTCTCGGCTGGTTGGGGCGGAGCGAAGAGGCCGCCTTGGAGCTGGAAACCGCGGGCGATCATGCCGCGGGATTGCTCGAACCGGAGGAGATCCCGGCCCTTCTGGCGCTCGCCGGCCTACGAGACGCGGCGCTCGCCGCCGCCAGCGGCACGGCCTGGTACCCGCTGTTCGCAGCGGCTCTCGGCGTGCGGAATCCTTCGGGAGCCCCGGACGAAGTGCCCGAGCCGGACCCCTCGTCCCTCGACCTCCTGGAACCGGCGCGTGCGGCCCGGCTGGTGTTCGACCTCGAATCGATCGCGGCACTCGATCCGAGACGCCGTTCGGCAGGGTCCGAGATCGTCTCCCCCGCGCGCCGGCGTCGCGCCGCGGAGATCCTGCGGCGGCAGGGAGCGGGTCACTTCGCCGAGCGGCTCGAAGCGCGGGATGTGAGCCCCGATGCGAATAAATCGGCGCTCGACCAACCGCCCGTGGCGCTCTCCGCTTTGCGTCAGATCCGCCCGGCGCCGCCGGTTCCGGACGGGGAGCCGAAGAGCGGCTCGCGCGGAGTCTCCGGTTCGCAGGCCCATTTGCCCGCCCGCCCGGCGGGATGGATCGGCGATCATCCGGCGCTCAGACAAGCGTTCGACAAGATCGTGCGGCTCGCCCCGGGCGATCTCGCGGTGCTCGTCCTCGGCGAAAGCGGCACCGGCAAGGAGCTTGCGGCGCGCGAGGTCCATCGCCGCAGCCGTCGCCATCGCGGCCCCTACGTTTCGGTCAACTGCGCGGCGCTGTCCGAGACCCTTTTGCTTTCCGATCTGTTCGGCCATTCGCGCGGCGCCTTTACCGGCGCCGATCGCGAGCGGCTGGGGGTGTTTGAAACGGCGCAGGGCGGGACGGTTTTTCTCGACGAGATCGGCGACCTGCCGCCGGTGGCGCAAGGGATGTTGTTGCGCGTGCTGCAAGAGGGCGAGGTGCGACGGCTGGGCGAAAGCCTGGCGCGCAAAGTCGACGTGCGGGTGGTCGCCGCGACTCATCGCGACCTCGCCCGGGCGAGCCGCGAAGGCACGTTTCGCCAAGACCTTTACTTTCGATTGCGCGGCGCGAGCGTGACCCTGCCGCCGTTGCGCGAGCGCGGCGATGACGTGCTATTGCTCGCGACGAGCTTGATCGAACGGGAAGCGGCGCGGCTCCAGATCGTTCCGGTGCCGCGGCTCGGCCGGGAGGCGGCGGAGCGCCTGGCTTGCCACTCATGGCCGGGCAACGTGCGCGAGCTGGAAAACGTCGTCCGCGTCGCCTGCCAACTGGCGGCCGGCGAATCCGAGATTGGTCTCGAGCATCTGGAGATCGACGAGATTCCCGGCGAGAAGGGCACGGGCTCCTATCAACGCCAGGTCGATGATCTCAAAAGGCGCCTGATTCGCGAGGCCTTAGCCGCCACCGGCGGCAAGCGCTCGAAGGCTTCGCGCCTGCTCGGTCTCACGCGCCAGGCGCTGTCGTACTTGATCCTTCAGTTGCGTATCGACGACTTCTGAATCTAAAGCGCCGAGCGAAATCAAAGCGGGGGGCGAGCGGTCGCCGCGGGCCAGCACCGGCCGACACGGTCGGCGATCGGTTCGATCCCTTGTCGATCGATCTCATCGAAAGCCGCGGGCTCGCGCGAATCGACGTCGAGCACGGCGACCAGCGCTCCCGCGCGATCGAACACCGGCACGACGATCTCCGAACGGGCTGTCGCGTCGCAAGCGATATGGCCGGGGAACGCGTCGACGTCGGGCACCAATTGGCTGCGGCGCTCGCGCGCCGCGGCGCCGCAGACACCTTGCGCAAAAGGTATTTCGAGGCAGCCGATGCCTCCTTGATAAGGGCCGACGCGCAGTAGCTCCGGGGCGACGACGCGATAGAAACCGGTCCAGCTGGCGCCCGGCAAACGGGCATGGAGGGCGGAGGCGACCGAAGCCATCGCGGCCACGGGATCCTCGAGGCCGTCAAGCAGTGAATCGATCTCCGCGAGTGCATCGCGATAGATCGCCCGCCTTTCGTTTTCGTTGGTCATGGAGCGCATTGTAAGCCATAGGTTGACATATCGACGATGCTGATCGATACTTTGTCGCGGAGAAAACCCCTAAAGAAAACACGGACTGCTCGAATTGCAAGTCCTAAAGCGGAGGAATCGATCTCTCATGGCCCAAAAACGTATCGTCCGAAAACCAGCGAAGAAAGCAGCGAAAGCTGTGAGCAAGCCGGCGCCGGCGGCGGCGGAGACAGGAAAAGAAGAAGGCCTGCTCACCCTCACCGAAGTTTCGAAGCGCTCGAACATCTCGATGCCCACCCTCCAGCGTTATAAGAAGCTGTATCAGTCGCGCATTCCGTCGGTGGGCAAGGGTCGCAAGCAGCGCTACTTGGAAAGCTCGCTCGCGATCTTCGAGCAGTTGAAGAACGAAAACATCGGTCGTCGCGGCCGGCCGAGGAAAGCGGTGGGCAAAGTCGGTCGCCCGGTCGGTCGTCCCGTCGGCCGTCCTCCGGGCCGTCCCGCCGCCGCGAAGCCTGCCGCCGCCGCTCCGGCCCGGCGCGGTCGCAAGCCGAACGCTTCGGGCGCTTCCAGGGGATTGCTGACGCTCACCGAGATCAGCAAGCGCGCGGGCGTTTCCTATCCGACCGCGGTGCGCTACGTTCGGCTGTTCCTCGATCGGCTGCCGCACGAAGGGGAAGGACGACGCCGTCGTTTCTATGCCGGCGCGGTCGACGCGTTCAACCAGCTGCGCGAAGAGGGCGGTCGCGGGGGACAGCGGGTGAAGCGGATCGCCGGTCGTGCGGCCGAAGCGATCGAGAGCGGCGTGTCCGATCGGATCAAGCAGCTCGAGAAGGCGCAGCAGAACTTCGAAAAGAAGTTGCGTACGCTGGCGCAAAGCCTCCAGAAGTTCCTGGAGTAGATTCGAACCGGTCGAGGCTTCGGGGCGGGTGCAAGTAAACCCGCTCCGGCCTGGTCCTTTCAGCTCAGATGATCCCAACCGAGCGGCGGAAGCTTTTGGTTCTTACCGTCGATTCGTATTTCGACCTTGCGGCCTGAAGTGATCGTGCCGATCTTCCTACAAGGGAAGTCCTTCGGCGGCGCGCTCCGCTCGGCCAAGCTGAACAACAACACATAGTCTTCGCCGCCGGACAGCGCAAGGTTGAGCGGATCTTCGCCGACCGCTCGGCATAGATCGGAAAACCGCGCGGCGAAGGGCAAAGCCGCGGCGTCGATCTCCGCACCGACTTTCGATTCCTCACAGAGCCGGTGAAGATCGCGCGCAAGGCCGTCCGAAACGTCGAGCGCCGCGACCCGCTTCAGGCGGCCGAGCGCTTTCCCAAGCGCCAGCTGCGGTTGCGGCTCGACGTGCCGGCGGACCGCGTTCCGAGCGGCTTGCGCAAGCATGGAGGAAATTCCGAGGTCGGCCGGCAGGGTGACTCGGCCCCGAGCGTCGATCCGCGCGCCGCGCGCGAGCAGCCGTTGCCCGAGAGCCGATTCGCCGAGGGTTCCGCCCAGATATAAAAGATCGCCCGCGCGCGCGGCGCTCCGCTTCAACCAGCGTCCTTCCGGAGGGCGCCGGCCGAGGAGGGTGAGCGTGGCGACCAGTCCTTGCGGAATCCGGGAGAGATCGCCGCCCGCGAGAGTCACGCCCGCGATTTTTGTCGCGCGGACGAACGCTTGGAAGAAACGCCGCGCGTCGAACCCGGGCGGCAGGCACAGCGAAAGAAACGCCCAAACGGGCGAGGCGCCGCTCGCCGCGAGATCCGAAAGATTCACCGCGAGCAGCCGGCGCGCGACGAGCGCGGGGGCGAGCCCTTCGGGGAAATGAATTCCTTCGATCTGGCTGTCGACGGTGACCGCCCAATCGCCGTCGAGCTTTAAAAACGCCGCGTCGTCGCCGATCGGGTGGGCAGCCTGCGCGCGGCCGACGAGACGCCGGAGCCAGCCGATCAATCGATCTTCGGATTCGGGCGCCGTCGCTTCGCGCGACATGGCCTATGGCGCGGCCGGTACGGCTTCGCCAGGGTTACCGACGGCAACGGGCAGGACCGCGGCGGATGTCGCTTCCGGGGTCTCCGGAGTCGCGACGGCCGGTTCGGCGGCGCCGGCTACGGCGACCGGTAGCAGTGCGAAGTCCAAGACCTCGCCCATGTGCTCGACGAAATGGAACGTGAGCCCTTCCTGGATCGCCGCGGGAACCTCGATCAGGTCGCGGCGATTGAGCTTCGGCACCAGGATGACGTGAATCCCGGCGAGCTTGGCGGCCAGCACTTTTTCTTTCAAACCGCCGATCGGCAGCACGTCGCCCCGCAGGGTGATCTCGCCGGTCATCGCGACCCGCCGGTGGATCGGCCGGCCGGTGAGCACGGAGAGCACGGCGGCACCGATCGTAATGCCGGCCGAGGGGCCGTCTTTCGGAATCGATCCGGCCGGCACGTGGATGTGCAGGTCGCGCTTGGCGAACCAATCCTCGGGCAGGCCATGATCCGCGGCATAGGCCCGGGCGTAGGAAAGGGCCGCCTGGGCCGATTCCTTCATCACGTCGCCGAGCTGGCCGGTGAGCAACAGGAGCCCCTTTCCCGGAACCGCGATCACCTCGATGAACAGAAGGTCGCCGCCCGCCGCGGTCCAGGCGAGCCCGGTGGCGACCCCCACCCGGTCGCGGTCGAGCAACTCTTCGTTGAAATGCTTGCGCGGCCCCAAGAACGTTTCGATCTGCGGCGGATCGAGCACGATCATCGAGTCGTCGCCGCGCGCGACGCGAACCGCGACCTTCCGGCAGACCGCCGCGAGCTCGCGCTCCAGGTTGCGCAGGCCGGCCTCTTTCGTGTAATCCGAGACGATCTTGCGCAACCCCGCGTCGGGCAGGTCGACGTGACGCTCTTCGAGCCCGTTTTCCTTCAGCTGTTTCGGGATCAGATGGCGGCGCGCGATCTGGAGCTTCTCTTCTTCGGTGTAGCCCGAAAGCCGGATTACTTCCATCCGATCCAGGAACGCGGGTTGGATCGGGTCGAGCATGTTCGCCGTGGCGATGAACAGCACGCGCGACAGGTCGTAGGGAAGCCCCAAGTAGTGATCGACGAAGCCGTAGTTTTGCTCCGGATCGAGCACCTCGAGCAGCGCCGAGGACGGATCGCCGCGGAAATCGGCGCCGATCTTGTCGATCTCGTCGAGCACGAACACCGGGTTCGAAGTCCCGGCCTGGCGCACCCCTTGAAGGATGCGGCCGGGCAGCGCGCCGACGTAGGTCCGGCGGTGGCCGCGCACCTCCGCTTCGTCGCGCACCCCGCCGAGCGAAATGCGCACGAACTGGCGCCCCATCGCGCGGGCGATCGACCGGCCGAGCGAGGTCTTCCCGACGCCCGGGGGACCGACGAAACAGAGGATCGGACCGCGAGTGTCGGATTTGAGCTTGCGCACCGCCAAGAATTCGAGGATCCGCTCCTTGATCTTGTCGAGGTCGTAGTGATCCTCGTCGAGAATCTGCCGGCCGTGGTCGAGATCGAGGTCATCCACCGAAGTCGTGGCCCACGGCAGCGCGGTCAGCCAATCGAGATAGGTGCGGATGATCTGGGTCTCCGCGCTTTCCGGGTGGCTCCGCTCCAGGCGGCGGATCTGCCGCTC
>Ga0068860_100002963_pt1 | contig 17521 bp, 11 predicted proteins | sample KBSSwiS32_FD_66597 | JGI IMG/M metagenome (GOLD analysis project Ga0068860, IMG submission 66597) | Switchgrass rhizosphere microbial communities from Kellogg Biological Station, Michigan, USA - KBS Switchgrass S3-2 | ecosystem: Host-associated > Plants > Roots > Rhizosphere > Soil ... | reverse complement strand
CTCGGTGACGTTCCGGGAGTTCACCTCCTCGGGCATCGGCACCTGGGTGACGAACAGGATGGGATTGGACGGGTTGCCTGCAGACGCTGCGGAGGAGACTCCCAGCACCAACACGAGCGCCGGGAGCCGGAGGCGAAGGTTCATCGTTCACACCGCGGTGTTCCGGGCCGGCCCCGAGGTGGCTGATGCTACCAGCGCCGGGCGGCCACCACGACTCGCCCTTCACGCACGAGCTGCCCTGCGCTGGAGAGATCGGCCCCGAACTCGGCGGCGAGCTCCACCAGATCGCGATCGGACGCCACGCGAAAGCCCGCGCGGTCCAGCTGCGCCTGCATCTGTTCGGGCGTCCACCAGGATTGCAGCGGCTCGTTCTTCCAGAGGTTCTGAGAGGGGACCGCGCCCGACGGAGTCCCCACCGTCGCGGCCTGCGACGGTGACTGGTACACGACGGCGAGGCGGCTCCCCGGCGCCGAGCGGCTTTGTATCACCGCCAACGTCGCCTCGACCTGGACCGCCGTCAGGTAAGGCACCACGCCCTCCCATAGCCACATCGTTGGCGTCTTTGCCTCATGACCGGCGCTGGCCAGGGCGGTGTCGAGCGAGTCGCGCGCAAAGTCCACGGGCACGAAGCGAACCTCCCTGGCCATCGGCGTGAGCGCGGCCGCGCGCAACCGCTTCTCCGCTTGCGCGCCTGGGTGGTCGACCTCGAAGACCACGGCGTTCGCCAGCTCGCTCATCCGCCACGCGCGCCCGTCGAGCCCGGCGCCCAGGTTGACCAGCTGCGACACCGCGGCGGCGCGGATGGCCTCGTCGACGGCGATCGTGCGCGCCACCAGCACTTCGGAACGCATGCGCACCAGGTAATGCTGGAGCTGGTCGCGAGCTTCGCTGGCGCCCGCGCGGAGCCGCAGGAGCGACGCCCTGGCCTCCTCAGAAAGAAATGCGAGCGCCGTGGGATCCGAGAACTTCGGCGCCTTCGTCTCCCCGTGCGCGGCCGCGCGGGCCAGGCACACGAACTCCGCGGACTTGCTACCCTCACCCTCTTGCACGGCTCATCGCCTTGTCGATTCGCGCCGCCCGCGTCGCCGACTGCTTGGCCGCGGCAAAGTGGTACAGGTAACTCCTCTGCCGCCCCGGCGTCAGCGCCTCGAAGGCGCGCTTGAAACGTGGGTCCCTTCCGAACCGCTCCGTCAGCTCCGCCTTCCACCGCCCTCGATACGCCATCTCCATGTCGTGCGGTCGCCTCTTCCGGCATGGTAACAAGTGCCGCGCCTCGTCACCGCGGCCGCGGATCGCCCCTCGGTGCCGGGCCGGTTCCCACCCCGACACCTCGGGCGGCCCGAGTCAGTTCACCTCCAGCCGGAGCTGGTAGAACCTGAGATTTTCGCCTTCCGGCGGGAGCCCACGCCCTATCATGGGCCGATGAGCAGCCCTGATGCGCCGGCCAACCCGCTCGCCGCGCCCGAGCCGTGGGACCTGGTGTCCTCCGGCTACGCGGAGGAGCTCGCCCCCCGGCTCAGGCTCTATGCCGAGGACGCCCTCCAGCTGGCGGGTGTCTCCGGTGGCGCGCGCGTTCTCGACGTCGCGTGCGGAGCCGGGCCGCTGGCGATCCTCGCCGCTCGGCGCGGGGCGAGCGTCGACGCGCTCGACTTCGCGGCCAGGATGATCGACGAGCTCCGCTCCGCGATCGCGCGCGATTCGATCGAAGGGGTGACCGCCTGGCTCGGAGATGGGCAGGCCCTTCCGTTCGGCGACGGCACCTACGACGCGGCCTTCTCGATGTTCGGGTTGATGTTCTTCCCGGATCGAGCGCGGGGGTTCGCGGAGCTCCGCAGGTGCCTGAAGGAGGGCGGCGTCGCGGTCGTCTCGTCATGGCTGCCCATGGAGACCGTGCCCTTCCTGGCGGGGATCTTCGCCGCGCTCCGGGCCCGGATGCCGGGCCTCCAGTTGGGCAGCCAGGAGGCGCCGCTCTCCAACCCGGAGCGTTTCGCCGGCGAGATGACCGGCGCGGGGTTCCGCGAGGTCGCCGTGCACGAGGTCCGGCACACGTTCGACTTTCCGAGCACCGCCGCCACGTGGACGTTCATGCTGCGGACGATGGCGCCGCTCACCATGCTCTCGCGCAAGATGGGACCTTCGTGGGCGCCGGTCGGCGAGGCCCTCCTGGCGGACTTGCTGAAGACCTTCGGGTCCGGCGCGCAGTCGGTGACGATGCCGGCCTGGCTGGGCGCCGGCCGCCGCTAAAGCGGGCACCTCCCTTCAGTGGGTGCTCGGCTCGCCGGCCCCCGACCGGTAGCTCTCCACCAGCTTCCGGACCACGTCGCGGCCAAGGGTCGCGCAGTGCCGTTGCGTCGGAGAGAGGCCACCGGCCATCGCCACGATGTCCGACTCCTCCCACTTCAGGAGCTCGTCGAAGGAGCGTCCTTTGATCTCCTCCGTCAGGATGCTGCCGGTGGCGAGCGAGGCCGCGCAGCCGTAGCCGAGGAAGCTGCAGGCCACGATTCGCTCGTGCTCCACCCGAGCGAACAGGTGGATCTGATCGCCGCAGACCGGGTTGCCGATGAAGGCCTTGACGTCGAAGCGCTCCAGCTCGCCCGCGTTCCTGGGATGCGTGAAGTGGTCCACGATCTTCTTGCTGTATTCAGGCATGTGGCGCCGGAGGAGCATCGCTCGCGGGCTTCAGGCGATCCAGGACGTACCGGGCGAGCTGGTTCGTGCTGGGCCCCTTGAGCAGGACCGCGACCGGGACCTGCACGTCCATCGCCCGCTGCAGGGCGGATCGAACTTCCATGGACATGATGGAGTCGAGCCCGAGATCGGGCAGCGATTGTTCCCGGTCGATGCGCGCGGGAGGGACCCCCAGCGCCCGGCTCACGAGCGTCTGGACATACGTGGCGAGGAGCTCCAGGTGCTGCGCCGCTTCGGCCGCGAGCAGGCTGGCGCGGTCGAGATCTCCCGGGCGCCGCAGCATCGTCCGCGGGCTGGCGGCCTGGGCCGGTGGAGCCATCCCCCGCGGGGCCACGGGCCCCGCCGCCGCCGGACGCTTCGGCGCCGGCCCCACCGCCTGGGCGACCAGGTCCGCCACCAGTGAGGTGGTGGCGGTCCACCCGGCCTCGGCGACGCGCTCCCAGTCGGCGGCGGTGACCACGGCATGCGGCGAATTCGCCGTGAGGAGCTGATCGAGGAGTGAGGCCGCCGCCGAGGGGCGGATCACCCCGAAGCCCTGCTCCTCCAGGCGTTGCTCCAGGCCCCCGACGCGCGCCAGCCCCAACCCGCCCCAGGCCCCCCAGGCGATCGACTGGGCTGGCCGCCCGGCGGCCCGCCGCGCCTGGGCGAGGGCGTCCAAGAAGGCGTTGGCCGCCGAGTAGTTGCTCTGACCCGGGGAGCCCACCACCGGCGCCAGCGACGAGTAGAGGACGAAGAAGTCCAGCGGGTCGTCCGCGGTCAGCCGGTGGAGGTTCCAGGCGCCAAGGGCCTTGGGGTACAGCACCGCGTGCAGGCGTGCCGCGTCCTGCGCGGAGAGTGGCGCATCGGCCAGGGCCCCGGCCGCATGGACCACGCCCCTGAACGGCGGCATCGCCGCGCGAATCATCTCCAGCGCGCCCGCCAGCGCCGCCGCGTCTCCCACGTCGGCGGCGACGCAGCGCACCTCCGCGCCCCGCCGGCGCAGGCGATCGACGACCCGCTGCGCCTCGGCGCCGGGCGGGCGCCGGCCGAGCAGCGCCAGGTGCCGGGCACCCCGGTCCACCATCCAGCTCGCCGTCAGGGCGCCCAGCGCGCCGAGTCCGCCGGTGATCAGGTAGGTCCCGTCCGGGCGCAGCGCGGGGCGGGTTGGGAACGCGGCGGCGCCCTCGAAGGCGACCACGAGCTTCCCCACGTACCGCCGCTCGGCCATGGTCGCGAAGGCGTCCGGCGCGGCGTCCTCGGCGAAGCGGCTGAAGGGCAGGGGGCTCAGGCGCCCCTCCTCGATGAGCGCGGAGATCTCCTGGAGCAGCTGCTGGATGAGGGCCGGGCGTTCGCGCGAAAGGCGCGCGATGTCCACCGAGAAGAAGCCGATGCCGCGCCGGAACAACGACAGGTCGAGCTGGCCGCCGGTGAACAGGTCCAGCTTTCCAAGCTCGATGAAGCGGCCGTTGGGCGCCAGGGCCTTCAGGCCCTTCGAGATCGCGTCCCCCGGCAACGAGTTGAGCACGACGTCCACTCCCTGGCCGCCGGTGGCCTGGAGCACCCACGGCAGCCAGTCCGGGGAGCGGGAATCGCCCACGTGCTCGATTCCCATCTCGCGCAGGACGGCCCGCTTCTCCTCGCTCCCCGCGGTGGCGAGGATCCGCGCCTCCCGCGCGCGCGCGACCTGGATGGCGGCAAGCCCCACCCCGCCGGTGGCGGCATGGACCAGCACGCGTTCTCCCGGCGCCAGGCGCGCCACGTGGTTGAGCGCGTAGTGCGTGGTCAGGAAGGCGATGGGCACGGTGGCGGCCGCCTCGGGGCCGCACCCCGGAGGCACCCGCGCCACCAGCGGCGCGCGGGTGACGGCCAGGCGGCCCATGCTCGCCGGCGCCACCGCCATCACCTCGTCGCCGGCGTGGACCGACGAGACGCCCGCTCCGACCCTGGTCACGGTCCCGGCGCACTCGCCCCCGAGGAGCGCCTCCTCCTCCCCCTCCGAGCGCTGGTAGAGCCCGAGGAGGAGGAACAGATCCCGGAAGTTCAGGCCGGCGGCGCGGACCGCCACCTCCACCTCGTCCCTCGCCAGCGCGCGGCGCTGGACCGGAACCCGCCCCAGGCCGGCGACCGAGCCGGGCTCCACGACCTCGTAGCGGAACAGCTCCGCCCCGGCCGCTGGAGGCGGGCGCTCCGCGCGGTGGAGGCGGGCGACGTACCTGCCGTTCCCCCGAAACGCGACCTGCGGATCCCTCGCGTCCAGCCACAGCTCGTGGTGCAGCATCGCCACTTCCTTGGCGGGGGCGGCCGGGTCGAGATCGATCCGGACGCAGCGGGTGCCGGCCAGCTCGTGGCTCAGCCCGGCGCAGAAGCCCCAGAGCGCCGCCTGGACCGCCGCGCCGTCCTCGGGGACCTGGCGGGACTCACCGCCTCCGGGGACCTCTTGCGAGCCGCGGGTGACCACGAACACCGCCGGCGGGCGCTTCTCGTCCCAACCCACGGCTTCCAGCGCCCGGGCCACCCCGGCCATGGGCAGGCAGAGATCGATCACGCGCTCACCCGGCGCGCCGGTGGCCGCCGGCGTGGCCTGGTCCAGCCCCCAGAGATAGAGGAGCCCGCGGAGCGGCGGCCGCCGCTCGCCCAGGATGCAGCCGAAGGCGCGCTCCACGTGCCCAGGCTCGCGCGGATCGATCGTCACCAGGGCATCCGAACGCCGTTCGAAGCCCGTCCCCCGTCGCACGACGAGACAGGGCTCTCCCCGCCTGGCCAGCAACTCGGAGAGCGCGGCCCCCACCGGACCCGCGTCGGCAAAGAGGATCCAGGAACCGCGTCCCAGCAGCGGGTTCGGCGCGGGAGGAGGCCGGGGGATGAACGCGCGCCGGTACAGCCATCCGGCGGTCTCCCCGGCCTGGTCCGGCAGTCCGTCCACCGCCTTCAGGCAGACGCCGCGGAGCTCGGCCACCACCGCGCCGGAGGCGTCGAGCAGGCGGACCTCTCCGCGGATGGCCTCGCCGTCGGCCGCCGTGATCCGGGCGTGGGTCCAGGTGGCGGCCGGCCGCTCTCCGGCGAGACCCGGGCTCCAGACGCGGTCGAACGAGACCGGAAGGAGCACCACATCCGCGGCCACGTCTTGCCTGGTCGCGATGACGGCGCCCAGCGCTTGCAGCGCGCAGTCCAGGACGGCGCACAGGGGCGGCGGCGAGGAGTCCTCGGAGCCCAGCCGGGCCAGGCACTCGTCTTCGCCCCGGCGGATGTCGCGGAGCGCGGCAAACGGTCCCGTGTAGGCGCGACCCCGCTCGCGCTGCCACTGGTAGAGGCTGTCCTCTGCGACGGTCTCGCCCAGGGCCGCGGACAACCGGTCAAGGTCCACCCGCTCCGCCGGTCCGGTCTGGGAGCCCGTCTCCTCCGCCAGGGCGGTGAGGTGCCGGCGCCAGGGACTGGAGGGTCGCTGGCGGCTGAAGAGCGTGACCCGCTCGCCGCCCTCCGGGCGGGGATCGGCCTGGATCTGGACCTGGACCGCCTCGCCGGCCGGCAAGGGCAGGACCTGGTGCAGCTTCACCTCGCGCAACCGCCAGGTCCCGCCGGCGGCGCCATGAAGCGCCTCCAGCGCCAGCTCGATGAATCCAGTCGCCGGGAGGATCACCTCGTCCTGGACCTGGTGATCGCGCAAGAACGGGTAGGCGCGCAGATCGAGGCTCGCCTGCCAGAGCCTCCGCCCCGGGGTGCCCACGACCGGCACGGGGCCAGCGAGGTCGAAGCGGTGCCGCCGTGGCGGGGACGGCTGCGGGCTCTCGGGCGCCGGCCCATCCAGCTCGACCCAGCAGCGTTCCTTGACCATCGGGAGGCCCGGCAGCGGCACGCGGCGCGCCGGGCGACCAAACGCCTCCCAGGCCACGTCCATCCCGGCTGCGTAGGCGGCGCCCAGCCCCTGCAGGAGGGTCGCTCGTTCGTCCTCGTTGCGCCGGAGCGATGCCACCGTGGCCGGCGGGCGGCGCCGCGAGGCCAGGACCGCGCGCGCCGATTCGAGCAGCAGGGGGTGCGGTCCAACTTCGACCACCAGGAGGTCCCCTTCCGGTGCCTGGGACAGCGCGTCGGAGAAACGGACCGGCTCCCGCAGGTTCCGGGCCCAGTAGGCTCCGTCCAGCTCGTCACCGCGCACCAGCCCACCGGTGACCGTGGAGGCGATGGGGAGATCGCCCACCGCCGGGCGGAGGTGGGCCAGCGCGCCGGCCAGCTCGCCCTGGATCTCGTCCATGAAGGGGCTGTGTCCCGCCACCTTGACGCGCACCGGGCGGCAGAAGACGTCCTGCGCTCCCAGGTCGCTGACCAGTTGCTCGATCGCTTCCGGGGACCCGGCGACGACGCACGCGTCCGGCGCGTTGTACGCCGCCACCGTGACCGCCTCTCCGAAGCGCCGGCGGATCTCGTCCGCGGGAAGGGCGACGGCCGCCATGGCGCCGCGCCCCTCGACGCGCTTCATCAGGCGCCCGCGGTGGAGGGCGATCTCCATCGCCTGCTCGGGCGAGAGCGCTCCGGCGGCGCACGCGGCCGCGACCTCTCCCAGGCTATGCCCCACCACCAGGCGGGGCCTCAGACCCCACGATCGCCAGAGCGCCGCCAGGGCGATCTGCACCGACACGACGAGCGGCTGTCCGGTCTCGGTCTCCTCGACGGCGGCGCCGTCGACCGCCTCGAGCAGCCCCACCAGAGACGGCCCTCCCAGGCGCTCGTGCGCCGCGCTGCAGCGGCCCAGCGCCTCGCGGAAGACAGGCTCCGTCTGGAGCAGGCGCCGTCCCATGCCGGGCCAGCTTCCACCCTGGCCGGAGAAGACGAAGACGGCGTGGGGGGCGCCGGTGGTGGGGCGCCGCCCCAGCAGGAGGCCGGCTCCCTCTTCGCCGCGGAGGTGCGCCTCGAGCCTGGCCGCTGCCTCCAGGGCGTCCGAGGCCGCGAGGGCGGCCCGTTCGGCCAGGTGGGCGCGGCCCACGCCGCTCGTGCGGCAGACCGCGGCCCAGTCGCCCGCGTCCGGGTGCTCGCGCAGCCAGCGCGCCAGGCCGCGCAGCCGCAGCTCGAGCGCGTCCCCGCTGTGCGCGGAGATGGGCAGCAGCCGGAGCGCGGGGCCGGAGGCCGCGTCCTTCGCGGGGGCCTCGCCGCCGGCGCCGACCACCAGGTGGCAATTGGTCCCGCCGAACCCGAAGGAGCTCACTCCCGCCAAGAGCGCCTGTCCGTCGGGCCAGGGCGCGGCCTCGGTCTGGACGCGGAGCGGCAGCTTCTCGAAGGGGATGTGAGGGTTCGCCGACTGGTAGTGCAGGCTGGGGACGAGCGTCCGGTGCTTGATGCACAGCGCGGTCTTGATCAGCCCCGCGATCCCGGCCGCCGCCTCGGTGTGCCCGATGTTGGTCTTGACCGACCCGAGGGCGAGGACCTGCCCCTCGGCCCTTCCTGGGGCCATGGCCTCGGCGAGCGCCTGGACCTCGATGGGATCGCCCAGCCGCGTGCCCGTCCCGTGGGCTTCGACATAGGCCGCGGCGGCGGGGTGCACGCCGGCGGAGGCGTACGCCTGCCGGATCACCTCGACCTGGGCCCTCGGGCTGGGCGCGAGGAGCCCGTTGCTGCGTCCGTCGCTGTTCACCGCCGAGCCGAGCACGACCGCGTAGACGTCGTCCCCGTCCGCCAGCGCCCGGGACAGCGGCTTGAGGACCACCACGCCGACCCCCTCGCTGCGGACGTAGCCGTCGGCGCGCCCGTCGAAGGTCTTGCACCGGCCGTCGGCCGCCATCGCGCCCGCCTTCGAGAAGTTGATCGTGATCAGCGGCGACAGGATGACGTTCACGCCACCCGCCAGCGCCAGCTCGCACTCCCCGCGGCGCAGGCTCTCACAGGCCATGTGCACCGCCACCAGGGAGGAAGAGCAGGCGGTGTCGACGGCCACGCTCGGTCCGTGCAGGTCGAACACGTACGAGAGGCGGTTCGCGGCGATGCTGAGGGCGTTCCCCGTTCCGGTGTAGGGCCCCACCAGCTCCAACCGGTTGAACCGGGACATGTACTCGTAGGTGCTGATGCCGACGAAGACGCCCGCGCGCCGCCGGGCGATTCGCTCCGGCGCCAGCCCCGCGTCCTCGAGCGCGCGCCAGGCGGCCTCCAGGACCAGGCGCTGCTGGGGATCCATGTGGGCCGCTTCTCTGGGGGAGATGTCGAAGAGCCGGGGATCGAAGGACTGCACCTCGTCGAGGAACCCGCCCCACCGCGTGGTCAGCTTGCCCGGCTGCGCCGGATCCGGATCGAAGAGCGCCGCCACGTCGTAGCGGTCCTTGGGGACCTCGGTGATGGCGTCGGCGCCCTCCCGGAGCAGGCGCCAGAAGGCCTCGGGCCCGTCGGCCCCGGGGAACCGGCAGCCGATGCCCACGATCGCCACCGGCTCGCCGGCCCGGGCCGACGCGGCCGGGGCGGACCGGGTCGCGCCTTCCGCTTCAGTCCCCGCGAGGTAGGCCGCCAGCGCCGCGACGGTGGGGTGTTCCCACGCCAGCGTGGGTGACAGCGTGCGGCCCGTGGCTTTCTCCAGCGCGGAGGTCAGGCGGACGAGGGCCACGGAGCCCAGGCCCTGGTCCCAGAGCGGGCGCCCTGGATCGACCTCGGCCGGTGAAAGGCCCGCGGCCGCGGCCACCAGCTCGGCGATGCGCGCGGCCCACCGCGCGGGTTCGGCGTCGAGGGGCGCTGGAGGTGCCGCCGCACCCTCCTCCGAAGGGAGCGTCCAGCGCGCCACCTCCTCCAGGCGCCCGTCCAGGAACGCCTGCCGGCAGGCCCGCCGCTGGACCTTGCCGCTGGTCGTCTTCGGGATCTGGCGGGGCGGCACCAGCACCACGGTGTGGACCGGGACCTCGTGCTCTCCCGAGATCGCCCCGCGCGCGGCGGCGATGGCCTCGCCTGCCTGCTCCGTCCGCCGTGGGTCGATGGCGTGGACCACGACCAGGCGCTCCTCGCCGCCCTCCTCGACGGAGAACGCGCATCCACCGGCCGGCGCGAGCGCCGGGTGGCTGGCCAGCACCGTCTGCTCGATGTCCTGCGGGTAGTAGTTGCGGCCGCGCAGGATGATCAGGTCCTTCATGCGCCCGGTGACGAACAGGCGCCCCTGGTCCAGGAACCCCAGGTCCCCCGTCCGGAGGTGGGGCACCGGCGGCTCACCTTCCATCCGGGCGCGGAAGGTCTCCTCGCTGCGGGCCGGATCGCCCCAGTAGCCACGCGCCACCGACGGCCCGGAGACCCAGATCTCGCCGATCTCCCGCTCGGGGAGGGCGCGTCCGGACTCCGGAGACGCGATGCGCACCTGGCCGGCGGGCGCCTCCCCGCAGCTCACCAGCGCCGTCGCCTCCCGGTCCCCTTCCTCCGCCATCACCACGGCGCGCTCCGTCAACCGGCGGCGGTCGACCCACACCGCCGCGCGATCGGGTCTTTCCATCCGCGCCGCGGCCACCATCAGGGTGGACTCGGCCAGGCCAAAGCCGGGAATGAAGGACTGGAGCCGGAACCCGGCCGGGGCGAGCGCGTCCGCGAAACGGCGCAGGGTCTCGTAGCGGACCGGCTCCGCTCCGTTGAGGGCCATGCGCCAGCACGAGAGGTCGAGCCCGGCGGCCGCCTCGGCCGAGATGGCGCGCGCCACCAGGTCGTAGGCGAAGTTCGGCGCCGCGCTCATCACCGCGCGGTACCGGGCGATGCCGTTCAGCCACCGCTGCGGCTTCTGGACGAAGTGGGCCGGCGACATCATGACCCCGCGCGCGCCGATGAAGAGCGGGTGCAGGATCGTCCCGATGAGCCCCATGTCGTGGTAGGCGGGCAACCAGGTGAAGACCGTCGTCTCGGAGGACGAGAGGATGGCCTGCTGGAGCGCCCGCTCGTTCGCCACGAGGTTCGCGTTGGAGACCATCACCCCCTTGGGCGCCGACGTGGAGCCGGAGGTGTATTGAAGGAAGGCCAGGTCGTCGGCCGCCGGGAGCTCCAGGTCCTCTTCGCCGCCGCCGCCGCGCAGGAGGTCCGTGGCGATCAGTGGAAGGGCGGAGTCCGCGGCCAACCGGTCCACGAACGGGGCGAAGTCCCCCAGGTGGCGCTCGACGGTCAGGAGCGCGCCGGGCCGGCAGCTCCGGACCAGGGCGGCGAGCCGCGCCGCGTGCCGCTCGCGCCGGGCCGGGCCGGGCGGGTAGGCGGGGACGGCGATCACCCTTGCCGCGAGGCAGCCCAGGAACGCTTCCGCGAATTCCAGGCCCGGCGGGTAGAGCAGCAGCGCGCGGTCTCCAGGGGAGAGCGACCGGCGCAGCGCGGCGCCAATGGCCCCGGCACTCCGGAGGAGCGCGGCGTAGCTGACGGTGCGCTCGTCAGACTCTCCGTCCGCCAGGTACGTCAGGGCCGGAGCCTCCGGTTGCCGGCGCGCCCAGCCCGCCAGCACGCCGATCAGAGAGGTCTCGCTGTCGTCGTTCGTGCTCATGGGTCGGGAATCCGGTTACGCCTGCTTTCGAGCGGACGGTGAGAACGCCCGCAGGCGGTGGACCGTCCGCGCCACGGCCTCGACCGTGCGGTCGATCTCCTCGGCGGTGTTCGACGCCGCCAGGCTGAACCGCACGGCGCTCTGGATCCACTCCTCGCCGATCTCCATCGCCGCCAGCACGTGCGAGGGCTTGCGATCCCTGGAATGGCAGGCGGAGCCGGTGGAGACCAGGATCTCCTCGAAGGCCAGCGCCGTGGCGAGCGCGTCGGCTTTGACGTGCCGGAAGCTGATGTTGAGCGTGCCGGGCAAGGCGTGCTCCAGCGCGCCGTTCACCCGGACCTCTCCCAGCTCGAGCAGGCCGGCGCAGAGGCGGTCCCGGAGCCCGCGGATCCGCTCGGCGTCGGCGAGGAGCGTCTCGCGCGGGAGCCGCCGGCAGGCCGCCGCCATGCCGAGGATGCCCAGCACGTTCTCTGTGCCCCCGCGCTGTCCCATCTCCTGGCTCCCACCGATGACCGGCACCAGGTCGCGGCCCGGACGCCGGGCGACCGCGCCGATTCCCTTGGGGCCGGCCAGCTTGTGCGCCGACAGCCCGATCACGTCGGCGCCCAGCGAGGCCAGATCGAGCGGGATCTTCCCCGCCGTCTGAACGGCGTCCGAGAACAGCGCGGCGCCGGCCTCGTGCGCGATCCGGGCCAGCGCTTCCAGCGGCTGGATCACCCCGGTCTCGTTGTTGGCGTGCATGGCCACGACCAGTCGGGTGTCCGGCCGCAGACACCGGCGGACGTCGTCCGGGTCGATCCGCCCCGAAGGGCCCATCCGGACGAAGCTCACCTCGTGCCCGAGCCGCCGGAGCAGCTGGCAGCCCGCCAGCGTGGCCGCGTGCTCGATGGGGCTCACCACCACGTGGCATGGAGGCTCGCGGTGCAGGAACGCGGTGCCCAGGAGCGCGGTCGCGCAGGCCTCGGAGCCCGAGGCGACGAAGGTGACCTCCTCGGGGCCGGCGCCGACGAACGAGGCCACCTCCCCCCGCGCCTCCTCCACCAGCGCCCGCGCCTCACGGCCCGGTGGATAGACGCTGGAGGGGTTGGCGAACAGCGACGCGTGACGGGCGAGGACGTCGCGTACCTCGGACGCCAGCCAGGTGGTGGCGTTGTGGTCGAGGTAGACCAGGGACATGCCTACGCGGCGTCGACCCGGCAGGACCGGACGATCTCTTGCGACTCGATGAACTTCTCGAGGCTCACCGCGCAACATCCGTACTCGGTGCCTTCGACCCGGCGGTGAACGAGCACGATTGGCCCCTCCCGTCCGCACGCGCAACGCTCGGCGGGGATCGACCCCACGTCCTCGGAGAGGAGGAAGCCGGGGTACGAGCGGCTGGTCGGGTCGAGCAGGGCAATGACCCCCTCTTCCTGGGGCGCCGCCTCCTTGGAGTGGTCGTCGAGACTGCGGATGCTCGCGTGCACCCACGGCGGGATGTGCTTGTGGTGGTGCTCGCACTCGATCGCCAGCATGTTCGCCTCGCCCATCCCATACATGTCGCGGACCCGCGCCGGCGCGAGCCCCAGGTAGCGTTCGATCTTCTCGTGCAGTTGGTCGCGGCCGATGTACTCACCGGTGAATCGCTTCCAGCCGCCGATCGTGATGACGAAGGACTCGGCGTCCAGGGGGAGGCGGAGGTCTTCAGCCTCGAGGTGGCGCAGCAGGCGGTCGATCAGGAAAGGCGGGCCGATGATGTGGCGGGGCTCCTTGCCCTCGAAGGATCGCAGGTACTGGATCGCCTCCGCGGGCTCGAACGAGTAGTCGCGGACGACGTACCGGGCGTCGCTGAGCAGGCCGCTGAAGTAGTTGATCACCTTGACCATGCTCATCTCGGGGTTCTCGGCCAGCGAGGGCGCGAGGTAGAGGCCCGCGCCGCGGCTGATGCGGAAGAACTCCCGGTAGAGACCGGTGATGGCAAGTGATACACGGTCGAGCGTAGTGGCGTCCCGGCGAGTGACGCTGGGGACGCCCGAGGTGCCGGTGCTCTTGATCTCGAGCTCGATCTCGTCGAGCGGCACGGAGAGGAGCACGTGCGAGCTGGGGCTCTTGAACGCGCTCAGGGGGATGAGCGGGAGCCGGACGAGGTCCTCGGGGCGCTCGAGGTCGTATACGGTGAGGCCCGCCGCGTCGCACTGCGCACGGTAGAAGCCGTTGCGTTCGTAGTGGTGGGCGAAGCTTTGAACGATCAGCTCGAGTTGGATCGCCCTCTGCTCCGAAGGAGGCAGCCGGAAGATGCGCGGTAGGTTGCCGATGACCGTTTCGACCGTCAGATCCACAGTGCCCGCTCCTTGTGCTGGTGCTGGATCTCAACGCCGGTGGAGGGCCCTCAACGCAGCAGGTCGAAGAGGGCGGCAGTTGTACCGCACGGGTCGGAGCGATCGCAACCGCTCGCGGCGCCGGCGCCGGCGGTCAGGAGACGCGCGGCGTGACGCAGGAGCTCATGCGACGTCGCTCGTGAAGTCGAGCGGCAACGGGCAGCGAGCGCCACCACCGCCGCCGCCCAACCGGCGGCGGCGTGGACGCCAGACCGGTGCGCAGGCGCCGCCAACGCCACCGAGTTCCGGGACGCCATGGCCGCGGTGTCGCCCAGGTGGTTGCTGAAGGGCGAGACACAGGACTGGTAGCTCTCGGTGACGTTCCGGGAGTTCACCTCCTCGGGCATCGGCACCTGGGTGACGAACAGGATGGGATTGGAGGGGTTGCCTGCAAACGCTGCGGAGGAGACTGCCAGCACCAACACGAGCGCCGGGAGCCGGAGGGGAAGGTTCATGGTTCACACCGCGGTGTCCGGGCCGGCCCCGAAGGCGGCTGATGCTACGTGGGAGCGGCAACGCGCGCACTACGCGCAGTGCGCGCAGGTGACGACCCGGGTCGCGCGCGGCGCCCCCAGGAGGGCCTGCGTCCCGGCGGCGATGAGCTCCCACTCCCGGCAGGCGGCGTTCCACCACGCGCGCTCCACCGCGATCGCCTGGGCGGTCCGAGCGTGGCCGAGCTTCGCGATGACCCCGGTCAGCTCCTGGAGGAACGCATTCCAGGTGGTGCGCACGCCGTCCAGGAGCTTCAGGGCGGAATCCGCGTCGCTCAGGGCGACCCCCGCGGAGACGGTGAGCGCCTGGAGCGTAGCCACCTGGGCCTGGTCCTGGGTCATGTTCCGCTGGTCGGCGGCGATCCGGGCCTGGTAGCTCCGGATGGTCTGCTCCAGCGCCGCCACCTTCCCTTCTGCCTCCGCGATGGAGCTGACGCCGATCCCGGTGAGGATGAGCGAGAGCCCGCCGGTGATCGGGACGAGGAGGATGCCGAAGACCGTCTCCAGGATCCCCTTCTCCCGCTGGGACCGGGCGGAGGCGATCGCCTGGCGGTCGCGGATGATCTCCCCCTGCATCGAGGCGATGGTGGCGTTCAGCGCGCGGACCTGGGCGCCCAGGCTCTCCTCCTCCCCCTGGATCCGGCGGATGGTGGCCCCCAGCTCGTCGTGGGCCGCCCGCAGCGACCCTCCCCACCCCTTGAGCCCCTCCTCGAAGGCGAGGGCGGCGCCGGAGATGGCCCGGACCGACTCCTGGAGGCGGGACAGCCGGTCCTGCAGGCCGGCCCGCGCCCGGTCCGGCGCCGCCTCCGCTCCCGCGAAGAGCTGGTTGACCGGGTCGCGCGCCTCCAGGAAGGCGCGGCCACCCTGCGCCACCGCGGCGAGGACCCGGCCGTGCAGCGTGCCGGCGTGCTCATCCCGCCAGAGGGCCGCGATCCGCTGGAGCGCGGCCAGGTCGGCCTGGAGCGGGGCGTGCCAGTGGCTCCCGGAGGGCGCCAGCCGGGTGTCGAGGATGCCCCGGCACGCCGCCGTCAGGTTGGCGTTCGCGCCGGAGACGGCCGCGAGCTGGTCGTCCACCCGGACGCCCTGCAGCCCAGTCTGGGTGGACGAGGAGGGGGCCATGGCTCAGGCAACGAGCTTCAGGTTCGGGTGCCCCACGCCCACCTTCATGCCGACCAGCTGCTGCGCGAACTGGACGGCGAGGTCCCACTCCTTCTGGGCGGCGAGCACCCACGCCTTGTTGACGATGGAGGACAGCGACTCGTCGGTCTTCTCCAGCTTGTTCTTGGTGCCCTGGAGCTCGCCGCGGAAGGTCTGCCACATCACCTTCACGTCCGACAGCGCCCGGGTGGCGGTGGCGGTCGCGCTCACCGCGGTGTCCGCCGACATGGCGAGCGCCTTGAGGGAGACGATCTGGCGCCTGTCGTCGTCCATCTGCTTCTGGTGATTGGCGATCTCGTCCATCTGCTTGTTGATCCGGTCCTGCATGACGCCCCAGGTGACGCCCCCGCCGATCGCCATGACCACGCCGGCGCCCATCACGATCCCGCCCACCACCGCGGCGGTCCCCGCGGTGAGGACGGTGACCGCGAGGCCGATGATCGCGATGAAGATCCCGATGCCGATGGCCGCGGCGCCCACCCCGATGATCGCCTGCTCGTTGGAGATCGTGGTGCGCAGCCCCTTCATCAGCAGGTCCATCTTCTCCACGTCGGCGGCGAGGTCGGTCATGGTGCCCTGGATGTTGGCGGCGCCGCGGTAGAGGTCGTCGTGCACCTTCTGCATGTCGTCGCCCCACTTCTTGAGCTGCTCGGAGGTGCCGTCCACGTCGATGACGATGTCGCCCAGCTCCTTCTCCAGCTCCGAGATGAGGGCGAAGATCTGTTTCACGACCGGGTTGTCCTTGCCGCGGGCGTCCGGGTTCTTGTTCACCAGATCGATGATCTGATCGGTGAGCGCGTTGTAGGTGGTCCCGTAGTCGATCACGTGGGTCGGGACGCTGGCCGACATCTTCGGGGCGATGTCGTCGATCCACTGCTTGGCCAGGATCTTCGCCCGGTCCAGGTCCTTGGCGAGGCCGTCGAACCACTTCGGCTTGGTCGCCGGGGCGATGAACTGGGTGTTCATGATGCCGTGACAGGAGGCGGTCACGAGCTGCAGGGAGGCGAATCCCACCGCGGTCTTGTCGTTGGTGGTGGAGGCGGTAGCGCTGGTCTTCATGGGGTGTTTCCTTTCAGGTGAGGGTGGTGTTGGTCAGGCTTCGGGGTGCGGCGCCGTGGTGAGCAGGACGGGGCGCCCCACGGCGGGCGCCTGCAGCAGCCGGTGGGCGAAGTCGGACAGGGTCTCCCAGGACGCTGCCGCCGGCTTGATGGCCACCAGGTCGATGATCGACCGCGGGTCCGCGCCGGCGTCGATGGAGTGGATGGCGGCCTTCACCAGCGCCTCCTGGCTGGACCACATCTGCGCGAGGGTGGGGAGCTGGCGCCCGACGGCGGCGAGGCTCCTGTCGAAGCCCGTGATCAGCTGGATGAGCGCCTTGCTCATGGCCGCGGCCTGGGCCCCCTGGCTCATCTCCAGGCTCAGGCCCCGGATCCGGGTGAGCGTCTTCTCGATCTCGGCGTCGCCGGAGATCAGGTCGTAGGCGGCCTTGCCGAAGGTGAAGACCAGGCCGGCGATCGTGAGGTACGGCACGCTGACGGCGGCGGTGGCGCTGACCACCGAGTACGCGATGGTGACGCTGGACTGCACGTAGCTCTTGCCGCTGGAGATGAGGCCGGCGGTCAGGTCCGCCTCCATCCTCGAGAGCCGCTCGTTCAGCGTCCCGATCTGCTCCGCCAGCGCCACCATGCGCCGGTGCTCCTGGCCGAGCTCGGCCCAAGCCTTGTCCACCGACGAGCTCAAGACCGTGTGGACGTTGTTGAGGTTGCTCACCTCGTCCGCGAACTCCCGCTCCGCGGCCTTGGAGGCCTCGGTGGCGCGGGCGGCCGACTCGCGCAGGCCGGTGAGGAGCTCGATCCAGGAGCCCCGATCGTTCCCCAGGTCCCTGGCGACGTTGGCCACCCCGGAGACCAGCGTGGCGTGGTCGTGGAACTGGGACATCAGCGCGCTCCAGATCTGCGGCTTGCGCTGCTGCCACCGGGCGCCGGCGCCGGAGAGGAGGGTCAGCTCGTTCCGGATGGGCTCCAGCCAGCCGGGATCCGGGGACAGCTTGCCGATGGTGGAGTTCATGGCTGCGTAGGCGAACGCGTCCACCCGCGCGACGGTCGAGTACGCCTGGGCCAGTTGTTCGACGACTGCGTTGACGTTCGGGCTCAGCATGGTGGCTCCCCTGTGGTGACCGGGGGCATGAGCAAGACGCGCGCCGCGCTGGAACCGCGCGGACTCACTGAGGTGCGTTCGCGGCGGGGTTCACTCGGCGTTCGGGACGAACGCCGGCCCGTTCCAGAAGGACGCCGCCCCGCCGATCAGTCTGGCGGGGCCGGGCGACCCATCGGCGGTACTGTTCCGCCATGCGACCCCTTCGGTTTTCCATCAACGTCACG
>Ga0068860_100002959_pt1 | contig 17532 bp, 18 predicted proteins | sample KBSSwiS32_FD_66597 | JGI IMG/M metagenome (GOLD analysis project Ga0068860, IMG submission 66597) | Switchgrass rhizosphere microbial communities from Kellogg Biological Station, Michigan, USA - KBS Switchgrass S3-2 | ecosystem: Host-associated > Plants > Roots > Rhizosphere > Soil ... | reverse complement strand
GTGGCGATGATCGCGACAGCCACCGCTGCGGCGACGATCGCGACGATCAGGACGATATTGGCGCGTACGGCAGAAGCAAAATAGCGCACGTCGAACGCGGATTTCGGCCGCTCGTCGAGCGAGAAGCCATCGTCCGCGAGGGCGACGGTCCGATGCGGCAGGGGCTCGTCGGCAGGATTGATGGTGGCCACTGGTGCGCGTCCCTACGCCTACTTAATGATATAGAAGATGTTGAACAGCGGCGCGGTCTGCAGGATATCCCGCCAGGCCGACTTTATCGCCGAATTGCCGACGACGATCGTATCCCCGGACACGATCTGGGGATCTGGGGCACGACCGCGTCGGATGTCATTCAGGTTGAACCTAGCGCCGGCACGCTCGCCGTTGACCTTCCGCAGCACCACGACATCGCTCGTCATCGCCGTCTTGGTAGGGCTCCGCGCCTGGGCCAGGGCCGAAAGCAGCGTGGAATTGGGGGCGGCCGGGTAGACCCCTGGTTGGTTCACATCGCCTTCCACCGCGAAGTTCGACAGCGGTCGCTCCAGCACGCTGACAGTCACGCTGGCGTTCTTGAGATAGCGCGCCTGCAGCCGCCGCTCCATCTCGGCGGCGATCTGGCGCGGGCTTTGCTGCAGCACGATCAATTCGCCAACGAGTGGAACCTGGATGTAGCCGCTCGCATCGACCACGTAATTGTCGCCAGTCAGTTCCGGCTCGCCGAAGACCCGGACCGACAGCCTGTCACCGGGCTTGATAGCGTCGGCAGCGATGTCCTGGGCCGCATATTCGGGCACGATCTTGTAGGCTTCGGCGCCGGCAGGCAGAGGGCTGGGGCCCGCCGAAGCGCAGCCGAACAGGAACCCCGCCGCCGCAACCGGCAGGGCGCTGCGCCATTGCATAATGCAAGACCTTTCAGATTTCAGCTTAGACATTGGCGCCTCGCAGACCTCTCGCAACCGGCACGAGCAGCCCCGCGGCAGCGGCAGCAATACACGCCAAAGACATTGAACGAAGAGGGTAATCAACTTGAGAGTGCAGCGCAACAATAGTAAACGTGCCAAGCGCAAAAATGGCCTGCCGGCGGATCGTGGGCGATTGGTCGCGTAGTTGCGCCAGGGCCAGGCGGGCCAGCATTGTCGCCAGCACTGCCAGGACCAGCAGACCCAACACACCTGCCTCGATTACCAGCTCGAGATAATCGTTGTGAGCGCGGTTCGGCACGGTCATGTCGACCGCCTCCAGCCGTTCTGCCGCCAGGAATACCGGTATGAATGCGCCCAATCCCGCTCCGACCGGGAAATAGGTCCGGGCGGCATAAAGGCTGTCGGCCCAGATCTGAGGCCGCAATTCCCCAGTGAAATCATAACGGCTGACCACCGCTCGCAGCACACTGTTGTCTCGCAGCAGGAAGGCCGCCGTGCCGAGTGCGAGGAACAGGCCGCCAATCCCGAAGGTCAAGCCCTGCCGGGAGATCGGCCACAACCCACGCGTCGCGCAAAATACCGCCGCCCAGGCTACCGGCAGCAGCGCCGTTCCGGCCCGGGATGCGGTGAGGACGACACCAAACGACAGCACGGCTGCAGCGGTTAGGACGAGAATGGCGGCCAGCCGATCGCTCAGGAGCATCTTGCGCCGCCCCCGCAGTTCCTGCACGGTCACCGCCGAGGCTATCATGCCGATCAGCAGGACATCGGCCGAACTGTTGTGATTGGCCTGGAACCCGTTGAGATAACCGGCATCGACGACATAAAAGCGCAGCGGGTTGTTTTCCCCCCCGGCAGCTTGGCCCACGCCCACCATGATCGCGAGAAGGCTGACGCCGGCAATCATGCCGACGATCAGCGAGCGCCCCCCCTCCTTCGCGGATCCGGTAAGAACCAGCACGATCGCGGGAGGGACAAGGGCCAGCAGGGATCCAAACGTACGCGCCGGGGCCATGCTCAACGGCTGCCAGCTATCCGCTGCGCCAACCAGATCGAGGGCCGAGCGCTCCAAGTCTCGGCCCGGGAGAGCCTGCCACAGAGCTGGGAAAAGGGGAATTAGCTGCAACAGCGGCACGACTAGCAACAACCCGGCCAGGGCCAACGCTGTGCGCAACTGGCGGCGAGGAACGCCCGGAAACCACACCAGCCACACGCAGAACAGAGCTGCAAGGACGAGCTGGACAGCCATTTCGGCCAGCGGTGCGGGTGTCCCCCCTCCGCCTAGGATCATGGCGCACGCAATCGCCAGCGCACCGGGCAATGTGCGGCGGACACCATTGTCAGACAGCGTTGGAGCAATCCTCACCATGGCCTCGTCGGCGACTGTCCCCCGTTGGGGCTAAGCGCCAACAAGTGCCAACAGCCGGAATCGGTCAGCCGGCGCTGGCGTAGACAGTCGGAGGAACGGCGCAGGCTGGAAGTGCCTTGTTGATGGCAAGGCTGCAGTCGGGCGGGCTGGTCAGCAGACCGGCCGAACCCCAAGACAACGCGGTTGCCGAACCGGCGCCCACCAATACACCGACCGAAGCCAGAAATACGAAAAGTTTCTTGCTCACGATTATTCCCCCTGAGCTGATGCCCGAGGGTTATCATGCAACAGTCCGCCAAAGCAACAGGATTCCCGCCACGCAACAGGGCAACCCCCGCCATTGTCCAAAGTCTGGACAGGCCGCAAACAGTCTTCATTCCCGGAACTGCCCTCGAAAATTTAATTCAAGCCGCTGTTTGAAAAGTAAATTTCATCACAGCTTGGGCAGCACCTCGTAAGCGTCAACCGTTGCTGTCGTTCTTTGCAGCAACGGCAACCACAGCGCCAATGCCACCAGCAGCAAGCACTGCAAGAACCGCCGCGCTTACCCCGTGATGCGCGCCTTCGGCGCCGAGCACCTCACCGCTCCTGCCGGGATTCGCACAGGCCGGCAGCGAAGCATTCGACGTCAGGGTGCAGTCGGGACGGTCGGACTGACGGGCGACTGCAGCGTTATGCGGGGCAGCAATGCCGGCAAGGCGCGCTGCCGGGATCGCAACGGAAGAACGCGTTCCGGCAGCGGAAGCAACCCCTGCGGTCAGCAACCCGGCGGCGGCAAGCGCCGCGATAACGTTGGTGGTCACTTGTTGCCTCCTCACGGTTACTATTGGGTGGCAACTAGCATAGGAAATCATTGCATCGCAATAAGATTCTGTTTTTAAATGATTAAATCGATTTAAATGGCGGCAGGTCGGGCGTTCGAGCCCGCGTTGGACGGGAGATTTCCGCGGATGCAATCCATTGCCCGAACACTTGCCGGGGGCTGCACGAGCAAAGATAGGAGGGCATCAGTACGCCCGATCGTGGACCAGAACCCGCGCAGTCGCCAGCAGGATGCGCAGGTCCCGCCAGAGCGACCAGCCATGGAGGTATTCCAAATCGGCATCCAGCCGATTGGCCAGATCGGCCTCGCGCTCGGTTGTCCCGCGCAGGCCCCGCACCTGGGCCAGGCCGGTCAGGCCCGGCTTAAGGGCGTGGCGCAGCCAGTAGCGGTCATCGACTTCCCAGAACAGCTTGTCGCCTGCCTGCGAGCCGAGTGCATGCGGGCGGGGTCCGACAATACTCATGTCGCCGAGCAGGACATTCAGCAGCTGCGGCAACTCATCGATGCTGGTGCGCCGGATGATCCGGCCAATGCGGGTTATCCGTTGGTCATCCCGGCCAGTCGACTGCCTGCCCTCAGGATCATGCGACGACACCGCCATCGAGCGAAACTTGTACATCGAAAACAGGGTATTTCCCCGTCCCACGCGCCGCTGGACAAAGAGGGCGGGGCCACCGTCTTCAACGATGATGGCCAAGGCAACCACGGCCAAAAGCGGGGCCAGAACGCAGAGAGCGGCGAAGGCAACCGCCAGGTCGAAGCCGCGCTTGATGATCCTACCGCGCAGCTGCAACGGGCCGAGGGACACCAGCAGCAGCCCGCGCCCCCCCGCCTGCCGCGCGCCCTTGGCACCCAGCAAAACGACGGTGTCGTCGATAACCTCGCCCTCGATGTTCGCCCCCTTGAGCAGCAGGGACCAAGCCGGCCTCCGTTCCGGCGGGCAGCTGATGATCACGCGTTCGACATTGCGCAGGATCATGCCGATGCGGTCCAGTGCCAGAGGATCGGAAAGCGTGGGGATCAGGCACAGCCGGGCAGCACTGACGTGGCGGACGCCGGGAAGTTCGATGCACGGGCCACCATCGTCGATGACAAGCTCGTTGATCACATGAGGGCCGCAGCGCCAACTGACCAATGAGCGCATTTGCGCCCGCCCCCAGGCCAAGGCGCAGACGGTGATGCAAACACTGACCGTAAAGACCACACGCGAGAATTCATTGGCTGAACGGGTGTAGAAGGCGATGAACACGACCACCGCCCAGGACAGACACAGCGCCATCGCGCTACGCACCGCTCCCCACTCCCAGTCCTGGAGCGAGCGCATGCCGTAAGCGCCGTTATAAAACGAGATCGTGAGGAAAGCCGGCAGGGTCAGCTGCGCCAGCAACGACCCGGTGGCCACCCCCGATGGCCCGAGGTACAGCCACCCGGAGACGACGAAGACCAGGAACAGCAGGGCGATATCGCCGCACATCAGCGCGAGATAGCACTGCAGCCGCCGCCGCTCCAGCGAGGGCGACGCGCCCATGGCTTCGGAGAAACCGCTCGTTTGCTGGCGGACAAAGTTTGGGAGCGGGCGATTCACATCAGCTCTGCGTTGCAATCCATCCGAAGTGGCAACTTCGCGGCCCCGGAACGGAAAACGCTGGGTGGCGCCAACCCGCTCCGATTGTCCTTGCTGTGCCGCAAACCGCGGTATGGCAAGTGCTTTCCTTAGAGCAGTCCCGTAGCTTTACATAGTTCCGAAATGGATCAGTTCTTCGGAGAAGATGCCCGGGCAATCTCGGCTAGCCCATGGGCGAGCAGCAACTCCGCGTCTTGACTGTGGCCGAGCAGGTCGCGGTGGAGACCGGCGATCTTGGCGACGAGACGTTCGAGCCGCCGCCCGCGCCAGATCCCGAGCTGCTTCCTGAGATCGCCCTCGTCCTTCCAGTTGATACGCCGCGCGGCCTTCTCGGATTCGATCAACGCGGCGACGTTGCCGCCCCCATTGCCGAGCTTCGCGGCGAGCGCGGCGAGCTGGGCGGTGCGGCGCTCGAAGGCCAGCAGGACCGCGACCGGATTGAGCCCGAGATGGCGCATCCGGTCGAGCTCGGCGCCCAGCCGGCCCGGTTCCCCGCCGAGCACGGCGTTGACGATGGCAGCCATGCCATCCTCCTCGGTGCTGGCCCCGATCGCCTCGAAGGCCTTGGTGTCGGCGCTGCGCGGGGCCTGCGGGCTGGCGTCGAGAAACACGGCCAGCTTGGCGACTTCCGAGGCGGCGATACGGGTATCGAGGTTGGCGGCGCGCGCGATCCGTTCGGCCAGCGCCGTATCGATCCTGAGCCCCGCCCGGTCGGCCAGCTCGCGCACGGTGCCGGCGACGCTGCGCGCATCGGGCGGCCAGAACACGACGACGAGCGCGTCCTTGCGATCGGCGAGGAGCTTGGCGGTCTTCGACTTGTCGGTCGCCCCCGGCGCGGCGATCAGGACCGGGCAGGACGGGGCCGTGCCGCCGATCAGGATCTCGGTGGCTTCGGCCACCTCGTCGCCCGAGGCGCGCACGACGATATGGCGCGAGGAGCCGAAGAGCGATGCCGAGCGGGCCTCGTCGCCGAGGCGCACCGGATCGCGCTTGAGGTCGGCCCCGGTGAAGTCGATCCGCTCGCCGGGATCTTCCAGCAGGCTGGCCACGCGGTCCACCGCGTCGGCGACTCCGGCCTCATCGGGGCCGCAGAAGAAGAAATAGCGTGCATTGCGGGCGGCGCTTTCCGCCTGCCGGGGGAAATCGCGCTGGGTGGCCTTCATCGTGCGGCCTCAGCGGCGCGCATCACGACTGCGCAGCTGGAGCGCGAGCGCGGTGACTATCCGATCCGCCACTTCCTTCGAGAGGTTTTCGAGCGCGGTCTGCTCGGCGGCGATGGTTGCATATTCGGAGGAGACCACGTCGATCCCCGCATCGGCTCCGGCGGTCGCATCGTAGACGATCTTGCCCGAGGCGAGATCGACCAGCTGGTAGCGGGCGCGCAGGGTGCGCCGCTCGCGGCCGATGGTATCGTCAGCCAGCAGGCCGAAACCCTCCAGCCGATCGTTGAGGCGCACGTCGAGCCGATAGGCGGGAGCGCCGCCGGTGCGACCGGCGGCCGCGAGGCGATCGGTCAGGGCATTGCGGACGAGCCAGCCGGCTTTGCCCTCGATCGGTGGGACGTCGACTGCGGCCAGCCCGCGCGCCACCTGGCCCTGCCCGCCGCCGGCATAGAGCGGCTGGAGCCCGCAGCCGCCAAGCGGGGCAGCGGCGAGAGCGAGCAGGACGGCGGCAATATAGCGGTTCATGCGACCACGTTAACGAGCCGGTCCGGAACGACAATCACCTTCTTCGGCGCAGCTCCGGCGAGAATGGCCTGAACCTTGGCGCTGGCGAGCGCGAGCGCCTCGAGACCCGCCTTGTCGCTGCCCTTGGCAACGGTGAGCGTATCGCGCAGCTTGCCGTTGACCTGGACCGCCACGGTCACCTCGTCATCGACCAGCAGGGCCGGATCAACCTCAGGCCAGGCGGCCTCGGCCACCAGGCCGGGTCCGCCCATCTGCGCCCAGGCTTCCTCCGCGAGGTGCGGCATCATCGGGGCGACCAGCAGCAGCAGGGTGCGGATCGCGGCCGAGCGGCTGGCCGAGGGCGCGGCCTTTTCGGTAGCGTTGGTCAGCTCGTAGATACGGGCAACGGCCTTGTTGAACGACAGGGCGGCGATATCGTCGACGACGGCGGCGACAGTCTGGTGGGTGCGGCGATCGAGCGCCTTGTCCTCACCGCCGGCCGCCGCATCGAACTGGCCGAACAGGCGCCACAAGCGCTGGACGAAGCGGGCGCAGCCTTCGATGCCGGCTTCGGACCACGGCAGGTCGCGCTCGGGCGGCGAATCGGACAGCATGAACCAGCGGATCGCGTCGGCGCCGTACTTCGCGACGATCTCGTCCGGATCGACCACGTTCTTCTTCGACTTCGACATCTTGATGACGCGGCCGATCTCGACGGCCAAGCCATCGGCCTTGAGGGTCGCTCCTTCGCCGGTGCGGTCCACCTCGGTCGGGGAGAAGAACAGCGGCTGGCCGTTTTCGGGATTGCGGCGCTCGTAGGTCTCGTGAGTGACCATGCCCTGGGTAAACAGGCTGGCGAACGGCTCCTTCACCTCCAGCTTGCCGATGCGGGCAAGCGCCCGCGTCCAGAAGCGGGCGTAGAGGAGGTGCAGGATCGCGTGTTCGATGCCGCCGATATACTGCTCCACGGGCAACCAGCGCTTGATCTCTTCGGGATCGAACGGCGCATCGGCGGGCTGGCTGGCGAAGCGGAGGAAGTACCAGGAGCTGTCGACGAAGGTGTCGAGCGTGTCGGTCTCGCGCCGGGCCGGCTTGCCGCAGTGGGGGCAGTCGACGTGCTTCCAGGTGGGGTGGCGGTCGAGCGGGTTGCCGGGGACGTCGAAGGTGACGTCGTCCGGGAGGGTTACGGGCAGGGCCTTCTTCGGGACGGGGACGACGCCGCAGACTTCGCAGTGGATGAAGGGGATCGGGGTGCCCCAGTAGCGCTGGCGGCTGACGCCCCAGTCGCGCAGGCGCCAGACGGTCTTGCCCTGGCCCCAGCCCTCAGCCTCGGCGCGGGCGATGACGGCTTGCCTGGCCTCGGCGACGGTGAGTTTGTTGATGAAATACGAATTGACGAGCACGCCTTCGCCGGGCTCCGCTTCGCCATTAAACGGTTGATCTGCAAGGCTTTCATCCGAGGCGACGACGCGGCGGATGGGGAGGCCGTATTTGGTGGCGAAATCGAAGTCGCGCTGGTCGTGGCCGGGCACGGCCATGATCGCGCCGGTGCCGTAGTCCATCAGGACGAAATTGGCGATGTAGACCGGCAGGGCCTCGCCGGTGAAGGGATGCTTCGCGGTGAGGCCGGTATCGAAGCCGAGCTTCTCGGCGGTTTCCAGTTCGGCCGCGGTGGTGCCGCCCTGCTTGCACAGGGCGATGAACTCCTGCGCGGCCGGATTGGCGGCCGCAACGCCCCGCGCCACCGGGTGATCGGCGGCGACGGCGACGAAGCTCGCGCCGAAGATCGTATCGGGCCGGGTGGTATAGACCTCGAGGCTTTCGCCGTTGGACAGGGTGAAGGCGAATTGCAGGCCCTGGCTCTTGCCGATCCAGTTCTCCTGCATGAGGCGGACCTTCTCGGGCCACTTGTCGAGCGTGGCGAGGCCTTCGAGCAGTTCCTCGGCGAAATCGGTGATCTTGAGGAACCACTGGTTGAGCTTGCGCCGTTCGACCAGCGCGCCCGAGCGCCAGCCGCGTCCGTCGATCACCTGCTCGTTGGCGAGGACCGTATGATCGACCGGGTCCCAGTTGACCTCCGATTCCTTGCGATAGACGAGGCCCGCCGCATAGAGATCGAGGAACAGGGCCTGTTCGTGGCCATAATAGTCCGGCTCGCAAGTCGCGAGCTCGCGCGACCAGTCGAGCGCGAAGCCGAGGCGCTTCAATTGGGCCTTCATGTTGGCAATGTTGTCGCGCGTCCAGCCGCCGGGGTGGACGCCCTTTTCCATGGCGGCGTTTTCCGCGGGCATGCCGAAGGCATCCCAGCCCATCGGGTGCAGCACCTCGAAGCCCTGCATCCGCTTGGCCCGGGCGAGCACGTCGCCCATGGTGTAGTTGCGCACGTGGCCGATGTGGATGCGCCCCGAGGGATAGGGGAACATCTCGAGGACGTAGGAGCGGGGCTTCGCGCTCTTGTCGTCGGCACGGAAGGTTTGCGCCTCGTCCCAGACGCGCTGCCAGCGCAGGTCTGCGGAAGCGGAATCGAAACGGGTGTCGGAGGGCCGAGAGTCAGAGGGCGTGCCAGTCATGGCCGTCCCTCTAGCCGCTCAGGCCGACTTGTCGAGTATCAGCCGGAAATCGCCTGGCGGCGAAGGTCGCGCGCCTTGGTGAGAATCACGTCTTCGAGGCGCTGGACCGTGGCGGCCTGGACCGGGGCATCGACCCAGGTGCCGTTCTGTGCGACCTGGCGGCTGGCGGCGACGCGCAGGGCGTCGGCGCGAAGGTCCTGGTCGAGGATGGTCACGGTGACCTTCACGCGTTCGCCCGGATTGCGGGGATTGGCGTACCAGTCGGTCACGATGACGCCGCCGCTGCTGTCGGTCTGGACGAGCGGCATGAACGAGAGCGCATCGAGCGAGGCGCGCCACAGATAGGAATTGACGCCGATGGTCGTCACCCGCGAAGCCGCGAGATCGGCCTTGGGACGTTCCTTGTGGGCGCAACCGGCGAGGCCGCCGGCCAGGACGAAGGCCAGCCCGGCCGTGCCGAGACTGCGCACGCAGCGGGCAACGGTTCGACCGGAAAGGCTGGTGCCGGAAATGCGGGAGGCAGTCATCGTCGCTACATTCCTGTCGTCGTTGCCCGGGAGGGCCGGTTACCCGTCATGCACGGCATTCCGGTCGAGCCTCTATAGCCGCCGGACCGGGAGCGACAAGGGGCGTTGAGGCGCAAGGCGGAACTGCCCCCGGAGAGGTTGACCTCGGCTGAACACGCGAGACCATGGCAATCGCGGCGCATCTGGCGTAAAATCATCTTCGCCGGAGCGATTCCGGCCGGTCCCGGTTATGCCCGGGTTCACCTTGGCAGACTATGCTGCAGGGCAGAGGGAAGCGGATTTTGGCGATGTTGGCGATCACGCGCGGACAGATGGGAGCGGGAAGCCCGGCCCTGCTGCTGGCGGGTGCGGTGTGCCTGCTCGCCCTGCCCAGCGCCGTGCTGGCCTTTTCGAGCGACTTCGGCAGCGCCGAGGATCCGGGGCTCGACGCCCATTCGAGCATGGCCAATTTCATGCCGGCCCAGGTCGATCCCCGCCTTGCCCGCGCCATCACCGTGCCCGGACTGGTGGGCGGACAAACGTTCCACTTCACGCCCGCAGGCAGCGCCACCCGCCCCGACCGTTCGGTGACCGTGGCGGTGCGGGTCGACGCGGTGGGCGGACGGGCGATCCTTGTCCAGGCCCCTTCGCGCGACAACCAGGCCGCGCTCTCGGCACTGCGGATCGCGCCGACGGCCTACAGCCTTGGCGTTTCGCGCGGGTTCCAGAGCTTCACCATGGCCGGCGACAAGCCCCGCGTGGACGGGCCCGATCTTTCGAGCTTCAATCTGCGCTCGGGTGTGGGCGGAGCCGACGAACCTTCGCGCCTCAACGCCCGGATCGCGTTCGACGAGCGCGAAAAGACCGGCCGCGCCCCGCGCACGCTGGAAGGGAACGGCGAGCAGACGGTGGATGTGGGCGGCTCCTATCGCCTGACCGGCAATCTCAACGTGACGGCCGGCGTACGGTATTCGCAGGAGCGCGACCGCGTGCTTCAGGCGGTTGACGGACAGAAGGACGGGCAGGCCGTCTATGTGGGTACGCAGTTCCGCTTCTGACCCGGCCGCGGGTGATTGCCCCGCGCCATCGCCCACCCGCGTGAATTCGTATGGAGGACCAAGGTCGTGCTTGCCGGTATCGGCGGCGTTTCCTAGCCTCCACCTCCATTCATTATCGTTATTGCGACAATAGGAGGGGCTAAAGTGACACGCGTAGCTATTGTTACCGGCGGTTCGCGCGGCATCGGCAAGGCTATCTGCCTGGCCCTCCGGGACCAGGGCGTTTCCGTTGTCGCCAACTACGCGGGCAACGATGCGGCCGCGCAGCAGTTCACGGCCGACACCGGCATTCCCGCCTACCGCTGGGACGTGGGCGATCACGAGGCCTGTCTCGCCGGCTGCGCCGAGGTTGCGGCGAAGCACGGGCCGATCGACATTGTCGTCAACAATGCCGGCATCACCCGCGACGGCGTGCTCCACCGGATGACCTTCGACGACTGGAACGACGTCATGCGGATCAACCTGGGCGGTTGCTTCAACATGGCCAAGGCCACCTTCCCCTCCATGCGCGAGCGGGGCTGGGGGCGCATCGTGAATATCGGCTCGGTCAACGGGCAGGCCGGGCAATATGGCCAGGTCAACTATGCCGCGGCCAAGAGCGGCATTCACGGCTTCACCAAGGCCCTTGCCCAGGAAGGCGCCAAGTTCGGCGTGACTGTCAACGCCATCGCCCCGGGCTATATCGACACCGACATGGTGGCCGCCGTGCCCGCGCCGGTGCTGGAGAAGATCGTCGCCAAGATCCCGGTCGGACGCCTTGGCCATGCCGAGGAAATCGCCCGGGGCGTGGCCTTCCTGACCTCGGAAGAGGCGGGGTTCGTGACCGGATCGACGATGTCGATCAACGGCGGGCAGCACATGTATTGAGGGGATTTGGCCCATGCCGGGCTGCGAACAGCGGCGTGGGTAAATACCCCTCCTTCAGGCGCTACGCGCCTGCCGCCTCTGCCCTTGTGCTTCGCAACAGCGGGGAGGATCCTGGCGCGTGAGCGACCTGTTCCACCCGCCGATAAAGCGTTCGGTCGAGATTGCCGGGCACAAGACTTCGATCAGCCTCGAGCCGGTGTTCTGGGCCATGCTCAAGGCGGCCGCGGCGGAAGAAGGCGTTCCGATCAATGCGCTGGTGGCCCGGATCGATGCCGCGCGGCTGGAGGCGGAGGTGCAGCCGGGGCTGGCGAGCGCGATCCGCGTGTGGCTGGTGGGGCGGGGTTAGGGCGCCGCCGGATTGCCTCTGGCGTCACCCCCCTGCACCGTCATGCTGAACTTGTTTCAGCATCCGTGGGGGCGTCGCGACCAGTCCGAGGTCTCAGGCGGAGCGCAGCGCTGCGCCATGGATGCTGAAACAAGTTCAGCATGACGAGATCAGGTGGGAGTTGGTCGCCTGCCCACCTCTAGCCCCTCCCGCCGGTGGGAGGGGCTGGGCGCGGTAGGCTGCGCGGGCGCGATCAGTAGGTTGCGGGCGGATCGCTGGCCGGGAAGCTTTCGTCGCTGGCTTCGTCGGCCTTGTCCCAGTGGACCGGATCGCTCTTCATGCCTTCGGGGCCGGCATGGCGGACCTTGGCGAAGTTTTCGCCCGAGGTTTCGCCAGTGGCGAAGGCCGCGTGGCCGGGGTTTTCAGCCTTCTGCTTCTGGGAATAGCGGTAGAGGCCATAGGCCACGGCGCCGGCAAAGGCGAGCTTCAGCAAAGCCATTGGAAGTCTCCTGCATAAGGATGAAGGTTTCACCCAAACAGGTACGGCCACCCGCATCGGTTCCCGCCGATGCGGGCTATATGCATTCGGCCGGGCTCAATCCCCGCCGACGCGCTCCACCTGTGCGCCGATCAGCGCGAGCTTTTCTTCCAGCCGCTCGTAGCCGCGATCGAGATGGTAGAGGCGGTGGACCTGGGTCTGCCCCTCAGCCGCGAGACCGGCGATGACCAGGCTCATCGAAGCGCGCAGGTCGGTTGCCATGACTTCGGCGCCGGTAAGGCCCTTGACCCCATGGACCACGGCGGTGCGGCCCTTGGTTTCGATGTGGGCACCCATGCGGTTGAGCTCGGGCACGTGCATGTAGCGGTTCTCGAAGATCGTCTCGGTCAGCACCGAGGAACCTTGCGCGAGGCACAGCATGGCCATGAGCTGCGCCTGCATGTCGGTGGCGAAGCCCGGATAGGGCGCGGTCGACAGGGTGACGGCGCGCAAGGGGCCATCGGCGGCGACATAGAGCCCGTCGTCGCGCGGCTCGACGATCGCGCCGGCATCGCGCAGGGCCTGGACCGTGGCTTCCATTTCCTCGACCACGGCGTGCTTAAGGGTAACCTCGCCGCCGGTGATGGCGGCGGCGCAGGCGTAGGAGCCGGCCTCGATCCGGTCGGACATGACCCGGTAGGTCGCGCCGTGGAGGCGGGGGACGCCGTGGATGGTGAGGTCGGAGGTGCCGATGCCCTCGATCTCGGCGCCCATGGCGACGAGCAGCCTGCACAGGTCGACGATCTCGGGCTCGCGCGCGGCGTTGTGGAGGGTGGACTTGCCCTTGCACAGGACGGCGGCCATCAGCGCGTTCTCGGTCGCGCCGACCGAGACGACCGGGAAGGAATAGCGCCCGCCGGGGAGCCCCCCATCGGGCGCAATGGCGCGGACGTAGCCGGCGGCGAGTTCGATCCGGGCGCCGAGGGCTTCGAGGGCCTTGAGGTGCAGGTCGATCGGGCGGTTGCCGATGGCGCAGCCGCCGGGGAGCGACACGGTCGCCTCGCCCATGCGCGCCAGCATCGGGGCGAGCACCAGGATCGAGGCGCGCATCTTGCGGACCAGCTCGTAGGGCGCGACGGTCGACGTCATCCGGGTGGCGGCGAGGGTCATCACCCGGCCGAAATCCTCCGGCCGCGAGCCGGCGATCGTGGTCGACACGCCGAACTGGTTGAGCAGGTGCTGGAACCCGTCGATATCGGCCAGGCGCGGGAGGTTGCGCAGGGTCAGCGGCTCGTCCGTCAGCAGGGTGCAGGGCAGCAGGGTGAGCGCCGAGTTCTTCGCTCCGGATATCGGCAGGGTGCCGGACAGGCGCTTGCCGCCCTCGATGATGATCTTGTCCATCGCGCACGTTTAGGGCGGGGCGGAAGGGGGCGCAATGGGCCGGGCAAGAGGCCTGTGAATCTCGATTGCACCGCGGAATCGCATCTGCTTCTATGGAACGCGGGCACGCCGTGACTGTTCACGATACTTGTCGAAAACCTGATCGGGATACTGGATGACCATGGCGCATAGGCCGATCCGCAAGGCTGTTTTCCCCGTTGCCGGGCTGGGGACCCGGTTTCTCCCCGCCACCAAGGCGATCCCCAAGGAAATGCTGCCGATCATCGACCGGCCGCTGATCCAGTATGCGGTGGACGAGGCGCGCGAGGCGGGGATCGAGCAGCTGATCTTCGTGACCGGGCGCGGCAAGACGGCGATCGTCGAGCATTTCGACATGGCCTTCGAGCTGGAAACCACCATGGCCGGGCGCGCCAAGTCGCTCGACGTGCTCGAACCGACGCGGATCGAGCCGGGCAACCTCGTCACCGTGCGCCAGCAGGTGCCGCTGGGCCTGGGCCACGCGATCTGGTGTGCCCGGGCAATCGTGGGCGACGAACCCTTCGCGATCTTCCTGCCGGACGAGCTGATGATCGCGCACCAGGGTTCGACCGGCTGCATGAAGCAGATGGTCGCGGCTTACAACGAAGTGGGCGGCAACCTGATCTCGGTGCTGGAAGTGCCGGAGGAGGAGGTCTCCAGCTACGGCGTGATCGCGCCGGGGGCGAGGCCGGAAGGCTTCGGCGGGGCGCTGACCGAGGTCATGGGCCTGGTCGAGAAGCCGAGGCGCGAGGATGCGCCGTCGAACCTGATCATTTCCGGGCGCTATATCCTCCAGCCCGAGGTGATGCGCACGCTGGAGGGGCAGGAGAAAGGCGCGGGCGGGGAAATCCAGCTGACCGACGCGATGGCCCGGATGATCGGGACCCAGCCCTTCCACGCGGTGACCTTCGCCGGCCGGCGCTATGACTGCGGGTCCAAGGCGGGCTTCGTCGAGGCGACGCTGGCCCTGGCGCTGGAGCGGCCGGACATGGCCGACGACGTGCGCGCGATCATGCAGCGGCTGCTGGCCGGGGGCTGATTGCGCGGGGCACCGCACTGACCGGTCGAACGAAGGGCGGGTCATGCTCATTTACAGCCAGGCGGACCTTCGCTTCGACGCCAAAAGGAGTGATTGCCGTGCGCAGCCTGTTGCGCCGAGCATTGTTGCCTGCCAGAATCGGCCCACGTCTTGCCGCAGTGAGGATGAGGGTGAGCCTGCCTATCCGTCACTCAACTTCATGATCAACAACATGTGGGTATACGCACAAAGTGGCTGAAACCATCAATCCCGCGCGCGATGACTACGCCTCTGATAATATCAAGAAACCAGCGAATGTGGCTGTCCTGACCGGGACCTTGCTGATTCTGCTGCTGGTGGCAGTGGTTGCCGTCTCGCCCCGGGTACCGATCTACGATGAGGGGTTCTACCTTGAATCGGCATGGTTCCTTCGCCGCCACTTCGACTTTTTCGTCCTGATGAACGCCCGCCTCGATCTGGGGGCGGGGCCGTTCTATGCCTACCTGCACCATTTTGCAGGACCGTTGACCGGTTTGCGGCCGCCGGCCATTCATTATGTCAACGTCGGCGCGTTGATCATTGCCATTCTCGCAATAGGCTCGACAATTCGCCGTCTGGGTTATGACCAGCCAATGGCACGGGCGGCCATGTTGCTGGCAGTACCGATGATCTGGCCGACCAGCGGGCTGGCGCTTACCGAAATTCCCGCCCTGACTCTGGCCAGTCTCGCCGTCCTCCCGGTCGTAGCCGCCAGCCGGGCTAGCGCCGCGCGGCAATGGCCCCTGCTCCTGCTGGCTGGCCTGTGTGCCGGCCTCGCCATCACCGCCCGGCAAACCTACCTGCCCGCGATCGCCGGATTGATCCTGGTTGGCATTTGCCACCGGCCGCTACTGCTTCCCGCGCTGACCGCAGCCATCGTTGCAGGGGCCGTCATCAGCCCGATGATCGTGGCCTGGCATGGACTGGCCCCGCCGTGGGTACAAAATACGACAGGATTGTCGCTCGAGCATGGGATCATGGCATTCATCTACCTGGCCACGGCCACCTTGCTGATCGCACCTCGGTACTTCGTCTCGGCGATGGCAGATCATCGCGCCAGGATAGCCGCCGCCGTGGCCGTCGCCGCGGCCGCTGTGGCGATCGTGGGAGCAGGCATACGGCTGGACATTGCCAACCGGGTATGGCCACACCTGCCCCTGCTGCTCCAGGCGCCCGCCCAGATCGCGGCCTCCGCAGCAATGGCGTGCATTGCCGCCGCCATGGTGGTGGCGACCGCGATTCACCTGTGGCGCCGGCGCGCCGACCGACTGTTCCTGCTGCTCGGCTTTCTCACCATGATGATGACAGGAACGGCTGCCGGCATTCTCTGGCAATTCTCCTCGCGCTATGTGCTGGCGGCATTTCCCTTCGCGCTGCTGCTGTTGCAGCCATGGGTCACCATCAACCGCTGGGCCGTGGCACGGATGATCGGGGGCGCCGCTATCGGCTTGCTGTCGCTTACCACATACTACCGCGGCGCCGAGCCGTTCAACGTGGGTCTCTTCAAAGGCGCGCCGTTGGAGATCAAGCATGACATGGTTCGCGCCTACGGAGATGACCCGGGCTCACCGCCCTGAAGATGCCGATCCCCATGGCCTTCCTCCTGCTCAACAACCGCAGCCTCGTCCAGCCGCTGCCGCGCAAGATCGTGCTCGACCTGATCGACGAGCGTCGGACCTTGTGGTGCGCGCCGGATTGTTCGCACAAGGCCTGAACCCGCATCGCGCCTTCGCGCGTTGGGCGTGCGATGGTGGACGGACCTCCCGAGAAAACCCCGGCAGCGTCAGCCGGAACACAGCAGCTTGCGCGCAGCGCGGGGAAGCTCGCCAAAAGTGCCGAGAACCAGGAAGACAGCGCCGACCGGCGGACCGAGCTGGCGGCTGACCGCACGGTTCTGGCGGCCGAGCGGACCTATGCCGCCTGGGTGCGCACGGGGCTTTCCGCGCTGGCTTCCGGCGTGGGCGCGGGGGCGCTGCTCGACAAGATCCTGCCGGTGCTGGTGGGCAAGCTGACGGGCACCCTGCTGATCGCCTTCAGCGCCTTCTGCTTCGGCGCGGCGGTGTGGCGGCAGATGGTCCGCGTTGCCCCGCCCCGGCCCGACACGCAGCGGCTGCCCCAGGCCCTGCTGATCGCGGTGAACGGCTTCCTTGCCCTGGTGAGCCTGGGGGCGCTGGTGGGAATCTGGCTGGCATGACCGGGGCGCAATGGCTCTCGATCCTGACACTGGCGGGGATGATGGGCCTCTTCCTGTGGGACCGGTTTCGCTACGACGTGAGCGCGGTCATGGCCCTGCTCGCCGCCGTGGCGCTGGGGGTGGTCAAGCCCAAGGACGCCTTCACCGGCTTTTCCGACGACATCGTGATCATCGTGGGCTCGGCCCTCGTCATTTCCGCGGCGGTGCAGCGTTCGGGCAAGATCGAAGTCATGCTCTCGCACCTCGCCCGGCGGGTGCGCAGCGCGAAGAGCGAGCTGGTGCTGCTGACCGGCAGTGTCGGGTTCGCCTCGGCGCTGGTCAAGAACGTCGGCGCGCTCTCGATGCTGATGCCCGCGGCCGTGCAGATGGCCCGCAAGCGGGGGACAAGCCCTTCGGCCTTCCTCATGCCGATGAGCTTCGCCTCGCTGCTGGGCGGGCTGATGACGCTGGTCGGCACTTCGCCCAACATCATCGTCAGCCGGGTGCGGATGGACATGACCGGCAAGCCCTTTGGCATGTTCGACTACCTGCCGACCGGTCTTGGCCTGCTGGTGGTGGGGCTCATCTTCCTGCGCTTTGCCGGGCCGCTGATCCCGGCGGGCCGGATGGCCGCGCCGCAGGTGGCGGAAGCGGTGGACGTGGGGGCCTATAC
>Ga0068860_100002956_pt1 | contig 17553 bp, 15 predicted proteins | sample KBSSwiS32_FD_66597 | JGI IMG/M metagenome (GOLD analysis project Ga0068860, IMG submission 66597) | Switchgrass rhizosphere microbial communities from Kellogg Biological Station, Michigan, USA - KBS Switchgrass S3-2 | ecosystem: Host-associated > Plants > Roots > Rhizosphere > Soil ... | reverse complement strand
CGCCGGTGCTGTGGGAGGGAGACGAGATCGGCCGGATCATCTTCGGCCCCTTCCAGCCGGAGGACCTGGACGCGCTGCCCCCGACGCTGATGGAGATCAGCCGCGGGCTGGACCTGTCGCTGTTGCAGACCCACCTGGGGCGGATCCGGCGGGCGCCGGAGAGCACGGTGGCCAAGGTGGTGCTCAACTTCGGGCAGATCCTCCAGTCGCTGGTGGCGGTGGGGCAGAAGACGTTCCTCACCACCCAGCTCCACGTGGAGGCCACGCTGGAGACCAACCGGGAGCTGGAGGACAAGAACCGGCGGATCGAGGACGCCTTCAACAAGCTCAAGGAGCTGGACCGGCTGAAGTCGTCCTTCCTGGCCACGGTGAGCCACGAGCTGCGGACGCCCCTCACGTCGATCATCGGGTACTCGGAGATGCTGTCCGAGGGGCTGGCGGGGCCGATGAACCCGGAGCAGGGCGACTACGTGAAGACCATCATGGACAAGGGTGAGACGCTGCTGAAGCTCATCACGTCCATCCTGGACATCAGCCAGATCGAGGCCGGGAAGGTGCGGCTGAACTTCGGGCCGACGGACGTGCCGGAGCTGGTGTCTTCGGCGATCTCGTCGGTGAGGCCCCAGGCGAACAAGAAGGGCGTGACGGTGGAGCCCAAGGCGCGCGGGGCGCCGGTGCTGGTGGCCAACGCGGACCGGGAGAAGCTGCGGCAGGCGGTGGTGAACCTGCTGGCGAACGCGGTGAAGTTCACCACGCGGGGCGGGAACGTGGCGGTGACGGTGAACGGGCCGGAGCGGCAGCCGGAGCTGGGCGTGGACGGGTACCAGATCGTCGTCGAGGACACCGGCGTCGGGATTCCGTCCGACCAGTTCGAGAAGATCTTCGAGAGCTTCTACCAGGTGGACAACAGCTCCACCCGCGAGTACGGCGGCGCGGGCATCGGCCTGGCCATCGTGAAGAGCTTCGTGGAGGGCCACGGCGGCGTCATCCGCGTCTCCTCGGTGCTGGGGCGGGGGTCGAAGTTCACCGTGGTGATGCCGATGGTGCCGCCCTCGCCGAAGATGGCGCAGGTGCCGCCGCCGACGTTGCCGGAGCCGGATCGGTTCTAGAGCTGCTCGCGGAGCGTGAGCGGGACCTGGCGCGTCTCCGCGCCGCGCTTGACGGTGAGGGTGTAGGTCGCGCCGGCGCGCGAGAAGAGGGCGTGGAGGCGCTGGAGACCGCCCAGCTCCGAGACGGGCCGGCCGTCGACGGCGGTGAGGACGTCGCCGGCCTTGATCCCGGCGGACGCGGCCGGGGAGGGCTGGCTCACGTCGTGGATCTCGAAGGTCTGGTGGTCCGGGGCGTAGCGGAGGTCGAGGCCGCTGGCGTCGTTGGTGAAGGCGTCGTCGAGGTGCTGGTTGGGCGCGAGCCAGAGCGTCTTGCGCGAGTAGTCGATGCCCAGGTGGAAGCGGCGGAGGACCTCGTTGCCGATCAGCGCCACGCCGCCACCCACGCCGGCCGGGGCGCGGAGGGTGAAGGAGCCCAGCTTCGCCCAGTCGGCCCGGCCCACGGTGACGCGGTACTCCTGCCCGAGCCCGACGCCGCCCAGCACGTCGCGCTTGATGGGGGACTGCGGCATCACGTCGTCGTCCACCGCGTCCTGGGAGCCGGAGTCTACCAGGACCGTCTTCGTCACCGCGACCTGGCCCGGGACCTTGATCTGGATGGGGACGTGCGGGGTCTTCTTGTCCAGGGTGAACTGGAGGGCCTCCGCGCCCGGCGGCGGTTTGAAGGTCGCCGGGTCGTGCAGCCGGAGGACCTGCGCCTCGTAGTCGACCTCCACCGCGAACTTGATGAAGAAGTCGTAGCCGAGGATGCCCGCCACCTCGCGGCCGAGGATGGCCGGCTGTCCGGAGAGGTCGATGAGGTAGGTCGTCTCCGCGACGGTGGAGGTGCCGCCGACGTCGTAGCGCACGCCGCGGGTGAGGCCGGCCTTCACGGTGCCCTTGCCCGCGCCGGAGCTCTGGCGTTCGGATTCCTGTTTGATCCCCAGTTTCTTGGCGAAGGCGGCGTCGAGGACGTTGGCGCTCGCGCCGGTGTCCAGGATGAACCAGGCCGGTTCACTGCCGTTGGCACTGGCGCGGACGAGGATCTGGTTGGTGTCGAAGTCGAACGGCACCAGGACTGGTGCGGGAGCGGCGAGCAGGACGGTGGAGAGGAGGAGGGCGATCATTGGGGGTAGGCGGACACACCGGGGAACCACTTGGTCCAGTGCTCGTGCGTTTGGAGCGCAGGTACGTTCTTGAGGAGCCAGTCTCGGACCTCGTCGCGGAACTTCCGGGCGGCTGCCACCAACTCGAGACGGGTGGCATAGGTGACGCGATCGTTGAGCGTGCACCAGACTTTGACCTTCTCGCCCTCTTCGAGGAACCGGAGCTCGCCACCATCGGCGAGCTCCCCGGCGACCCGCACCCCAGGCCCTATCTTCTCGACGGCCCGATTCAGGTCGGCGCAGAAACCGAGAAGCGGAAGCTGCAGGTGCCCTTGCGGATGATTTCGCAGGTCGAGAACCTGGACGCCGTCGATGGCGAGCTGCACTGGCATGAAGAAGAAGGTCAATTCCAAGACCCCCGCGAGATGGGCCTCGGGCTTCTCACTCAGGTCTCGACGCAGCTCGGCCTCGTCGGCCTGGAAGCTCAGCGTTACGGTGGCCATTTGAGCGGAAAGGCTGTTACGACACTGCCGTCGCCTTGGGCGACGATCTTCAGCGCTGTGGCGATGTTGCCATCTACATCGGTTCCGATAGCGCGACCAAGATTCACCTCCGTAACGAGAAAGCCGTTGGGTGCAATTCGCCAAGCAGCCGTCCTTGATGAGGCAGCCTCCAGAATCAGCGCTCGAATTTCCGCCGCGCCCATTCCCCTGAGGAACTTCGAGACGTTGACCGCCATCGTGTCGAATGCGTGGCGCATCAGGATGTGGCGAAGGCCCGATTTGGCCGTGCCGTCCGGGACGGTCATGCGAGGCGGTGGGGAGGGAGCTGGCGACGCACGCGGCGCGCTCGGGTCGCCCGCCTGTGACATCTGGAACGACGTGGGCGCGGTCCCACCCAGGCTGTTCGACAGCGCCACCACTACGCCCGCGTCCAGAGCGCCCGAGGCGACCAATCTCCGGATCGCTTCCGCCAACTCGGCCATGGCGGCCGGACTGAACTGAGCTGCCGCGGCTCCACCCGAAGCCAGCGCCGGAATCGGCGGTATCGGCGGACCTCTCGAGGCCGCGATCTCCGCCAACTCCCCCGCCGCCTCCCACGTCGCGACCACCAGGAACGTGAGGTCCCACACCAACTTCGCGGTCTTCGCCTTCTCCGCCCCGGCCTCCACCTTCGCCGGCCACTGCTCCAGGCACTCCACCACCCTGTGGAACGCCTCCGGGCTCTCGTTCAGCGCCCGCTCGATGCGCCTCGGATCCTCGCTCAACGCTGCCTCGAGGACCGGGTGCATCTGGTGCTCGAACGTCTCCAGCGTCTGCGCGATCTGCCCGTTCGGCTGGCCCGCGGCATTCGCGTACTGCGCCGCCAGGTGCATCGCGACGTCCGCCTGCACGACCTGCGAGGCGACGAGGAGCGCCTGGTACGTCCTTCCCGCTTCCGCCGCGCGGCCGGCCACCGCCAGCTGCCTTGCGCGCTCCAGCTTCCCGCACAGGATGGACAGCACCTGGTCCGCGAACCCCAAGCGGAACTGCCACACCTCCAGCGTCTTCAGCCCGCGCGACGCGACCGTGGTCTCGTTCACCCGGCGCAGCAGGAGCGCGTCGAGCCTGGCCAGGTCCGACGGTAGCGTCGGTGGCGGGGACGGATCGGTCAGGAACCGGCAGTTCTCCTTGACCTCCGGCAGGCACGCCGCGTGCGCGACGAGGCACAGCGCCAGCACCATTCGTCTCATCGGCGCCGATTATTTCCGGATCATTTGCCCCTGCAACGGTGTGCGCCCGGTCGCGGAGAACTGAATCAGACGGTTCCTGGAGAAGGGCCGTCTCCAACACCTACCGCGAGGAATCACACGTCATGGCAAACAACATCGGCAACATCGCAGGCGCCTTCCGTCCACCGCCTCCGCCGCGGCTCGGCGGCCAGCAGGGGCTTCCACCGCGGCCGCCTCCGCCGCCGGGCTTCTCCGGCCAGAGCAGCTTCCAGCCCACCCAGCAGCAGCGCGGCCCGCGTCTCCCCCCGCCGGAGCTGCTCGCTGACCTCGGCCAGGCGCTGCGCATCCGCCCCGAGCAGCTCGGCCAGCAGCTCCAGTCCGGCAAGTCGCTCACCCAGGTCGCCTCCAGCGTGGGCCTGAACCAGAGCCAGCTCCAGTCGAAGATCGAGAGCTTCCTCTCGCAGCGGCTGCCCAACCTCACCGACAGCCAGCGCTCCGACATGGCCCAGCACATCATCGCCGGCGCCCCGCCGCGGCCGCCGCCGCTGCCGGGGATGATGGGCGCCCAGCAGTCCTAGGCCGCCGCGTCCGGCCGGATCAGCGCGTACCCGCACCCGCGGATGGTCTTCAGCATCCGCGGGTGCCTGGGGTCGTCTCCCAGCTTCACCCGCAGGTGGTAGACCTGCACGTCGATGGAGCGGTCGAACGACGCCTCCGCGCTCCCCTTCGCCGCCTCCAGCAACTGCTCGCGCGAGAGCGGCGTCCCGGCGTGGAGCGCCAGCACCCGCAGCAGCTCGAACTGGTAGCGGGTGAGCGGCACCTCCCTCCCCGCCAGCGTCGCCCGCCGGGCCCGCGGCTCCAGCTCCAGCGCGCCGACGCGGATGGTCGCCCTCCCCAACAGCAGCCCGCGCGCGCGCCGCACCAGCGCCCGCACCCGCGCCAGCAGCTCCCGCCCGCCCATCCCCTTCACCACGAAGTCGTCCGCGCCGGACTCGTAGCCGCGCAGCGCCTCACCCTCGTCGGCGCGCGCGCCCAGGAGCACCACCGGCACGTCGCTGCGCTCCCGCAGCGCCCGGCACAGCTCCGGCCCGTCCAGCCCCGGCGCCGCCACCTCCATCAGCACCGCGTCGAAGCTCCCGCCGGCCGCCTGCTCCAGGCCCGCCCTCGGGTCCGGCTCCGACACCACCGACGCCCCCTCGCGCCGGAACGCGTCCCACGTCCCGCGCGCAAACACCTCGTCCGTTCCGATCAGCAGTGCGGTAAGGCTCATGCGCCCAAGGTAGGCGGCGCGTCTTAAGAACTTCTTAACGGGTCGGGAGCACCCTTTTGGGACCATGGGCGCCGCCAGGGAGCTTCACCGAAGCGTGGGCACGAACGTGAGCGAGCGGATCCTGCTCCTCGAGGACGACCGTGAGCTGGGCCGGCAGATCGCCGACCACCTCCGCAAGGCCGGCTTCGAGGTCGACTGGTGGACCGAGGGCCGCCCCATCGCCCCGGACGAGGCCGCCCGCTACAGCCTCCTCGTCCTCGACCTGATGCTCCCCGGGACCTACGGCCTGGACGTCCTCAAGGCCCTCCGCGGCGAGCCGGGCGAGAATTCCGACCTCCCCGTCCTCGTCCTCAGCGCGCGCAACGACACCTCCGACAAGGTCCGCGCGCTGAAGCTGGGCGCGGACGACTACATGACCAAGCCGTTCTGGCCGGAGGAGCTGGTGGAGCGCGTCCGCGCCCGGCTCCGCCGGCCCACCATGCAGCGGCGGGACGGCGGCATCTCGGTGGGGGCGCTGCACCTCGACCCTGGCGCGCGCGCCGCGACGCTCGCCGGGGCCCCCGTGGAGCTGACGCCCGTGGAGTTCGAGCTGCTGGCGGCCCTGGCGCGCCGGCCCGGCGAGGCGGTGTCGCGCCAGTGGCTGGTGGAGCACGTCCTCTCCCCGGAGCGGGACGGCACCGAGCGCACGCTCGACGTCCACGTCTCCCGCCTGCGCAAGAAGCTGGGGAGGGACGGGCTGATCGAGACGGTCTGGGGCATCGGCTACCGGCTCAACCCCGGGGCCGCGGCGTGAAGCTCCGCCCGCGGCTGCTGCTCACCACCATCGCCGCCGGGCTCCCGCTGGTGGCGACGCTGGGGTGGGTCCAGTCGCGCACGGAGGAGCGCGCCGCGGTGGAGGCGCTCTCGCAGATGGTGGTGGCGATGATGGTCAACGGCGGGCGCGCCGCGTGCGAGCAGTCCCCCCAGGAGTGGTCCCGCGCGTTCCGCCTCCCACCGCGAGGCCCGCGGCCCCCGGGCCCACCGCCGCCTCCCCCTCGGCTGTTCGCGTACGACCGGCACGGGACGCCAACCGATTCCACCGCGCCGCCGCTCTCGCCGGCGCTGCAGGCGCAGATCTCCACGCGGCCGCTGGCGCGGGTCGCCGGCGCTGCGGGGCCCTCCGGACCGGTGGATGACGTGCTGCTGGCGATGCCGTGGGCGGAGGGGCCCTGCGCGCTGGTGCTGGTGCGCCGGCCGATGCCGCCGCTGGACGGCGTGGCGCGGGCGTTCGTGCCGGCGGTGGAGCTGTGGGTGCCGGCGACGGCGATGCTGGTGTTCGGGCTGCTCATCGCCATGGGGCCGGTGGTGCGGCGGCTGCGGGCGCTGCGGGCGAGGGTGCTCAAGTCGGCGAAGGCGGGGTACCAGGCGGAGATCGGCGTGGGCGGCGCGGACGAGATCGGCGACCTGGCGCGCGCCTTCGAGGAGGCCGGCCGGGAGGTCCGCGCGCAGATGGAGGCGCAGCAGCGGCGGGAGCGGACGCTGCGCGACTTCCTGGAGAACACCACCCACGACGTGATGATCCCCCTCACCGTGCTACAGGGGCACCTGGCCGCGCTGGCGGAGCGCGCCGGCCAGGCGGAGCCGGCGGATGCCGCCGCGGTGAACGGCGCGGTGCAGGAGGCGCACTACATGGCCTCGCTGGTGCACAACCTGGCGGTGGCGGCGAAGCTGGACGCGGGGGAGCCGGCGCTCCAGCGACACCCGGTCGACCTGGGCGGGGTGCTCCAGCGCGCGGTGGCGCGGCACCAGCCGGTGGCGCGGCGGAGCGAGGTGTCGCTGGAGATGGCGGTCCCGCCGGAGCCGGTGGTGGTGCCCGGCGACGTCACCTTGATCGAGCAGGCCCTCAGCAACGTCATCTACAACGCCGTCCGCTACAACAAGGCCGGCGGCCACGTGGCGGCGGTGCTGGAGCGGGCGTCGGCCGGGTTCGCGGTGCACGTCATCGACGACGGCCCGGGTATTCCGGAGGAGGAGCGGTCGCGGTTGCTGGAGCGCTACTTCCGGGGGAACGCCGCCCGCACGCGCGCGCCGGAGGGGCGGGGGCTGGGTCTGGCCATCGCCTTCCGCGTGGCGGAGTTGCACGGGTGGACGCTGAAGCTGGACCGGTCGGAGGCGGGCGGGCTGCAGGTGGAGCTGAGCGGGCCGCTCGAGAAATAAAAGGGGCCCGCGGCGCGAAGAGGCCCCCGCGCGCCGCAGGCCCGGAACCCGGACTGAGCTTCATCCTGGGTGAGCGTTTCCAGCTGCAGCGTGCGTGCCGTCGACGCTTCAGAGGGGACGGCGCTCCGCGGCCGGGGTCATTTCGCACGAGCGTGTCGCGCCTGACCCTCCGCGCGCTTGGCGCGAGCCCAATATCCGACGCAGGCGCGCGTGGCGCATGGGGGCGCGTGCTGCATGGGGGCGCGTGCTGCGTGGAGGCGCGTGCTGCGTGGAGGCGCGTAGTGCGTGGAGGCGCGCGTGACGCGCATGCGGAGCGCTGGGCGGCGCGCGAGCGCGCCGGTAGATTCCCCGCCTCTGCCCTCCGAATTCGAGCTGATCGATCTCTTCACCCGCGCCTTCCACCCACCGCCGCCCCCGGCAGGTCCCGGCGACGACTGCGCGGTGCTCCCACCGCCGCGCGGGAAGCTGTGCGTGACCACCGACGCCGTGGTCGAGGGCGTTCACTTCCGAACACCCCCATCCACCCTCGAAGACGTCGGCCACAAGGCGCTCGCGGTCAACCTCTCCGACCTCGCCGCGATGGGCGCCCGCCCCCTCTGGTTCCTCTGCGCCATCGCCATGCCCAGGACCTTCGGCGCCCGCCACCTCCACCAACTCGCCCGCGGGATGAGCGCCCTCGCCCGCCGCGCCCGCATCACCCTCGCCGGCGGCAACTTCACCTCCGCTCCCCAACTCTCCATCACCATCACCGCCGCCGGCGAAGCCCCCCGCCCCCTCCTCCGCAGCGGCGGCCGCCCCGGCGACCTCCTCTACGTCAGCGGCACCCTCGGCGACGCCCGCCTCGGGCTCCACCCCCGCGCGCCCGCCCAGGCCAAGCGCCGCCAGCGCCGCCCCGAACCCCGCCTCCGCCTGGGCTTGCTCGCCCCCCAATTCGCCAGGGCGGCGATCGACCTCTCCGACGGCCTGGCCCAGGACCTCCGCCACCTCTGCCACGCCTCGCGCACGGGCGCCGAGGTTCGCGTCGACCTCCTCCCCCGCGCCCTCGCCGACGAGGCCACCGCCCTCGCCGGGGGCGAGGACTACGAGCTCCTCCTCGCCATCCCACCCGCCCGCCAAGCCGCCTTCGAGCGCGCCTGCGCGGCCGCGCGGGAAAAGGTCACCCGCATTGGCCAACTCGGAGGCACACGACTCCGCTTCCTCCGCGGCACCCACCCGATCCCCCCGCCACCGGGCTTTGATCACTTTCGCCCCGGGGTCCACTCCAAATCCGTCCCCGCGCGGACCCCCGGCAAGCGAGCGCGACCGCGCATTTGACGGGGCCCTCGTTCGAGGCCAATGATTTTCGCTCTCCTCTTCCTGGACCCCCTGGACCACTCGAACACGTGCGACGCCCCGTCCGCGACGAAATCCCCACGCTGAGCGCGCGCCGCGCCGATGTCCTGCCACGCCTGGTGCGTCCGGCGGAGGACCGGGGCAGCCGGGCGGACCTGTCGCTGCACTCGAAGATCCTGATCGGCTACGCCCTCCAGGGCGCCGCCCTCTCCGCCTCCTTCATCTTCACCCACGGCTGGCCGGACCTCACCCGCCTGGCCATCGCCGGGACCGTGACCCTGGTCTCCGCCCTCCTCCTCCCCAGCATCATCGCCCGCGTCGCCCGCGTCCGGGTCCTCTCCCGCGGCGCCCTGGAGATCTCCCGCGGCGACCTCTCCAAGCCGGTCTCCCTGACGCCGCAGGGCTGGGGCAAGGACGAGATCGACGAGCTGGCGCTGGCCATCAGCAACATGCAGGAGAACCTGCGCGAGCTGGTGGGGCACATCCAGCACACCGCCCAGTCCGTCTCCGACTCCGCCACCGACTTCCAGCGGTCCTCGGAGAACGTGAACGCCTCCACCGAGGAGGTGGGGTCGTCCATGGAGAAGATCTCCTCCGGCGCCGAGTCCCAGTCGGAGCTGGTGAGCCGGGCCTCCACCGTCATCACCGAGATCGCCCGCTCCATCCAGAAGACCGCCACCTCCGCCGAGGACGCCGCCCGCGCCGCCGCCGACACCTCCGGCGCCGCCGAGGAGGGCTCCAAGGCCGCCCGCCTGGCCGGCGAGAAGGTGAAGAAGGTGTTCTCCCGCATCGAGTCCGCCTCCCAGGAGGTGTTCGCCTTCGGGGAGAAGACGCTGGAGATCTCCAAGATCGTCGACGTCATCACCCAGGTGGCCCAGCAGACGAACCTCCTGGCCCTCAACGCCACCATCGAGGCCGCCCGCGCCGGCGAGTACGGCCGCGGGTTCGCGGTGGTGGCGGACGAGGTGCGCAAGCTGGCGGAGAGCTCCGGCCGGTCCGCCGAGCAGATCTCCAAGCTGGCCCGCGACATCTCCGGCCAGTCCACCGCGGTCGTCTCCGCCATGCGCGAGGGCATCGAGGAGCTGTCCGAGGGCCGCGAGGACCTCAACAGCATCGTCAAGTCCATGGGCGCCATCACCGACACCGCCCGCGTGGGCGCGGAGAAGGTGCACCTCATCTCGGACAGCGCCCGCGACCAGCTCAAGGGCTCCGAGGAGATGGTGACCGCCATCCGGGAGATCAGCTCGGTGGCCAAGGCCAACGCCACCTCCACCGAGTCCATCTCCGAGGTCATCCGGGAGCAGACCGCCGCGGTGACCCGCATGACCTCCGCCGCCCAGGAGCTGATCAACCTGTCGGTGGAGCTGCAGAGCGTGGTGCGCCGGTTCCGCCTGGGGGCGTGACCAGTGTTCCGCCCAGGGCGTAATGCCGTCACGAGGCGGCAGAGACCGAAGCGAGACGGCGCAGCGAGAGGATCGGCCGCCGCAGTAGGCAGTACGTCCTGGGTGGAGCACTAGGTGCGCCACGTCATCTTCCTGCTGGAGAAGGAGCGCTACGCCCTCCCCCTGGCGGACATCCGGGAGGTGGTGGTCCCCCCCGAGCAGTGGAGCCGCGTCCCCCGCGCCCCCGACGCCATCCGGGGGGTCATCAACCTCCGCGGCCGGGTGGTCACCGTGGTGGAGCTGCGCGCGCTCCTGGGCATCGCGTCCGAGGGGGCGCCGAGCCGGAAGATCGTCCTCTTGGACCGGGGGCGGCGGGACCTGGGGCTGATGGTCACCGAGGTGGAGGGCATCGAGCCCATCGAGCGGGTCTCCCCCGCTCCCGGCAAGCCGGCCGGGTCCGTCCGGGGGGTCGCCCGGCTGAAGGGGCTGGCGGTGACTGTCCTGGACCCGGAAGGCGTCGACGCTTCTGTGGCAGGGCTGTTCGGCTCAAAGTAAGGTGCGCGCCAGAAGACCCAAACCTGAAGACGCAGTCCGAAGGTGAGCTAGGGGAATCGCATGGCAAAGAGGGTCCTGGTCGTCGACGACGCGATCTTCATGCGCAACATGATCAAGGACATCTTCGCGTCCGGCGGCTTCGAGGTCGTCGGGGAGGCGGCCAACGGCCTCGAGGCGGTGGAGAAGTACAAGGAGCTCAAGCCCGACCTCACCACCATGGACATCGTGATGCCGTTCAAGAGCGGCATCGAAGCCACGCGCGAGATCATCAAGCAGGACGCCAACGCCGTCATCATCATGTGCTCGGCCCTCGGGCAGGAGTCGCTGGTGATGGAGGCCATCGAGGCCGGCGCCTCGGACTTCATCGTCAAGCCGTTCCGCGCCGAGGACGTGCTGGCGGTCGTCAAGAAGGTGCTCGGAGAGGCCTGAGCGAAGCGGCCACATGGCCCCCATGGACATGTCGAAGTACCTGGGCCTCTTCGTCAGCGAGGCCTCGGAGCACCTCGAGTCCCTGGGGCGGGAGCTGCTCGCGCTGGAGAAGGAGAAGACCCGCGAGCGGGTGGACGCCATGTTCCGGCACGCCCACTCGGTGAAGGGGATGGCCTCCTCCATGGGGTTCGAGGCCATCGCCGTGCTCGCCCACCGGGTGGAGGACCTGGTGGACAGCGTCCGCGGCGACCTCGCCCTGCTCTCGCGCGAGGTGGTGGACGCCCTCTTCGCCGCCACCGACGCCCTCTCCGCGCAGGTCAAGGCCGCCTCCGCCGGCGAGCCCGCGCCCGACTCCACCAAGCTCCTGGAGGTCCTCAACGTCCACGTGGCCTCCCTCACCGGCAACGCGCCGGCGCCCACCCCGGTGCAGGACGCCATCGTGGTGGCGCCCAGGCCCGCGCCCGCCAAGCCCCCGGCCGCGAACGGCGACGTCGAGGCCACCGTCACCGGCGCCCGCCCCGAGCCGTCGCCCCTGGACAAGCCGCGCTACGCGGTGCGCGTGCGCATCGCCCACACCTGCCAGGTGCCGGGGGTGCGCGCCTTCCTGGTGCACAAGAAGCTCAGCCAGCTGGGGGTGGTGCACGAGCTGAAGCCCGCCCTGGAGGAGCTGAAGGCGGGGCGCATCCCGGAGGGGATGATCGCCCTGGAGTTGGAGACCCCCGCCGGCGAGGCCGGCATCCAGCAGGCGGTGAGGAACATCTCCGAGGTGGAGCTGGTGACGGTCAAGCCGGCCCCGCCGCCGCAGGCCGCGCCGCCCCCGGCCCCGCCCACGCCCGCCTCCGCCGCCAACGGCGCGGCGGCTCCAGACCGGCCCAGGGAGCCGACCGAGGTGGTCGGGCGCACGGTGCGGGTGAAGACCGAGCTGTTGGACTACTTCCTCGACGCGGTGGGCGAGCTGATGTTGGCCACCGCCCGCATCCGCGAGGTGGGCAAGGCGCTCCCGGCGCCGTCCCGTCCGCCGCTGGAGGACGCGGTCTACCGGCTCCACGCGCTGGTGAAGGACCTCCACGACAAGGTGATGAGCGTGCGGATGACGCCGCTGTCGGTCATCACCGACCGGCTCCCGCGCGCCGCCCGAGACATCTCCCGCCGCCGCAGCCGCGAGGTGGAGCTCACCATCACCGGCGCGGAGATCGAGCTGGACCGCGCCATCATCGACGACCTGGCGGACCCGCTGCTGCACCTGCTCCGCAACGCCATCGACCACGGCATCGAGCCGCCCGACGCGCGCGCCGACGCGAAGAAGCCCGCCACCGGGCGGGTGCAGGTGACGGTGCGCCGCCAGCGCGACCGGGTGGTGGTGGAGGTGGAGGACGACGGGCGCGGGATGGACGCCCAGAAGCTGAAGGAGGCCGCCGTCGCGCGCGGGCAGCTCACCGCCGACGCCGCCGCCCGGCTGACCGACAAGGAGGCGTTCATGCTGTCCTGCCTCCCCGGCGTCTCCACCGCCACCGACGTGTCGGAGATCTCCGGCCGCGGGGTGGGCATGGACGCGGTCAAGCGCGCGGTGGAGAGCGTGGGCGGGACGCTGGAGATCGAGTCCGAGAAGGGCCGCGGCACCCGCTTCACGCTCCGTCTGCCCCTGACCGTCGCGGTGGTGAACCTGCTGCTGGTCCAGGCGGGCGCGGAGATCGTCGGCCTCCCCATCGGCAAGGTGCTGGCGGTGCTGGAGGCGGACCACCAGGCGCTCTCGCGCAGCCGGGAGACGCCGCTGATCTCCCACGGCACCTCGCTGCTCCCGGTCCACGTCCTGGCGGAGCTGCTCCACGTGCCGCCCACGCCCCGGACTGGCGTCAGGCCCTATCTGGTGATGGAGTCAGACACGGGCAAGGTGGCGCTCGCGGTGGATCGCCTCCTGGGACAGGAAGAAGTGGTGCTCAAGGCGCTCTCCAGACCGCTGGACCTGGTGGCCGGGTTGTCCGGGGTGACCATCCTCGGCAGCGGCCGGCCCATCTTCATCCTCGACGTCCCGAGGCTGCTCGCCGCGTGATGGCCCAACCGCCCCAGCCGCCGTCGGACCTCCAGCTCGACGCGCTCCGAGAGGTCGCCAACATCGGCTGCGGCAACGCCGCGTCCGCGCTCTCGCGCCTGGTGGGCGGGAAGCGGGTGAGCATCGAGGTGCCGCGCGCCCACGTGGTGGAGGTGGACGACCTGACGGCGCTGATGGGCGGCCACGAGCGGCAGGTGGTCGCGGCCACGCTGGAGATCCACGGCCAGCTCGCCGGGCGGGTGATGGTGATGCTGGAGCGCACGGACGCGCACCGCCTCTGCGAGCTGCTCCTCAACGCCCCCACCGAGCCGCGCCTGCGCGAGGCGGAGCGGAGCGCGTTCGCCGAAGCGGCCAACATCATCGCCTCCGCCTGCCTCTCCGCCATCGGCCAGCTCACCGGGCTGGCGCTGGTGCCCTCCGTGCCGCAGGTGGACGAGGACGACGCCGCGTCGGTGGTGGAGGAGCTGCTCGAGCGGAGCGACCCGTCGGTCGGGGTGGCGGTGGTGCTGGAGACCCGCTTCGCCGCCACCGCGGCCCTCCCCTTCGAAGGTCAGCTCCTGGTGGTGCCGCACCCGGCCAGCCTCAAGACGCTGCTGCAGCGGCTGGGCGTGTGAGGCGCGGTGGACGAGCGACAGGTCCGCAAGCTCCTCTCCCAGGTGAAGGCCGGCCGGCTGTCGGTCGATGACGCCGCGGCGCGGTTGAAGGACCTGCCCTTCGCCGAGCTGGGCTACGCGACGCTCGACCACCACCGCGCGCTCCGCTTCGGCTTCCCGGAGGTGGTGCTGGGCGAGCCGAAGACGGTGGACCAGGTCGTCGGCATCGTGGAGGCGCTGGCGGCGCGGAAGCAGCCGGTGCTGGTGACGCGGCTGCAGCCGGACAAGGCCGAGGCCCTGCTCGAGCGATTCCCCAGGGGCGCGTACCACCCGGTGGCGCGAATCTTCCACCTCAAGCAGGGGCGGATGCGGTCGGGGCGGGTGGCGGTGGTGACCGCCGGCACCTCGGACATCCCGGTGGCCGAGGAGGCCGCGCTCACCGCCGAGGCGATGGGCGCCACGGTGGTGCGCGTCAACGACGTGGGCGTGGCCGGCATCCATCGGCTGCTCGCCAAGCGCGAGCTGATCCAGTCCGCGCACGCGGTGGTGGTGGTGGCCGGGATGGAGGGCGCGCTGGCGTCCGCGGTGGGCGGGCTGGTGGGCATCCCGGTGGTGGCGGTGCCCACCTCCGTCGGCTACGGCGCCAACTTCAAGGGCGTGTCGGCACTGCTCGCGATGCTCAACTCCTGCGCATCCAACGTGGCCACCGTGAACATCGACAACGGGTTCGGCGCGGGCTTCTACGCGGCGCTCATCTCGCGGACGCGGGGCCGGCGGTGAGCGGGGGCGTCCTGTACCTGGAGCCGGTGGGCGGCATCGCCGGCGACATGTTCCTCGCGGCCGCCATCGACCTCGGCGTGGACGTCGCCAAGCTGGAGGCGGCGCTCCGCGGGCTGGGCGTCCCCGGCTGGCGATTCAAGCTCTCCCGCGCCGAGCGCCACGCCATCACCGGCACCCACCTCGACGTGGAGGTGGGGGAGGAGGCGGGGCACGTGCACCGCTCGCTCGCCGACATCCGCGCGCTCATCCAGGGCGCGACCACCCTGTCGCCGAAGGTGAAGGCGCGCGCCCAGTCCATCTTCCAGGTGGTGGGCGAGGCGGAGGCCAAGATCCACGGCGTCCCCGTCGACCAGGTCCACTTCCACGAGGTGGGCGCGGTGGACTCCATCGTGGACATCTGCGGCGCCGCCGTCGCGCTGGAGCTTCTGGGCGAGCCGGAGGTGTTCGCCGCCCCGCCGCCGTTGGGCAGCGGGCAGGTGAAGGCCGCGCACGGGAACATCCCGGTCCCCGCTCCCGCCACGCTGGAGATCCTCCGCGACGTGCCGGTGCGCTTCGAGGGCGTGGGCGAGCTCACCACCCCCACCGGCGCCGCCATCCTCAAGACGTGCGCGAAGGTCGGCCCGCCGCCGGAGCTGGTGGTGGAGAAGGTGGGCTACGGCGTGGGCACCAAGGACTGGAAGGACCGGCCCAACGTGCTCCGCGCCTCGCTCGCCCGCCGCGCGCACCAGGCGGCCGCGACGTACGTGGTGGAGTGCAACCTGGACGACTGCAGCCCGCAGCTGCTGGGCGGCATCCTGGAGAAGCTGCTGGCGCTGGGCGCGCTGGACGCGTACGTGCTGCCCGCCACCATGAAGAAGAGCCGGCCCGGCCACGTGCTGGGCGCGGTGGTCCCGGCGGAGAAGCGCGAGGCCGTCCTCGGCGCCATCTTCGCGGAGTCCACCACCATCGGCGCGCGCTTCTACCCGGTGGAGCGGTACGCGCTCGACCGGCGGTGGGAGCCGGTGCAGACCGAGTACGGGGAGGTGCGGGTGAAGCTCGCCCTGCACAACGGCGAGGTGCTCAACGCCAACCCGGAGTACGAGGACTGCAAGCGCCTCTCGGACGAGCGCGGCGTCCCGGTGAAGCGGGTGTGGGCGGCGGCCATGACCGCCTGGGCCCAGGCTCAGAAGAGGTAGCCCATCCCCGCGCCGATCAGCACCGCGCTCTGGTGGAACAGCGGCGAATCGGTGAGGAACCGCTCGTAGGCCACGTCCGCGTTGATGGTGAACGACCCCACCAGCACCTCCGCGCCCGCCACCCCGCGCAGCCCCACCACCGGGCCCACGGTGGGGATGAACACCGTGGCCCCGGCGCCCGCGTAGGGACGGACCCGCGAAAGCTCCATCGGGTACAGGCGGCCCTCGGCGCGGACCCCAATCCCGTCGCCGTACAGCAGCGTCAGCCCGCCGCCCAACAGGTGCGTGCTCACGTCCGCCCAGAGGCCCGGCGCCACGCCCGGGCCCGCCACGTCCGCGTCCGCGCGCAGGCCCACGCGCAGGCCGCCGAAGCGCTTCTCCATCACCAGCTCCCGCCCCTCCAGCGCCGGGTCGGAGCGGACCAGCTCGTAGAGGATGGCGCGCGCGTTCTCCAGAAGCGGCTCCACCGTCGAGCCCGGCACCCGCTTGCCCACCCGGCCCAGCAGCTTGCCGCGCTTGAGGTCCATCAAGGTGATGTTGAGGACCATGGAGTCCCCCAGCCGCGACACGTCCCCGAAGATGGCGCGGTCCGCGTCCAGCGCCCCCACCATCTCCGTCACGCAGGAGGTCTCCTGGGTGCAGCCAAGGAGCTGCTTCTGCCGCTCCAGGCCCAGCATCTGCCGGATCTCCCCCATGCCGATGACGCTGTACGCGTTGAGCGCGTTGGTCTCCGACTGGAGGTACTCCGAGAAGGAGGAGGCGATCTCCTGGGAGACGCCGGCGGTGCCGGTGATGCCCAGGAACGCCAGCTTCGGCCGGGCCTTCTCCGCGGCGCGCGCCGGAGACGGGGCCACGAGCGCCGCGGCGAGCACCACCCCCAGCCACCGCGCCGCCGAACGCCGCCGGCGCCTGGCGAGCTGGTGGAGCAGGAACGCCAGCGGCAGCGCGAGCGCGGTCCCCCCGGCCGAGCAGCCGGCGCACGAGTTGTAGAGCGACACCGGCGTCACCGGCGCGCACTGCGCCGCCTGGCACGCCATGCCCTCGCCGCACGCGGTGCCTTCGGGCGCGGGCTTGTCCTCGGGGCAGCTCTGGCCCTGGCCGTCGCACTTCTCCTCCGCGTCGCAGGTCGCGGCGGCGGGCCGGCAGACGAACCCGGAGGGGCGGGGACCCGCGGTGGGGCAGGCCGTGGAGGAGCCGTCGCACCGGGCATCGTCCCGGCAGCCGACGCCCGCGTTGCAGACGGTGCCTTGCGCGCGCGGGCGGCACTGGCCCGGCGCGCCGGTGGAGCCCGCGTCCGGGTTGCAGGCGTTGCACGACCCGGCGAAACCGCCACCGCCGCAGTCGCTCTCGCAGCACACGCCGTCCACGCAGTGGCCGCTGAAGCAGTCGCCGCCGCCCAGGCACGGGTCGCCGTCGCGGTTCCCCCGCTGGACGAGGTTGCTGCGCACGCGCTGGGCCTTGAGCTGCGGGGTGGGGTCGTACTTCTGGTACGTCACCAGCGCGTGGCCGAGGCCGTCCCCGGTGGCGCGGAGCCCGCCGGCGGACCCGGGCGAGACGTTGACCGGCACCGGGAACGGCGGCAGCGGCGCGCCGTCCGGCGCCAGCCACTCCACGAACACGCCCTGGGGGCCACCGTCGTAGGAGGCGTGGAAGGCGAGGACCAGCTCCCGCCCGTCGTAGGCGAGCGCCGGCTGGCCCTCCAGTCCGTCCGTCCCGGCGGGGACGCTCACCGGGCCCGCGTCGCCGGCGGGCTCGACGGGCTGCAGGAGCACGTCCGTCCCGCCGTCGTCCCGGTTCTGCTCCCACACCGCCCAGAAGCGGGAGGGGTCCGCGGCCACCGTGAAGCCGCGGGCGTTGGGGTCCGCCAGGATCTGTGGCGGCGAGAGCGT
>Ga0068860_100002954_pt1 | contig 17570 bp, 18 predicted proteins | sample KBSSwiS32_FD_66597 | JGI IMG/M metagenome (GOLD analysis project Ga0068860, IMG submission 66597) | Switchgrass rhizosphere microbial communities from Kellogg Biological Station, Michigan, USA - KBS Switchgrass S3-2 | ecosystem: Host-associated > Plants > Roots > Rhizosphere > Soil ... | reverse complement strand
TCGTTGCGACAGCACATCGTATAAAGGTGCAAGCGGCCTGGGTGTAAAAAGTGCATCACAAGTACCCTGGTATACATTGAAGGTTTTTGGCAGGGTTCGGCAAAAAGTTTTCACCAATGATGTTTTGCCAATACCGGCTTCCCCGCTTACAAAAACGCAATGCCCTTCTCCTGCCGCAACAGCCGTGCCCCTGGCCTGCAGCAAAGATAAAAACGCATCTCTTTCCACCAGTTCCATAAAGCAACGTATAAAAATTAGGGGATGTGCAGGCTAAAATAGGGAAAACCCCTTATATCCGGTAGCATCCGGCTTGGTTGCTTTGCACTACCATTATTTAATCATCATTTAAACTATTTGTTATGAAAGCATTTTTTATTACAGGCATGGTAGCCTTTTTCAGCCTTTTTTCTGAAGCGGTATCAGCGCAGGATGCGCCGGCCGGGACCAAAAACCTATATATTGATGTACACCAGTTGACCCCCGGCAAGGTAACCTATGAAGCAGTAGCAGGCGCCCACGCCAAGGATCTGGCCGTGGAAAACAAATACAATGTGCAGTTCTTAAAATACTGGGTAGATGAACAAAAAGGGCTGGTATATTGCCTGTCTTCTGCAGCAGATTCTTCGGGCATTCGCAAAACACATGCAGAAGCTCATGGATTATTACCTGATCATATTTACCTCGTGACCGATGGTGCTGCGGCAGCATTAAAAGATCAAAAAGACCTGTTCCTGGATATTCATTACCTGGGCGCAGGAAAAGTAACGGCAAAAGATGTGGCAGCAGCGCACCAGAAAGACCTGGCCGTTCAGGATAAATATGGCGTGAATTTTATTAATTACTGGGTAAATGAAAAAGAAGGTACGGTGCTCTGTTTGTCGCAGGCAAAAGATTCTTCTGCTATTATCAACACACATCGCCTCGCCCACGGTTTGGTGCCCGATGCGGTGATGAAAGTTAAACAGGGCGAATGATACACCGCCATCCTGAAAAAAATATTTTAATCTTTGCTCTTTCATTGTCCTTTTTCCGGCGCCCCGGGTGTTATTGGTTTTTAACTTTTAAATAAAAAGCAACATGAAAGAGTTTTTATTGTTATTCAGATCAGATCCGAAGATAGTGCCCGCCCGCTCGCCGGAAGAAATGGAAAAGATGATGAAAAAATGGATGGACTGGATCGGAGGCATTGCAGCGCAAAACAAACTGACAGACAGGGGCAACCGATTGGGGCAGGAAGGCAAAGTGCTGAAAGCCGGCAATGTTATTACCGATGGGCCATACATGGAAATCAAAGAAGCCATTGGCGGCTATACCCTTATTAAAGCCGGTTCATTTGAGGAGGCTACAGAATTATCAAAAGGCTGTCCCATACTTTCCGTAGGCGGCAGTGTAGAGGTAAGAGAAATTATCGCCATGTAAGATCCGTAATTTTTACAGGAAGCCTTTGTATTTTGCAAGGGCTTCATTGTATACTATGCCAGCGCATGAACTGATACCGCATTTGTTCCGGACGGAATACCAGAAAATAACGGCTGTACTTTGCAGGCTGTTTGGTATCGAGCATATAGAAATTGCAGAAGATATCACCAGCGATGCATTTTTACAGGCGGCCGAAACCTGGGGATTGCATGGTATGCCGGAAAATCCGGCTGCCTGGTTATATACCGTTGCAAAAAATAAAGCCAGGAATTATTTCCGACACGATGCGGTCTTTAAAGAAAAAATTGCTAAACAGCTACAGCATTCGTTACCTGAAGCCGGTGAAATTGAAATTGATCTATCTCCCGCAAACATCAGGGATAGCCAGTTGCAGATGATCTTTGCTGTTTGCCATCCCTCCATTGCTGCAGAAGCACAGATAGGATTGGCCCTGCGGATTCTTTGCGGTTTTGGGTTGGATGAAATAGCCAGTGCATTCCTGGCAAATAAAGAAACCATCAACAAAAGGCTTACGCGTGCCCGTGAAAAATTGCGTTCGGCAAATATCCCGGTTGCATTGCCGGACAAAGAAGCCATTCATTCCCGGTTGAAAACAGTGCTTACTACTTTATACCTGCTTTTTAATGAAGGTTATTGCTCGCAGGGGCAGGATATGATATTGAGAAAGGATCTTTGCCTGGAGGCCATGCGCCTGGCCTTGCTGCTGGTTGAAAACAAACTGACCAACACCCCTGAAGTAAATGCATTGTTATCGTTGATGTGTTTCCACGCCTCGCGGTTTGAAGCCAGAATTGATACCAACGGCAATGCTGTGTTGTATGATGACCAGGACAGCAGTCTTTGGAACAAAGAATTGATTGATAAAGGAAAATTCTTTTTGAAGCAGGCTTCGGAGGGCGATATTATTTCAAAATACCATATTGAAGCCTGTATTGCTTACTGGCACACCCAAAAGAACGATAGCAGGAAAAAATGGGAAAGTATTTTACAATTGTATAACCAATTGCTGCTGATTGAATATTCTCCCATTGCCGCGCTGAACAGAACGTATGCGCTGTCGAAAGCCGATGGAAAAGAAGCCGCTATAGCTGCCGCAGAGAAACTGAATCTTGGCAGCCTTCATTTGTACCATAGCTTATTGGGTAACCTGTATACGGGCATTGATCAGGGAAAAGCAATCCATCATTTGCAAAAAGCATTGACCCTTGCAAAATCTGCCGCGGATAAAAAGACCATCATAAAACAGATAGATGCCTGCGAAGCATAAGCGTATAAGGCTTTACTCCTGTCTATTTTTAACCGGCTAACAGCATCGGGGCTCTGTTTATTGTACGAAGGAATTATTTTTTAAATAGGTTTCCATCACCGATTCTATTTCTTTTAACCGGAAAGGTTTTGAAACAAATGCATTCATGCCTTTTTCAAGGCAACGTTCCCGATCTTCTTTCATCGCATCAGCCGTTAATGCAACAATGGGAACATTGCAATGCGGGTAGGGCAGGGCGCGGATCCTTTCCGTTGCCGTATAGCCGTCCATTACCGGCATGTTCACATCCATAAAAATTATGGCAGGGCTGTGCAGCAACAACATGGCAAGGGCTTCCTCGCCATTTTCTGCTTTGATCACTTCGTGCCCCATATTTTCCAGTATCTCCGATATCAGCAGCATATTCAGGGGATTGTCTTCTGTTACCAGGATAGTGGCACTTTCTTCATATTTTTTTATAAACGGTATAGGAGCGCCCGGCTCATTACCGGCCGCCGATTTATCAAAAAGAAAGGATAAGAGGCTGGTCAGTTCACTTAACTTGACCGGTTTGGATAAAAATTTATTAATACCGGTTCTTTCTGCTTCTTCGCGCAGCATGCTTTTTTCCATGGAAGACAGCATCAGGATAAATGGTTCGGCAGGCGCATGCATTATCTTTTTTATTTCTTTCACCAGGGTAATGCCATCCATTTCCGGCATCTGGTGATCAGTTATAATAAGATCGTAAGGGCGGTTATCCATTATGGATTGCCTTATCAGTTCCAATGCTTCGGCACCGCTATAGCAAATCCGGGCCGGCGTTTGCAGGTATTCAAAAATGCCCTGCATCAGTTTGCAATTGGTGATATTGTCGTCTATCACCAGTACTTCCCGCAGTACGGCTTTAGTGGCGGGTATCTTATGCGATTGCTCTTCAATAACCTCCAGGGCTAAGCGCAATGTGAAAGTACTGCCCGCGCCGGGTTCGCTTTCTACCAGCAGTTTTCCGCCCATTAGTTCAGCCAGGTGTTTGGAAATAGTAAGGCCCAGGCCGGTACCGCCAAATTTTCGGGTAGTGGAAGAGTCGGCCTGTGTAAAACTTTCGAAAATACTTTCCAATTTGTCTTTGGGTATGCCAATGCCGGTATCTTTTACCGCTATTGTGAGATCGAGCCAGCTGGCTCCATTTTTTTGATAGACCTTGCCTGGTTGCTGTACGCTTACAATAATTTCTCCTGAGCTGGTGAATTTAATGGCATTGCCGATCAGGTTTATCAGCACCTGCCTGATGCGTACCTGGTCTCCGGAAAATTGTACAGGTAAACGCGGATCGATATTACAGATAAGCTCAATGTTTTTTTCCTGTGCTCTTATCGATAACATGTCCGCCGTTTCTTCTACCACTTCATTCAATTTGAAACCGGTATTGTCTATCGCCAGTTTGCCCGCTTCCATTTTTGAAAAATCAAGAATATCGTTAATTATATTGAGCAGGTTAGTCGCTGATTTGCCCACATTCTGCAGATATTCGCGCTGTGTTTTTTGCAATGAAGTGGTTAGTACGAGATCGGTAAAGCCGATAATACCATTCATGGGTGTGCGCAGTTCATGGCTCATATTTGCCATGAACTCACTTTTTGCGAGGCTGGCCGCTTCTGCATTTTCTTTGGCAATGATCAGGTGTTTTTCTATTTCCTTGCGTTCAATAACGGCGCCCAGGGTAACGGCAAATGATTTTAATATGGAGAGTTCGGTTTGTGTCCATTCACGTTCCAGCATACAGTCGGAAAATCCTACAAAACCCCAGAATTTGTCCATCACAAATATGGGAATAGATACCACGGATTTTATTTTCCTGGTTTCAAATGTTTGTTTGAAGTGTGGGTTTTGCAGGTTTTTGGTAAAGACCTGGAAAATCTCGTTTTTAGCCAGCACGGCCATTGCTTCGTCTACATAGGAGATGCGCTGGTATTCCGGTGCATTGTATTTGATCTCGTTGGTCTTGCTGTTCCATTGCAGCAACTGCCCGGTAAAGAGGGTGCCGTCGGGCGTTACAGGGTCGTTTTTGTACAGGTTTACACCATCTACCTGCAGTTTAAAACCCAGTAGCCGGATGGCTTTGCCCATGGCTTCGTCAAGATGATTATTGCTGATAAGTTCATAGGTGGCAGCGGCTACCGCCTGCAGCAATAAATCTTTTTTATTGAGATCAACCGTAACAGCCAGCAAATCTGCTTCACTTGCTTTTAGGTCGTCGCGCATTGACAGCAAAGCCTTGCCCAGCGTATCCTGGTCGCTTAGCGGTGTAAAAGGAATGGAGAAATTCCTGCTGCCCGTTTCTTTTGCAAATATTGCCGCCGCCATCAGTTTTTCGGAAAGATGATTAACGGTAAGCGCCATGTCACCAATTTCGTTTGTGCCTGCCTGGTGGTTTGTTTTACGGATGATGCCCTTGCCAAGATCCTGCACAATGCCGCGTATGGTGCGAATGGGCTTAAGAATGCTCCTCGATAAATAAACTGCCAGCAGCACGGCAATACCGGTAACGGCCAATGCCAGTACCGAGATAAGGGTTCTCAGCAACAGGGAAGAGCGTTCCAGCTCCCTGTTTTTCTGTATCCTGATGGCCTGTGCACCCGAAACAATTTTGGCAAGATCAGTCATTAAGCCGGCTGTGCGGGGAAGCACTTCATCCTCCAGCACCCGCTCCGCTTCCATCTTTGTAACCGGGTCGTCATAGTCTTCAAACCGCTGTAATGAAACCATGATTTGCTGCTCTACCTGCAGCAGATCATCGAAACGTTTGTGCACGCTGTTCAGGTCGCGGGTCATGGACGGCTCGTTCAGCGTTACAAACAATTTGCTGATCCTTGCTTTTGACGCGGGGTAATCAATGTTGTGAAGTTTTTTCAGCGCATTATGATCTGCCTGGTTGGCTCTCAGGAATACCCAATTAGTGGAATACATTTTTGACTCCACCAGGATGTCTCCAAAATCTTCCAGCGCCTGCAGCGAGGGATCAACTATGGTTGAAATATTTTCGGATAATTTCCGGTTGTGGTTAAGCGTGATAATAGTGGCAATGCCATTCAACACAAACAATAAAACAAACAGGAAAAAACTGCCGTAAATCCTGTTCCGGATGCTGATGTTCATAATTTGAAATTCGTAGTTTATGCCTGCCAGCAACATAAATGGCACAACATCTGTGTTATTTTACCAGTTTTCCGAGCTGTAACAATTCCGAAGCAATGTTCAGGTTGCGTTCTTCAATATTATTTTTATTGATTTCCAGTTTCAGGTGATCGGATACAATTATAAAATTGATACAGGAACCTTTTTGTGCGAGGCCTTCAGATTCGGATACCAGTAACAGCGAACTGCCGGAGGTTCTGGCAGCAATTTTTTTCAGGCTGCTGCTTTCATCTTCGCTTATGAACAGGATATGACAGGGATACGCGTCTGCTGAAGAAGGGAAAGTTTTAATAACAATCTTCCGGCTGCCGACGGTTTTGTTTGCAATAAAGCTTTTTAATTCATCGGTCAGCGGCGAATCGCCTACTATGCCAATGATAAAATCGCCAGTTTTCTTATTTTCAGGCCAGTCAATGTATTTGGTGAAGCGGTAAATGATATTTGCCTGGACGGCATAATCGCTCGGCTGTTGTGCCTCTAATCTGGCTGAATTCAATAATACCAGCATACATACTGGTAATAGGTGCTTTAATATACCGGAATTGCACCATGCCGGCCGCGAACGAAAGGAGAAAAAATGGCTCAGCATCGGTGTCTTCATCAGGTCGGGGCCTCGTGGGCGTTTAAATATGATGTACGGCCGATCTAAACGTCTTTAACAAGCTAAAATTTTTGTGCTAAGGCCTTACTGTTGATTCATTAAAGAAAATACGTAGCAGCTAACGAGACCAAAGCAATTGGCCGCATTAGCCAGCGGCAAACGATTAAACATTCAAACGCTTTTAATAGATAGTATCGTCATTTTGATCCGGGTGTTCCCTCCCCGGCTGTTAATAACCTGAGCAGGCTTCCTTTTATATAATAATCCCATCCCTTTGTGCAGCTGCTATAGCATTCCACCGCAGGCACCAGTCCAATATGCCTGAAATGAACCTGTGTTGTGCCGCCCTTTTCGGTAATCTCAAAGCTGATGCTGGTGTTGTTCCATTCCTGCCTGTCTTTTATGAAATTAAGCCGGCTGTCAGTGACCAGCCATACCACTTTTTTATCAGGAACAAGTTCAACTATCTTTTGCGTTGAAACATGAACATCGCCAAACCGAACGGTGAATTCATCATGGAGGCGCGCTGAGCTGCCTTTCAGATCTTCAGTCCACCATTTTGAAACATTGTTAATGCTTTTGAATACTTCATGTGCCGAAGCGGTAACCGCAATGCTTGCACTATAATCCTGCCCGTTCATTTTTTTTGTTTATAGTAAAAGAAATATTCCATCATAAGCCCCGCTGGTGTTTAAAATTAAATAGCCGTATCAGGCCAGCGGTTATCCGTTGTTGGCAGCCGCAGATCCAAGTCTCTTTTCATCGGCCGTTTTTGGCTTGCCTTTGCTGTTCGGTTGGCCCTTACCGGTGGTTATCAATGCCATTAAGCTTTGCTGAATATATTGTGTCCATGCGTTTACACAGATATCAAAACATTCATAATCGGGAACCAAACCGAGGTGCGTGAAATGGATCCGCGTTTTTCCATCTTTTTCGGCGATGTCAAAAATAATTTTTGTGCCCTTCCACTCGCTCTTGTCTTTGGTAAACTTGAAATAGTTGTCCAGCACCAGCCAAACCACTCTTTTATTGGGTATGAGTTCGGTTATTTTCATTTTGCAGCGATGAATATCTTCGTAATGATAGTTAAACTCATCATTGAGTTTGTCTGTACTGTCTTCAATTTCTGCCGACCACCAGCCACGAACATTATTGATGGCAGTAAATGCGCTTGCGGGCGTTTGGTCAACCACGAGCGTGGTATTAAAATCTGTTGTTGCCATGGTTATACTTTTATTGGTTAATTTTTTTGTTTGATCTCAATTTTGTGATTTGGTTGAGCTGATTGCTTGTTGCGCGGTATGCTCTTGTAATGGTTTTATTATCCGGTAAAATGCTGCTGTAAAAATAGCGTCTAAATGTGGAAGCCATACGGTGCAAAATGGACATTATACAGGGTTGATTTGGACCGGATAATCATGTATGTTTGCCCTAAATATTTCCCATGAAACAAGTAACTATCATTGTTCCCAACGGGAATGTTAACCTGAGCAGCATAACAGGTTCGTTCGAAATCCTGACACGTGCAAATCAATATTGGAAAAAAATGGGAAACAGGTCAATGATGGAGATACGCATTGCCGGTTTTGACACGGAACTGAAATTAAGCAGTGGCTTTTTTTCGATTCACCCTGTAGATATTGCGGCCATAAAAAAAACCGATCTTATTATCATACCTTCCCTTTCTTACGATTATGATAATGTAATTAAAGACAATACGGCGCTTATCCGGTGGATTGGCGGGCAGTATAAAAACGGCGCTGAAATTGCGAGTATCTGCACCGGCGCATTTTTGCTGGCGGCTACCGGCCTACTGGATGGAAAAGTCTGTTCCACGCATTGGAATGCCGCAAACGACTTCAGGCGACTGTTTCCGAACATTAACCTGCAAACTGATAGACTGATTGCGGTAGAACCGGGCATTTATACCAATGGCGGGGCATATTCATTTTTAAACCTTATGCTGTTCCTGGTTGAAAAATATTTTGACAGGCAGACTGCGATTACGTGCTCAAAAGTTTTTCAGATTGATATGGACAGAACATCGCAATCAGCTTTTTTTATTTTTCAGGCGCAAAAGAACCATGGCGATGAATTGATTTGCCAGGCACAAACCTATATTGAAGAAAACCTGGGTGAGAAGATTTCTTTTGAAGCGCTTGCTTCAAAACTCGCTACCAGCAGGCGCAATTTTGACCGGCGTTTTATCAAGGCTACCGGTAATACCCCGGTAGAATACCTGCAGCGCGTAAAAGTAGAAATGGCAAAAAGCACCTTGGAAAAAGGCCGGAAAAGCATTTTTGAAGTAATGAGTGAAGTGGGGTATTCAGACGATAAAGCGTTCAGGGAAGTGTTTAAAAAAATAACGGGCCTCTCACCGTTAGATTACAAAGCGAAGTATAATAAAGACGCTGTAAGCGCATAAGCCTGCCCGATGGAACCGGGATAAGGTGGTAACCTGTTTTAATTTCCAGGAAAGTGCTTAATAATTTAATAGTCTATTAATTTGGTAGACTAATAGCCCATACTTATTTTTGCGGGGTGATTGTCTTTGCCTGCCTGCATTGCTAAAATGCATTGCCGATAAACAAGATTAAATATTGGAATATTTTAGATAGCATGAGAAATCACAGCAGTTCGTTACTGCCATGTGGCTGAGTGGATAGGCATAGGTCTGCAAAACCTGGTACGGCGGTTCGATTCCGTCCATGGCGTCTCTCTCATAGGCAGTAATCGTTCGGGCCGGTATTTTTATGCCGGCCATTTTATAATTTATTTAATTATCGCTGTAAGCAGGCAACAATGTTTATTTAAACAAAGGCGAACATCTTCTGTAAATGAAACAGCTTTCAAAGAAACATCCGTTTGATATATGAGAAAACGATCTAACGAGGGTGGTTGGCGTCTTTTGTTTTTTACTACGAAGGTAAAAAGGGGTTTTCAAGGGGTGCACAGAGCAATCGCCTCCCTTACCTCCGTGAACAACCTCCGTTCTCTCCGTGGTAGAATTGTAGAACAACATTTGCCTCAAAAAAATTTTAAGGAACTATTTAATTACCAGCATTCAGATCCCTGCCCACAATAATTTTATCGCCGGAATCATCTACTTCAAACAGGTGTGGGATGCGAATGGTGCGTCCTTCAACTTTTTTGTGGCTATGGATCGCCATCAGCAATTTGCCATCAAAGGTCCTGAACAACATACCATGACCAAAATTGGGCGGGGTGACCGGTTTTTTTTCCTGTGTCCAGGGACCGTCTAATGTTCCGCTCGCAGAATAGGCAACGCCCTGTGTATACACATCAAAGATCCAACTGGTCCACAGCATGCCTAATTTCCCCGTTCTGGTTTTGAAAACGAAAGGGCCATCGGTTACTTTGTTGGGTACTTCATTGTCTTTATCATCTTTTTCGCGGCTCCATGGCGAGTCACTGGCCCTGAACAGGATTTTGCCTTTGCCTATGGAGCCAGATAGATCTTTCTTCAATTCAATTTTTTCCACGGTACCATTCCAGTTCTGCAACCATTCGTGGCAGTAAATCATATAAGGTTTTCCATCTTCAGCCACCCAAAAATTAGCGTCGAGTGTGGGCATGTTGGCGGGTAAATAAATAGCATCCTGCATCGGCACATAAGGGCCGTCGGCATTATCGCTCACTAGCACATGACAGGCGCGACGCTCAATCACATTGCCTTTGACCGTATCAATTTTTACGCCCCGGTTGGTGAAGGTGGCGAAATAATAATATTTACCCTGGTAGGGATGCAGTTCCGCCGCCCAGATCATGGGGCTTTTTCCCATCCATGATTCGGGATTTGTTTTGGTTACCTGAAACGGGCCTGTCCATTTCTTCAGGTCTTTACTTTTCCACAGCAGTCCGCCTGTGCCGGTCATGTAGTAAGTAGCTGTTTTTTTATCGGCTAAAATAAAGGGATCGCTCAGCCGGATGGAATCCAGTGGTATATCAACTTTTACAACAGTGTCTCGTCTTTGGCAAAAAGCGGGGAGTATATAAAAGGTGGTTGCCAGCAGCAACAGCAACATTTTTTTATAAATCATAATAATGTATTTGCCCGAAAGGAATTGGAGTATTGAACATGCCTGTTACAAGATAGCATTTCTTCATCAGCAAAATGTAAGGAGTAAGCAGTATTGTTGCAAATCGTCTGTTCAGTTTTTGTAAAATAGACCCCCTTCCTTCATGTACATGTAAATGAAAAAGAACAGGTTCAAGCATCCGCTTGAACGAAGGCTTTCAGTCGGGTTAACAATTTAGGCTATGTCTAAAAAAATAAGATTATTCGATCGCTCTTATGGCCTTTCCATACTCAGTATCGTTGCCAATCGCTTTTGCCGCTTTTTTGTAAGCGGATTTTAGGTTATCGCTGGTTGGCATTTTTTGTGCTATCGTTATTAATAAGTTGCTCTTATCCTGGTCAGATCCAATCTGTGTTACTGCATTAATAATCGACAACCAGTTTTCTTCGGAGATTTTTCTTTGCCCAATCAATGCATGAATCATATTCTGTTTATCATTCGAAGACCCTAAATGGGTTGTTATGTCCAAAATATTGGCAATAATATTTTTTGAAATTGAATCCTGTTTTGTCCAGGCCCGCATAATATTTATTTTATCATTATCCGATCCCAGGTTTCGAACAATTTCAAAATAAGGAAGAACAAACGAAGAATCATTGTGCAGTGATGCAGTAAATTTATTTAGCATATTTACTTTATCATTATCAGAACCCAAATGACTGGTGATATCCAGTATCCGGGTAAATATATGCTGCTGAATTGTATCAGTTCCCGTCCAGCGGCTTAACATTTTTACCTTATCATTGTCAGATCCTAAATGTTCAACAATATCAAGATAAGCAAACGCTATTTGCTGGTTTTTTAATTTTGTTCTGTCGAGTTTACTTATGAAAGTAATTTTATCATTATCAGAACCCATTGCGATGATCTTTTTTATGATAGGAATGGTGTAGGTACCTACGGAATCATCCTTCATCAGACGTTCCAGGTACATATTGATTACACCAGGAGATTTCATTTTGCTCAAGGCGTTCAGCAATGCATCATCGCCTCCGGTGGAATATATATGATCCATTATGGATTCAGCATCGAACCCATAAGCAATCATCTCATTGATCGCTTCCCTTATTAATATCGTGTCCCTGTCAGCTGCTGATATTTGATTGCCGTTATAGGTAACGTTATAAGTAAGATCGCCCTGAAGGTTGCTGATAACTGTCAACTTCTTATCATTGTGCCTGTACTTAATATAACCTCCCGGTGCAATGCGGTGTATCCCTTTTTGATCTTCAGTCAGCGTAATTTTCCCGCCATATCTTATTTGTTCATAGTCGTCACCATTTTCTATTGTGATAGTTACATCGTTTTTACCTTTTCTTTCAAACCATGGTCCGCTAAAATATACCCGGAGAAACACCAGGCAAAACGCTATCAGAAAAAAGATTAGTTTCATGTTCAGGCTTCTTTATCGCTAAGTTTTAATTACTTGCAATCAGCTTGAGTGCATAGGCCAGTTGGCTGTCGCGGTGCTCAATAATGTCTTCAATACTGGTATAAATGGAATAGTCAGGGATTACGCCCCTGTCAGCATAATTATCTTTTTTTACCGCCATGGTATATTTAATCAATGGAATTCTTGCTGTCACCTGGCTATTGGGAAGTGTTACCATTGCTTCATCTCCGGAAGAATTGCCATAATAACCACCTCCGCATTCTTCACCGATAAATATTCCCCTTCCATTTGTTTTTACAATGGAAGCAAATTCTGCTGCGCCTGAAAAACTCCGTCCGTTCATAAGAATATAAACTTTGCCACTAAAACTATTTTGATTGGGCTGTTGTAAACCAAGCAAAGAATGACCGTTCTCTGTAAATTTTTCGGTTGCAGTTTCAAGAGATGCATAATACCTGAATGGCTTATCCGTCAGGTAGGAATATAACAAAGCGCCATTGTTATCATTACCGCCCTGGTTACTGCGAACATCTATTAAAAGCTTTTCAATTCTTTTGTTTTTAATATCATTGAATGATGAATCAAGAAATTTTTTAAAATTTTCACCCGTCTGTTCAAGGAATCCGTCAAAAAAAGTCTGTAGTGTTAATACCGCAGTATTGTCTGCGGTATAGCTCAGTTGCAAATATTTCACGGGCCTTGTAAACGGACTCTTACAAACAAAATTTTTAATGGTATCGGCCTGCACTATAGCCTTTTTTGTTTCGCCTGTTTTAGTTTTGCAGGTAATTGCGTAACTATTTTGAGCACCATACAGAACATGGTACAACATTTGAAAATTTTCAGGCATCTCCCAATTCTTGCGCGACTGTATTCTACCGTCTGTGGTGATGTAAGTAAACAGTCGTTGCAAAATCTTACTCATAGGTTGGCCATTGATGGATAGCAACTCTGTTCCGGTAAGTGAATCATTTTGTTTACAGCAGAAAATAAACGCCCTGTTGTGAATAAACATCAGCATTGCGGGAAAAACTTTTGTAGTGCCCATAAAATCATTCAATACGTTCCGCGACAATTTACAGTTCGCATGTCCGTCACCGATGGCTGCCACGGTAAAGAGCGTGAGGGCATAAAAACTAGTTGCCGTCATACTGTCGGCGATACCTGCATAGCAACTGTCGAAAATATGGTCGATTGTTTTTTTGCTGTTATAACGGTACAGCGCAGGATGGATTTTCTGCATGGTATCTCTCAGCACCATAAAATCGCTTCTCAATGCTTCCGGCGCTATTTTCTTCAAGGAAGGGCTTTCGGTTTGAGCAACTGCTGTTAGTTGCACCAGGCATATCAGTAGCAGGCCAATTAGTCTATGCGTATTGGGTAACATTTTTTATAATATTTTTAAAATTTGAGAATGTGACGAATGCTGTAATTTATTTTTCCGTTCGCTTCGTTAATAGGTAATAGACTGCAAAACCGGCGGCAACAGAGAAAGCCATGATTGCCACTGAATGCAAGCCGATTGGCCTTGTAAAATTTGTAATAGTTACACCTGTTCCGATGCCCACCAATACGAATATCCACTGAAGGATAAAATTCCGGTCCTCCTTTTTATCGGTTTGTTGCAGTATTTGGGTGGCGATATTTTCCGGTGTACCCTTGTCGATGATTTTATTTTTCAGCCGGTAATCAAGATTTCGTTTTGTCATCTGCAGTATAAAATTGGAAATAAGATATACTACTGACAGTACGCCGCAAATATTTATAATGTCGAAAACCAGCGATCTGTCTATTAACGGTTCGGTCGGGTTCTGTGCGTTTGCGCTAACGCAAGCGATAATAAACGAAAGAAGAGAAACTGTTTTTTTCATGCTTATGTGATTGATATTTTCTGTAATAATTAGACAGTTGTGCCGACAGCAGGTTGCAGCTGAATCAATAAAAGTTTAGCTTGTCCAATTGTTCCTGATATTTTTTATACAAACCTATTGCCCGGTAAAGAACAATCGAAACTGCAGCTGCTGTTATTGCTAACAATAAAACTGTTGAAACACCGCCGGCTACGTTAATAAAAAGTTTTCTAAAAAAATACAATGGAGCAACCACAACCGAAAGTGCAATCACCATCATGTATGCCGGTATTTTATTTTTTGTAACATTTGCAGTCCGTGCGGGTAGTTTATTTAAAACAAGTTCTGTTGCGTCAAAATTAAAAGCCGGTTTAGGCTCCTGTTGAATAGCTGCAAACAGCAAACGGTAATTTGCCACACTGACCTGACAGATACTGCAGGAATCAATATGTTTAGCAGTATCTTTATCAACTGCTGTTTTACCCGTTGCATATTGCTGTAGTAACATGTCTAAAGGATGGGTTGAATTCATAAGTCTTCCTTTTTGTATTCATGTAAAATACTTTCTTTCAATGTTCTTCTTGCCCTGAACAGGTAGCTTTTCAATGTTCCCTCGGGCAACCCCGTAATTTGAGTAATATCTGCATAGCTCATTTCTTCCTGGTGAAATAAAGTAATAATTGTTTTATGCAATGGTGAAAGTTTTTCTATACCTGCAGTGAGTACCGATGCTAAATCTTTTTGTGACAAAAGCGTTTCCGCTTCATTTCCGCCGTTTGCCCTAGCATTCATTTCACTATCCGTTAATCCTGTTAATACCAGTTTTTTCTTTTCCAGGTAATTTACGCATGTATAGTAAGCAATATTTCCTATCCAGGTCAATAGCTTTGCCTGGAACCTGAATCCTGAAAGACTTTTAAACGCTTTGAGATAGATATCCTGGACAAGGTCTTTTCGATCTTCTGCATGCGCCACCATTTTATAAACGATCTGGGCGACAAGCCCTTCTGTATTTTTAATGATGACTCCGAAAGCCTGCGTGTCTCCACCCAATACTTTGTCCACCACCTGCCGGTCAGTTAAATTATTTCCGTTTGTAAGGTTCACCGGTTGCATTGGACAGGCAAGTAAACAATAGGTTGCAATTAAAATGAAATTTGTCTCCGGGAAAGATAAATCATTGGCATGACCTGCGCGTTGCGGCATTGATCCGGGCAAGCTGGACTGCATTCCCTGATGGTTCCTTCAAATGGGTTGTAAAAGTATATTCATTTGACTTTTTCCCATTTGAATAGACGGTCAATATTTCAGGTATTTAAGTCACCGTAATTTTCCGATGGTGCGTTATTCAACCAAGACATTTAACCGGCCTGTCCGGAAAAAGTTTTCGGAATTAAAAATGTAACGAACAATCCTTGACACAAATTAAGCGTGCATAAAATATTGTTACAAAAAAATATGCTGCAACAACACTGCCGCTGCAGCATGAAAGCCTGTTTTCTTCATTGGCGGCACGGTTGATTCCGGTTCATTCAGACAATGATTAACTGTTGGTTAGGGGCAACAGAAAACAGCATCTATCAATGGCTCGAAAAGCGCAGCCGGCGGGCCCTGCTCAATTTTATATATTACTCATTATCTATTGGTAACTTTTTATTTCGGGTACAAGTACTTCAATTTCAACAGGATTGAGCGTTTTAACATGATATTCAAAAAATAATTATCTAAAAGTGAGTGAAATTTATTGTTTATCAATAAATATTTATTATGTTTGCATTGTTATTTAATTAAAAACTGAATTTATGACAATTAGTACCAAACAAATCCTGAAAGTATTGCTGATTCTTTCCTGGATAATATTTATTGGAGTATGTATTGAGGCAGGCGGCTGTATATTCAGCGCCAGTTATACACTTCTGATTAACCCAATTAACGCCGCCCATTTTTGGGAAGGAAATGATTTATCGGGCCTTTATAAGTTTGACCCCGGGTATTTTATCGGTGAGACATTGCTGATAAGCATTGCAGGAGTGTTAAAGGCATGTATGTTTTACCTGATTGTAAAAATTCTGCACGACAAAAAACTTGATATGGCCCAGCCATTCAGTAATGAAGTGCGGCGTTTTATTTTAAAAATATCATGTCTGGCTTTCGGCATCGGCTTGTTCACGCAGTGGGGCGTTAAATATACTGAGTGGTTGGTGAGGAAAGGGGTGCGCATGCCGGATACCCAACATCTGCACCTGGGCGGAGCCGATGTATGGTTGTTTATGGGTGTTATACTTTTTGTGATCGCACAAATTTTCAAGAGAGGAATTGAAATTCAAACTGAAAACGAATTAACTGTATAACTATGCCGATTATTGTAAACCTTGATGTGATGATGGCTAAACGGAAAATGTCGTTGAACGAACTCTCAGAAAAAGTTGGTCTCACACTATCCAATCTTTCCATACTCAAAACCGGCAAAGCAAAAGCGATCCGGTTCAGTACACTCGAAGCCATCTGCAAAGTATTGGATTGCCAGCCTTCAGATATTTTAGAATACAAAGAAGAATGATGCTGCAAATGACACTGTAATTTTTTTAACCATTTAACGATTTGAAACATGAAAAAGCAAAACAACTTTTTGCGCAGTACTTCTATTGCCTTTATTTTATTGGGAACACTTTTGTGCTGGACTGGTTGCAAACAAGGAGATGCGCAAGAAAACACCCATCAAAGCGCTGCAAAAAACGCCACCCCTGCAATCGATATCCATACGGCGATTGTTGCCGGCAATATAGCTGTGCTCAAACAACATATAGCTGCCGGCTCCAACATAAATGAAAAAGATCCAATCGGTGGTTCAAGTCCGTTAATAACCGCTTGCCTGTTTGGTAAGACGGAAATGGCAAAGATTTTAATGGATGCCGGGGCTCAAATGAATTTTCAAAACAATGATGGTTCTACTCCATTGCATACAGCCGCATTTTTTTGCCGGCCCGAAATTGTGCAACTATTATTAGCAAAAGGTGCTGACAAAACAATAAAAAATAAATACGGTCAGACTGCTTATGAAACGGTAGCAGGAGCATTTACCAACGTTAAAACTGTATATGAGACCATAGGTAAAATGCTTGCACCCATGGGTCTGAAACTGGATAATGCGTACATAGAAAAAACGCGGCCACAGATTGCCGCAATGCTCAGACAATTCAACTGATTCAAATCGTACACACAACCACTGCCATGAACAGAAGATACGATATTGACTGGTTAAGAGTGATTGCCATCGGATTGCTATTGGTGTATCATGCGGCCATTGCTTTTCAGTCGTGGGGTTTTATGCTTGGATTCATTACAAATGACAAACCATGGGAGTCACTATGGGTCCCGATGGCGATGATAAATGTATGGAGAATACCGCTGCTGTTTTTTATTTCAGGAATGGGGGTTTACTTCGCTATGCAAAAAAGAAATTGGAAACAATTGTTGCAGGATCGTGCAAAGAGAATACTAATACCATTTGTATTTGGAATTTTCTGCATTGTTCCGTTGCAGGTATTCATCGCGCAACGGTATTACGTGCAGCCAATAGGCTATATTCCCAATCCGGCACATCTGTGGTTTTTGGGAAATGTTTTTATGTATGTATTGTTGTTATTGCCCGTTTTCTATTACCTGGTAAAGAATGAAAAAGGAAAATTTGTTGGCTGGACAAGAAAGATATTGAGTAACCCCCTGGGCCTGCTTATTGTTA
>Ga0068860_100002953_pt1 | contig 17571 bp, 16 predicted proteins | sample KBSSwiS32_FD_66597 | JGI IMG/M metagenome (GOLD analysis project Ga0068860, IMG submission 66597) | Switchgrass rhizosphere microbial communities from Kellogg Biological Station, Michigan, USA - KBS Switchgrass S3-2 | ecosystem: Host-associated > Plants > Roots > Rhizosphere > Soil ... | reverse complement strand
TCACCGCCGAAGGCATCACGACGCGCCTGCGGACACTGCTCTCCTCATGACCACGATCACACATCAGCGCTTTGCCGGCCGGGTGGTAATCATCACCGGTGCGGCTTCCGGGATCGGTGAGGCCACCGCTTGGCGGTTTGGTCGTGAGGGGGCGAGTCTGAGCCTGGTGGATCTCGACGGCGACCGGTTGGCGGTGCTGACCGCGTCGCTCGCCACCGATGGAATCGAGGCACTCGGAACCCGCAGCGACGTTGCCGAGGCCACGCAAGTCAACACCATGATCGAGGCAACGGTGGCGCGCTTTGGCCAGCTCGACGTACTCGTGAACAACGCAGGAGTGAGCCAGTTCGGTCACGTGACGGAGCTGAGTGATGAGCAGTGGCATCGCGTCATGGCCGTCGACATCGACTCAGTCTTCTACGGCGCCCGAGCCGCGCTCCCCCATCTGATACGGACGGGCGGCTGCATGGTGAACACCTGCTCGATTTCGGGGTTATTGGGCGATTACGGCCTGGTGGCTTACAACACCGCCAAGGGCGCGGTCGCTAACCTCACACGAAACTTGGCAATCGACCATGCCGCGGACGGTGTGAGGGTCAACGCCGTATGCCCGGGTGGTGTCGTCACTCCGATGCTGAATCAGTTTCTGGAACGGTTTCATGACGAGTATGAGGCCCTCGTGCCGATGCAACGACCCGGCCGCCCCGACGAGATCGCCGCAGCAATCGCCTTTCTCGCTTCGGATGACGCCAGCTATATCACGGGTCACAATCTGGTGGTCGACGGCGGTGTCACGGCGGCGACCGGTCAGCCCAACTTCAACCGATTGATCCGCTCCCGCCGGCAGGCGTGACTGACCTTCGTCGCGGCACTCAGGTGCAGCTGATCGGGCCCCTGCCAGCGAGCAGCGAGGAGGCATCGAGTCTTTGAACTCTGCTCTTTGAAGGCGGTGTCTCAGAAGTTCGCCGGTGCGCGACCAGCGGCGGCCGCCACGGCCCGGAAGGCGTCGAGGTTCTCGATGTTCCGATCGTGATTCATCTGTTGGCCGTATCGAACGATCAGGCCCGTCAGCCCGCAGTCGAGCCAGGGCTCGACCCGACGCCGGATACGGTCCACCGGCCCTACCAGCCAACCCTCGTCGACGTATTCGTCGGGAACCGCGTCGAGGGCCCTCTGCCAATAGGGCTCGTCGAGCATGGGCAACCCGGTCATCACTCGGGCCTCTGCGCCGTCGGCTGCGCCGGCCGCCGCCGCCTCGGCAATGATTACCTCCAGCGAACTGGCGAGATCGGGGTAACCCCGAGCTTCCATGAACGGGCGCTGCATCTGCGACCAGGTGACGACGTACTCCTTGAACGGCCGCATGGCCACTCGAACGTCGTCGTGCACGTTCATATCGACGTGGGCCCAGATCTGGAAGTTGTCCAGGGTCTTCAGCGAGGACGCTTTGGCGAAGCCTTCCTCGAGCAGGGGCGCCATCTTCGGCAAGATGCCGGGGGCCCACCCGGGTGGCATCCAGCCGTCGCCAATCTCCGCGGCCAGCCTGGTCATCTGTGGGCCGGCGGCCGCCACGACGATCGGGATCGGCGAGATGATGTCAAGACCGATGGTAGAGGGATGGATTCCCAAGTTGCCGGGCCCCCGGTAGGGCGCAGCCCACTCGGTCCCTTGATGATCGAGGGCCTCACCGGCGAACGCTTGCCGCAGGATCGCCACGAAGTCGCGCATGCGCGCCACCGGCTTGCCCCACGGCTTGCCCTGCAGCCCTTCACAAGCCACGGGTGACGCGCTTCCCACGCCGCAAATCACCCGATCGCCGCCGGTGAGATGGTTGAGGGTCTGGAACGCCATAGCGGCCATCGCGGGCGCTCGTCCGGTCACCTCGGTTAATCGCGTGCCGAGCTTGAGTCGCTTCGCCTGAGAGGCGATATACCCCAGACCAACCAGCTCCTCGCAGCCATACCCACCGGCCGTGAAGACCGCGTCGAAACCGAGCTGTTCCGACAGAAGGATTCGCTCCATCGGCAGCTCGAAACGACGATCCTGCCACCGCACCTCCGTAGCAATCAGAACCACGGCCCACCCCCTGGCGGGGACAGTAACCGCTTCGGTTCAACATTGAAAATGTCAATTTCGCTGCGGGCACCATTTCGCGGCCCACGGCGGGGTTCGCCCGCTCGGCGGTCCTAGCCGCGGTCGGGCGTGTCCGGCCTTCGATGGGGGCCGGGGGAAGAGGCCGTAGCAGTCCTCGGCGGAGTCGTAAACGCGGGAGCCGACGGCAAACCGCCAATCACCACCACCAGCGAATCCGGCGTTGGCTCTGGGGGCCGCGGAATGATCTCCGCCTCCTCGGGAGAAAGGGCCAGCCAAGCATCGATGGCGGCGTCGGAAGCAATCAGGCTCGGCGGCGTCACGTCAATCACCGGGGCCTCCGCGGCCGCAGGGCTCAACCGGGACCGGGCGAGCATTGAGGTCAAGTGGCGGCACGTATCGTCCACTTCCTCATCAAAGCGTTGCGACGCTCGGTGAACCTCCCCCATCGCCTCCCGCAGACGTCGCTGCTCGAGGAGAAGGAGCCGCCGCAACTTCATGCCGGTCTCGAAGGCGGCCAGTCTCGCGTCGTCACGCGCCCGAGCCGAAGCGGCCCCGGCGCGAGCGGCCGCTGCCGCTTTCATTTCAGCAGCGCGACGTTCCTGCGCTAGCTGGATTGCGTCAACTGATGAGTGGCCCTCGAGGAGAGCCCAACCCAGCGACTCGACATCGAAGTCGCGGCCAGGAACTACTTCGGTCACGGCAGAATGCCCAGAGCGCGGGCGGAACCGATGATGACGGGGTCACGAGTGTCGAGTCTGAGCCCGTCCAACATCACGATTGGCTGCCAATGCAGGCGAGACGGCAACTCGGCTCCCAGGGATGAGACGGCTTTCCAAAAAAGGGAAGCTATTGAAGTCTCATGAACGATGACCGAGATCCAGGTGCCCTCGGGGTGAACGAGCCGTTAAGGCTCGGTCTCACATATCCCTACGAGACTTGCGATCGATGATGCCTGGAGCGGGCCCGCCGCCACACCCATATCGACATCAGGCCCACCGCCGTCACCGGGAGAGCGAGAGGGACAGGCGATTCCGGCACCACCGGGGTCGGTGCGGTTGCACTGATCGATGAGGGTCTTGCCACCGATCGGGTTCGAACGGAGCCCCGGGAGGGCGCGGCCGCGATGATCTCGGGCGCCGGCGCGAGAGCCGGTGCTTGAGTGACCACCGGCGTATCCGTTGTCACGACCGGCTCGTTCGATGCATCGGCGTTCGCCACCGCGACAGCGGCGGTGGCCCTCGAACCAACGGAGGGCCCGTTATCGGCTACGACCCGCAGCGCGGCAATGAGACGTTGTAGCTCGGCTCGTGCCGTGGGCTCGAATGGAAACGTGTCAGCCCCGCTTTCGACGGCAAGGTTGTAGGCAGGCCAAGCTGCGGACTCCGTGGCATAGGCGCCGTAGTTGCGAAGTGCGTCGTAGAGCTTGCGGCCAATGTCGGTGGTTATTCCGAGATCCGCCGCCCCCACGGTGGCGGGAATGGCCAGCAACGCGCCGATCCGCAGTCGGGCGTCCGTACCGTGATAGCCGTAGCTCTTGCCGGCGTAGTCGTCACAACTCGTCGCCGGCCATTGAAAGCAGGTCGATTGGCTGCCACCCCACCAGTAGTTGGCGCGTTCATCGAGTTCGATATCGAGAGCGTGACGAATCGGAGCAGCCGAGGTCAGCTCACCGGCGCGAATGATGCCACCCAACGCTGACAACTGCGAGGCATGCGTACCGGCTTGGCCATCGCCCCGGATATCGGACGTGGCGTTGGCAGGACCGTAGACGTAGCCGTAGAGCGGTCCACCGGGGGCGCAGCGGGCAGCAGCCGCCACTTGCACAATCGTGTGGCCGTCAGGCTGGAGTACCACCAGGTGACTGTTGGGTTGCTGGGCGCGCGTCGTGACATCGGCGATCAACAACGACACCGGAAGCCGCGTCTTGAGCCCGGTCGGCTTCGTTCCCGAACATCGGTTCAACCATCCTCCGGCCTGTATCACGTCCACCACCGGATCGTCCTGCGATGTCCGTACCAGATGGACCGGATCGGGAAAGACGCCATTGACAACTGGCTTTGGCCCGACGTCAAGAAGCGTCGCATCCGGCGGGAGTGGCCGATTCCAGATCGACGTGGGTGCGAAGGGTCGGCCCCACAAGACGTCCGACGCGTGGGCCGTGGCCGGGGACACCACCGTTGCCAGTGCGGCCATCGCAACAACTGTCGCGGTCCCGACGAGGGCAACGTAGGCGCGCCGCCAATGCCCTCGGAGCTGTGATCGCAAGCAGACCCTCCAACAGTCGCGCCCGGCGTCTCGGAGTCTTGTGACGTAAGGCGCTCGATGTCGACCTCCGCCGTAGCTGTTACCCAGCCGTTCACCGAGTCCGGAAATCCCTCGTTATCTGTTGGTGCCGAGTCCACCTTTTCGTAACCCGCTAACCGACGTGTCGCTCGCTTCGACTCAGTCTGTGAGGAGCATCCGGCGGAGCATGTCGAGGTGTTCCGTCCGCATGCCGCCCGGACCGGTGAGGTAGCCGGCCACGCCACCGAAACCGTCGAGCCGCTGCAATGCTTCCTCCATGGCCCAGCGCGGTGTCCCGAGAACGCTGGCCGCCGCCTCTGGTGGCATGCCGGTATCGAGCAGCCCCTGGAATCCCGTCTCCTGGTCCTGCCGTCGACGGAATCGCGCCGTCAACTCGTAGTCGTCCAGCGCGTCCGCCCTGCTCACACCGAGCAGCTCCAACAACACCGCCGCGGTTATCCCGGTGCGGTCTTTGCCGCCCGCACAATGGAACACCGTTGGCACCCCGTCGGGGTCCGCCAGGCCGGTGAGCACACGTCCAATGAGCGGCCCCGCATGATCCAGCATTCCAACGTACAGGTCACGCAGGAGCTCCTCTCCCTCGCGCGCCGTCATTCCGGTGCGGTCCACCGGTTCCTCGGCCGCCAACTCATGGACCCGAGCCAACAAGGGAACTTGGATGGAAGACATCGGATTGGGAAACGCCGCCCGCTCCACGTCGCCGCGCAGATCGTAGACCACACGTAATCCCAACTGGTCGTACGCCGTGAGGTCGGCGGAAGTCAGGCCATTCAGCGCGTCGGCCCGAAATACCATGCCCCAACGAGTCCGCCGCCCCTCGACCGTGCGATATCCCCCGAGGTCGCGAAAGTTGGTGACGCCCTCGAAGGGCACCCGCCGCTCAGCCGCCACGACGCCCGGACCGGCGCCGGCCCGGGCGACCGAGACGTAGTGCCTTCCCGGCGGGAGACCCTCGAGACGGGCGTAGCCAACCCCCGCCGACACGGTCACGTTGTGGTCATGATCGATGGCCTCGGGCGTCGGTCCCACCGAGACGTCAACCGCGACATCGGGCCCGTCGACTTGCCAGGTGACGACGAGGGAGCCGGGTCCGTCCGGCTCCACCGTCACACCGACCACCGCGCTCGTCATGGGCCCGACCGTATCGCCCGCGTCGCTCGCGTTGAAGGTCCGTCAGCCCAACCGAGGAACCCGGCGGCGGGTGAGAAACAACCCACCCAACACCACCGCCGCCGCGCCCAGGGACAGTACCGCGAACGGGAACTCAGCTACCTGCGCTGGCGGAGTGCCGGTGAGCGCCGTGCACGACAAGGTGCCGCTGCGGACGGAGTGACCGGCGGTCTCGCCATCGTCGGCCCAGTACACCGGTTTCACGCCGTCCTGGCAGTACGTGGCCGGCGCGATGGCGAAGCCTTCGTTGTTCAGATCGGGCATGCCGGTCGGCCGCTCGAATCCGAGGGCGACACCGAACTTCCCCGTGGCGGGATTGAGCCGGAGAACATTGGTGCGACCGTTGCAGGTGTTGTCGCACACCGCCCACAGGTCCTTGAGATCGCGATCGAACTGGAGATCCATCACCGACGAGAAGCCACTAGCGATCGTCGCAATCCGGTGGAAACCACTCCCACCTTGGTCCAGCGCATAGGCGTAGACGACGCCGTTGCCTTCCAAGCCTACGAAGAAGAGGCCGGTGCCATGATCCGGATAGTCGGCGGGACTGTAGGTACTCCCCTTTGCCTCGTCGATGAAGTGGTTGGCGGTGAGGTAGGAGTCGTCGATCCAAGCGATGCCCTCAAGGCCGAGGTTGGGCCCCACCGAGGGAAGATCACTCGTGAGGTTCCATTCGTTCGTCGCCGTGAGCGCCGTACCGGATCCCGAAGGATCAAACCGCAAGACGCTGAGCCGGCTCACGCCGTTGTTGAGGTTGTCACGTTCGGTGGAGATATAGATACCGCCCTGCGTGGTCCCGTTCACAAACGTCGAGCTGTCACCGACGAACGTGACGCCTTCGGCATCGGGATCTCCCGTTCCGTTCGGATAATGCAAGGCCTTGCCGGCGCTCCAACCGTTGGCGGAATCAGGCGCCCAATTGGTTCCGTCGAACAGGAGACGGAACACCGTGCCTACGCCATTGCGCGCGCCCCACAAGACTCCCGGAACCGCGCTGCCGCTGCCCTCGTAGTCCAGCCCGCTGAGGTTGCCGCCGAACACGTAGTTGCTCGCAGTTTGGATGGTCGAGCTTCCGGGCCATACCTCGAAGGTTGAACCCGGGGGCAGCGTGGTGGTGGTCGGCGCGGTGGTCGTGGGAGGCGGACCACCCGGGTTGATGGTGCTGGTTCCCGGCGATCCGATCTCGGTCGGGTCGGACGCCGCCGCGAACGCGCCATTGACTCCTATGGTGCTCAACAACGAGATGGCGCCGCTGAGGCCGGCCGCATTGTCGAACGACTGGAACGGCGATGTTGCATCGGATGCACCAAACGAAACGGACGCGACCAAGGCATTGCCGGAGTCGTAGATGTTCACGGCGTCGGCGGTGGTGCTCAGGCCGACCCCGCCGCCCGTGTAGCTGCCGACGGTGAAGCCGCTTGGCGGGCTGCTGCCGAACCAGGTGCTGGTAAAGGCTGTCGCAGTTGCGGCGGTTCCCTCGACGAAGATCACCGATTGCCCCGCTCCGATCGAGGTGACGCCATTGAGGGCTACGGCCAGACTCGCAGAATTGGAGTTGTCGTCCATCTTCCAACCCGAGATGTTTACGGCCGACGAACCGGTGTTGGTGAGCTCAAACCAATCGGCGGCATATGGCGAGTTTCCGCTTCCCCACGGTGACACCTCCGAGATGACCACCGATGGGGTGACAGCGTGGGCCACCTCGGGCAGTAGCCCTACTACCGGCAGAACGACGGCGACTGCGCTCACCGCAACGTACCGGCTCATCTTTTTCAACCCCAAGGACATCGACGATCCCTCCTGCAATGGCTCGAGCGCTCGAGCAGCGCCGAAGCTCGCAGCCGTAGATGGAAATCTCGTGGCGAGTAAGCCAACGACGGGTAACCGTTGTCCAACAATGCGCAGCGCTCAGCTCGGTCCTGTTCACCGTTGCCGCATCACGCAGCTCGACGGCGTCGGCGAGCTTGTAGCCCAACGAGTCCGAACCCGATCGCCAGCGCCGCCGAGGCGCTGACTACGCCTCCTCGAACAGCGCCTCTCCTCGGCGTAGCCGCGTCGCAATGCGAACCACCTGGGACAATTCGCGTCGCGTCGGAGTGTGAGCAGCCAGGAACCGCGCCGCGCCGGTCAGTATGAGCGCCTGTTCCTCCGAATGAGCTGGCCACGATCGAGCTTGCCGAACCGCGGCCTCATAGGTCTGGAACCAGTGGAACTCGGCGTCTTCGTTCAACAGTGCGTGGCCGAGCGAGGCGATCACCCGGTCAGCATCGCCGCCGGCCATCAAGTAGCGATAGACGACGGTGCCGGCTTCGTCGACTAGCCCCTCACGATCCCAGCAGCCTCGCAGCGAATCGAGGTCGGTGCTCGCGAGGGTCGGCGATGGGCTCGGCATTCGAGCGGCCGGCACATTGAGGAATCGATCGAGGTAGATACTCATCGCACCGTGATAGACGCCTCGCACGAGATCGGGCGTGGGTGAGCGGCGAAGAGCCTGATGGACGGCATTGGCGGCAGTGAAGGAGTGATGGACCTGATCCCAATCGCCGTGGTCGTTTTGCGTGTGGAATCGAGTGATCCTGAGCGCTGCGGCATACGCCACGGCCCGGCCGAGCTCCTCGGCGGTGGCGCCGTGGTCGACGGCGGAGTCGACGGCGGCGATGACCTCGGCCGGATCCTCGGACAGAATCGACCACGCCAGTTTGGCGACGTCGGTATCAGATTCGAAGCGGCGACTGCTGGCGCCGGCGGTGAGTCGCGCTGGCAGCGCCTTGATTGCCGCCCCAAGGAGATCGGCCAGATCGTGGGGGTAGCGCCAGGACCCCTGCTCTTCGCTGCGGCTGGCCGATGCCGTCTGCGATACCAAGGTTGGCAGTACTCCGGCGGCGGCCGGCCAACCCAGGTGATCGAGCGCCTCAAATGCCTTGTTGGTGAAATCGATGGTGTGGCCACCGTCGATGAACACATGGTCGGTCACTGCTGCGGTCATGATGGCGGCAACGTCAGTGGCGTCGACGCATGCAACCGCCGACGCGATGGTGCGCTCCGCCGCGTCGCTCGACCGAGTCTCGATGAACCTCCGGTACCACGGACCGAGGCGCGCCGCGTCGTGAATCCCGCCCAGCGGCAGCAACGGAAATCGCGGTGGGCGGCCGAGCGTGTCGCGAGAAACGAACGCCAGCCCGTGCACCAGGGCCAGCCCTTGATCGGGGCCGTCAAGATACGGCAAGACGTTGGCCATAGCCGTGAGGACGGTAAGCCCGGCACCCCATCCGGGACCTCGGTAGCGGGTGCCGAATTCGATACCTGCCCGGACGATTTCGTTTGCGGATACCCCTTCGTCGATCAATCCGAGAACCGCCTTGGCTATGACCAAAGTGATGCCCTGCGACATTCCTTCGTCGAGGCGATGAAGCAGGTGAGCGGTTCGGTCGACGTCCGGCTCAATGGACACGATCACCTGGCCGCCGTCAACCTCCACCGGGTAGGCCCGCACATCGTCGGCCCAAGGGTCGAGCGTGCTCCCAGAGGACAGATCAAACCGGGCGTTGTGCCAATGGCAGGTCACGAGGCCCGACTCCACGGTGCCTCGATGCAGCGGGAAGCCCATGTGCGGGCATCGGTCGTCGAGGGCCAAGGCCTCGCCATCGCTCCAGAAAACGCAGATCGGTTGGGTCCCCGCCTTGCCGGTGATGCATCCCGTTCGCCGCAGCTCGTCCAACGACCCGATCACCACCCGCTCGCCCATGCCGACCTCCCTGGCACTGAGTTCTATCGGCATCGCCGCACCGGACCTCCCACGCAGCCTCGCCGGTGGCCAAGCCACCGAGAGGCCCTACGGTCGGGCCGCGCGCCGACGTGATCGCCAGAGCAACCACGCCGCCACCGCGATGGCGACGACCGCCACCACCAGCAGCACCACCCACCAAAGATCATTGCCTCCCGATCCTGTCGACGACGCAGGAGCCGACGGCGCCGTCGTCGTCGCAGAGGAGGTAGTGGTGACACTGCCGGCCGTCGTCGTGGCCCCCGCGGTCGTGGTGGGGGCTGCGGTCGTGCTTGTCGCGGCAGTCGTCGTGGTGGCCTGCGCCACGTGAAGCGACGCCGACACCCCGACGTTGCCGCCGCCGCATCGCAATCCGATTTGGTAATCACCCAAGGGGGTGGAGGACGGAAGCGAATACCGCACCTCGAAGTCTCCGGCGGCGCCGCGAGGTGCTTCTGGGCCAAAGCCATCGGGAGGAAACAGCGCGGATGTTGAGGTCAGCTGCACCGGATCACCGGCCGGACAAGAGCCCGCTCCCGACACCGGCACGTTTCCGGAGATGACGACGACCTCGCCCGGAGCGGCCGACGACGGAGCGACCGCGACGCTCATCGCCGTTCCCCACCGATGCTCATGCCGTACCCCCGTGACGTCGCCAACACCTTAGACCCGACCAGCGGGCCAGCCCGGCTAGGCCATCCATCGCACGTGGCACCACCGCCAGTGGTGACAGGCGGGGCAGTTCACAAGCCGGTTGTATCGGGTCCACGGGATCCACGGCGCCAACGCCACCAGCCGCACCATGGCCTCAACGAGCGTCAGTCGTGAGTTCTGCCCACAACCTCCGCACTCGAACTCGACGCCGAGTCCCGTAGCACCATGGTGGTAAGCCGCCTCGTTCGCGTCGGATGCCACCGCTCGTGAGCCCTCGGCCGACTCCGCCTCCGGAGGTCGGACGTCGGATACAGGCGTTTCGGGCGGAGGCGAGAAGAGTGCGCTCTTGCCGAGGGGATCGCCCCCTCTGACTCCCTTCGGGAAAGGTCCAGGGTCGGTCATGTCCGCTCCTCTATCGAAATAGCCAGTTGGCGATACGCCTCAGCCGCTGCCGAGGTCGGTGCGTGCTGAAGGACGGAGCGACCACGACCGGGCGCCTCCGCCACACGGACCGACTTGGGAATTGGCGGGTTGAGCACGTCCAGTTGGTGGACCCTTGGGATATCGGCGAGCACTTCCTGAGCCAAGCGGGTGCGCCCGTCGAACAAGGTGGCAATTGCTCCCAGCACCTTTAGCCGGTCGTTGGTGAAGCTCCGCACATCGGCCACCGTCTCGAGCAGTTGCCCGACGCCGCGACTACTGAGCGTCTCGCACTGGAAGGGGATCGCGACCCAATCCGCCGCCGTGAGCCCGTTGATCGTCAGGACGCCGAGTGACGGGCCGCAGTCGATGAGCACAAAATCGAACCGTTCCTCCAAGGGCCGCAGGGCGCGGGCCAGGACGTATTCCCGGCCGGTTTTGGTGAGCAGGTGCACCTCGGCACCGGCCAGATCGATCGAGGACGGGAGCAGGGCCGAGCCACCGTCTCGTTCGACCAGCACGTCGGTGGCCGCAGCCCGGCCGGTGAACACATCGTGCAGCGTCAGCTCAAGCTGATCGGCATCGATTCCGACGGCATAGGTAAGGCAGGCCTGGGGATCGAGATCGACGAGGAGCACCGAATGGCCCCGAGCCACCAGCGCGTCTCCCAGAGAATGAACGGTGGTGGTTTTGGCCACACCGCCCTTCTGATTGGCAAAGGCGATGAGCGCAGCCACGGAGGGAGCCTACGCCACGCTCAAGAACCTCGGTCCCGGTGAACTCGGCTCTCAATTCTGGCGCGGTCTGGTCGACAACAAAGGATGACTCGGTATTGGCGGGCCGCACTGGGACTGGTTTTGGTCGTGGCCACGGCAGCATGCAAAGAGGAAGCAAAGGCCGACCCTGGCGCCGACCAGGCCACCGTGGCGCGGGTCGTTCTGCAGCGAGGCGATCTGCCTGAGGAGTGGGTAAGAACGGCCCTGGATCCGAGCGACCCCGTGACCGGTCAGGTTCACGGGTGCCTCATTCCCCAGGGCATCGCTCCCAATGTGACTCACGCCTCCGATCGCTACGCCACCAGCTGGTCGCGGGTGGCGTACGCCGACGCCTCGATATGGCCGTCCGCCGCGGCGGCCCACAGCACGCTGGTTTCGCTGACAACGGACTCCTTCGACGTTTGTGCCACGGATGCGATCAAGCACTACCTCTCGACCACCAACATAAAGTTCGTGTCCTCCACTCGGGTTGATGTGCCCGTGGCCCAGCGAGGTGACGGCGCGGTCCGCTACGCCCGAACCTTTGTGATCGACGGAGGCGACGGTAAGCGGTCGACGACCACCCTTGATGTGTTCCGGGTTCGCCGAGGGCGCTTGACGATCACCTGCGTTCTGGTCGGCCCTGAGGCGCCACTTACCGATCTCACCGCACGCGACCTCATGGACGTGATGCTGAACCGGGTGAAGCTCTGAGCTTTCGCCGCGGTCCATCCGGGGACCACTAGTTTGTGGGCCAATGGCCGGTGTCCGTCAGGAAAGAGCCGAGGAGACCCGTCGGCGTGTCGTGGCATCGGCGCGACGGCTCTTTTGTGAACAGGGGTACTTCTCGACCGGAACGACCGAGATCGTCGACGCAGCCGACGTTGGCACGCGGGGCGCGTTGTATCACCACTTCGCCGATAAGCAAGCGCTGTTCGAGGCCGTGTTCGAAGAGGTTGAGTTAGACCTGGCCGCCAAGGCGGCAGTCACCATCAACGGAACCACCGGGTTCGAACGGCTTCGTCAGGGCTTGCACGGCTTCCTCGACGCGTCACTGGAGCCCGAGGTTCGTCGAATCATCCTGGTCGACGGACCGGCGGTGTTGGGCTGGGACCGGTGGCGAGAGATCGAAGCGCGCCACGGATTAGGCGCGATCCGGCAATTGCTCAGCGACGGTGCCAAAGACGGCAGCATCGTCGCTCGCGATGCCGACGCGTTGTCGCACCTCCTGCTCTCGGTGGTCGACGAGGCAGCACTGTTCATCGCCCACGCGTCTCACTCGAAGCAAGCGCGCGCTCAGGCGGGCCGCTCCATGGACGCATTGCTGTCTGGCCTTGCTCGCCGCAGTTGATCGGCGCAGTTGATCGGCGCAACCCGGTCAGCCCTGGGTGGAGAAGGCCTGAAGAAGTGCAGCAAGCCGTTCGGGCCGATCGATCATCACGTAGGTGCTGGCGCCCTCGATGATCTCCAACCGTGCATTGGGGAAGTCGGCCTCCAGACGGCGCGCGTGATCCAGCGGGAAGAACTTGTCGGAGTCACCCCACGCCAGCAGAACCGGCTTGGAGAAGCTCCGCAGGGCGCCCACTGCCTCCATGGTGACCGACGGCTCGAGCGAGGCCGTCGTACGCACTGCGTCGCGGCGAGAGGCCTTGCTGGTGATGAAGGCCTCGAACAGACGGCTTGCCGATGCTCCTTTGGGTGGCTCCTGGCAAACGGACTTCAAGAACACCGTCTGGCCCCGCTTGGTGGCGAAGAAGCTCAACATGAAACCCACCAGAGACGGCGCCCGGCGCGCCAGACGGGCGATGTACGCGAAGCTTCCGGGCGGGAAGTGCTCGTAGCTATCGCAGTTGGTCAGCACCAATCGCCCAATGCGGTCGAGGCCCGGATGGGCAGTGCCGAGAGCCGCCAAGCACAGGCCACCGCCTGAGTCGTTCCCCACCAGCACCACGTCGCGCAGATCCAGCGCCTCCAGGAATTGCGGGATCCGGCGGGCCATGGCGCGGGCCGAGAGATCGGCCGCTGGTGCCGGATCGCGATGCGCGCCGAGCGGCCAAGTGGGGACCACGCACTGGACACTTTCGAGGCGCTGCGCCACACCGTCCCACAACGAACCGCCGATGTATACACCGTGGACAAACACAACCGGGGTTCCTTCGCCACGACTGCGATAGCGCACCTTGACCCCGTCCAACTCGACGGAATCCTCTTTCCAATTCGCCAACGTCATGCGGTGTCGACCGGCCGGTAGTACTGCGGCAGCATTGCGCTTCGTGCTTCGCCCGACATGATTCCTGGATCCTCCCGGTGAGCACTCAACATACAGGCTGAAGGTGAACCTACCGCTCGCTCCTGCGCCCGTCAAGAGTCCGCCTAAGGCACCGCTCAGCAAAGGCCATCACCGCCAGGTGATAGGCGCGCGCCGCGTAGCCCACCGAGAGGTTGTGGCCCGCTCCGTACTCGAGCACCGCATCGACCGATGAGCTGTGCGTAAAGGCCTTCGGAACTTCCACCAGGAGTCCGTCGATATCGCCCCACCATCCCTCGTGATCCGCGAAGGTGACCCTGACGGGAGCGCGAACCTGAGCCGCAAGCGAGTGGAATCGGTCGCCCAAGGTCATTGATGAGATGCCGTCTTCCTCGGTTGTCGGCACGGTGATCCGCCACACTGACTCGAAGGTCTCGACGGGATAGAGCGAGGAGGGACCCCAAAACCGGAGTCGGGAATCCTCGATCTCCATGCGGTCAAGGTCGATCGTGATGCCGATGCCGGAATAGTCGAGCCCGATCAGGTCTGCCGGCTGCGTCGAGGCGGCATGCAGCGCCACGATCGCCCCCGCCGATTGCCCCACCAGCAGAAGCGGGTCACCACCCCAGTTGCCGCTGATCGTGTCGAGGTGCAATGCCGCTTCGTGCGCCGCCGGTAGCCCTGACGGCCAGCGGGCGGCGTTGGCGCCGTGGCCGGGTCGATCAGGAAAGACCACCCGGAAACCCAGAGACGTTGCCAGGTGGACCAACGAGAGGCTCGGGTCGAACGGGCAGTCCCAGTAGCGGCCGGTCAGACCCCCACCGTGGAGGGCGTACACCGTTGCTCTCGGTGGTGCGTCCGGTTCGGCCACGTTCACGACCATGCCGGACGTCGTCGTTATCGACTCGAGGCGAGGAGCGCCGCGTCCGTCCGACCTCATGGCATTGTCGATCGCGACCAAATCATTCACCTGCTCGTTCGTCATGGTCCGTCCGATCGATCCGTAAGACCCCGAGGCTCCTCGATCACTGAGAGCAGACAAGACACCTCGTGCCACGGGTCCTTCCATCCGTTGGTTTTAGGGGCCTGCGGTCGGCCCCGCCACGCCTGCGCCCACTTCCTCGGTTGGAGCCATGGCGCCGTCGATACCAACGGCACCTCCCTCACTCCCCCGTACCGCTCGTCGAGCAAGCAATCGGCAATGAATCGCCATTGTTCGTCCCGGCACTGAGCAAAGCGTGTCTGACAGCCCGTCGCCAGCGCTCGGTGGTTAGCCAGGAGATGGAACGCGTGCAGGGCCTCGAACTGGACCCACCACTGGCGCTCATCGGCGAGACCCCCGGCGGTGGGCCAATGGCGACCGTCTTCGGCGAGGGCCAGCACAAACCCCCCGTCGGGATGTCGGGCTCGCGCCAGCGCTCCGGTAACGATACGCAGTGCGGTCTCGGCCAGGGCGCAATCGGATGAATGGAGTGCGTCGGCCCGCAACAGATGCCGGACCAACTGGAAGTGATATCCGACGCGCGGGAGCTCAAGCGCCACCGACCAATCCCGGTGATACAGATAGGGCACCGCCCCGTTGGCGCGCACCAGCCGAGTGCACACCAACTCTTCCATCCAGGCCAGTCGCTCCCGGTTGAGATGGACGGACGAGCGAGCGTCGAGCATCAGCAACATCTCGAACGAGTCGCCCAACGTATTGATTTCCTTGAACCCAGTCGAGACGGCCAGAGGATCACGCCCGTTGAGGGTCGGCAACGCGGTGTCGCCCTCGTAGCGCGTGTTGTCCCGACGATACGAACCCCAGTAGCCACCGTGCGCAGTGTCCCAGGCGACGTCATCGAGCCAGCCCATGGTGCGCCCAATCCACTTCTCCGGCTCGAGATTGGGCAACAGCTCGGTAGCGCTGACCAACGCGAAGTTGACGTACGCGTGACCGTGCGGATGCTTCAGGCCGTCGTAACACGGCTCACCGGACCGATGTACGGCGGTGAAGAAGCCGCCGTTCGCGTGATCCCACATCGTGTCCTTCAGATACTCGATCCCCCGAGCGGCCAAAGCGTCCAAGCCTTCCAAAGGGAAGAGCCGATGCAGGCGGGCGAATGACGCGGTGGTCCGTGCCACGTGTTCGAGTGTCTTGACGTGAGGTCCGGTGGGTCGCCAACGGTCATCAAAGTCGACAAGGAAGCCGCCGTAGCTCTCGTCGCGGCAGACCGGAACGAGACAATCCACGACGTGCCGTCGCAGCACCTCCGTAGCGGTCTGGGGTTTTAGCGCAGGGTGACACTGAGCGGCGCTCCTCGAACCCACCCAAGCCAGGCTACCCGAGAGCGCAGGTCGGGCCCCGTTCGTATGGTGGAGCGCCTGGCGCTCCCGTGCTTGAATGACGAATTCTTCCTCCCGATCCGTGACTTTGTGATCCAGGAGGCCCTCGTTCTCCGATCGATTGTGCTAGTCGTGATACCCCTGAATTGGAGGCGCAGTGGTGGACGTTCTCGAGCGGATGGCGGCCGAACGGGCATGCGAGCGTCTCGTGTACCGGTACGCGCAGCATGTCGACTTTGGCGGGGCCGCGGCGGTGGCCGACCTCTTCACCGACGATGGGGTGTGGCTGGGGGCCGACGGTCGCGCCATGGTGGGTCGGGAGGCGATCCGCGCCGCGTTCGCCGCTCGCCAGACGATGGTCCAACGCCAGTCGCGCCACGTGATGACCAACGTGCTGGTGGATGTGACCTCGGACGACGAAGCGACGGGGATCGCCTACCTCACGAACTATCGCCACGACAGCGAAACCGGCCAGGCCGAGCACCCGGCTCCGGCGGGGCATCCCAAGTTCATGGGCGAGTACCACCTGGACTTCCGATTGGTGGAGGGCCAGTGGTTGATCATCTCGCTGCGGTTCAACCTGGCCTTTCTGCGACGGCGGCCGGCTCCCTGACCACCGAGGTCGGGCGGCATGGCGCGCGCCGTCGGCTCACGCCTTGAAACATCCGCCGAGGAAGTCCATGAGTGCCGGCGTCACGAGGGTGTCTCCGGCCGCGCCCACCAGCGTGGTCAGGTCGGCATGTTCCAACTCGGTCGCATCCAGGACGGTCGTGGCCACACCGGCCTTCTGGAGCGCATCGATGAACGCTTGATGTTGAGCCGATCGCCAGTCGCTCCCTCGGGCCGCCACGAAGTAGCGAGGAATCCCCTTGCCGGCCGCCACGTGGTTGATGGGTGAAGCGTCCGCCCACACTTTTGGATCGGTGCCAAACGCATCGGTGTAGACAGTTTGCCATTCTGGTGGCGAGGTGGTCGCCCCGGCCACCACGTCATAGCCCTCCCCGTCCATTGAACCCGCGCACACCACCGCGTCGAGCTGCAGGCTGTCCTGGCCCAGATAGCGATCGTCCGTCGTCACCGCCGCAACGATGCCTCCGCCGGCGCTGTGACCCAGCATGGCCACATGCTTGGCATCGCCGCCGATCTCCGCCGCATGATGGATGAGCCACGCGATCGCATCGGCCGTGTCCTGATTATGCACGGGATACTGCGGTGCCGGAGGCACCGAGTCGGTATCGGTGAGGCGATAGTTGACACTGGCAAAGACGTAGCCGGCGCCGTTGAACAGAGGAACCTTGTCGGTCATGAACTCGGACTTGTCGCCCCCCGCCCAGCCACCGCCGTGGACCCACACCACCATTGGCCGCCCGCTACAGCCGTGCTTGCCCGATGGGGGGATATAGACATCAAGGCTGGTGCGGTTGGGATCAACGCCCGGATGAGACGCGTACTGCACTGTGTGCTTGGTGCCGCAGGCGACCGACTTTGCCGCGCTGGCGCCACAAGCCGAGGTGCCCGACACAATCAGCGCGACGACGGCGACCGACGACAGGCGGCGACGAGACAATCTCGTCACCGAGACTTCACGAGGCGTGTTGGGCCTCGTATCGCTTGCGCCATTCACTTCTTGACCGAACGGTTTCGTCGACATCGGGCGACAGCGCCCGCAGCGCCCCGACGGTCGCCTTGTCCCGAGGAATGATCGAGAACGGATCGAACCCCACGAACCGAGCGCTGTTCTCCCATGTGATCTTGTGGATCTCCTCATCGCTGCAGCCGGCCGCCGTCAACTCACCGAACAAGAACTCCGGCGCGCCCGGCCACACCGAGTCGGAGTG
>Ga0068860_100002952_pt1 | contig 17572 bp, 18 predicted proteins | sample KBSSwiS32_FD_66597 | JGI IMG/M metagenome (GOLD analysis project Ga0068860, IMG submission 66597) | Switchgrass rhizosphere microbial communities from Kellogg Biological Station, Michigan, USA - KBS Switchgrass S3-2 | ecosystem: Host-associated > Plants > Roots > Rhizosphere > Soil ... | reverse complement strand
GTGGCAAGTGCGTTATCACCACAAGCGACACACACGACCCGGCCATTTTTCCTTTAGCACCGAAGACACTTGACACGAAAGAGCTTGCACATCCAACAAAAAGTAGCTTTGGACAGGGCCTGCGCACTTACGCCGCTTCCAAACTCTGCAATCTTCTAACAGCCCGGGCATTTGCTTCTCTTGAATTGGTAAAAGAGCGCGGCATCTCCATGATTGCATACAACCCTGGCTTAACCGGCGGCACGACGTTGGGCAAACCATCTCCGGTAAAGCGTGTGTTGATGTCGGTAGTATTCCGTTTGATAGGTGTCTTTCGTCCTTCGTTCTTTATGAGCACGCCGGAGTGTTCAGGCGAAGCATTAGCAGAACTTGCATTGGGAAAAGTTACGCTACCAACAGGCAGAGTTTACGCCTCACTTGTAAAAGGTAAAATCACTTTTCCTGACCCTGCTTTGCTTGCTCAAAACAATGATACGAAAGATGTATTGTGGCGGGACAGTGCTGCAATGGTTGGATTGCCTGAACAGGTATAAATAACCCTATCTTAGTATGGTGAATAATTCAATTGACATAGTTCCGGGTAGTATTGTTTACTCCCAGATTACAAAAAAAGAAAGAGAAAAAGATAAGTTTCTTACGGAAAGTGTTTTGGCCCTGCAAATCTCCGGACAATTAACTCTTGAAACGTCCAGTCAAAGAATTTCAACAAAGGGAGGTGACATACTCCTGGTGCGTAAGCATCAATTAGCAAAATTCACAAAAACCCCTTTACCGGGTGAAGATTATAAAATCATATTCATTCTCTTAAGCGAAGATACTTTGAGAAAATATGCTTTGGAAAATCAGATAGAAACACGGCAGAAATACAACGGTAAACGAAATATCTTTATTCCCCAAAATGAGTTCCTGCAAGGTTTTTTTCAATCCTTAATTCCTTATGCGGACAAACCACAAGCGAGAATAACAAAGAAGTTAGGCCTATTAAAAGTAATGGAAGCTCTTGAATTATTATTGTATTCAAGGCCTGAGTTAAATGCCTTTCTGTTTGACTTTTCCGAGCCGCATAAAATTGATTTGGAAAAATTCATGCTCAGCAATTTTCATTTCAATGTTCCTGTTGAAAAATTTGCCCGACTGACAGGAAGAAGTCTTGCGGCCTTCAAGCGGGACTTTCAAAAAACGTTCGATGTATCTCCCCGACAATGGTTGCAGGACAAACGCCTGACAGAAGCCCGGTACTTAATAGAAAAGAAAAGTAAAAAATCATCTGCAATTTATTTAGACCTTGGTTTTGAAAGTCTATCTCACTTTTCCAATTCTTTTAAGCAGAAATATGGCGTTGCCCCGACTAAATTACTTGTAAGACGCAATCGTTAATCTGACATGGCAGCAGCCTCTAACATGGCGCTTAAAAAAAATGGCGGGTGCAGTGCGTAGTCAAACGGTAGTGCTTTCTATTTACATTTGTACCTGGCAGGACCAGTAAAAAAATCCCTGTGCTTTGCATTGCATACCGTGGCTGTGCTAAAACAATAACTCATTTAACTCAAATAAATAATCAGAATGACAATTTCAAAATATTTAGCTCTGTCAATCTTTGTTAGCCTGAATCTATTTGTTAATACCTATTCAATCGCTCAGAATACCAATTCTAAGACTTCAAAAAAAAAGCAAGCAAAATCATCGTTAACATCATACGAAAAATACATTGATGATAATAATGAGGCACACTTAAAAGAATTTATTGAGTTGGTTTCTATTCCAAGTATATCTTCTATTCCGTTGTATAAGCCTGACGTTGATAAAGCGGCAGCTTGGATAGTGAATAAATTAAAGGCTATTGGAATGACCACCGCACAACTACTCCCCACAGATGGAAATTCTGTCGTGTATGGAAGTTGGGACAAAGCACCAGGAAAACCAACCGTTTTAATTTATGCTCACTATGACGTGCAACCCGTAAAGGAATCTGAATGGGACAGTCCTCCTTTCGCACCAAAAATGGAAGATGGAAAAATATTTGGGCGTGGGGCAAGTGATGACAAAAGTGGCGTCATGATACCAATTTGGGCTGTGGAAGCTATGTTGAGCCAAGACGGCAAATTGCCTGTGAATGTTAAATTTATGTTTGATGGCGAAGAAGAAATCGGAAGCCCCAATTTTAAAAACTTTCTTGCCAAAAATGAAGAATTATTAAAAGCTGATTTTGCCTTGAATGCCGATGGCGGTCAATATAGTGACACCGTGCCTTCGATTGAGATGAGTTTAAGAGGCGGGGCAAAATTAGAGTTCAGTGTAAAAACTGCAAATATTGATGCCCATTCAGGTGAATTTGGTGGCAAAACTCCTAATGCAGTGGTAGCCATGTCTCAAATCATCTCTTCATTTTATACCAGGGAAGGTAATGTAGCCGTGGAGGGATTTTACGATAAGGTATTGCCTGTCACTTTACAGGAAAAAGAAATGATAAAAAAAGTGCCTTATGATGCTTCAAAAGATATGAAATTGTTAGGCACAACCGCTGAAACCGGTGATACAAACTATTCTTCTCTTGAGAGAATATGGTATCGACCTACACTCGAAATCGTTGGTATGCAAGGTGGCTATGTGGCTGCAGAAGGATATTCAAATATTATTCCCGGTAGCGCTATGGCAAGAATAACCTGCAGATTGGTAAACAATCAATCAGGAACGGAAATTATTGATCTGATAGTAAAACACATCAACAAAAATTGTCCGGTTGGAGCTACGGTGACTTATAAATTTAAACCAGCCTATTTAAGACCTATGAAGTTTCCTTCTGACACAAAAGAGTATAATTATATCTCAGATGCATTGACGGGGATTTATGGTAAACAACCTTTGCAAATTGCCACAGGTGGTAGCGTTGGACCCTTGATTGAAATAAAAGAACAGTTAGGAATTTATGCCTATTCATTAGGTTTTCAGCAGACCGACGAAAGATGGCATGGTGCAAATGAGTTTTTCAGGGTATCAAGTATTCGCAAAGGGCAAATGGTTTACTGTTACTATTTAGAACATATTGCTGACAAAGAAAACAAATTGAAAAAGTAGAAGCAACCCGCTCAGCTTTGGTTGGGGGGTAGACCTTTTCTAAGATTACGATAGCGCAACAATTAATAGAATAGTAAATGAATACAGATAGTTTCTTTCAAAAAATCAAGTCATATACCAACCTGGCAACGGAAGCAGAAAACGCCTGGTCAGTCCTGCTTAAAGAGAATGTATATCACAAGGGCGACTACTTTGTCAGGCCAGGACAAATTCCGAAAAAAGTAGCTTTTGTCTGCAAAGGGCTTTTCGCACAATATTACATTACTGACAAAGGTGATACGGTAATAAAATATTTTTTTCCCGAAGGCAGAATTGCAGGTTCCATCCCTGCCACCTTAACAAAATCAGAAAGCCTGTTTACAATTGAGGCGCTGGAGGATACTACCGTTTTGGAATATGATTTTCATGAATTCAAAAAGCTTGTTTCAACTAACAAAGATGTTGCTGAATTTTACATTCGTTATCTGGAACAACATTGGGTTATTGAGAAAGAACCTTATGAAATTTCGCTGCGAAACGATCGGGCAGGAATTCGTTACGATGAGTTTCTAAGTAAATATCCCGGGTTGATAAAACGACTGAAAAAACATCATATAGCAGCATTTTTAGGCATTACGCCTACACAACTTAGCAGGATTTTCTTTGCTAACAAATAATTTTTAGATTTCTCAACATATGTAAAAGTTTTTGAAAACTCACCACTCTAATTTTGCCTCATCATTAACAATAAAATTAAAAAAAATGGCAACAAAAGTTTTCATCAATCTTCCGGTAAAGAACCTTGACAAGTCAATGGATTTCTTTAAAAATCTGGGGTTTAGCTTTAACCCTCAGTTCACAGACGAAAAAGCGGCTAGTATGGTAGTAAACGAAAATATTTTCGTGATGCTGCTAACGGAAAGTTATTTTCAGACATTCACCCGTAAAGAGGTTTGTGATTCTAAAAAGGCAACGGAGGTCCTCATAGCACTTGATACCAACTCAAGAGACGAGGTAAAACAAATTGTTAGTAAGGCCCAGTCTTTAGGCGGTCATATTTACGCTGAACCACAGGACCACGGCTGGATGTATCAGCATAGCTTTGGTGACCTTGACGGACATCAATGGGAATTTGTTTACATGGACGAAACACAATTACCTAACCAATAATGGCAGGTAGCCGCAAGCGGGGTGACATATGCTTCACTGGACAGTTTTGATTTAATTGAAGAACGGTTCTCTGAATGAACGGTAGCGCTTAAAGGCCCCGCCTTCGGCAACCCTTGCAATTCGTTTGTGGCAAGTTTTCCCGAAAGTACATACCTTGAACTGACAACCAACTAATGACAAGCAATTCAATTCAAGGGCGGAACATAATTGTAATAACGGCTTGTTTTCTAACCCGTATAATTCTCCCAAATGCAACCTAATCTTGTCAGAAAATTCAAAACCCTGGCATTAATTTGCCTATTTGGCTGTTTCGCCGGGGTGATCTTTCAACTCATCCACGAAGAGCGCCTGGATTATAATAGTGTGATGATCGGATTCCCCTTAGGCCTGGTCTTTGGCTTGCTGGAATTATTTCTGCTCCCAGGTGCCGAAATGCGGTTTCGGCGATGGTCATTTACAAAAATTCTCGTTTTCAAAACCTTGCTGTACACTGCCGTAATTTATGCAGTTACTGTTGCACTAACGATTATAGTAGGCTTGTTTGAAGGTCGTAAAATGAATGAACTCCCAGCCTTTCTGGCCTCCATGGATCTATTGGTATTAGTAGTTTATAGCCTTGTGATCTACGGTTTGATTGTATTCTTTCTGCAGGTCAACCATCTGCTGGGAGAAGGAATCTTATGGAAATTCATCCGTGGCAAATACCACAAACCCCGTGAGGAGGAACGGATCTTCATGTTCCTTGATATGAAATCATCAACAACGATTGCAGAGCAACTGGGGCATGTACGTTTCTACACATTGCTTAATGAACTCTTCCACGAGATTTCACAACCGGTACTTCAAACGAAAGCTGAGATCTATCAGTATATCGGAGATGAGATAGTTCTTACATGGGAGGTGGAGCATGGCCTAAAGAATTCGAACTGCCTGAAGACTTTTTTCATGTTCCAGGAGAGAATATTCCGGAACAGCGAGAATTACCTTACAAATTTTGGAGTAAAGCCAGCGTTCAAGGCCGGATTGCATTTTGGAAAAGTTGTAAGTGCGCAAATTGGTGATCTAAAACGGGAGATCGTATATAACGGAGATGTGCTAAATACGGCTTCAAGAATTCAAAACGAATGCAATAAATATCAGCGGGACTGCCTCGTTTCCGGAACTCTGATGAACAGGCTCAAAGAAATAGATGGTTTCCAATGGGAAAGGATAGATACCGTATTACTTCGAGGCAAGGAAACAGAAGTGGAGCTTTTTAGTGTGATTAACGTCCACCCAGGATCTTCCACCCTGGCTTTATGATGGTGAGAGACCCAATAATTCTTTTGTACTTCCGTTCGGAGCTTGCTCAAATTTATTAAGACCCACAAAATTGTTAACTTCAGCAAATGAACCTATACCAAGACCACTGCCATGTTTAAAAATCCATTTTCATTTTCAGGACGAATCAGAAGAACCGAATATGGCTTAAGTTTATTAATCTATTTTGCCTTCGCAGGAACTTTACGATTTATGGTAGCCGGTATGACTACAGATCAGGAAATAGTAAGCATGATTTTTCTTATACTTTACATTCCTCTTCTTTGGTTAATGCTCGCCCAGGGAAGTAAGAGGTGCCATGACAGAGGAAATACTGGTTGGTTCCAAATCATTCCATTTTATGGATTTTGGATGTTATTTGCTGATGGCGAAAATGGAATAAATAAATACGGAGCAAATCCGAAAGGCGTTGGGAACATTGACGAAATTGATGAAATAGGTAATTACCTGGATAAATAAAACCATCACCGGATGGATCTGGAAACCTTACAAAAATTCATACCCTCGACAGGACTTTCACAATTCTTCCTGACAAGTGATAATTCTAAAAAAAACGGCTTCTGAAAATAATGACAACTACAAACAGAACCAAATTATGGTAAATGAACTTAGTGATAATTGGTATGAAGATTTTTTCCAGGGAATAAATTGTGAAATTTGGGAAAAAGCAATTCCGGTTGACACGACAATGCAGGAGGTTGACTTTTTAATAAGCGAATTAAACCTACAACAAGGTCAGCACATACTTGACATACCCTGTGGCTTCGGCAGACATTCTATAGAACTTGCAAAACGAGGGTTTATTGTTACAGGTGTTGACATCTCCCGGACTTTTATTGAGCGTCTTTCCGAAAAGATAAATGCCGAAAGACTAAACATTAAAGCAATTCGGGCAGACATTCTTACGATTCAGCTAAATGAAAAATTTTCAGGAGTCGTGTGTTTGGGAAATAGCTTCGGATATTTTAATATTGACAGAATGAAACTATTTGTTGAAAAGGTTTCTTCAAGCCTTGACACCGGGTCAAAGTTTATTATCAATTCCGGTATGATAGCTGAGAGCATTTTACCAAACTTCCTAAACTACTCAAAAAACAAATCGTACACTGTTGGAAACATAACAATGGACATCACCAATATTTATAATGCCAGGGATAGTTACATGATAAGCAATCTTCTTTATACAAAGGAAGGTAAGAAAGAGGAACATTCTTTCAAGCATTATGTATTTACTTTGGGCGAAGTGAAAAGGCTTTTAAAGTTATATGGTTTAAATACCATTGCAACATATGGTTCGACGGCCAAAACAGAATATAATCTCGGTGACCAACAAGTTTACATTATAGCAGAAAAGGAATAAGCCCAGGCAAAGGCGTAAATAATGAACTTTTAATTATAAATTAGCAACAGTTCGGGGCGATTTTCATATACCGGTTCTTCGCCACTACCACCAGCTGGATCATTGTGTAAGTAAAAACTAGCTTATAAAACAAAACCTACTACCAAGGCTACCGCAGGTTGCCATAGAAACCCCAACTGTAAGAACAAATGAAATCGTTTACTCATTTGAGCATTGCCGGTTCCTATAAAAAAACTTAAATAGTTGAATCCTGTAATTAAACAATCATGATAACTCAATGAATCACGCACAGCCCGTAGAAAATCTTAAGCGCACTATTGGTGTTTTCGGATTGGCTTGTGCCGTGGTTAATATAACTGTCGGCACGGGAATATTTGTGTTACCGGCTTTAATAGCCGGGCGATTAGGTGGCGCCGCCATCATCTGTTTCCTGGTTTGCGGTTTAGTGATATTTTTAATTGCGCTGTGTTTTGCAGAAGTTGGCGGCAAGGTTACTGGTAGTGGTGGTACATATGCTTACATTGAAACTGCATTTGGTCCATTTGCCGGCTTTTTGGCAAACAATATATTCTGTTTTGGCTCCTGTGTTTTATCGGATGCTGCGGTAGCGAATGGATTGTCGCAAACACTGGGTCACTTTTTCCCTGCATTAGATTCAACAGTATTTCGTCCTTTATTTTTTTTGCTTCTGTTTGGTGGATTGGCTTTTATTAATATCCGTGGCACAAAGAATGGAGTAAGGTTTATCGTTTTTACAACTTTTGCCAAATTGATTCCTCTTTTTCTACTTATCATCTTTGGAATGAGCCATGTCGCGGCAGAAAATCTTCAATGGAAAAACTCATTTACTTTTAATGATATTGGTGCTGCTACACTTACATTATTTTTTGCATTTCTCGGCATCGAGGGTGCTGTTACTAACAGTGGGGAATTTAAAAATCCTTCACGGGTAGTACCGTTGGGAATTTTATCGGGACTCTCATTCGTACTGTTGCTATATATTTCCATACAACTAATTGTACAGGGGGTTTTAGGGGAAAACCTGCCTTCATTTAAAAATGCGCCACTTACCGAAGTTTCTGAAAGATTATTCGGCTATATAGGTATTACGTTGATCACCATCGGTGCGGCTGTTTCTATGTTAGGAAGTCTCAGCGGAGAAATACTGGCTATTCCGAGATTACTATTTGCCGGAGCAAGAGATGGGATTTTACCTGCGTTTTTAGGAAAGGTGCATCCCAAATATATCACACCACACTTTGCCATTATTGTTTATGCAACCCTGGGCTATTTATTTGCGGTATTTGGAGCATTTAAACAATTGATCATTTTAACCAGTGCATCAACCCTTTTAATATATCTCGGCGTAGTACTTGCAACCATTAGACTTCGCTATAGAAAAAAAGTTGTTGAAGGAAAAACGTTTACAATTCCCGGTGGCATAATTATTCCGGTACTGGCTACTGCGATTATCGTCTGGATACTTTCAAATTTATCTAAAGAGGAAATGATTGGCATCAGCATAGCTTTACTAATTGTTTCACTCGTATATGTTTTAGTGAAATGGTATAAGAATAAACAAATACGACGATTAGCTCCCGTAAACGATTAAGGAACCGGGTACAGGTGATAGCTAATGGAAAAAGCACGAACTTCACAGCACACCAGAAAATCATAACATTAGCGCCGGCACATTGTCTGCATCACACGTCTGACGGTCTTTAATTTGAGCCGATTAGTTAAAGAGAAATACCTCTGTTTGAATTTCAGTACTGTATTATTTATTAGTTCATATTCCGGTACTCATTCGGAGACTGGCCAACCCGTTGTTTAAACAAACGTGTAAAATGTTGTGGGTATTTAAATCCTAATTCATAGGCAATTTGGCTGACTGATTTGTTTTGGTCAAATATTTTTTCTTTTGAAACGTCAATCACCTTCGATTGTACGTATTCCTGGGCTGTTTTTCCTGTTTCTTTTTTTATCAGGTCACCAAAATAGTTAGGGGATAGATTCAGCTCACTCGCACAAGACGCGACAGAAGGTAAACCGATTGTTTGTGGTTTGTCAGATTGATAATAATCGTTTAACAGATTTTCAAATCTTTCTAAAATACCTTTATGTACGGTATCTCGGGTAATAAATTGGCGGTCGTAAAACCGAACACAGTAGTTCAACACCATTTCAATATTAGACACAATAAGTCTTTTGCTGTGTCTGTCAATAGCACGTTCTAATTCATATTGAATTTTGGAAAAACAATCCAATACGATTTGTCTTTCCATTTTTGACAAATGAAGTGCTTCATTCGATTGATACCCGAAAAAGCTGTAATCCTGGATATGCCGCCCAAGAGCTGTGCCATGGATCATATCGGGATGAAACATCAGCGCATAGCCCTTAGGTTGAAAGTTTTGCCCGAAATCTTCTATTTCTACCATTTGCCCTGGCGAAATAAAAACCAATGAGCCTTCCTGGTAGTCGTAATAGTTGCAACCATACTTTAAATCCCCGCATTTAATTTCTTTTAAAAAAATGCAGTACAGGCCATAGTTAACTTTTATGGTTTTGCCACCAGGCCAGGACCAGGGTTTGGATTTTGAAAAATCAATTACGCTAACCAGTGGGTGAAGCGTTTCGTGATTATTCAAGGCATTGTATTCTCTTACAGTATCAAACTTGTATACCTTTTCCATGTCTGCTAATGATTTTGTGATACAAATTTAGACATTCAATAAGAAGGTTAATGAAGGCCACAACCATATCAGTAAAATTGGTAGATAAATCCGTAATCTGTATACCATGCAGCCGAACGAATGCGAAGACCTTTGTACCTAAAAGAAGATAAACCACACTTCACTGAGTGGCTGGGAGAAAGAAAATTGGATGTTTAATCAACATAAATCAATAAAAGAAAAATAATGAAAAAAGCAATTTATATAATGATGTTAGCGATTGCCGCCTTATGTAACCGTGCAGTCGCACAAGATTCTTCTATATTTCCAAAAGGTGAAATAGGCAAGAACACAGATAATTACACAGGAACTATCTGGCTCAATGAATTGAATCATCCTGACAGCATCTTCAATTTTAGCTTGGCACAGGCAACGTATGCACCCGATGCAAAGCTCGACTGGCATATTCATCCGGCAGGGCAATACCTGCTTATCACAGAAGGCACAGGCTATTACCAGGAAAAAGGAAAGCCAGGGCAGATAGTTCACAAAGGAGACATTATTAAATGCCTGCCTGGAGTACCACACTGGCACGGAGCAGCGCCGGGCAGCACCTTTGCCTACATTGGTGTAACACCAACTACAAAAGGAAAAACAATATGGTTACAACGAGTAACAGCTGAGGAATATAAGAGCGTAAAATAAACTTCTTTTTACAACACATTTCACGATTGTAAAACTTTAAATAAACAACTTTATGAAAGTATTATTTGTCGGACTGTTCCTATTAATGATGAGTGTGCAATCGTCCTATGCGCAGCAAAACAACACGAATACTTCTTCTGTGAACAACACACCTGAACAACAGGAAATCATCAACATTTCTAAACAAAAATGGGATTGGATGGCAGAAAAAAATGTAAATTCTTTAGATGCATTATTCGATGAAAAATCTGTTTTTGTTCATATGGGAGGAAGCTGGGGAAAAAGCCAGGAACTTAATGTAATTAGAAGTGGAGGGATCTGGTACAGGAAAGCAGACATACATTCAGTTTCAGTGAATATAATTGATAACACAGCTATCCTTTTAAACAACATCACCTTGCTTGCAGTGGTGGGTGGAAATGAAGTAACGAATCCGTTTATCGTTACTGAAGTGTATGTTAAAGAGAACGGTAAATGGAAGTTGGGCTCACTGTCGTTCACCAAGCAGCTTACGCCTGATGATATGAAGCATTGAGATAACTTTCTAATATCAATTAATCAATAAGAATGAATGATTAAAATGAAAAATGCAATTGTTCTCTCAATAATAATTGGCTTGTGTTTTACCTCAGGTTGCTCCAATGCCCAATCTATGTCATCTAAAAATATTTTGATTGTGTATTTGTCCCGAACAAACAATACAAAGACAATAGCAGAAATCATTCACAACAATGTAGGCGGAACATTGGTAGCACTTGAATTAGAGAAGCCATATGCCGAAAACTATCAAGCTACAGTACAACAGGTAGTGAAAGAAAATGAAACAGGCTATTTGCCACCTTTAAAAACAAAGATTGATAGTATTGAAAAATACGATGTCGTGTTTGTAGGCTTCCCCACCTGGGATATGCAGATGCCCCCGCCAATGAAAAGTTTTTTGCATCAATATGATTTAAGTGGCAAAACCGTAATTCCTTTCAATACAAATGCTGGCTATGGAGTGGGAAGTGGTTTCCAAACCGTAACAAAACTTTGTAAGAATAGTAAGGTATTGGAAGGATTTTCTATCAAAGGCGGCGTAGAAAGAGACGGTGTATATCTGGTTATCAAAAATGAAAAGAGGAAAGAGGCGGAAAAAGAAGTGAAGCAATGGTTGCAAAAAATAGGAATAATTAACTTAGTACATTAAACCTGTCAACCTTACTAAAATGAAAAAAATGCTTTTTGTTTCTTTTGATTTAGGTCTGATCTTCATCCCCAAAAAGAGGATACCAATACTAAATAGGCCAAGTATTGCACAAGTAATTCATAACTTTAGTATGCTTCAAATTTTCTGATTTTAGGAACACTTTTTTATAAATTTTACGATAATGGCAATCTTTAACTTAAACGTCAACGGAAAAAAACAGCAGGTGGATGTTGACCCCGCTACTCCTATGTTGTGCGTCCTGCGTGACCATCTAAACCTGGTAGGTACCAAATACGGCTGCGGCATTGCCCAGTGTGGTGCCTGTACTATTCATCTTGGCAATACGGCAGTCCGATCGTGCCAGCTTCCGGTATTATCGGTCGGTGATCAGGCCATCACCACCATTGAGGGATTGTCTGAAAAAGGAGACCATCCGGTGCAAAAAGCCTGGCTCGGGCATGATGTGTCGCAGTGTGGTTATTGCCAGGCGGGGCAAATCATGACCGCTGCTGCTTTGCTCAAATCTAAACCTCATCCAGGCGATGCTGATATTGAAACAGCAATGAATGGTAACATTTGCCGCTGCGCCACTTATGTTCGCATCAAAGCAGCCATCAGGACTGCGGCAGGTAGTTAGAGAGCCATGAATCTGCACTTTGACAAATTACAAATGGCGTATTTAGCAATAGGTCTTCTTTCATTACAATTAAATAATAATAAAACATGTCAAGTATAAAAACATCTTATAGCAGGCGTTCTTTTTTGAAAGCTACAGCGTTGGCTGGCGGAGGTATGATCCTAAGCTTTAGCTGGCTGGCTGGCTGTAATCCTACACCCGAAGAAGTATTGACGCTTCCCAAGGAATGGTTTGAGCTAAACAGCTACATCAAAATTGGAGAAAACGGCGTAGTCACCCTGATGGCTCCCAACCCGGAATTTGGGCAAAATGTCAAGACTTCCCTGCCGATGATGCTTGCTGAAGAGTTGGATGTAGATTGGAAAAACGTCATCGTAGAGCAGGCCGATTTCTTTCCGCAACATTTTGAACGCCAGTTTACAGGTGGTAGCACGGCAATGAACAGGGCCTGGAAACCTTTGCGCACAGCAGGAGCTACAGCCCGCCAAATGCTAATCAATGCTGCGGCACAATCCTGGAATGTTCCTGTCAAGGAAATTACTACCGAAAGCGGGGTTTTGTATCATAAGTCCAGTGGAAAAAAAGCGGGCTATGGTGAAATGGCTTCTACAGCAGCAAAACTTCCGGTTCCAAAGGATGTTTCGTTGAAAAAAGTGGCTGATTTCAAAGTCATCGGCAAGTCCAAAAAGAATGTGGAGGGATTGAATATTGTGATGGGAAAACCATTGTTTACCCTGGATTACAAACAGCCGGGAATGCTGATAGCTATGATTGCCCATCCTCCTGCATTCGGCTTGAAAGTTAAGTCCGTAGATGATGCTGCAGCGAGAGCTATGCCTGGCATTAAAGATGTGTTTACCGTTAAGACTCTTGCGGACGATTACGAAAGAAACGGTTTCGATACAACCAGTTTCACAGAACTGGTAGTGGTAGTGGGAAATACAACCTGGGAGGTGATGAACGCCAAGAAGGCTTTAAAAATTGAATGGGAAAAAATATCCGACTCTACTATAGTTGTAAGCGGTTTCGGGGGAAAACAAACCGTCAAAATCCCCGGCGGTTTGGAAAGCACTGAACGGCATAAAACGATGATGGCAGAAACGGCGAAAAAAACCGGGAAGGTTCTTCGTAAAGATGGTGATCCTGAAGGAGCTTTTAAGAAGGCTGCAAAAGTCATAGAACGAACTTATACAGCTCCCTTTTTGGCGCACAATGCTATGGAACCGCACAACTGTTTTGCCCATGTTACAGCAGATAAAGCTGAAATATACGCCCCAATTCAGGCACCCGAGTTTATTATGCAAACCCTTACTGCCCGTTTGCGAATGCCAAAAGAAAAAATCCAGATTAAGTTGGCGAGAATGGGAGGAGGATTTGGTCAAAGAGCTTACGGTCATCATTTGGTTGAGGCAGCAGTAATTTCCCAAAAATTGAATGCCCCTGTTAAGTTGGTTTACTCCCGTGAGGATGATATGACCTACGGAATTTATCGCCCCACGTACACTGTCACTTATAAAGCCGCACTGGATGAAAACAATAACCTGACTGCTTATCAGTTGAAAGCAGGTGGTATTCCCGAAAGTCCTCTTGGCTTCTCCCAAAACCGCTTTCCTGCGGGTGCAGTGGATAACTACCTGGCAGAGGAATGGAAGCTTGACTCCAACATTACCATCGGGGCATTTCGGGCACCCCGTTCAAATTTCCTCGGCGGAGCAGAGCAGTCATTCATGGATGAAGTGGCCGAACTGGCAGGTAAGGACCCTATAGCGTTTCGCCTGGAACTTTTGGAGCGTGCCAGACGCAAGCCTGTAGGAAAAGATAATGATTATGATGCGGATCGTTATGCAGGTGTTTTGAAATTGGTTAAAGAAAAGTCTAATTGGAACGGGGCTAACAAGGGTGTTCACCGTGGCGTTGCAGCCTACTTTTGTCACCAAACTTACGTGGCTGAGGTGATTGAACTGGCGATGAAGGACAACAAGCCCGTTGTTGAAAAAGTGTATGCTGCTGTTGACTGTGGGGTCGTGGTGAATCCTGACGCAGCAGCCAACATGGGTGAAGGCGCCATTGTGGACGGTATCGGAAATGCTTTATATGGGGAGATGACCTTTCATGATGGGGTGCCACAAAAAAATAATTTTGATACCTATCGCATGATCAGACATAGCGAGGCACCAAAGTCGATTGAGGTACATTTTGTGAAAAATGAAAAGGATCCTACCGGTCTTGGAGAACCGTTGTTCCCACCGATTTTTGGCGCAGTTGCAAACGCGTTGTATAAGGCCACTGGAAAACGTTTTTATGAGCAACCATTTGGAAAACAATTGCAATCGACTCCTCTTATGTAATAGTAAGCAACTGTTGTTGCCGTGATAAAAAATAAGTTCAGCCATGAAAATGATGTTATTAATCATCGTTATAACAAGTGTTTTCACGTCTTGTGGAAATGGTAGTGAAAGTTCCATGAGTTCAGACAGCACTACTAACTCAGACACTACTAAGAGCACTAGTCCTCCACCAACGCCTGATACCACAAGTACGGTGGCGCCGATGATGGGTGATACATCAAAAACAGACGCGGACAGTTTAAAAAAGTAGTAGTACTTTCGATTTTAAAGCGGCTTCTATAAATGCGCATATCCAGCCTGAGCTTACCTATTAATCTATGTGCAAATCGTCGTCTTTTTTATCTTTACTAATCAGCGATTAGCCGGGCTGGACGGAATACTTTTTTTTGCACTTTGGCAATACCTGAACGTTGTGTGCTTTGATAACTGATACCCGAACAACAGGATGAAGGAAACTACTACCTGGTTGAAAAGCTGTACATCATTTTTAAAAAGACCTTACTATGCGAAAAGTAATATTAGCAGTTGCGGTAAGCTTAGACGGTTTTATTGAGGGACCAAATGGAGAATATGATTGGTGTTTTATCGACCAGGACTATAGTTAAAATGATTTTTTTAAACGTTTAGACACAATTTTTGAAGGGGCGTAAAACATTTGAGATGAGTTCAGAAATGGAAGGAGGTCCCCCGGGATTTCCAAAATTTAAAGAGTGTATTTTTTCAACCACTCTTAACAAAGTAAAAAAAGGAGCGACTTAATTAAAGGAAACATAAAAACTGAAGTTGAAAAAATTAAAAAAGAAAGAGGAAAAGACATTGGGCTTTTTGGTGGTGCAGAATTGACAACTTCCCTGATGAATTTAGGATTGGTTGACGAATTGTCGTTGGCTGTTTATCCTGTTTTACTTGGTGGCGGCAAGCCTTTATTCAATAACATTAAAGACAGAATTAAGCTTACGCTGGCTGACTCAAAAACATATTCAACAGGCGTGGTTTCTCTAACTTACAACGTTGGACATAAGTAATGGGCAACAAAAATATATCTTCAATAAAACAAAAATTAACTTTGGTACAAGTGTGACGGGATGCTCCTGTCCAGCCATCCAAATACCTGATGATTGTGCGTAATTGCATTTAACCGGCTGTATTACCATGAGCGACGACCTCTTAACATTCATTCACTCCTTTTCAGACTTTTCAGAAGAAAGCTGGAACCTTTTGCGCTCCGTTATTATAAAAACCGAATTCAAAAAAGGCGAGCATTTGGTAGAAGCTGATAAAGTTTGTAATTCATTGTTCTTTATTAGAAAAGGTTATTGCAGGGCTTTTAATATCCAGGACGGAATAGAAATAAACACCAGCTTTTATTTTGAAAACGATATTGCTACCAATATGAACAGCTACGTTTTCAATCAAAAATCTACCTTCGCAATTCAAGCCTGCGAACCTGTGTCTGCATACCGGTTTGATAAAAGTGACGTCTTTGAAATCAGTAAAAAGGCTCCGGAAATTGAGTTAATTGCCAAACGGAATTTACAAATGATTGCAGCCAAACAGGAAAAACAATTGGAATTATACAGGTTACTAACTGCAAGGCAGCGATATGAATACTTAGAAAAAAATCAGCCTGAAATTATTCAACGGGTTTCATTAACACAACTATCATCCTATTTAGGCGTTGCAAGAGAAACATTGAGCCGAATTCGCAACAAAAGACTTCATAAATGATTTTGTGACATTTATCACGGTGCTGGTAAAATAATCAAAGCAACTTTGCTATTCAATTAATGCAGTATGCAAACGGCTCTTCTTAAACAATTTTACAAGATTTTTAATCCTCAATGAGTTTGAATCATGCCGCGGCATAACTTATATTGAACATTTACAAAATAATATTGGTATAAAAATGAAAAAGAATAAAATAATTTATTGGATTGCAACAGGAATAACCAGTTTCGTCATGGTGTTCAGCATATATAAAATGTTTACAGCTGAATACGATCGTTTTAACCTGCCAAACTATTTCAGGGTTGAGCTTTCAGTATTTAAAATACTAGGGCTAATAGTTTTACTCATACCCCAATTTCCCAATAGAATGAAAGAATGGGCCTATGCCGGTTTTGGCATTACTCTTATTTCAGCCTGCGTTGCACATTATAATACCGGTGAATCTTTATTACGGTCATTAGACCCACTTATATTTCTTATTATATTGGCTGTTTCGAACATTTGCCTGCACAAAATGGCAAACGTCAATAAAAACCAACACACAACATAGTTTTAATCCCTGTATTGATGTTATTGGCACATTGTCGGAAATGTGTATATCAAAGAACATCAATAATTTTACGCAAGCAAAATTTGGGTAAAGCGATTCCATCTGGCGATTTTCAAATACCAGTTCTTCGCCAGGCCTGAAACTTGTGCAGCATTCAAAAAGGAGTAAACTACAATCCAAAATTTGAAATATGATAGTTGGTACAGTTGACGGCCTATGGCGGTTTCCGGTAAAATCCTTTAAGGGTGAAAAGCTTGGTCGGATAGAATTTGAAAAACAGTGCATTCTGGGTGACCGGGCCTATGCACTAATCGACATAGAGACAGGAAAAGTTGTTAGTGCTAAGAGTGTAAAGCTATTCCCACACATATTAAACTGCGCTGCAGCTTACTTACACCCCCCGGAAATTGGCCGGGAAATTCCACCTGTGCAAATCACCCTGGCTGATGGAACTACAGTGGCCAGTAATTCAGAGAACGTTGATCAAATCTTATCTGTTTTTTTCGGAAGAGCCGTGACTCTTACACGTGTTGTCCCTGATGACTATACCATTGACATGTACCATCCCGATATCGAAAATCTTGGTCCTGCAAGCCGTCGCAATACGGTCACCGAACAGAAACTTGGATCAGCTTTATTCAAAGAGATGGGTCTTGAGTCCCCCCTTCCTCCGGGGTCTTTTGTGGATGCATTTCCGGTTTCTGTGATATCAACGTCCACGCTTGATCATTTACACCAGCTCCGGCCGGAAACTAACTTTGATATAAGAAGATTCCGCATGAACATACTGGTAAAAACCAATACGCCCGGCTTTGCAGAAAATTCATGGGTTGGCA
>Ga0068860_100002948_pt1 | contig 17594 bp, 19 predicted proteins | sample KBSSwiS32_FD_66597 | JGI IMG/M metagenome (GOLD analysis project Ga0068860, IMG submission 66597) | Switchgrass rhizosphere microbial communities from Kellogg Biological Station, Michigan, USA - KBS Switchgrass S3-2 | ecosystem: Host-associated > Plants > Roots > Rhizosphere > Soil ... | reverse complement strand
GAGCAACCACTCGCCAGCAGCGCCACCCCGACGAGCGGAACGGCCCAACGCGCGACGCGCTGCAGACCCACGGAAGAGCCCCTCTCGACCAACACCTAGGACAGGCCTGAGCCTAGACCAAGCGCCACTCAGGGAAGCCCCCGGGTGGGTCCGCGGACAGGTAGTTTTCACAGCGTGTACCTCGACAGCGCCTCGTCCGAGCCGCTGCACCCGGCGGCCCGCGAGGCGCTGCTCGCGGCGCTCGACCGGGGGTACGCCGACCCGCGCCGCCTGCACGCCTCGGCCCGCGACGCCAGGCTGATCCTCGACAACGCCCGGGAGGCGGTCGCAGGGGCGCTCGGCGTACGCCGCGACGAGGTGTCGTTCACCCCCTCGGGCACCGACGCCGTGCACAGGGGCCTCTTGGGTCTGCTGAGTGGCTACACCTCTCTGCCAAGCAAGTCCGCGCACGTCATTACAGTCGCGCACCCGGCGGTCGAGCACTCCTCGGTGCTCCACGCCCTCGCCTGGCGGCCGGACCTGCGGGCACGGCCGCTCCGGGTCCATCGCGACGGCCGGGTCGACCTCGACCACCTGACGCAGCTCGGCGACCACGACCTGCTGGCCCTGCAGTCGGCGAACCACGAGGTCGGCACCCTCCAGCCTGTGGCCCAGGCGGCCGCCGGCGGAAGACCGGTCTTCATGGACGCCTGCGCCTCCATGGGCAGGCTGCCGCTGCCCGACGGCTGGTCGGTGGCCGCCGGCTCCGCGCACAAGTGGGGCGGGCCGGCCGGGGTCGGCGTGCTGCTGGTGCGCAAGGGGGCGCCCTGGCGCAGCCCTTTCCCCGCGGACGACCGGGTCGACGAGCGGGTGTCGGGCTTCGAGAATGTGCCTGCGGTCCTGGCCGCGGCGGCTGCGCTCCAGGCCGTCGTCGCGGAGCGCGACGAGGTCAACGCCCGCCAGCACGCGCTCATCGACCGGATCCGGTCCCGGTTGTCGCAGATCTCCGACACCGAGGTGGTCGGCGACCCGGTCGAGCGACTCCCCCACCTGCTGACCTGCTCGTTCCTCTACGTCGACGGCGAGGCGATCGTCGACGCCCTCAACCGCCGCGGCTTCGAGGTCGCGAGTGGCTCGGCCTGCACCGCCTCCACTCTCGAGCCGAGCCACGTGCTCGCCGCGATGGGCGCGCTCACCCACGGCAACATCCGCCTCTCCCTCACGCGCGGGGCCACCGAGGCCGACGTGGACGCGTTCCTGGCCGTGCTGGCGCCCACCGTGGCGGAGATCCGGAAGGACGCAGGGATGTGACGGCCGACCTCGAGCTCGACTGCCGGGGCCTGTTCTGCCCGCGCCCGGTCATCGAGCTGGCGCAGCGGATCGGGGAGGTCGAGGTCGGCCAGACGGTCGCGGTCGCCTCGACCGACGCCGCGGCGGCCTACGACATCCCGGCGTGGTGCCGGATGCGCGGCCAGGAGTACGTCGGGACGGAGCCCGACAACGACGGGGTCCCGCGCTACCTGGTCAGACGCGTCAGCTGACCGCGGTCAGGTGCGGGCGGACCGCCTCGGCCGCCTCACCGCCGTAGGACGCGTCCAGCCGCCCGAGGAACTGCTCGGCGGTGAACGTGTAGTCCTGCGGCCCGACCGTCTCCACGACGTACGCCGCCAACACGCACCCGACCTCGGCGGCGTGCTCGAGGCTCAGCCCCCACGCGAGCGCGCCGAGGAAGCCGGCCCGGAAGGCGTCACCGACGCCCGTCGGCTCGAGCGCCTTGACGTCCTTGGCGGCCGGCCGCTCGATCGGCTCCTCGCCACGGCGCAGCACTCGGACGCCGTCCTTGCCGAGCGTGGTGACCTGGATGCCGACCCGCGAGAGCACCTCGTCGGACGACCAGCCGGTCTTCTGCTCGATCATGGCCGACTCGTACTCGTTGGAGAACAGGAACGCCGCACCGTCGATCAGGTTGCGGATCAGCTCGCCCTCGCCGAAGGCCAGCTGCTGGCTGGGGTCGGCGATGAAGCGGTAGCCGCGCTGGCGGCACTCCTCGGTGTGCCGCAGCATCCCGTCGGGGTCGTCCGCGCCGATCAGGACGTAGGACGGCGCGCCGACCTTCGCGACGATCGGCGCGAGCTCGACGAGGCGTGCCTCGCTCATCGCACCGGGGTAGAAGGACGCGAACTGCGCGCCGGTGGTGTCGGTCGTGCAGACGAACCGCGCCGTGTGGTGGGTGTCGGAGATCCGCACGTGGTCGCAGTCGACGCCGTGGCGCTCCAGCCAGGAGCGGTAGTCGGCGAAGTCGTCCCCGGCGCAGCCGACGAGCACCGGGTTCAGCCCGAGCCGGCCCAGCCCGAAGCACATGTTGGCGGCGACGCCGCCGCGGCGGATCTCGAGGTCGTCGACCAGGAAGGAGACCGACAGCTTGTGCAGCTGCTCGACCACGAGGGAGTCCTCGAACCTCCCGCCGAAGCTCATCAGGTGGTCGGTGGCGATGGACCCCGCGATGAGCAGGGAGCCGGCCCCGTCTGCAGCTGTGTCAGGCACGTCGGGAAAGCCTAGGGGGAAACGCTGGTGATCCGTATTTCTCGGCGCGGGCTGGGCGTACCGGGCGGTAATCCCTACCGTCGAACCTGTGAGCGCCTTCTTCGAGCTGGACAACCCGCAGACCATGCACGCCGACGCGGCGGCGGTCGACGCCCGGCTGCCGCTCGTCGCGCCCCGGCTGGCCTACACCGACCTCTACGCCGACTACCCGACCGACCTACCCAAGCGGAAGATCGAGATCACCGAGGCGGCACGGCGGATCGCCGACGCGCTCGAGCTGCATCTGGACTGACGCGCAGCCAAGCAAAGGCCCTCACCAGGTGATCGGTGAGGGCCTTGCTGTTTGCTGCTGTTCGTACGTCGTTCGCGAGCGGGTGCCTACGTGCGCTGGGTGGCGCGCTTGGCGCGGGTGCGAGGTGCAGCGACCCGCCGCGGCGTGAGCTGCCGTTTGCGGTCGTGCGTCAGTGGAAGCTGTCGCCGCAGGCGCAGGAGCCGGTGGCGTTGGGGTTGTCGATGGTGAAGCCCTGCTTCTCGATGGTGTCGACGAAGTCGATCGTCGCGCCGTTGAGGTAGGGGACGCTCATCCGGTCGACGACCACGTTGACGCCGCCGAAGTCGGTGACGACGTCACCGTCGAGGCTGCGCTCGTCGAAGAAGAGCTGGTAGCGCAGGCCCGAGCAGCCACCGGGCTGCACGGAGATCCGCAGCGCGAGGTCGTCGCGACCCTCCTGCTCGAGGAGGCTCTTCACCTTGGCGGCCGCCACCGGGCTCAGGTTGATGCTGTCGGTGCGACGCTCGGTGTCGAGCTGGGTCTCAAGCTGCTCGGTCATGTGTTCGGGACTCCCAGGTGTCGAGTTCAGGCTGGTGCTTCTGCCTGCGTTCAAGTCTCTCACAGGGTGGGTTATTCCGAGCCCCGCGCCGTCCTGCCCGTACGAAACTGGCCCCGACCCGATGGAACTCCATCCGGTAAGGGGCAGTTTCACCAGGTACCCGGTGAAACTGCCCTCAGCGCGACCAGGTACGCGCGGAGCGCGCGGCCAGCTCGCTCAGGGCCGCGGCGGGCTCGGCGAGGGCGCGCTCCTCCCCCACCAGGTCGACGAGGGCGTAGGCCGACTCGATGCCCAGCGCCCGCATCTCCCTGGCGCCGACCAGGACCCTCCCGGCGAGCACGATGCAGGGGCGCAGCGCCTCCTCTGCGACCGTGGCGACGCCGTACGGGACCTTGCCGGCGCGGCTGGAGAAGTCGAAGGCCCCCTCGCCGGTGACCACCAGGTCCGCCGCACGGGCCCGCTCGGCCAGCCGCACGGCCTCCGCGACCAGCGCGATGCCGGGCTCCCTGGTCGCCCCCAGGGCCATCAGCGCGTAGCCCAGGCCACCCGCGGCCCCCGCGCCCTTGTCGAGGGCCAGGCGCCGGTCCAGCGCTCCGGCGTACTGCTCCAGCCAGCCGTCGACGACCGGCAGCCGCTCCTCGGGGAGCCCCTTCTGAGGACCGAAGGTCTTGGTGGCGCCGAACAGGCCGGTGAGGGGGTTGTCGACATCGCTGGCCGCCACCAGCCGGACCGAGCCGACCCGCTCGCGAGCAGCCGCGAGGTCGACGGCCGTGACGCCGTCGAGGCCGGCCCCACCCGCGTCGAGGGCCACGTCCGCGGTGGCACCGAGGGCGGCCAGCAGCCCGGCCCCGCCGTCGTTGGTACCGCTGCCGCCCAGCCCGATCACGATCGTCGAGGCGCCGGCGTCGACGGCGGCGGCCACCAGCTCGCCGACCCCGAAGGTCGAGGCCGCCTCTGCGTTCTGCCCGGCGGTCAGGTGCAGCCCGCACGCCTGCGCGCTCTCGACGTACGCCGTCGCGCCGGCGACCAGGACGGTGGCCGGCGTCGGCTCGCCGTGCGGGCCGCGGACGGTCGTCGCCAGCAGCTCGCCCCCGAGCGCCTCGTGGAGCACGTCGACGAACCCGGGTCCGCCGTCCGACATGGGGGCCAAGTCGGTCTCGTCGCCGGGCGCGGTCCGGCGCCAGCCCGCCGCGATGGCCTCCGCTGCCTCGACCGCGGACAGGGTGCCCGCGAACTTGTCGGGAGCGACCAGGACCCGCATCAGGCGGTCAGCGTGGCGGTGTGCCCGATCTCGGCCACGTCAGAGGGCCGCCCGACGGTCTCCAGGCTCCACCACTCGCACGAGGCGGTGTCGTCGGAGACGGTGACCACCAGGAACCCGTGGCTGTCGGTGTCCACCCAGTGCAGGTCGGGGAAGGTCTCCACGAGGTGCTCGACGATGGGGAGCGACTCGACGTTCTTCGCCCAGCCCTTCTTGTCGGCGAGGTTCTGGGAGGTGATCGAGGAGGTCGTCCACTCGTGGGCGACGACCTGACCGCCGGACTCGAGGTCGGCGTCGACGGCGATGTGCACGTCGCCGCTGAGAACCACCACCTCGGACGGTGACTGCCCCATCTCGGCGAAGAGCCAGTCTCGCTCGGCCGGGAAGCTGTCCCACCGGTCGTGGTAGGGCTTCGCCTCGGTGGGGTGCCGCAGCTTGAGGGAGCGGAGCGCCTCGACGACGTCATCGGGCATCTGGTCGCGGTGGATGCTCGAGAGCATCGACGGGCAGGCCAGGAAGGTCCAGGTCGCCGGCGAGTCCCGCAGCTCCCCCTCGACCCAGCGACGCTGGTCGGCGCCGAGGGCGCTGCGCCGCTCGGGCGGCACGTCCCTGCCGTCGCGGTGGGTCCGGGTCTCGAGGAACACGAACCGGACCAGGTCGCCGACGGAGAAGCTCCGCGACAGCGGCTCGCCCCGGCTCGGATGCACGCTGCTCGGCATCCAGTACTCCCACGCCCGGAGGGCGCCGTCGAGCCGCTCGGCCCACGGACCGTCCTTGGCCTCGTCGTGGTCCTCCGAGCCGCCGGACCACGCGTTGTCGGCCAGCTCGTGGTCGTCGATGGTCTGCCACACGGCGTACTTCGCGTGCATCGCCTGCAGGTCGGGATCGCGGCGGTACTGCGCGTAGCGCGTCATGTAGTCCTCGTGCGTCAGGCACTCCTCGAACGGCTCGAAGGGCCGGCCGATGTCCTTGCTGGGGGTCTGGGTGCCCCGCGGGACCTGCCCGGCCTCGTAGATGTAGTCGCCCAGGTGCAGCACGAAGTGCAGGTCGTCGCGGGCGGCGATGAGCTTGAAGGTGTTGAAGTAGCCGGCGTTGTACTTGGCGCACGAGACGACTGCGAACCGCAGCGGTACGCCGTCGGGCGGCAGGGTGCGGAAGCTCCCCGCGGCCTCGGCCTCCTCGGAGGCGAACACATAGTCGTAGCGCACGTCCGGGTCGAGGCCGTCCACGACCGCGCGGAAGACATGGGCCTGGCCGGGCTCCTCGGTCACCTCGGTCTCGGTGACGACGTGGTCGCCGTCGCGTACGGACAGGTGCAGCGGGCCGGGCGCGGTGCAGTGGGTCCAGAGGTTGACCGAGCTGCGAGTGACCTCGCCGCTGGCCACACCGTAGGCGAACTGGGTCGCGGTGTCAGTCACGCCGATAAGTTAGCGCCTGATGAACCCGGTGATCCGTCCGATGCGCTCCGACGACGTGGCGGCGGCCGAACGGGTCAGCGACGAGGGGTTCTTCGAGCTCGACAGCAGGACTCGTCGCGAGGGCGCCCCGGAGCCGACCCGGCGCTCCGAGACGCACCGCGCGGTGTGGATCGAACGGACCCGGCATCTGGTCCGCAACGACCCGGACGGCTGCTGGGTGGCCGAGGACGACAGCGGGATCGTCGGCATCGCGACGTCCTTGCGGCGCGAGACGCTGTGGTGCCTCGCGACGTACGCCGTGCTGCCGGCCCGGCAGGGTCAGGGCATCGGCAAGCCGCTGCTCGCCGCGGCGATGACCCACGGGCGGGGCTGCACCCGGGCGATGCTCTCCGCCTCCTCGGACGCCAAGGCGGTGCGGATCTACCGGCAGGCCGGCTTCGACCTGCACCCGCAGATGTACCTGTCGGGCACCGTGGACCGGGCGGCGATCCCGGTGGTGGAGAAGGTGCGTGAGGGCACGACGGCCGACGTGGAGCTGATGGACTCCCTCGACAGGGGGGCGCGGGGCGCCGGGCACGGCGTCGACCACGAGCTGATGCTGCGCACCTGGCCGCTGCTGGTGAGCGACAGCTCGACCGGCACCGGCTACGCCTACCTCGACGAGCGCGGCCGTCTCGGGCTGCTCGCGGCCTCGAACCGGCGTACGGCGACCAGGCTGCTCTGGGCCGCGCTGGCCGAAGGCCCCGACCAGGCGTCGGTGCCGCACGTCACCGCGGCGAACCAGTGGGTGCTCGACGTCGGCTTCGCGGCCCGCCTCGAGCTGCACCAGGAGGGCTACCTCGGGGTGCGCGGGATGAAACCGCCGGCGCCGTACGTTCACAATGGCGCACTCCTCTGACGCCCAGAGACCGGACGCTCCTTAGGATCACGACATGACGACTGTGGACCTGCCGCTGCTTCCTCTCGGCCGAGGCGTCGACCTCGGCTCGGAGCGCGGCGTCGAGTGTCCGGGTGACCTGCCGTCCCCCTCCGACCCCGACCTGGTCGCCCGCGCCCGGGCCGCGAAGGAGGCGCTCGGCTCGCGGGTGTTCGTGCTCGGCCACCACTACCAGCGCGACGAGGTCATCCAGTTCGCCGACGTGACCGGTGACTCGTTCAAGCTCGCCCGGGAGGCCGCGGCCCGCCCGGACGCGGAGTTCATCGTCTTCTGCGGCGTCCATTTCATGGCCGAGTCGGCCGACATCCTGACCTCCGACGAGCAGCGGGTCGTGCTCCCGGACCTGGCCGCCGGCTGCTCGATGGCCGACATGGCCCGGCTGCGCCAGGTCGAGGACGCCTGGGCCGCGATGGAGGAGGCGGGGATCGCCTCCGACGTCGTCCCCGTGACCTACATGAACTCCAGTGCCGACATCAAGGCCTTCTGCGGCCGCCACGGGGGCGCGGTGTGCACCTCCTCCAACGCCGAGACCGCGCTGGAGTGGGCCTACCAGCAGGGCTCGAAGGTGCTGTTCCTGCCCGACCAGCACCTGGGCCGCAACACCGCCGTGCTCAAGATGGGGCTCTCCCTGGAGGACTGCGTGGTCTGGGACCCGCATCGTCCCGGTGGCGGGCTCACGACCGAGCAGCTCCGCGACGCGAAGATGATCCTCTGGAAGGGGCACTGCTCGGTCCACGGCCGGTTCTCCGAGGAGACGATCCCCGAGCTGCGCGCCTCGATCCCCGGCGTACAGGTGATCGTGCACCCCGAGTGCAAGCACGAGGTGGTGCTGGCTGCCGACCTGGTCGGCTCGACGGAGTTCATCATCTCGACGATCGGGGCCGCGCCCTCCGGGTCGGCCTGGGCGGTCGGCACCGAGCTCAACCTGGTGAAGCGGCTGGCGGCGGAGCACCCCGACAAGCGCATCGTCTTCCTCGACAAGACGGTCTGCTACTGCTCCACGATGAACCGCATCGACCTCCCGCACCTGGTCTGGGCGCTCGAGTCGCTCGTCGACGGCGTGGTCGTCAACCAGATCGAGGTGGACGAGGAGACCGAGAAGTGGGCCAAGGTCGCCCTCGACCGCATGCTCGCCCTGCCCGGCAAGACCCACCGGGACTGAGCCTCGCCCACGCCGCAACCACTGGCCCCACACACTGGACCAGTGCTGCACCGCCATCCGTTCCTGAGCGTCGTGACGCTGGCCTACCTGGCCTTCGTCGGCTGGGTGACGCTCACGCCGGCGGCGGACGCGCCCACCCAGAGCGCGCTGGTCCTCCGGCTGGTGGCCCGGCTGCAGGGCTACCCCCACCTGGGGTGGCTGACCTTCGACCGGGCCGAGTACCTCGCCAACGTCGCCATGTTCGTCCCCGTCGGGATGTTCCTGCTGCTGCTCTTCGGCTCCCGGCTCTGGTGGCTCGCGCTGGCGCTCGCCATCGGTCTGACCTCCTCGATCGAGACCGTCCAGCGAGTCATCCCCGGACGCGTGTCCGACGAGCGCGACATCGCCGCCAACACCCTGGGCGCGGCCATGGGGATCCTGGTCGCACTGGTGCTGACCTTCCCGGCCACGCTGCGACGGTGGGCGGCCGAGGACGACGCCCGCGCCTCGATGGGGACCTACGCCGGCCGGCGCTGATTCTCAGTCGGGCAGCTCGAACCAGAACCGGGCGCCCTCGGTCACCGAGGCGTCGATGCCGATGCTGCCGCCGTGGGCGCCGATGATCCTGCGACAGGTGGCCAACCCGAAGCCGGAGCCCTCGACCGAGCCGTCGACCCGGGCCAAGGGCTCGAAGACGCGGTGCCGTTCGGCCGGCGGGACGCCGCGACCGTTGTCGGTGATCTCGATGCGCCAGGCGCGCTGCACGTGCCGGGCGGCGATCTGCACCCGGGGCGCGCGCTCGTCGGAGCGGTAGCGCGCGGCGTTGCCGAGCAGGTTCTGCAGCACCGCGCGGAGCTGGGCGCGGTCGCCGAGCACCGTGGGGAGCCGGCTGATGTCCAGGTCGACGCCCGTGAGCTCGGGCGCCAGGTCGTCGAGCACCTCCCCCAGCACGAAGTCGAGGTCGACCTCGGTCGCCCTGAGCGTCCCACCGAGCCGGGCGAAGTCGAGTACGTCGTCGATCAGGTCGGCCATGCGAGCCGCGCCGTTGACCGCCCGGTCGAGCAGTCCGGCGGAGTCCGCGCCCGCGTCGGCGTCCCCGAGCTGCTCGCGGATCAGTGACAGCGAGAGCGACAGCGAGGTGAGCGGTGTCTTGAGGTCGTGGCTGACCTGCCCGGCGAACGACGCGAGCCGTTCGTTGGAGCGGTCGAGCTCGGCCTCGACAGCCCTGATCTCCATCATGTTCAGCGCAAGCTCGCGGGTGCGCAGCCGCAGCTCGAGGACGTCGACGATGCGCTCCGCGAGCACGGCGAGGCCACCCATCGCAGCGGCGTCGAGCTCGCGGGGCTCGGTGTCCGACACGCACAAGGTGCCGATCACCGGCCCGCCTCTGGCCCTGAGCGGGTGTGCGGCGTAGCAGCGGAGCGAGTCCAGCTCGCCGGTGACGAACCGGTTGGCGGCGAACCGAGGGTCCGTGCGGGCGTCGGCGACCGCGATCGGGCGCCTCTCTCGCAGGACCGTGACGCACAGCGAGTCCTCGAGGGGGCAGACGGAGCCCTCGAACCCTGTCGTGACGATCTGGTGCTGCTCGGTGTCGGTGAGCATGTTGATGCTGGCTCGCGGCACCCCGGCGATCCGGGCCGCCAGCTCGACGACACCCTGCAGCTGACCGGTGGGGGGCATGCGTACGGCGTCGTAGAGGGTGATGGCCTCCGCCCGCCGCTGGTCGTCGGTACCGGCGACACTCACGGAGCCAGAGTAGGGACCCGGACCTGGCGATATCCGGATATCCGCGCACCCACTGCTATCCCGGGCCGACCCCGGGCCGACCCCGGGCATCAGAGCCCGGGCGCCCCCCACAACGCGAGCCAGCCGGACAGCTCGGGCTCGATCGGCAGCTCAGCGCGCAACGTGTCGCGCACCTGCAGCTCCAGCAGGTTGTCGCGCTGCTGCGGCCCCGTCGGGGCGAAGGGATAGAACGTGCCCGACTTGTAGAGGTAGACCAGGCCCACCCGCCGTCCGGTCGGATCCGCGAACGGGACCAGCGAGCAGAGCAGCCCCGGCCCGAACCCCTCGCTCTCCAGCGTGGTGTTGACGGCGTGGAGGTCCGTGCACAGGGCGGCGATGCCCTCCGGGTCGCTCGGGTCGCGGTGCACCTGGAGCCAGGTGAAGCCGAACGAGTCGACGCTCGTCTCGACCTGCGGAGCGTCCGGGGCCGCGCCGAGCAGGGCGACGATGTCTCCCTGGGTCTCGTGGAAGCCAGCACCGGTGGCCGCTCGGTAGCACACCGCACCGTCGCCGGTGGGCAACAGCCCGGCCGCGGTCTGGAGGGTGACGGCCGCGCTCGGGACGAGGAACAGCGCGTCGAGGTTGGCGCGCTTGGGCCGGCTGCGACCGCTGATCGTCTCCCAGAGCCCCACGTGAGCGACCGTACGCCGCGCAGCCTCGAGGCTCAGGCCGTGGGACGGCTGAGCTCGGCCTGGATGCGGGCCAGCTGCTCGAGGCGCTGCTCGAGGGAGGGGTGGGTCGCGGTGAGGGTCGAGAGCGAGACGCCGCCGATCGCCGGGGCGATGCACAGAGCGCTGGCGGCACTGACCTCGCGAAGGTCGCGCTGGGGGATCTGGTTGATGCCGCCAGTGATCTTGGTGAGCGCCGAGGCCAGGGCGTCCGGCCGCATGGTCAGGTAGGCACCGGCCCGGTCCGCGGCCAGCTCCCGGTAGCGCGAGAGCAGCCGGAGCAGCAGGAAGCTGATGGCGTAGACCGCGAGGCTGACCAGCAGCACGACCAGCCAGACCGGGAGCCCGCCGTTGTTGCCGCGCCGGCCGAAGAGGCCCAGGCCTCCGAACCGCGCCCCCTGGCCCAGCATCCCGGCCGCGATCCCGGCGCTCGAGGCGACGGTCATGACGAGCACGTCGCGGTGCGCGACGTGCGAGAGCTCGTGGGCCAGCACTCCCTCCAGCTCCTCGGCACTCAGCATGCCGAGGATCCCTGTGGTGACACAGACGACCGAGCGCTCGGGCGACCGACCGGTCGCGAAGGCGTTGGGCACCGAGGTGTCGGCCACGCCGACCCGGGGCTTCGGCATGTCGGCCAGGGCGCAGAGCCGGTCGATCATGCCGTGCAGCTCCGGCGCCTGCTCCGGCGACACCTCGCGGGCGCGCATCGCCCGCATCGCGACCTTGTCGGAGTTGGCCCACTGGTAGACCGCCACGCCGATGCCCGCGATCCCGATGAGGATCCCGAGACCGCCTCCAGCGGCGAGGGCCAGCCCGACGACCAGGGCGACGAACAGGGCGCCGAGCAGGAACATCACGGTGGTCATCCGGACCGTGAGCCCGGCGTCTCCGACGAACCGAGAACGTGCCATGCGTCCAGTGTTCCGCAGCGTTCCAAGCGGCGCTCAGGAGCTGGTGGTGGCCTCGCTGTGGCTGGGCAAGGCTCGCGTCCGCGGCTCGGGTGCCAGGTGCGCCTGCGGCAGTCCTAACCCGGGATCAGGCCGTCCTCGTTGAGCATCTCGCGGACCTGCTCGATGGTGGCGTCGGACGGCGGCAGGATCAGGTCGGACTCGTCGAGGCTGTCGGCCGGGTGCTCGGCGCCCGCGGAGCGTACGCCGGCCAGCAGCTCGGCCAGCGCGGTGCCGAAGGCGGCCTCGTCACCGGCCTCCACCGCGGCCTCGAGGGTGGCGTCGAGCTCGTTGAGCTTGTCGAGCGCGCTCTCCTCGACGTCGTACTGTCCCTCGCCCAGGATCCGGATGATCATCGTTCAGGCGTCCTTGCCGGCCGACGAGGCCGAGTCGGACGCCGACTCCTGCTTGGCCGGCTCCGCGTCGAGGATCTCGCCCGGGGCCGGGGCGGCCTCGATGGCCTCCGGCTGGGCCGGCGCGGAGAGCCCCTTGAGGCGGGCAAGCTCGGCCTCGACGTCGGCCTGGGAGCTCATCGACTCCAGCTCACGGGTGATGTCGTCGCCGCTGTTGATCGCGCTGGCGTCGTCCAGCGCACCCGAGGCGATCAGCTCGTCGATCGCGCCGGCGCGGGCCTGCATCTGTGCGGTCTTGTCCTCGGCCCGCTGGATCGCGAGGCCGACGTCGCCCATCTCCTCGCCGATCCCCGACATCGCCTCGTTGATCCGGGTCTGGGCCTCGGCGGCCGTGTAAGTCGCCTTGATCGTCTCCTTGCGGGTCCGGAAGGCCTCGACCTTCGCCTGCAGCCGCTGCTGGGCGAGGGTGAGCTTCTCCTCCTCGCCCTGCAGCTGGGCGTACTGCGCCTTGAGGTCGGTGATCTGGGTGGCGAGCGCCGACTTGCGGGTCAGCGCCTCGCGCGCGAGGTCCTCGCGGTTCATCTGCAGCGACTTCTCGGCCTGCGCCTGGAGCTTCGCCGCCGACTGCTCGAGCTGTGCGACCTGCAGCTCGACGCGCTTGCGGCTGGTCGCCACGTCGGCGACCCCGCGACGTACCTTCGACAGCAGGTCGAGCTGGCGCTGGTAGCTGTAGTCGAGGGTCTCGCGCGGGTCCTCGGCGCGGTCGAGTGCCTTGTTGGCCTTCGACCGGAAGATCAGGCTGATGCGCTTCATCAGGCTCATGCGGACGGGTCCCTCTCCAGACATGGACAATCACGGGCGCGAACACCGAGGTCATGCAGCTCGGTGAACCTCACCCTACGGCGCGACCGCAAGGCGCCGGTAGGCTCGGTGCTGCTCGTCGTACCCGTGACGACCGGCCGGCGACCGCGCCGAAGATCCAGCCGAAGTTCCAGTGACCCACGCCCGAAGGCCAGCCTTGTTCCGTCGCACCCGAGAAGCCGTCACCACCCCGCCGGTGACCGAGCCCAAGCCGTCCGGCAAAGGGCGTCCGACGCCCACCCGCAAGGAGGCCGAGGCCGCGGCCAAGGCGCGAGCGAAGCCGCCCCGGACCCGCCGCGGTCAGGTCGCGGCCCAGGGCGCCGCGCGCGGCGAGTCGAGCCAGCGGGTGCGTCAGGGGATGCGCAACGGCGAGGAGAAGTACCTGCTGCCCCGCGACAAGGGTCCGGTGCGCCGGTTCATCCGCGACTTCGTCGACCGTCGCTTCGGCATCACCGAGCTGATCATCCCGCTGCTCGTGGTGACGATGGTGCTCGGCTACTCCAACGCCTCGATCGGGTCGATCTACCTGCCGTCGGTGGGCAACGCCCTGCTCTTCGGCTCGGTGCTGTTGCTCCTGGTCGACCTCGTGACCATGCGCTTCCAGCTGCGGCGCCAGCTCGCTGCCAGGTTCCCCGAAGAGCCGGTCAAGGGCACGACCTACTACGCGATCACCCGCGCGATGCAGATGAAGTTCATGCGGCTGCCCAAGCCGCAGGTGAAGATCGGTCAGGAGCTCCCCGAGCGCTACCGATGAGCCCCACGTGACGCTTCGATGATGCTGCTGGGGGTCGCCCTCGGCCTCCTTTCGGCGACGGTGTTCGGAGTGGCCGCGGTCGTGCAGGCCCAGGCGGTGCGTGGGTTCGAGTCCTCGCCGACCGGGCTGCTGGGGTTCGTGGCCCGCTCGGTGCGCGACGTGCGCACGATGGTGGTGGTCGCGGCCTACCTGGTCGGCTTCGTGCTGCACGCCGCAGCGATCTGGTTGCTGCCGCTCTACCTCGCGCAGGCTCTGGTCGCGATGTCCCTGCCCGTCACCGCGCTCACGTCACACCGCGTCGAGGACCGGCTCGAGGGCACGGGCTGGGCCTCGGTGGGCCTGGTCACGCTCGGGCTGGTGCTGCTCTCTCTCGGCGCCGGCGCGCCGGGCGAGGTGCAGACCACCGGCGTGTTCGTCGCCGTCATCTGGGGCGCGGTGGCCGCCCTGTCGGTCGCATCGGCCTTCGGTCGGCACCTGCCCGGGCCCATGCTGGGGCTGCTGGCGGGGCTGGGCTACGCCGGGTCGGCCATCTCGGTGCGCGGGCTCGGCACGCCGGTCACCTCCGTGGTCGTCATCGCCGCGCTGGCGGTGCCGTCGTTCAGCGTGTTCGCCTTCTGGCTCTACTCCCTCGGCATGCACCGCGCCGCCGTCCCGTCGACCACCGCGGCGCTCATCGTCACCCAGACGTTCGTCCCTGCCGCAGTCGGCGTGGCGCTGCTCGGCGACGGCGTGCGAGACGGCTGGTGGCCGGCCGTGGTCGTGGGGCTGGCGCTTTCGACGTCGGGCGCGGTGCTGCTGGGCCGTCAGAAGTCGCGGGTGCGCGGTGAGGCGTTGAACGCGGCGTCGCGGTAGACGACGTCGTCGAGGACCTCGTCGATGCGCCGCATGAGCTCGTCCTCGAGCACCACCCCGGCCGCCTTGACGTTCTCACTCACCTGCTCGGGGCGGCTCGCGCCGACGATCGCCGAGGAGACGTTGGGGTTCTGCAACACCCAGGCGACCGCGAGCTGCGCGAGGGTGAGCCCGGCCTTGTCGGCGATCGGACCCAGCCGCTGCACCCTCTCGAGGACGTCGTCGCGCAGCCAGCGGCTGATCATGTCCGAGCCGCCCTTGTCGTCGGTGGCGCGAGAGCCCGCGGGCGGCTGCTCTCCCGGCTTGTACTTGCCGGTGAGGGCGCCCTGGGCGATCGGCGACCACACGATCTGGCCGATGCCGAGCTCCTGGCAGGTCGGCACCACCTCCTCCTCGATGACGCGCCAGAGCATGTTGTACTGCGGCTGGTTGGAGACGAAGGGGAGGTGCAGCTCCCGGGCCAGCTCGTGGCCCCGGCGGATGTCCTCGGCCCGCCACTCCGAGACGCCGATGTAGAGCGCCTTCCCGGCACGTACGACGTCGGCGAAGGCCTCCATCGTCTCCTCGAGCGGCGTCTCGTAGTCGTAGCGGTGCGCCTGGTAGAGGTCGACGTAGTCGGTGCCGAGCCGGCGCAGCGAGCCATCGATGCCGGTCATGATGTGCTTGCGCGAGAGCCCGTGGTCATTGTGCCCGCCGGGGCCGATCGGCCAGTAGACCTTGGTGAAGATCTCCAGCCCGTCGCGCCGCTCCCCCGCCAGCGCCTTGCCCAGCACGCTTTCGGCCGCCGTGTCGGCGTAGACGTCCGCGGTGTCGAAGGTCGTGATGCCCTCGTCGAGGGCCCGCCGTACGCAGGCCAGCGCGGCGTCCTCTTCAACTTGACTGCCATGGGTCAGCCAGTTGCCGTACGAGATGGCCGAGATCTTCAGGCCGCTGCTTCCGAGGTTGCGGGTCTCCATGACTCGGGACCCTAGTGTCCTGTCGCTGGCCACCGAGAGGTGGCTGACAGGATGTGGGTATGACCAGCCCGGGCGCCGACGTATCCGTCCGCGTCGCGTGGGCCGACGACGCCCCGGCCATCGCGCGGGTGCAGCTGCGGGCGTGGCCGACGCTCTACGCCGACCTGGTGCCGCCCGAGGCGATCCCGTCCGGCCCCGAGGCCGAGGCGTCCGCGGCTGCCGCCTGGCAGGCGTCCTTGCAGAAGCCGGGCGACGCCCGCAACCGGGTCCTGGTCGCCCTGGAGCGCAACCGCGTGGTGGGGTTCGCCATCACCGGTCCCGCGGGCGACCCCGACCGCGACCCGGTGTCCGATGCCGAGCTCCGCGAGCTCACCGTCGACCCCGACGAGCGCGGCAAGGGGCACGGTTCGAGGTTGCTGCAGGCGGCGGCCGACACCATGGTCGCCGACCGGTTCACCCACGCCGTGACCTGGGTGATGGCCGGCGACGACGCGCTGCTGTCCTTCCTCACCGACGCCGGGTGGGCGGCCGACTCCGCGCATCGCGAGCTCGACCTCGACGGCACCGGCGCCACCCGCGTCAAGCAGGTCCGGCTGCACACCCGCCTCGCCGGATAGTCCCCGACGTTCCCGACCCTGCTTCAGCACAGACCCTGCTTCCGCGAGAGGTCGGTGAGGAACGTCGGGGACTATCGCGGCGTGCTCAGCTGACGCTGACCGCGCTCCAGGCGGCGGCCACCGTGTTGTAGTTGGTCGAGCCGGCGCCGTAGAGGTCGCGGGCGGCGTTCAGGGTCGCGGTCCGGGCCTGCGAGTACGTCGTCCCCGAGGTCATGTAGACCGTGAGCGCCCGGAACCAGATCTTCTGCGCGGCGTCCCGGCCGATCCCCGTGATCGTCGAGCCGTTGCAGGTCGGGGAGTTGTGCGCGATGCCGTTGATGGTCTTCGCGCCCGATCCCTCGGCCAGCAGGTAGAAGAAGTGGTTGCCCACCCCGGAGGAGTAGTGCACGTCGAGGTTCTTGGTGTTCGAGCTCCAACAGTTGGGCGACTGCCCGTCGGCGATCGGGTTGTCCATCCGGCGGAAGCCGGCGTGGTTCTTGAGGTCGAACTCCTCCCCAATCAGGTAGTCGCCCGGGTCGTTCGGGTTGGCGGCGAAGAACTCCACCATGGTCCCGAAGATGTCCGAGGTCGCCTCGTTGAGGCCGCCCGACTCACCCGAGTAGGTCAGTCCCGCGGTGTTCTCGGTGACGCCGTGCGACATCTCGTGCCCGGCGACGTCCAGCGACACGAGCGGGCCGTAGTTGACGCCGTCACCGTCGCCGTAGGTCATCTTGGTGCCGTCCCAGAACGCGTTGACGTAGTTCGAGCCGTAATGGGTGCGGTTGTAGGAGCCGGTGCCGTTGCCGAAGATGCCGTTGCGGCCGTGCACCTGGTTGTAGTAGTCCCAGGTCACGTTGGTGCCGTACTGCGCGTCCACTCCTGCCGAGGCGCGGTTGCTCGTCGTGCCGTTGCCGAACGTCGTGGTGGTGCTGGTGAACGTCGTCCCGGTCTGGCAGCCGTAGCCGAAGAGCTGGCAGAGGTAGGAGTCGGTCGCGTTCTTGAAGTCGGTCGTGTAGGTGTTGCCGCGGGTCGGGTCCTTGAGCGAGTACGTCGACCCCGACTGGGTGAGCTTGAGCGGCACGGTGCCGCTGTAGAGGCTCTGTCCCGAGCCGTCGACGGTCTCGATGCTCTCCTCCCGGCGCAGCACGACACCCGTGCGCGCGTCGACGTACGACGTCAGGCGGCTCGGCGTCCCGTCGGCGCGACGGCCGCCGGTGGTGACCGCCCACGCCAGCCGCGGGCGGTGGCCGATGGTGTCGACGACGAGCCGCGGGGCGCCGGTGGCCCGGAGGTGGCTGATGCCACGGGTGGCCTCCGTGCGCCGCATGGCCCGGGCCTGCGCGAGGGCCTCGGACAGCCTCGGCGTCGTGCTCATCCGCAGCGGCGTGCTCAGCGTCCTGCTGACGCCGGCCCATGACCCGTCCGCGCCGCGGTGCACGACGAGGTCACCACCCAGGACGGGCAGGCCGCGGTAGGTACGGCTCAACCGGACGTGACTGGCGCCCGTCCGGTCGAGGACGGTGTCGGTGGCTCGGAAGGACGTGCCGCCGGTCAGCCGCAGCGCGCGGGAGTGCTGGCGCAGGGCCGTGACGGCGCCCGCGACGACCTTGCTGTCGACCTTGCTGTCGACCTTGCTGTCGGCCTTGCTGTCGACCGAGGCCGCTCCGGCGGCGGTGGCAGTGCCGGGCGTCGCGGCAGCTCCGGGAGCCTGG